>FWPV01010197.1_pt1 | contig 14366 bp, 13 predicted proteins | sample 2228371 | NCBI WGS metagenome assembly FWPV01 (sample SAMEA103939776, study PRJEB20133) | metagenome
CTCGGGGGCCATCCAGCACCTGGCCGGCATGAAGGACAGCAAGGTGATCGTGGCCATCAACAAAGACCCCGAGGCCCCGATCTTCGCCGTGGCCGATTACGGCCTGGAGGCCGATCTGTTCTCGGCCGTGCCGGAACTGGTGCAAAGCGTCTGACGCGGCACTGATCGCAGGGCGCGGCGCGCGCCCTGCCCACCACCCGGTGGCCCCCTGCGCCACCCCAACGCCCGGGCTTGTCCCGGGCGTTGCCGTTTCTGCGCCGGAGCGCCGCCGCCATGCCCTTCGTCGCCACCTAGGGAAAACACCGATCCGCCGATCTGGAAAGTTATTTCCCATAACGGTAGCATTCGCTTAAATAGTTTTTTCAGATAACGATTTAAAGGCGGTTCACGATGGCAAACGAACACAACAGCACGGTGGCGCGCGATGGCGTGCACCTGGAGATGCGAGGCGACGTGGCGGTGGTTCGCCTGTGCCGCCCGGCCAAGCGCAACGCCCTGAGCGACGGCCTGATCCTGGCCATTCGCGACACCTTCCAGAACCTGCCGGCCAACACCCGCGCCGCCGTGATCCACGGCGAGGGCGACCACTTCTGCGCCGGCCTTGACCTGTCGGAGCTGCAAGAGCGCGACGCCGCCGCTGGCGTGCACCACTCGCGCATGTGGCACCACGCGCTGGACGCGGTGGAGCAGGGCGCGGTGCCCGTGGTGGCGGCGCTGCACGGCGCGGTGGTGGGCGGCGGCCTGGAGCTGGCCAGCGCCTGCCACATTCGCGTGGCCGACGAGACCACCTTCTACGCGCTGCCCGAAGGCACGCGCGGCATCTTCGTGGGCGGCGGCGGCGCGGTGCGCGTGCCCAAGCTCATTGGCGCGGCCCGCATGACCGACATGATGCTCACCGGCCGCGTCTACAACGCGGTGGACGGTGAGCGCGTGGGCCTGGCGCAGTACCTGGTGCCCACCGGCACCGCGCTGGACAAGGCGCTGGAGCTGGCCACCCGCATCGCCACCAACGCGCCCATGACCAACTTCGCGCTGATGCACGCGCTGCCGCGCATTGCCGAGCAGCCGGCCGACCACGGCCTGTTCACCGAGGCGCTGATGGCGTCCATCGCCCAGTCCGCGCCCGAGGCCAAGGAGCGCGTGCGCGCCTTCCTGGAAGGCAAGGCCGCCAAGGTGCAAAAGGGCTGAGGCCCGCGCAGCAGAACAAGAGGAGACACATGAGCACGGTTCCCTTCCGCCCCATGACCTTCGGCGTGACGCGCGCCAAGCTGCGCGACGGCGCCCCTGGCGTGCACTACCTGGCGCCCGACGTGGCGCTCAACCCCTACCCCGAGCGCCTCACCGACCGCCTGAAGCACTGGGCGCAGCAGCGCCCCGACCAGGTGTGGATGGCGCGGCGCGAGCCCTTGCGCGGTGCCGACGGCAAGATCACCTTTGGCGACTGGCAATCGGTCACCTACGCCCAGGCCTGGGCGCGGGCACGCGCCATAGCCCAGGGCCTGATCGCGCGTGGCCTGAGCGCCGAGCGCCCGGTGCTCATCCTGTCGGAGAACAGCCTGGAGCACGGCCTGCTGGCCCTGGGTTGCCTGGTGGCGGGCGTGCCCTTCGTGCCCACCTCGCCGGCCTATTCGCTCATCAGCACCGACTACGACAAGCTCAAGCACGTGGTGCGCACCGTGACGCCGGGCCTGGTGTTCGCCAGCGACGCCGACCGCTATGGCCGCGCCATTCACGCCATTGCCGGCGATGACATGGAAGTGCTGCTGGTCAATGGCGAGCTGGAAGGCCGCGCCAGCACCCGCTTTGCCGACCTGCTGGCCACGCCCGTGACCGACGCGGTGGACGCCGCCATGGCCGCCACCGGCCCCGACACGATCGCCAAGTTCCTGTTCACGAGCGGCTCCACCAAGCTGCCCAAGGCGGTGATCAACACCCAGCGCATGCTGTGCGCCAACCAGGAACAGGTGGCCCAGGCCATGACGGTGATGGCCGAGGGCGAGCTGGTGCTGGTGGACTGGCTGCCCTGGAACCACACCTTCGGTGGCAACCAGAACTTCGGCATGGTGGTCTACCACGGCGGCACCATGTACATCGACGACGGCAAGCCCACCCCGGCGCTGATCGGCGAGACGCTGCGCAACCTGCGCGAGATCGCGCCCACGGTGTACTTCAACGTGCCCACCGGCTTTGAGGCGATCGCCCAGGCCATGAAGACCGACGACCAGTTGCGCCGCACGCTGCTGTCGCGGGTGAAGATGTTCTTCTACGCCGGCGCCGCCCTGGCCCAGCCGGTGTGGGACAGCCTGTACGAGAGCGCCGAGCGCGAACTGGGCCAGCGCATCGTGGTGGCCTCTGGCCTGGGCATGACCGAGACCGGCCCGCACTGCCTGTTCGGCACCAAGCCCGACCTGAAGGCCGGCGAGCTGGGCCTGCCCTGCCCGGGCATGGAGGTGAAGCTGGTGAACATGGGCGCCAAGACCGAGGTGCGCTACAAGGGCCCGAACGTCACGCCGGGTTACTGGCGCGCGCCGGCCGAGACGGCCGAGCACTTCGACGACGAAGGCTTCTTCTGCTCGGGCGACGCCGTCACCTGGATCGACGAGACCGACATTCACCTGGGCCTGCGCTTTGACGGCCGCATCGCCGAAGACTTCAAGCTCTCCACCGGCACCTTCGTGAGCGTGGGCCCGCTGCGCGGCAAGATCATCGCGGCCGGCGCGCCCTATGTGCAGGACGTGGTCATCACCGGCCTGAACCAGAAAGAGGTGGGCGCCATGGTGTTCCCCACCCCCGCGGTGCGCCAGCTCAGCGGCCTGCCGGCCACGGCCTCGATGCACGAGGTGGTGGACAGCGAGCCGGTGCTGGCCCACTTCCAGCAGGTGGTGAACGAACTGGCGCGCACGGCCACCGGCAGCGCCAACCGCATCGCCCGCCTGTGCCTGCTGGCCGATCCGCCCACCATTGACCGCGGCGAGATCACCGACAAGGGCTCCATCAACCAGCGCGCCGTGCTGGCCCACCGGGCCGACACGGTCGAGAAGCTGCACGCCGACGCGCTGCACTACATCCTGAAACCCCGGGCCTGATGCCCACCCAAGGAACCGCCATGACCCGCAAAGGATTCTTCAACGCCTTCGACGATGTGTGGATGCTCGACGGCGTTCGCACCCCGATGGTGGACTACTGCGGTGCCTTCGGGCACATCTCGCCCACCGACCTGGGCATCAAGGCCGGGCGCGAAGCCCTGGCCCGCGCTGGCGTGCCGGCCGAGCACATCGGCTCGGTCATCACCGGCAACATGGCCCCTGGCGACTTTGACCAGTTCTTCCTGCCGCGCCACATCGGCCTGTACTGCGGCGTGCCGCAAGACGTGCCGGCCATCATGGCCCAGCGCATCTGCGGCACCGGCTTTGAGCTGTTCCGCCAGGCTGGCGAGCAGATCCAGTCGGGCGTGTGCGACGTGGCCCTGGTGGTGGGCACCGAGAACATGACGCGCAACCCCATTGCCGCGTTTGACCACCGCACCGGCTTCAAGCTGGGTGCGCCGGTGGGCTTCAAGGACTACATGTGGGAGGCCCTGAAAGACCCGGCCGCCCGCGTGAACATGATCCAGACCGCCGAGAACCTGGCCAAGAAATACGGCATCACCCGCGAAGAGGTGGACCAGTTCGCCAGCGACTCCTTTGCCAAGGCCGTGGCCGCCCAGCAAAGCGGCTTCCACGCCGGCGAGATCGTGCCGGTGGTGAGCGAGAAGTTCGAGCTGGCCGGTTACCAGTCGCGCGGCATCAAGCTGCAGGGCAAGGTCACCGAGGTGAACGCCGACACCCACCCGCGCATCTCGCCGGTGGAGGTGCTGGCCAAGCTGCGCCCGGTGTTTGAAGACGGCGTGCAGACCGGCGGCAACAGCTCGGCCCTGGTGGACGCGGCCGCCGCCGCCGTGGTGGCCTCGGGCGAGTACGCCCGCGCCCAGGGCAAGCAGCCGCTGGCCCGCGTGGTGGCCGCCGCCGCCGTGGGCGTGCCGCCCGAGATCATGGGCATCGGCCCGGCCCCGGCCATTCGCCTGCTGCTGGAGCGCGCCGGCCTCACGCTGGACGCCATTGGCCGATTTGAGATCAACGAAGCCCAGGGCGCGCAGACCCTGGCCGTGGGCCGCGAGCTGGGCCTGGACCTGGCCAAGCTCAACGTGAACGGCGGCGCCATCGCCCTGGGCCACCCACTGGCCTGCACCGGCGTGCGCTTGACGCACACCCTGGCGCGCGAACTGCGCCGCAGCGGCCAGCGCTATGGCATCTCCAGCGCCTGTGTGGGCGGTGGCCAAGGCATTGCCCTGCTGATCGAAAACCCCGCCGCGGCCTGAGCCGCGGCGCCAGAGAAAGACAAGCCATGAACATTCAAGGACAAGCGGCCCTGGTCACCGGTGGTGGTTCGGGTCTGGGCGAAGCCACCGCCCGCGAACTCGCCCGCCTGGGCGCCAAGGTGGCCGTGCTCGACGTGAACCTGGCCAACGCGCAGCGCGTGGCCGGCGAGATCGGCGGCCTGGCCTTCCAGTGCGACGTGACCCAGCCCGAGAGCGTGCAGGCCGCCATCGACGGCGCGGCCGCCGTGCATGGCCCGGCGCGCATCCTGATGCAGATCGCCGGCATTGGCACCGCCAAGCGCGTGATCGGCAAAGACGGCTCGCCCGCGCCGCTGGACGACTTCGTGCGCGTGGTGCAGGTGAACCTGATCGGCACCTACAACGTGGCGCGCCTCTTCGCCGCCGCCTGCGCCAAGCTGGAGCCCACGCCCCAGGGCGACAAGGGCGTGATGGTGTTCACCGCCTCGGTGGCCGCCTTTGACGGCCAGGTCGGCCAGCAGGCCTACAGCGCTTCCAAGGGCGGCGTGGTCGGCATGACCCTGCCCATGGCGCGCGACCTGGCGCAACACGGCATTCGCGTGTGCACCATCGCCCCCGGCCTGTTCGCCACCCCGCTCATGAAGACCCTGCCCGAGCCGGTGCAGGCCTCGCTGGCGGCTAGCATTCCCTTCCCGCCGCGCCTGGGCGAGCCCAGCGAGTTCGCCGAGCTGGCCTGCCACATCGTCAGCAACGGCCACCTCAATGGCGAGGTGATCCGCCTGGACGGCGCGCTGCGCATGAGCCCTCGCTGAGCGGAGCCCACCATGAGCAAAACCGTTGTGTACGAGGTGGAGGTGATGTTCGGCGACTGCGACCCCGCCGGCATCGTCTTCTTCCCCAACTTCAGCAAGTGGATGGACGCCGCCTCGCTGAACTTCTTCGTCAAGAACGGCGTGCCGCCCTGGCGCGAGCTGGTCAAGACGCGCGGCATCGTCGGCACGCCCCTGCTGGAGATCCACACCAAGTTCATGCGCCCGGCCACCTATGGCGAGCGCCTGCAGGTGCACACCAGCGTGACCGAGTGGCGCGAGAAGGTGTTCATCCACCGCCACGTGGTGATGCGCGGCGACGAGGTACTGTGCGAAGGCACCGAGACCCGTGCCTTCGTGGTGCACCCGCCCGAGAACCCCGACCGCATCAAAGCCATCCCCATTCCCGAAGACATCAAGGCCTTGTGCCAGTGAGGTCCGAGAAAACGATCAAGACCGCGCAGACGGTTCCTTTCTTTCCTTTCATTTTTTCCAGGAGACTTGCATGACCACCCGCCGCCAATTCGCCCAATCGGTGCTCGGCACCGCTGCCCTGGCCAGCCTTGGCCTGCCGCTGAGCGCCCGCGCCCAGGGCCAGAACTTCGAGACCGCCAGCATCCTGGTGGGCTTCCCGCCCGGGGGCACCACCGATGCGCTGTCGCGCCGCATCGCCGACAAGCTGCGTGGTGGTTACGCCGCCAACGTGCTGGTGGACAACCGCCCCGGCGCGGGCGGTCAGATCGCCATCACCAACCTGAAGAACTCCAACCCCGACGGCCGCACCCTGCTGCTGACGCCCTCGTCCATGCTGTCGGTGTACCCCTTCACCTACAGCAAGCTGCCCTACACCCTGGACGACGTGGCCCCCGTGTCGGTGGCCTGCTTCTTCAGCATGGGCTTCGGCGTCGGCCCGGCCGTGCCGGCCAGTGTCAAGACCGTCAAGGACTTCCTGGCCTGGGCCAAGGCCAACCCGGACAAGGCCACCTACGGCTCGCCCGCGCCTGGCTCCATCCCGCACCTGACCGCCGCGCTGCTGGCCCGGATGTCCAAAACCGACCTGCGCCACGTGGCCTACCGCGGCTCGGCACCGGCCGTCAACGACCTGCTGGGCGGCCAGATCTCCGCCATGTGCTCGCCCGTGGGGGACTACCTGCCCCACCTCAAGAGCGGCCGCCTGCGCCTGCTGGCCACCAGCGGCCCCGAGCGCGCGCCCTTCACGCCCGACGTGCCCACCCTGAAAGAGCAGGGCTACAACATCGCCGTGCGCGAGTGGTATGGCTTCTTCCTGCCGGGCAAGGCCACGGCCGAGGTCCGCCGCCGCGCCGCCGCTTACCTGAAGCCCGCCCTGGGCAGCCAGGACGTGATCGACAGCCTGGCGCAAGTGGGCATGGAAGTGCGTTCTTCCACGCCTGACGAACTGGCCGCCTGGCTCAAGGCCGACGCCGAGCAGTGGCGCGGCATCGTGAAGGAAATCGGCTTCTCCGCCGACAGCTGATTGCCTGGACAGCGCCCCGGGCCGCTTCGGCCCGGTGGCGCTTTTTTTTCGACCGTTTTCGACCCCACCCACCCATGAACGACTACCGCCCCGTTGCGGCCGACGCCGCCACCCTGTTGCTCGATGTGTTGCAGGCCCCGCAAATCCTGGCCGAACTGCCGGGCCTGGCCGAGCACGCCGACGCCGACCTGATGCGCGAGGTGCTGGAGCAGGCGGGCAAGTTCGTGGGCGAGGTGGTGGCCCCGCTCAACCGCGCCGGTGACGAGATCGGCGCGCGCTGGGCCAATGGCAACGTGACCATGCCGCCCGGTTTTCGCGATGCCTACCAGGCCTTCTGGCAGGCCGGCTGGCCCGCGCTCTCGGCCGACCCGGCCGACGGCGGCCAGGGCCTGCCCGCCGTGCTGGAGATGATCCTGTACGAATGGCTCAGCGCGGCCAACCACGGCTGGACCATGGCCCCCGGCATCCTGCACGGCGCCTACGAGTGCGTGAAGCACCACGGCAGCGAGGAGCTGCGGGCGCAGTACCTGCCCAAGCTCGCCACCGGTGAGTGGCTGTCCACCATGTGCCTGACCGAGCCGCACGCCGGCAGCGACCTGGGCCTGGCGCGCACCAAGGCCGTGCCGCAGGCCGACGGCAGCTACCGCATCAGCGGCACCAAGATCTTCATCTCCGGCGGTGACCACGACCTCACCGACAACATCGTGCACCTGGTGCTGGCGCGCCTGCCCGACAGCCCGCCCGGCCCCAAGGGCCTGTCGCTGTTCCTGGTGCCCAAGTTCTACCCCGACGGCAGCCGCAGCGCCGCCGTTTGCGAGCGCATCGAAGAAAAGATGGGCCTGCACGGCAGCCCCACCTGCGTGATGCGCTTTGACGAGGCCACCGGCTGGATCGTGGGCGAGCCCGGCAAGGGCCTGAACGCCATGTTCCTCATGATGAACGCGGCCCGCCTGCACGTGGCCCTGCAAGGCGTGGGCCTGCTCGACGCCGCCTGGCAGAAGGCCAGCGCCTACGCGCAAGACCGCCGCCAGATGCGCGCCCCCGGCCCGCGCGACGCCTCGCAGCCGGCCGACCCCATCATCCAGCACCCCGCCGTGCAGCGCCTGCTGGACACCCAGCGCGCCTGGATCGACGCCGGCCGCGTGCTGGCCTACCGCACCGCGCTCGAACTCGACGTGGGCCGCCACCACCCCGACGCCGCGCGGCGCGAGCGCGCGCAACAGTGGTGCGCCCTGTTCACCCCGGTGCTCAAGGCCAGCTGGACCGACCAGGCCTTCCACGGCGCCAGCGACTGCCTGCAGGTCTTCGGTGGCCACGGCTATGTGCGCGAGTGGGGCATCGAGCAGGTGGTGCGCGACTCGCGCGTGGCCATGATTTACGAAGGCACCAACGAAATCCAGGCGCAAGACCTGCTGTTCCGCAAGGTGCTGAGCGACCGTGGCGTGGGCCTGCTGCGCCTGCTGGACGAGTTGCAGGCCGACCTGGCGCCCCTGAGCGGCGACGCCGCCGCCCGCGCCCTGGAAGGCGTGGCCCGCCTGCGTGGCCTGGTGCAAGCCCTGCCCGAGGCGCAAGCCCCGGCCGCGCAAGCCCTGTACCCGGTGGCGGGCGATTTCCTGCGCGCCACCACCATTGCGCTCATGGCCTGGGCCTGGGCGCGCCTGCAGGCCAGTGGCGGCGATGCCCGCAGCGCCACCGCCTTTGCCCGCTGGGTGTGGCCCGAGCTTGACTGGCGCTGCCGCATGGTCGAGCAGGCCCTGGCCTGATGGCCGCGCGGGCCTGGTTGTCCCGGGCGGCAAAGGGCGCGGGGCAGGGCGGGCTTAACATGCCGGCTTCCCAGCCTGTTGTCACGCCCATGCCCGCGAAGTCACCTGCGTCCTCCCCGGCCCCTGGCGGCGTTCGTCGCCGTGCCCCTCGCGCCGCCGCCAAGCCCGTGCCCGAAGCGGTGGACACGGTGGACGTGTCCGCGCTGGAGCGGCTGATTGGCTACAACGCACGCCGCGCGGCCCTCACCGTGATCGCCTCGATGGTGGACAGCGTCAAGCCCTTTGACTTGCGCGGCCCGCTCGACTTCTCGGTGCTCACGCTCATTGGCCACAACCCGGGCGTGACCTCGCGCCAGTTGTGCAGCGTGCTCGACATCCTGCCGCCCAACCTGGTGGGCATCATCAAGCAGCTCGAATCGCGTGGCCTGGTCGAGCGCCTGGTGCACCCCACCGACGGCCGTGCCCAGGGCCTCTACCTCACGGCCGCTGGCCAGGCCCTCACCGACGAGGCCGAGGCCACCGTGATCGCCGCCGAAGACCGCGCCTCCGGCCGGCTCACCGACGCCGAGCGGCGCACCCTCACCACGCTCTTGCAAAAGATCTACCGCCGCGCCGACTGAGGGCGCCCTGGCGGTTCAGTCCGCCACCACGCGGGCCGCGTCCAGCGTGCGCAGGCGCGCGTCGTGGTAATAGCCGCCGTATTCCGTGTAGCGCAGAAACGGCTTCTGGCAGGCCTTGCAGGCCCACACCTCGCAGCGGTTGTAGGGAAAGAAGCCCAGCGCGATCGGCGCCTGCGGCGACCACTGGTCAATGCCCGGCGGGCGCTGCTCCTCCAGCGTGGGCTCGGGTGTGTCGTGCGCGGGCGACCACAGCGCGCCCATGCACTGCAGGGCCGCGTCGCTCACGGTGGAGGGGAAAGAGTCCCAGCCAGCGCGGTCAAAGGGCTGGCAGGCGGGGCAGGGCGGCTGGTGGCCGTGTTGCTCGGCCAGGGCGCGCACCTGGGCTGCGCTCAACGGGGTAGGGCTTGTCATGGCCGGGCATTGTGCCCGGCCGGGTGACCGCTTCAGCCCGCCTGGCGCAAGGCGAAGGCGCGCTGCGCCGCCGGTCGTGCCAGGCAGCGGGCGTGCCAGGCCCGTGCATAGGGCACGGCTTCGCGGGCCATGTCGTTCAGGCGCTGCAGCACGGCGGCCACGTTCAGGTCGGCCACGGTGAAGCCATTGCCCACCAGGTAGTCGCGCGTGGCCAGGTGTTCGTCAAGCACGCGCAAGCGGGTCTGCAGCTTCTCCAGCGCCTCGTCGGCCAGGCGCGGAATGCGCTGCGCCTCGGGCAGGAAGGCGGTGTGGTGGAACCACTGGCGGGCCAGGGGCTCGGCCTCGGTGGCGGCCCACAGCGTCCATTGGCCGATGCGCGCTTCGTCGGCCACGTTGCTGGCCCACAGGCCGCCCGCAGGGCGGCTGCGCGCCAGGTGCAGGGTGATGGCCAGCGACTCGAACAGCACCAGGCCGTCGTCGTCGATGGCCGGCACTGTGCCATTGGGGTTCAGGGCCAGGTACGGCGCCTCGCGCGTCTCGGGTGCGTTGTAGTGCAGGCGGATGTGCTCGTAGGGAATGCCCAGCTCTTCCGCCGCCCACAGGGGGCGGATGGCGCGCGAGGCGGCGATGCCGTAGATCTTCAGGCTCATGTCGGGTCTTTCTCTGCAAAGGGGAAAACGGTGGGCTCAGCAGGCCAGGGCCATGCCGTCCTTGCGGCGGTCCGATCCGCCAATGAGGCGGCCGTCCGGGGCTCGCATCACCACCTGGGCACCGCCAAAGTCGCTGCGCCCGCCCAGTTCGCCCTGGCCGGTGGGCTCGGTGTAGCCGGCGGCCCGCAGGGCCTGTTCGATGGCAGGTGGCGTGCCGGCCTCGATGGCCAGGGCGCGCTCGCCTTCCAGGCGCCAGCGTGGCGCGTCGATGGCGGCCTGCAGCGGCTCGCCCCAGGCCGCCACGCGGGTGAGGATCTGCACATGGCCCTGCGGCTGCATGGCGCCGCCCACCACGCCGAAGCCAGCGTGGAACACGCCGCCCCGCAGGGCCGCGCCGGGCACCACCGTGTGGTACGGCCGCTTGCCGGGCCCGGGGCCGTTGAGGTGACCCGGCTCCGAGAAACCGAAGCCCCGGTTCTGCAGCACAAAGCCGCAACCGGGCACGCCAATGCCTGAGCCAAAGCGCTTGAAGACGCTGCTCATCAGGGTGATGGCCAGGCCATCGCTGTCCACCACCACGGTGCACACCGTGTTGCCGGCGGGGTCGGCCACCACCTTTTTGGCGTGTGCCATGGCATGGCCCATGCGATCGACCATGGCCACGGTGGTGAGCGGGTCGTGCGGGGCAAGGTCAAGCGCGTCCAGTGCCTGCAGTGTGTGCAGCACGGCCAGGCCGTGGGTATTGGGTGGGCATTCCAGCACCTCCAGGCCCCGGAAGTTGGCGCGCAGCGGCGCCGCGAAGTGGCCCGTGTGCCGGGCAAAGTCTTGCGCCTTCAAGACGCCGCCCAGTGTGTCGCTGGCGCGCTCGGCCGCGCGCGCGGGCTCGCCCAGGTAGAAGGCATCGGGCCCCTCGTTGGCCACCGCCTGCAGCACGGCGCCCAGTTCGGGGTTGGCGAAGCGCTCGCCTGCGCTGGGAACGGCGTGGGCGCGGTAGAGCGCGGCGGCCACCGGGTCGCGGGCGATCACGGGCTGGAACAGGGCCCATTCGCGCGCCGCCACGGGCGCCACGGGGAAACCTTGGTTGGCCACGCGAATGGCGTCTTGAAACAGCCGCTGCCAGGGCAGGCGCCCGTGTTGCTGGTGCAGGTCGTGCCAGCCTCGCACCACGCCGGGCACGGTGGCGGTGAGCACGTGGCGCTCGGGCAGCTTGCCGCGCGGGAAGGCGCTCACCAGTGAAGGCAGAAAGTCTTGCGGCGAGCGGCCGGTGCCGTTGTACGCCTGGGGCTCGGCCCCGGGCGGCACCACCATGGCCAGCAGGTCACCGCCAATGCCGGTGGCCATGGGCTCCACCACGCCCAGCACCGCGTCGGCGGCGATGGCCGCGTCCACCGCGCTGCCGCCTTCGGCCAGTGCGCGGGCGGCCGCCTCGGCGGCCAGGGGGTGGCCAGTGGCCACCATGGCCCGTTCTCCGATGACGCAGGGGGAAATGGAAGGGGTAGGGGGCGGCATGGGCGGACTCCTGGGCAATGACGGGCGTTCTTGATGAATACAGTATACCGATTGGGCCGATTCGATGGTGGTGAGTCAGGGGCAGGTGCCGCCAAGCCACTCTCAAGTGGTCCGGTGAGGGGATTTTGGGTTGGCACGCTCCGTGCTTGATAGCGGCTTGTGCATCGGTATACCGTATACATGGTTAGCCAAAAGGTGCACAGGGAGTGGAAGCCGAAGAGAGGATGGTCTCCAGAGTGAAGAAATCGAATGCTTTGGCGTTCGACTTTGCATGGGAAAACCCTGAGCCTCTTCAAACTGTATGTTGTATACGATTCGGTGCGCAGGGACGGAGGAAGCCCCAAAAAGGGGAAAGCGCACCCAAGTGGTGAATGCAGGAGAAGCGCCAGCGGGCGGATGGTCAGCGATCCGCCCGTTGCCAAACGAAGTGAAGTGAGGGAAAGCGCCGCGCCCGGTCAGGCATGACGGGGCGAGGTGACATCGCAACAGCGGGCCGGCCCACGACGGCTCATACCAATTTGATAGGTCAACATGGATTCCAACGTAACACTGACAGCTGCGCACTGGATGTACCTGATCGGGGTCATCAGCATCATCGTCACGATGATGTTCCGCGCCAACGTGCTGGTGCCGTCGATTGCCGCCACTTTTCTGGTGGCCTTCGCCTGGACCGGCAGCCCCATCGGGGCATTGGGCAGCATTTACAGCGCCAGCCTGGTGGCGGCCAAGGAGTTGTTCAACATCTTCCTGGTCATTGCCTTGATGACGGCGCTGCTCAACAGCCTGAAGGACCTGAAGTCCGACATCCTGATGGTGCGGCCCTTCCGCGTGCTCATGAAGAACGGCACGGTGTCTTACCTGCTGCTGGGCCTGATCACTTACCTGATCTCGCTGTTCTTCTGGCCCACCCCGGCCGTGCCGCTGGTGTGCGCCGTGCTGTTGCCCGCCGCCATTGCCGCCGGCCTGCCCCCGCTGGTGGGCGCCGCTGCCGTGGCCATTGCCGGTCAGGGCATGGCGCTGTCGTCTGACTACGTGATCGGCGTGGCGCCCATGATCAGCGCCAAGGCCGCCGGTGCCTCGGCCGCCGTGATTGGTGACCGCGCCCTGGTGCTGTCGCTCATCACTGGTGCCGTGGCCCTGCTGCTGGTGTACCTGTTCCAGCGCCGCACCTTCCAGCCGGCCAACCCGCTGCTGCTCAAGCGCTGGCAGGCCCTGGCCACCACGGGCGAACTGGTGAGCCACGAAGGCACCGCGCACAAGGCGGAAATCGCCCAAGGCACCAGCCACGAAGAAGACCTGTCCACCAACCAGAACATCGAACGCGAGCTGGCCTCGCTGCCGCCCGAGCAGGCCAAGTGGTCGCGCGTGTTCGCCCTGGTGACCCCGCTGGTGTTCCTGGTGATCGTGGTGCTGATGGCACTGCCCAAGTTCGGCGTGCCGCTGGGCGACCTCAAGGGTGGGGCGGCTGCCTCGCTGGTGGGCGGCGCTGCCGGCCTGCTGATGATCTTCGCCACCCTGGCCATGAAGGGCTCCAAGGGCATGCTGGAAGCCAGCGCCGACCACATCACCGAGGGTTTTGTGTTCGCCTTCCGCGCCATGGGTTCGGTGCTGCCGATCGCGGGCTTCTTCTTCCTGGGTGCCAGCGAATCCGCTGCCGCCATCTTTGGCACCGCCGCCAACCAGACGCCCAGTTTCCTGTTTGAGCTGGTGGCCGGCGCGCAGGACTGGATTCCCCACAGCAAGGTTTTCGTGGCCTTCGGTCTGCTGATCGTGGGCATGGTCACCGGCATCGACGGTTCGGGCTTCTCTGGCCTGCCGCTGACCGGCGCACTGGCGGGCGCCATGGGCCCCGTCTCGAACATGGACTCAGCCACCCTGGCCGCGATCGGTCAGATGGGGGCCATCTGGACCGGGGGTGGGACGTTGATTGCGTGGTCTTCGCTGATCGCCGTGGCCGGGTTCGCCCGTGTCTCGGTGACCGATCTGGTGAGGGCCTTGACGCTACCGGTATTGCTGGGCCTGAGCGCGGCCACCTTGGCCGCCGTGGTGATCTTCTGATCGCCTGAGGCCCGACCAAAAAAACTGTTCAAAAAACATCTTTAAAAACAGTTACCGTCCATATTTTTGTCTTATAAGATAAATTCAATGAGTTAAGCGAGGCTCAATCTGAGGGAAGAAGGTGAGAAAGTTATCTAATTTCAAGCCCGCTTAGCTCAAAAAGATATGAATATCTAAGGAGGCGATATGAAAAAAGTAGTAATTGTTTCTCTTATATTATTAGTTCTCGTTTCTCTATTAGGCTTGGTTTTTTCGCGATGGTTCGAGACCCTTAATGTCTCCGGGCAGGTCAACACTGGCGAAGTAGATGCTGAATGGAGCACGGGACGAAGTTACGATACTGAACCCCCAGAAAAAGATTTTAGCAGCATTAGTTGCTGGGTTGACCAAAATAACCCTCATCTCTTGCACGTCAAAGTTGAAGATGCCTATCCGTGCATTGTGTACACTCAAGAATTCGATATTCACAATGTAGGTACATTGCCTGTTCATGTAGGAGAATTTGTCATCGACAGAGGAAATCTTCCTGAAGGAGCACAAGTCAGCGTCGAGTATGACTATGAACAGTATGGCCAACTTCACCCAAGCGAAGAAGGTTACGGAAAACTGACTGTCCATCTGGCTAACGACGCCGAAGAAAGAGCAACCTATGAGTTCACAGTGAGTGTTGAAGTTGAGCAGTGGAACGAGTAAACAGGCCCATCCGCTTGCCTGT
>FWPV01011198.1_pt1 | contig 14366 bp, 12 predicted proteins | sample 2228371 | NCBI WGS metagenome assembly FWPV01 (sample SAMEA103939776, study PRJEB20133) | metagenome
CAAACTCCCGACACCGCGCGTTACCGTAGCCACCATGGCCTTGCATCTGACCGACCTTCCGGAACTGGACCTTGCTTTCATGAACGACGATCACGCCGAGGCCGTGCGCCAGCTGATGTCCCTGACGCGAATCCTTGAAGACCCGGCGATGCACGGCGAGGCCCTGGCGTCTGCCTGGCATGTCTTCGTGGAGCACAATAGGGAACACTTCGCGCGTGAGGAGGATGCCATGCGCGCAGATGGCTTTCCTGCGTATCCCATACACAAGCGGGAACACGATCGGTTACTCGCCGAGCTGCATGCCATCACGCAAAGCCTGGTCTCTGAAACCGGTCTGATGATGGTGCGCCGCATGGTCCTGGTCCACTATCCCGCCTGGCTGATGCAGCACGTGCGCACCATGGATGCCGTCACGGCGCACTGGCTCGCGGTACATGTCACACCATGATGTCCCCTTTGGGAAACGCGGAATGAATCCCCTCGCCCACGCCTGCGAGGGAAAGGGGGTTCTTCGGCGTTTTCTCAGGCGTGGGCGTAGAGCTTGTGGTAGAGGCCGCCCTGGGCCATAAGGGAGGCATGATCGCCCTCCTCCAGCACGCGCCCGTTTTCGAACACCAGGATGCGCTGTGCCTGGCGCACCGCCGAGAGGCGGTGGGCGATGATGAGGGTGGTGCGGCCTTGCAGGAACGCGTTGAGGGCCTGGTGCACCGCCCTTTCGGTCTCGCTGTCCAGGGCGGAGGTGGCCTCGTCCAGGATCACCACCTTGGGGTCCGTGAGGACCATACGGGCGATGGCCAGGCGCTGGCGCTGCCCGCCCGATAGCCGCACCCCGCCTTTGCCCACGACGGTGTCCAGCCCCTGGGGGAGGGAGCGCACCACATCATCCAGCTGGGCGATCTGCAGGGCACGCCAGAGCGCACCCTCCTCGTATTCCCGGCCCAGGCACAGGTTCTCGCGTACCGTGGCATTGAACAGGATGGGGTGCTGCAGCACCACCCCCACGTGGTCGCGCACCGTCGCCCAGCCAATGTCCTCCACCGGCACCCCGTCGTACAGGATGCGGCCGCCGGATACCGGATAGAGTCCCAGGAGGGCCTGCACCAGGGTAGACTTGCCACCCCCCGAGGCGCCCACCAACGCCACCTTTTCCCCCGGGTCGATGGCCAGGTTCACGTGGTCCAACACCGGCTCACCCTCGCCATAGGCGAAACTCACCTCTTCGAGCCGCACCCCCACGGTGGGCTTGCCGGCGAAGGGATTGCGCCCACCCTGGCCTTCCTGCACGGGCTTCAGGGCGAGCAGGGCGTTGATGCGCGTGAGGGCGGCATTGGCCGCATACCAGGCGTACTGGATGTTGATGATCTCCTGCACCGGCGACATCATGAACCAGAGATAGCCAAACACCGCCATCATCTGGCCGATGCTCAGGTCAGAGTAGAGCACCATGAACATGGCGAGCGCCCGGAAGGCATCGAAGCCAGCCAGGAAGACGAAGAAGGACAAGCGGTTCATGGCGTCCGACTTCCAGGCGAAGGCCGCGGCGTGGTGCCGGATGTCCGCCGCGCGCTCAAGGACCCGCGCCAGATAATGGCGCTCCCGGTTCATCGCGCGGATCTGGGCAAGGGCGTCGATGGTCTCCGTGAGGGCCTCTTGGAAGGCCTCGAAGGCCGTGTTCTCCCGCTTCTTGAGTTCCTTGACCTTCTTGCCCAGTCTGGTGGAGAACAGGATGACCAGCGGGTTCAAGAAGAGGATGAAGAGGGCCAACGGCCAGTGCATCCAGAGCAGGATCGCCGCCACCCCGACGAGGGACAGCACCGCCACCAGAAAACCGGAGATGGAGGCGCCCAGAAAGCTGTCCACGGCGTTCAGATCGGTGACGAAATGGGAGGTCACACGGCCAACGCCCAAGGTTTCGTATTCCGAAAGGGCGATGTGCGAGAGCCGCTCCAGCATGCGGGCGCGAATGCGATAGACGACCTCCTTGGCGATCAGGGAAAAGATGCGCGCCTGCCAGACGTTGAACAGGATGGAGATGAGCCGCAGCCCCAGGGTGAGGATGAGGGCCACGCCGATGAAAAGCACGGGTCCGTGCCAGGGCTCGGGAAACCAGGCGCTGGCGAACCCTACGATGAGGCCGGGATGACCCAGTAGCACCTCATCCACCATCAAAGGCAGGATCAAGGGCACGGGCACGGCCGCCGTGACCGCCAGCAGGGCGAGGGCGTTACCGGCGACGAGCGCCTGCCGGTGGCGGCGCAGCTCCGCCAGGATGGAAGGCCAATCTAAGCCAGCAGGCAGGGTAGGGGATCGCGGTTGTCGCATCTTCGTCAATCCGTCAGACATTTCATCACTTCAGGGGCGCTCGTGGAAGGCAGCCCAAGGCCGTTGGTCGCAGGAGCACGGTTTTGGGTGTTCCAGGTACATATCTTGCATGGAATCGGTCATCATCCCCTCTCCGGAGGACGGCATGGGTCTCATCGCCTTCGGGCCGGCGGGTACGAGAACTGGGTATGGCGCCCAGAGCATCCACTGTGTGAGCGCCCTGGAACGCTTCTATCCCAGGATCTGCGCCGCCCTGGTGAGTCGATGGCGCCGGCCGGACATCGACGCCTACCTGAACGGCCTGATCCTGGACGATCGTTCCGACCGTCAGGGCTTCCCCATGGAGGTCATGGACGAGCTGCTGTTCCTGTCCGACCTGCGCTGCTTCCTAGACCAAGACGGACGGCCATACCAGCCGGCGCTGCCGGAGACCTACGACCTCGTGCCGGCGCCCCGGCTGCGCGGCGGTTTGTGCGCCGGTGGATGAGCGGCGCCCGGCCCTATTTGCCGATGCAAAAGCTGCTGAAGATCACCCCCAGCAGGTCGTCCGAGGTGAACTCACCGGTGATGGTGGACAAGGCCTCCTGCGCTAGACGCAGCTCTTCGGCGAACAGTTCCAGCGAGTGCAGGAGCGCCCTGGCATTGCTGAGGTGCCCATGGGCCTGGCGCAGGGCAGCTAGATGGCGGCTGCGGGCCATGAACACGCCTTCGCCTGCCGACTGCCAGCCGGCTAGCTCCAGTAGGCGGCGCTCTAGAAGCTCGACGCCGCTGCCCTCGCGCGCGGAAAGCCAGATCTCCCGCCCATCGGCGGAGATGCGGGGCGGCTCGCCGGTCAGATCGATCTTGTTGTGCACGGTGAGCAGCGGGATGTCGGGCAGACGCTCGAGAATGGCCGCCTCCTGCGCCGAGACGCCATGTTGGGCGTCCACCAGGAGCACGGCCACGTCTCCGCGCGCCACCGCCGCCCAGGTACGGGCGATGCCCTGGACCTCCACCGGGTCTTGTGTCTCCCTGAGGCCGGCGGTATCCACCACGTGGATGGGCACCCCCTGGATCTGGATGAGCTCGCGCACCGTGTCGCGGGTCGTGCCGGCGATGTCAGTAACGATGGCCGCCTCATAGCCCGCCAGCCGGTTGAGCAGCGTGGACTTGCCCACGTTGGGCTGGCCGATGAGCACCACCATGAGCCCCTCGCGCAGCAACGCGCCCTGTCTGGCGCGGGTAAGCAGCGCTGCCAGGCGCTGCTCGATGCCGATGAGCTGGCCCTCAGCATCGGCGGCGCGCAGGAAATCGATCTCCTCCTCCGGGAAGTCCAGGGTCGCCTCCACCAGGCTGCGCAGCTGGATCAGGGCCTCCACCAGTTCGTGCACCAGACGGGAGAACTCGCCAGAGAGGGAGCGCACGGCGCTGCGGGCGGCCGCCCGGCTCTGGGCGTCGATCAGATCGGCGATGGCCTCAGCCTGGGCCAGGTCCAGACGGCCGTTGAGGAAGGCGCGCCGGCTGAACTCACCCGGCTCGGCTAGGCGCGCTCCCAGCTCCAGGCAACGCTCCAGGATCATGTCCAGCACTTGGGGCCCGCCATGGCCCTGCAGCTCCAGCACATCCTCACCGGTGAAGGAGTGGGGCGCTGGGAAGTAGAGGGCAATGCCTTCGTCCAGGGCCTCGCCCTGGGCATCCAGGAAGGGCACATAGCTGGCGTGGCGGGGCTTGAGCGGGCGTCCTATCACCCCCTGCACGATGGCGGACAGGTCCTGTCCCGAGACCCGCACCACACCGATGCCACCCCGCCCCGGGGCGGTGGCGATGGCGGCGATGGTATCAGCTTCCGGTCTTCTTGCCATGGGCGGCGCGTTCGATCACGTGGTTGATGCGCCACTGCTGCAGGATGGACAGGACGTTATTCACCAACCAGTAGAGGACCAGCCCCGCCGGGAAGAAGAAGAAGAAGACCGAGAAGACGATGGGCATGATCATCATCACTTTGGCCTGGATGGGATCCGGCGGCGTGGGACTCATCTTCATCTGGATGAACATAGTGGCAGCCATGACCAGGGGCAGGATGTAGTAGGGGTCCGGGGCCGAGAGGTCCTGGATCCACAGGGCGAAGGGCGCCTGCCGCAGTTCCACCGCCCCCAGCAGCACCCAGTACAGGGCGATGAACACCGGGATCTGCACCAGGATGGGCAGACAGCCCCCCAGGGGGTTGATTCTCTCCTCCTGGTAGATCTTCATCATGGCCTCGTGCAGCTTCTGCCGGTCGTTGCCGTAACGCTCCTTGATGGCCTGCAACCTAGGGGCGAGCTTGCGCATCTGGGCCATGGATTTGTAGCTGGCCGCCGATAGGGGGTAGAAGACCAGTTTGATGAGTACGGTGAGCAGGATGATGGCCACCCCCCAGTTGTCCACCAGCTTATGGAGCCAGGCGAGCAGCAGGAACAGGGGATAGGCCAGGATATGCAACCAGCCGTAGTCCACCACGTAGTGCAGACCAGGCGCCAGGGCCTTGAGCTTCTCCAGTTCCTGGGGGCCTGCATACAGGCGCATGAAAACCTGCTTGTCCTCGCCCGGCCCGACGCGCATGGCAGGCGTAATAAGGCTTACCCGATAAAGACCCTCGCCCAGGCTGTCGGTGCGGAATTCGCGCAGGAAATCGGCCTTGGGTTCCGGCGCCAGCCAAGCGGCCACGAAATGATGCTGCACCATGGCGATCCAGCCGTCCCGGGCCTCGCGCACGTGCGTCTGCTTGCCCTTGGCGATGTCTTCGAAGCTGACCTTCTGGAACTTGCCCTCCTGGGTATAGAGGGCCGGACCGGTATAGGTGTGGATGAAGTAGGATTCCCCTTCCGGGGCCTGCCCGTGGCGCACTAGCTGGTAGTAGGGATAGCCCTCCACCGGCGCGGCACTGCGGTTACGCACCGTATGCAGCACGTCCACCACGTAACTGCCGCGGTGGAATACATAGGTCTTGACCACCTCCACGCCGTCCTGGGCGTGGCGCAGATGCACCTCCAGCCTGTCCTGACCAGGTTGGAGCCGGTATTCGCCCGCCTCCAGGGCATAGACGCTCTTGTGGTTGGGAAGGCGCTCGCCGATGAGCCCGGACTGGGCGAGATAGGTGCGCCCCTGGCGCTCGTCAAAGAGCTGCATGGGTCTTGCCTGATCGTCCTGGTAGGCGGGCAGCACGAGGCTGCGCAGATCGCCGCCATGGCCATCGATCACCACCTCCAGGACATCGGTGCGCACCACGGCGCGCGCACCGCGACCGAGCCCGGCGGCCCGCGCTCTCGGCGTGCCGAGGCCCTGGCCGGGGGTGGGCAGCTCCTGGGCTCTGTCCTGGACCGTTCCTGGCGAGGGTTGCCTAGCCTCCGGCGCGGGCTTGGGGCGGTTGTAGTCCTGCCAGGCCTCCCAAAGCAACAGGAGAGAAAAGGAAAAGACGATGAAAGCGATCAGGCGTTGTGTATCCATGGCAGCTCGGTTTGCATGCGGGCAGTAGCAGGGTGCGTTTTCAATCGGTCCCGCCCGTACCCTGCGCGGAGGTCACCCCACCCGAGGGGCCGGCGGCCTGCCCCGCGCATCTCTCATGACAGGCGGCCAGCAGTCCGGCCAGCTCCTGCCGGAAGGCCTGGGGCGGGCAGGCCGCCTTGAGCCTCACCACCACGTCCAGACCCGCGAGCTCCCACTGGGCGAGGCGGAAGGTCTCACGCGCGAGCCTTTTGTAGTGATTGCGGCGAGTGGCAAGGCGCGCTACACGGCGGGATACGATCAGACCGAGTCTGGCATGGGCAAGCCCGTTCGGGCGCCAGTGCACATCCACGCACTGCCCGCGCTGGACCGTTCCCGAACTAAAAACGGATGAAAACTCATCCGTTTTGCGCAAGATCTTTGCCTTGCCCAACCCCAGGGGGCGGGCTTCGCTCCCGGTCAAACCGCCAGACGCTTGCGCCCCTTGGCGCGGCGAGCGTTGATGACGGCGCGGCCGCCCTTGGTTTTCATACGGGCGCGAAAGCCATGGGTACGCTTGCGGCGGATCACGGAGGGTTGGTAGGTGCGTTTCATGGGGCTCACCTCACTCGGTAAAGCTTTATATTGGAAGCTTTAAGTATCTCATTTGTCAAGAAATTTCGATTTCCCCCCGGGAGGTGCCGACATGCTACAATGGCCAATGGCTGCATCCTTACACCCAACGCTGGAGATGATCACCCAGGTCGTACCCGGCAAGACCCCCTTGACGACCGCCATCCCGACGTCAACGACCGCCCGGCGCCCTGGGAAGACGGGCGATGATTGCCCGCACGGGGAGCATCCGGGCTAGCCCGAGGTCCCTGTCCGGGCCAGCTGGCAGCCAGATCCTCCAACCCTTTCACCCTCCCAACGACTGCAGGACCCGTCCCCGCCGCCATGAGTGGTTTCTGGAACCATTGCCTAGCCCATTTCGGGCAGACGCTCAACGCCCAGCAGCTCAACACCTGGCTCAGGCCCCTGTCGGTCGAGGAGGGCGAAGGCGAGGTGCGGCTCGCCGCGCCCAATCGCTTCGTGCTGCAATGGGTCAAGGAGCGCTTCCTGCAGGAGATCGAGACGCTGGCCGAGCACTACTTCCGACGCAAGACGGAAGTGACCCTCACCCTGTCCAAACCGGCCGCTGCCCAGACCGACTCGGGCACGGCCCGCCGGCCCAAAGCCGCGGAGGCGCCATCCCCCAGGATGATCCCGGCACGCCCGGAAGGGGCCCCGGAACTCGGACGCCTCAACCCCCAGTTCACCTTCGACACCTTCGTGCGAGGCAAGGCCAATGACCTGGCGCGGGCGGCGGCCCTGCAAGTGGCGGAAAACCCGGGGGAGAGCTACAACCCCCTGTTCGTCTACGGTGGCGTCGGGCTCGGCAAGACTCACCTCATCCAGGCCATCGGCAACCAGGTACTGTCCGGCAACCCCGCCGCCAACGTGCGGTACATCCACGCCGAGCGCTACTTCTCGGACATGATCCGGGCCATCCGCAACAAGTCCTTCGACGACTTCCGGCGTCGTTACGACAGCCTGGACATGCTGCTCATTGACGACATCCAGTTCTTCGCCAACAAAGACCGTACCCAGGAGGAATTCTTCTATACCTTCAACAACCTCATCGAGGCGCACAAACAGGTGATCATCACGAGCGATACCTTCCCCAAAGACCTGGAAGGCATCGAGGAGCGCCTCAAGTCGCGTTTCAGCTGGGGGCTGACGGTCATGCTGGAGCCGCCCGAGCTGGAGATGCGCGTGGCCATCCTGCAGAACAAGGCGAAACAGGCGGGCGAGGCGCTGGACGATGCCACCGCCTTCTTCATCGCCAAGCAGATCCGTTCCAACGTGCGGGAGCTGGAGGGGGCGTTGAAGCGGGTGATCGCCTATGCCCGCTTCCATCGCCTGCCCATCAGCGTGGAGCTGGCCAAGGAGGCCCTCAAGGATTTGCTGGCGGTGCAGAACCGGCAGATCTCCATAGAAAATATCCAGAAGACCGTGGCCGACTTCTACAAGATCAAAGTGGCGGACATGTATTCCAAGAAGCGCACCCGCAACCTGGCCCGGCCTCGCCAGATGGCCATGTACCTGGCTAAGGAACTGACCGATCTGTCCCTGCCGGAGATCGGTCAGGCCTTCGGCGGGCGCGATCACACCACCGTGCTGCATGCCTGCCGCAAGATCGAGGAGCTGCGCACCTCCGACCAGTCCATCCGGCGTGACCACAACCTCCTGGTGCAGGTCCTCACCAGTTGAACATCCATGGGACAAGTCCAGGCCATCCTGGGGATAACCGGCGCCCGCGCCGGGTGCGTAGGTCGGCATCCACAGACATCCACCGGTGTTCCGCAGGGTTATCCACAGTTTTTTCGACTGGACAAGCGCATGATACGCAAGGGATTATTCGCCTTTTCCAGGGCCTTCGGCACCCCCTGATCATCGCCAACAGGAAGATATCCATGCTCGTCCTTGAAACCCGCAAAGACACTCTGCTCAAGCCTCTGCAGGCGGCCGTCGGTGTCGTGGAGCGCAAGCACACCCTGCCCATCCTGGCCAACGTGCTGATGGAAGCGGCCGCCGACCGTACGGCGGTGATCGCCACCGATCTGGAGATCCAGATCACCACCTGGATGGATGCCGCTGCCGCCCCCGGCACCGCCTTCACCGTCTCGGCGCGCAAGCTGTACGACATCTGTCGGGCGCTGCCGGAGGACAGCCAGATCCAGTTGGAGCTAGCGGACGAACATCTCAAGCTCAAGTCTGGGCGCAGCCGTTTCAGCCTGCAGACCCTACCGGCGCGGGATTTTCCCCGTCTGCAGATCGCCCAGGAGGAGGGCGTGCGCTTCAGCCTGCCCCAGGGGCGTCTCAAACGCCTCATCGGCCGCGTGCAGTACGCCATGGCGGTGCAGGACATCCGTTATTACCTGAACGGCATGCTCGTGTCGCTCAAGGGCGACCGCCTGATCGTGGCGGCCACCGACGGACATCGCCTGGCCCTCGATGCCACCCCCTTGGAGGAGCCCGCCGGTCAGGACCTGGAGGTGATCCTGCCGCGCAAGACGGTGCTCGAGCTCGCCAAGCTTCTCCAGGACGACGATGCGCCGCTCGAGCTGCAGCTCTCGCGCGGGCAGGTGGTCTTCACGCAGGCCGGCTTCGAGCTGCGCAGCAAGGTGGTGGATGGAAAATTCCCCGACTACCAGCGCGTCATCCCCAGCGGTTATGAGCGCATCTTCCGCATCGAGAGCGCGCGCCTCGGTCAGGCCTTGGCACGTACCGCTATCCTCACCAACGAAAAATACCGCGGCGTGCGCCTGGCGCTTACCCATGGCAGCCTGCGCCTGGCCTGCAGCAACAACGAGCAGGAGGAGGCCCAGGAGGAGCTGGAGGTGGATTACCAGAAGGACCCCATCGACATCAGCTTCAACGTCCAGTATCTCCTGGACGTGCTCAACAGCCTGGAGGGCAGAGAGATCCAGTGCGCCCTGGGGGATGCCAACCAGTCCATGCTGATCAGCGTGCCGGGCGACGACGCCTTCCGCTACGTGGTCATGCCCATGCGCATCTGAGCCGCTTCCCATCCTCCGCGCAGCAAAGGTTTCACGTGGAACATACATACGACGAATCGAGCATCCAGCAGCTGGAGGGCCTGGAGGCCGTGCGCAAGCGCCCCGGCATGTACATCGGCGACACACAGGACGGCACGGGCCTGCACCATATGGTCTTCGAGGTGCTGGACAACGCCATCGACGAGGCCCTCGCCGGCTACTGCGATGACATCAAGGTCATCATCCATGCCGACAATTCCGTGACGGTGAGCGACAACGGCCGCGGCATTCCGGTAGGCATCAAGTTCGACGACAAGCACGAGCCCAAGCGCTCGGCAGCCGAGATCGTCATGACCGTGCTGCATGCCGGCGGCAAATTCCACCAGAACAGCTACAAGGTCTCCGGAGGTCTGCACGGGGTGGGGGTATCCTGCGTGAACGCCCTGTCCAAGTGGCTCAAGCTCAACATCCGGCGCGATGGCAAGCACTACTTCATGGAATTCCAGCGCGGAGTGCCTCAGGATCGCATCGTCGAGGAAGTCGATGGCGTGCTGGTCTCCCCCATGCGCGTACTAGGCGAGACCAACCGGCGCGGCACCGAGGTGCACTTCCTGGCCGACGAGGAGATCTTCGGACATGTGGAGTACCACTACGAGATCCTGGCCAAGCGCATCCGCGAGCTCTCCTTCCTGAATAACGGCGTGCGCATCGAGCTCATCGACGAGCGCGACGGGCGCCACGAAAACTTCGCCTTCTCGGGTGGTGTGAAGGGCTTCGTGGAATACATCAACCGCAACAAGACGGTGCTGCATCCCAATGTCTTTTACGCCCAGGGGGAGTCCACTGCCGGGGGTGTGCCCATCACTGTGGAGGTAGCCATGCAGTGGAACGACGGCTACCAAGAACAGGTTCTGTGCTTCACCAACAACATCCCGCAGGCGGACGGTGGTACCCACCTGACCGGTCTGCGCGCCGCCATGACGCGGGTGATCAACCGCTACCTCGAGGAGAACGAGATCGCCAAACGCGCCAAGGTGGAGATCACCGGCGACGACATGCGCGAAGGACTCGCCTGTGTGCTCTCCATCAAGATGCCGGATCCCAAGTTTTCCTCCCAGACCAAGATGAAGCTGGTCTCCTCCGAGGCCCGGCCCGCGGTGGAGGATATCGTGTCGCAGAAGCTGGCGGAATTCCTGTTGGAGAAACCCCAGGATGCCAAGACCATCTGCGCCAAGATCGTGGAGGCAGCACGCGCCCGGGAGGCGGCGCGTAAGGCGCGGGAGATGACCCGCCGCAAGGGGGTGTTGGATTCCGCCGGACTGCCGGGCAAGCTCGCGGACTGTCAGGAGAAGGACCCAGCACTGTCCGAGCTCTACCTGGTGGAGGGCGATTCTGCAGGCGGCTCCGCCAAACAGGGCAGGGATCGCCGCTTCCAGGCCATCCTGCCCCTCAAGGGCAAGATCCTCAACGTGGAGAAGGCCCGCTTCGACAAGATGCTGTCTTCCCAGGAGGTGGCCACCCTCATCACTGCACTGGGCACGGGCATCGGCAAGGACGATTACGATCCGGACAAGCTGCGCTACCACCGCATCATCATCATGACCGACGCGGACGTGGACGGCTCCCACATCCGCACCTTGCTGCTCACCTTCTTCTACCGGCAGATGCCCGAGTTGGTGGAGCGCGGCCACATCTACATCGCCCAGCCGCCGCTGTACAAGGTCAAACAGGGCAAGACCGAGACCTATCTCAAGGACGACCACGAGCTCAAACAATACCTGCTCAAGGCCGCCCTCAAGGACGCGCAGCTGGTACCCGCGGCAGGGGCCGAACCCATCGATGGCGACAGCTTAGAGAAGATCGCCCGCCAGTACCTGCTGGCCGAGGCGGTCGTCGAACGCCTGGCTCGGCGCATGGATGCGGACGTGCTGTATGCCCTGCTGGAGGTGCCGCCCGTGCGTCTGGACGACGAGGTGAACGCGCGCGCCACCGCCGAGCAGCTCGCGCGGGTGCTCGCACGCCTGGGTCCGGTGCAAGTCCTGCCGCGGCGGGAGGAGGAGCATGGCCACTGGCGCCTGGAGATCGTCAAATCCCGCCATGGCATCCGCACCAGTTCCTGGCTGGACGCCGCGTTCATCGAGGGTGGCGATTACGACCCGTTGCGCGACACGGCCGCCATCTTGGCCGGTCTTATCCAGCCGGGGGCGGAGATCCGCCGCGGCGAGGCCCGCGCCGCAGCCCGGGACTTCAGGCAGGCCCTGGACTGGCTCCTGGAGGAGGCCAAGAAGAACCTCACGATCCAGCGCTACAAGGGACTCGGGGAGATGAATCCGGATCAACTCTGGGAGACCACCATGGACCCCCAGGTGCGGCGGCTCCTCAAGGTGCAGATCGAAGACGCCATCGCCGCCGACGAGATCTTCACCACCCTGATGGGCGAGGAGGTGGAGCCACGCCGCCAGTTCATCGAGGCCAACGCCCTGGGGGTGCGTAACCTGGATGTCTGAGGGGTGCCTGGGGATGAACCTTCGCGTGTGGGGATGCGGCATCTGACGACGCCCTGGGCTTGCCGTCCGCAGGTCGCGCGCAAGTCCTGATTTTCCACCGGACGCCGGATGACCCGGCCATCATCCATGCCTCGGGCTGCAGCCACGATGTCCACGCTGGGATGCTGGCTGTTCGGGGCGTCCAGTGCCCACTCGGTGCGGGATCTTACGGCAGGCGCATTGCCAGGATGAGCATCGCCGCAGGCTTGGGGCCGGTCCGATGGAGGATTCAGGTTCGAGGAGGCAGGGCATGTTGCGTCTCGCGTTGCTCTTGATGGGGCTGGGGTTCGCCCAGGCGGTCTTCGCCGCACGCATCACCATCGCCGCGGCCGCCGATCTCAAGTTCGCTATGGAGGAGATCGTGGCCGCGTTCAAAAAGGCCCATCCGAACGACGAGGTGGAGGCCGTCTACGGCTCGTCGGGCAAGTTATTCACCCAGATTCGGCAGGGTGCGCCCTTTGATTTGTTTTTCTCCGCCGATATCCGATTCCCACGGGAACTGGCGGAAGGGGGCTACGCCGCATCCAAGCTCAAGACCTATGCCTTCGGCCGTATCGTGCTCTGGAGCGCAAGCCTCGACGCCAGCCGAATGACGCTCGAGACGCTCACCGATCCCAAGATCAGCCGCATCGCCATTGCCAACCCCAAGCATGCGCCCTACGGTATGCGCGCCGAGGAGGCCCTGCGCGCCGCCGGCCTGTGGGAAAAGGTGAAGCCCAAGCTGGTCTACGGCGAGAACATCGCCCACACCGCACAGTTCGTGCAGACCGGCAACGCCCAGGTCGGCATCATCGCCCTGTCCCTAGCCGTCAATCCCGAGCTGGCCAGGCGCGGCGGCTACTGGCTGATCCCTGACGAGCTGCATGCGCCCCTGGAACAGGGTTTCATCATCACCAGGCGGGCCGCTGGCAACGACCTGGCCCGCCGCTTCGCCGACTACATGGAGAGTCACCCGGCGCGGGCGGTGATGACAAAGTATGGTTTCGTTCTGCCGGGTGAAGGGGTCAAGAAATGAGTCTGCCGAGTGCAAGCGCACTCAGCATACCCCCCGCAGGTGGATGACGTGCTCAGCGAAAGCGATCTGCAAGCCCTGTGGCTGACGGTGCGTCTGGCCGGCATCGTCACCCTGATCCTGCTCGTGGTCGGCACACCCATCGCCTGGTGGCTGGCCCGTACCAGGTCGTGGTGGAAAGGGCCGGTCGGCGCGGTGGTGGCCTTGCCCCTGGTGTTGCCGCCCTCGGTGCTGGGCTTCTACCTCTTGCTGGCCATGGGGCCGGATGGCCCCGTGGGCCGGCTCACCCAGGCGCTGGGCCTGGGCCTGCTACCTTTTAGCTTCGAGGGCCTGGTGGTGGCTTCGGTATTCTATTCCTTGCCGTTCATGGTGCAGCCCCTGCAAACCGCCTTCGAGGCCGTGGGTGAGCGGCCGCTGGAAGTGGCCGCCACGCTGCGGGCCTCACCGCTGGATGCCTTCTTCTCCGTGGCGGTGCCGCTGGCCGCACCGGGCTTCCTGACCGCCTCCATCCTGACCTTTGCCCACACCGTGGGTGAATTCGGTGTGGTGCTGATGATCGGCGGCAACCTGCCGGGCGTCACTCGGGTCGCCTCGGTGCAGATCTACGACCATGTGGAGGCGCTGGAATACCTCGAGGCGCACCGCCTGGCGGCAGTGCTGCTCGTCTTTTCCTTCCTGGTGCTGCTTACCCTGTATGCCTGGCGGCCCTATCCGAAGAAGGGGGGCTGAGATGACAGGCATCGCCGCGCGCTTCCGGCTCGACTGGCCGGGCTTCACACTAGACGTGGATCTCGAACTGCCCGGTCGGGGGGTGATCGCCTTGTTCGGGCATTCCGGTTCCGGCAAGACTACCCTGCTGCGCTGCATCGCCGGCCTGGAGCGCGCACCCCAGGGGCGGCTCGTCGTCGCGGACGAGGTGTGGCAGGACGCCCGTCGCTGGTTCCCCACGCACAAGCGCCCCATCGGCTACGTCTTTCAGGAGGCCAGCCTGTTTCCCCATCTGACGGTGCTGGGCAACCTGCGCTACGGCATGAAGCGTAGCGGCACGGCGCGGCACGTGAGCCTTGAGCACGCCATCGAGCTGCTAGGCATCGAGCCTCTGCTCGAGCGCAAGCCGGAGCGGCTCTCCGGCGGTGAGCGGCAGCGGGTGGCCATCGCCCGGGCGCTGGCGGTGGGCCCGCGCCTGCTGCTCATGGATGAGCCCCTGGCGGCCCTGGATGTGGCCCGCAAAGGCGAGATCCTGCCCTATCTGGAACGCCTGCACGATGAGCTGTCGATCCCCGTGCTCTATGTCAGCCACGCACCGGATGAGGTGGCACGGCTGGCCGATCACATCGTGGTCATGGATGCCGGGCGTGCTGTGGCCGCCGGCCCGCTCGGCGAAACCCTGGCCCGGCTGGACTTGCCGATCCAGTTGGGTGAGGAGGCGGGAGTGGTATTGGA
>FWPV01006683.1_pt1 | contig 14365 bp, 16 predicted proteins | sample 2228371 | NCBI WGS metagenome assembly FWPV01 (sample SAMEA103939776, study PRJEB20133) | metagenome
TTGACAAAACGCTGGGTTTAATCCCGCCTCTGCAGAAATCACCCTAATCCCATCCTTAACCGTGAGTCTCGATAAAGATGCGGCCGAAAAAGTCCTCGCGCTGATTGATGCATTGGAAGATTTGGATGATGTCCAAAACGTGTACACCAATGCGGATATCAGTGAGGAGATTATGGAGCAAATCGGCTAAGGCTTGCCTCGCGCCGCCGGTCATGCAACACTGCGTCATAACTACTGTATATAGATACAACATATGGCGCTTATTCTCGGTATCGACCCCGGCTCCCGCAAGACTGGTTTTGGCATAATCAATGCCATCGGCAGTAAACATGAATATGTCACCAGCGGCGTGATTCGCATGAAAGATGCGGATGATTTGCCCGTGCGCCTTAAAGTCATCTTCGATTCACTGACTCAAATCATCGAACAATATTGTCCGCAAGAGATGGCTATTGAGCAGGTCTTTATGGCAAAAAATGCATCTTCAGCACTGAAGTTGGGGCAGGCGCGGGGTGCTGCAATCGTAGCGGCCACAGCGCAAAACGTTCCGGTATCTGAATATGAAGCGCGCAAAGTCAAGCAGTCAGTCGTGGGTAATGGTGCTGCAGATAAATTCCAGGTGCAGCATATGGTGAAAACTTTACTGCGTTTGCCTGCCGCGCCGCAGGAGGATGCTGCTGATGCTTTGGCGGTGGCGCTTTGTCATGCCAATAGTCGCGATCATTTGATTCGTATGGCTGGCTCCTCCAGCTTCCGTCGCGGACGAATTGTCTAAGCCTTTTTATCTACAACCTGTTCAAAGAGACGACTATGATCGGACGTTTGCGCGGTGTCTTGTTGGAAAAACAGCCACCTTATTTATTGTTAGATGTGCAAGGCGTTGCCTATGAAGTACAGGCACCCATGACTACTTTTTATCGTCTGCCCGGCATAGGTCAGGAGACGGTATTGCATACACACTTATCCATTACTGAAAATTTGCATCAGTTATTTGGTTTTGCTGAGCAGCGCGACCGCTCGTTATTTCGCACTTTAATTAGAGTGAATGGTGTCGGCCCCAAGTTAGCGATTGCGATTTTGTCGGGCATGGAAGCGGATGACATCGCCCGCTGCGTGCGCGATGACAATATCACTGCCTTAACCAAAGTGCCTGGCATAGGCAAAAAAACCGCAGAGCGCTTAGTGATTGAGTTGCGCGATCGCCTGAAAAATTGGGATATGCCGCAAAACGATCTGCTGGCGCATAGCGAAATCCAAACTATCGCTACCGACAACGAAGTGTTTGCCGAAGCAGAAAGTGCACTGATTGCGCTTGGCTACAAACCAGTAGATGCTGCCAAAATGGTGTCCTTGGCTGCCAAGCAAAAACCGGATGCCAAGAGCGAAGAGTTAATTCGTATGGCGTTGCGCGCCATTGCCGGATAAGTCGATTATTCTACGCATCGAAAAACAGTCATTATTTATTAACCAGGCTTGTTAACAATGATTGAAACAGATCGTCTGATTGCTCCTGTTGCCAAAGAGCGTGAGGATCACCTTGATCGCACGGTACGCCCTAAATCTCTCGCTGATTATGTCGGGCAGCCTGCAGTACGCGAACAGATGGAGATTTTTATTGGAGCAGCCAAAAAACGTGGCGAAGCTTTGGATCATACCTTGGTATTTGGTCCGCCGGGTTTAGGAAAAACCACGTTGGCCAATATCATTGCTAATGAAATGAGTGTCTCACTAAAGAGTACCTCTGGACCTGTACTGGAAAAGGCGGGTGATTTGGCCGCACTGCTCACCAACCTTGAGCCTGGTGATGTTTTATTTATCGATGAAATTCATCGCTTGAGTCCGGTGGTTGAAGAGATCCTTTATCCGGCGATGGAGGATTTCCAGCTTGACATAATGATTGGTGAAGGGCCTGCAGCTCGCTCCATTAAGCTCGATTTACCACAGTTTACATTGTTTGGTGCTACTACTCGGGCAGGCTTGTTAACCTCACCACTGCGCGATCGTTTTGGTATTGTTCAGCGATTGGAGTTCTATAATGTCGCCGATCTCACTCACATAGTGGCGCGGTCGTCCGCGTTATTAGGTGTTGCGATGGATATAGAGGGGGCGGCGGAAGTGGCCAAGCGTTCGCGTGGCACTCCGCGAATTGCCAATCGACTCTTGCGCCGGGTCCGCGATTTTGCCGAGATAAAAGGGGATGGTGTAGTTACTGCAAAAATGGCTGATAGCGCGCTCAATATGCTAAATGTTGATGAGCGTGGTTTTGACCATATGGATCGCCGGTTGCTTACGGCGATGATGCATAACTTTGATGGCGGGCCAGTCGGTGTAGAGAGTTTGGCCGCGGCAATTAGTGAGGATAAGGGAACTATCGAAGATGTAATAGAGCCTTATCTGATTCAACAGGGTTTTATGGCGCGTACCCCTCGCGGGCGCATCCTCACCACTAATGCTTATCTCTATTTCGGTGTGCCCGTTCCCAAGCGGATGCAAGATATAGAGGAGTGATAGACTCCTCGAACACTGAGTATTTCAGCGCACTTTAGGCTATGATGTTCGCCCCTTTTTCCTAGTTCAACCAGCAAGAGTTAACTCTACCTATGTCGGAAGCCAATCAAAGTCTATCGATTCTCCACCTCATGCTTGAGGCCAGTTTTATTGTGCAAATGGTGATGCTGATTTTATTTTTGGCGTCTGTCATTTCATGGGTAATGATCTTCCAGCGTCAGGTTTACCAGCGTAAAGCTGCTGCTGCATTGTTTATTTTGAGAAACAGTTCTGGTCTGGAATCGATTTGAACCAACTTTATCGCCAAGGAAATAACCGTAACGAAGCGGTTGAGAGTATAGAAAGTATTTTTCGCGCAGGTTTTAAGGAGTTCAATCGTCTGCGCCAGCAAGCAGGAGCGGATTCAGATGCAATCATGGAAGGTTCGATGCGCGCTATGCGTGTTGCTCTAGCTCGCGAACATGAAAAGCTTGAGGAAAATCTCCCATTTTTAGCCAGTGTTGCATCAGTAACTCCCTATATAGGTTTGTTTGGTACTGTGTGGGGCATTATGGTTTCTTTCCTTAATATAGCCAATGCTGGTCAGCCGAGTCTTGCTACTGTCGCGCCAGGTATTGCTGAGGCTTTGATCGCTACGGCAATGGGCCTATTTGCAGCTATCCCTGCTGTACTTGCATACAACAAATTCTCTGCGCGCGCAGAAAACCTGATGAGTAACTATCAAACTTTTGCTGAGGAGTTTTCAGCCATCCTGCATCGCCAGGTTCACAGTAAATAACACCGCTACTTTGATTGGTTAACAGGTTTAAAAACATGTCTGGATTTGGTCCACCGGTAAAAAAGAAACTTAAAGCGGAGATTAACGTTGTCCCGTTGATCGACGTCATGCTGGTATTGCTGATTGTGTTTATGATCGCTGCACCCATGATGACCCAAGGGATAAAGGTTGAGTTACCCCAGGCGGCGTCAGAGCCTGTTGAGTCAAAAGATGATGAGCCTATTACTGTATCGGTAAAAGCTGATGGCAGTTACTACATCGATTTGGCTGGGGATCCTGAGCAAGCTCGTCCCTTGGCTGAGATTAAAACAATCGTTACCAAGGTATTGGCTGAAAAACCAAATACCCTTGTTTTTGTACAGGGTGATAAAAAAGTGGAGTACGGCGTAATTGTGGCCTTAATGGGAGAGCTGAAATTAGCTGGCGCTCCTTCCGTTGGGTTGATTACGGAGCCGCCGCGCTAGGTTTTGTATGCGATTGGAAAAATCATTTTCACTTCCTATTTTCCTTAGCGTGTCTTTGCATGCGCTGCTATTGGTTTTATTTTTGGGGGATTGGAGCTTTTTTAAAAAGGAACCGGAGCCCTACAAGCCTCATTATGTCACAGCTACTTTGGTTGATTTAAAACCAAAAGCTAAGGCTGCTCCACAGCAAACAAAAGAGCAGGTTTTGGACTCCAAGGCGTATGAAGATCTAAAAAATAATAAAAAGCAGGATGAGCAGAGGCGCAAAGAAGCTGAAGCCTTGGTTCAACAGAAGAAAGAACAAGAAGCTAAAGCCGCTGAGGCTGAAAAAGTGAAACAGCAAAAAATTAAGGAAGAACAGGCAAAGATTGCCAAAGCAAAAGCAGAAAAGGAGGCGGCGGAGAAAAAACGTAAAGCTGAGGAGCTAGCTAAGCAAAAAGCCGAAGCTGCAAAGAAAACCAAGCGTGAGCAAGAGGCTCAGGAGGAGCAGCGTCGTATACAAGCTGCTTTGCAGAAGGAAGCAAAACACATCAGTGACACAAATGATGATGTAAATACAAAAAGTTATGAAGAGATGTTAATTGAGCGTGTGCAGCAAAACTGGAGTAGGCCGCCCTCGGCTCGTAATGGTTTGGAAGTTGTTTTGGAGGTAAATATGCTTCCAACAGGGGTTGTAACCGGTCTGCGCATTGTGAGAAGTAGTGGTGATGCTGCATTTGATCGATCTGCCGAGCAGGCAGTCAGGCGTGTGGATCGTTTTACCGAGGCCATGCAAATTCCACCTGACATTTTTGAAAAGTATTTTCGTGTATTCAGATTTACATTTAGCCCAGAGGACTTAAGGTCGTGAAACGTTATTTATTGTTGTGCTTAATATTTGTGACGAGCTTAGCCCACGCGCAATTAAATTTGCGTGTCACTAAAGGTGTGGATAATCCAACCAAAATCGCAGTAGTCCCCTTTGCATGGCAAGGCGGAAAACTCCCGGAAGACTTGGCAAAAATCGTAGGAAATGATCTTGAATTTTCAGGTCAGTTTGAGGCTACTTCTCCAGAGCGGATGTTGTCTTTTCCTCGTTCAGAGGCAGAGGTGCACTATCGTGACTGGAAAGCACTGGGTGCCGAATATCTTCTGATTGGATCAATCACTCAACAGGCTGGCCGCTACTATGCGAGTTATGAATTATTTGATGTTGTGCAGCAGAAGCGTGTATTTGCAAAACTGACTGTCGATGGTACATCTGCACAGCTACGCGATATGGCTCATCACATTAGCGATAAGGTTTATGAAACTATCACCGGTATACGTGGCATTTTCTCAACCAAACTTATTTATGTTGAAGCCTTCAAGCAGCCTCAAAAATATCGTCTGATGCTTTCAGATATTGATGGTTTTCGCGCTCGCTTACTGCTTGAGTCTCGTTTTCCTTTGCTTTCTCCAGTATGGTCGCCAAATGGGCAGCGCGTTGCTTACGTATCCTTTGAGGCTGATAACAAACCAGCTATTTACATTCAGGACATTGCAACAGGCCGGCGCCAACAGATGACCAGCTTTCGCGGCTTGAACGGTGCTCCAGCATGGTCTCCAGATGGACAAAGATTGGCGATGGCCTTGTCTAAAGATGGTAATCCAGAAATTTATGTAATGAACGTACTTACGCGTCAATTAACAAGAATCACCAATCATTTTGCAATTGATCATGAGCCGAGCTGGTCTGCAGATGGTGCATCACTCTTTTTTACTTCTGATAGAGGGGGTAAGCCCCAAATTTATCAGGTTCATTTGGCGAGTATGCAGCAAGAGAGAGTGACTTTTGATGGTGATTACAACGCTCGTGCACGAGTCTCTCCTGACGGCAAGAGTTTGGTTATGTTGAACAAGCGTCCAGGTACGACTCATCATATCGCTGCGCAAGATATAAAAACTGGAAATTTACGCATTTTGTCCGAGACAAATCTGGATGAATCGCCTACTATAGCGCCCAATGGCGCTATGCTAATGTATGCGACTCGTTCTGGTGGTAAAGGAGTATTGGCGGCCGTGTCTCTTGATGCGCGCGTCAAAATCCTCCAGCCTCCAAAACAGGGTGATGTGCGGGAACCCGCATGGTCGCCATTCTTTAACTAAATCCCCGTTCAAACTAGATCAAAACTTCATTGGAGTTACACACACATGATCACCAAGGCAATCAAGCAAGGTCTTACTCTGGCTGTTGTTATGTCTTTCCTCGTTGGCTGTTCAAGCAGCGACAACGCCGCTACTGAAGCTCCAACCACTGGTGGTTCTTCTGTTGGTTCAGGCGTATCAGAAGCTACTCTGTCAAACGTTGTTTATTTTGATTTCGATCAATACGCTTTGACTGCTGAAAGCCGTGCTGTTCTGTTGGCTCATGCTGACAAGCTGAAAGGTGCTTCAGTAGCTGTACGCTTGGAAGGTCACGCTGATGAGCGCGGTTCACGTGAGTACAACATGGCTCTCGGTGAAAAGCGTGCTAACGCTGTACGTGACTTCTTGGTAACTCAAGGCGTAAATGGTTCTTCTCTGGAAGTTGTTAGCTTTGGTGAAGAGCAGCCAGCTGCTACCGGTAGCGATGAAGCTTCTTGGGCTCAAAACCGTCGCGTAGAAGTTAAATACTAAGAGTCAGAACCCGTATGCTTAAAACTCTGCTTGCTGTTGCTCTAATTGCTTCAGCTCCAGTCCTCAAGGCGCAAGTACGGGTTGTTGAGTCTTCGCCCCAGGGCTTCGGCTCTGGGGTGTCTCAATCAAAGATACCCGCCTCTGCAGAATCTGACGTATATTCACAAATCCGTTCACTCCAAGAAGAAGTTGCTGCTCTACGTGGATTGATAGAAGAGCAAGCTTACGAGCTTAAACAGCTTAAACAATTGCAACTTGATAACTACATTGACTTGGATCGCCGCCTGTCGGGAGGTGCTTCCTCCGCTGCTACGCCACTAGATCAAACGAATTCATCACCAGATACTGCGGAATCTTCTGCAATTCAAAATATATCTAATGAAGCAGATACATATAAAGCTGCTTATGATTTGCTGAATCAAAAAGATTTTGCTGCAGCTGAAAGCGCTTTCAAAGATCATTTGAACCGTTTTCCTAGCGGAGACTTTGCGAGTAATAGTCATTATTGGCTTGGTAAAATCGCAATGCTGAAGAAAGATTATCCTCAGGCAAAATCCTGGTTTACTGATCTGATTGCTAATTTCCCTGCTGCTGCAAAAGTACCAGATGCTCAATTGGATCTAGGAAAAGTCTATTTTCTCATGGGTGATAAAACCAAGGCTAAATCTTTGTTGAGTCAGCTTGCTGCTGGTAATACTGAGGCCGCAAAACTCGCAGCCAAGTTCCTTGCCGATAATTTTTAGTTATCATCTCTCAACATAACATCGCATATTAATTTATTTTAAAAATGCAGCCTGCATCTACGGGGTTTCTCAGTTATTACTTGTTGATAAAAAGAAAGGGGATTCCCTTGCGGAAATCCCCATGGTGTATCCAGTATCGAACTGCAGTAAACATTCCATTTCGTTTACCTCAGCATCCTGCTGAAAGTTCAATTCCACCATCCCTTTGATTGTTACACCTACATCCGTGTAGAGAGGTGGATGAGTTGGTGGGTATCAGCTTTATCCATAGCGCTCCCAGTGCTCAGTCTCATTTACTCCTTGTGAAGACAGTAGTCCTTAATCATCCGTGTGAGCTGATTCCATCAACTGGTGTTGTCTGCCTCCTGCAAACTGTTCCATTTTTAACTTCGAATCCTTTCTTTCTTCCCTGTAAAGCCACTATAACTTTAGTGAGACTATTGAAATAGTCGGAGATCTCGGGAATTTTTGTAGGAAATTGACTACAGTAAGCAGCGGTTAAGGCTGACAGCAATATTATTGACGCTACAGTCAGCAGGATTAATGTTCTCTGCTTGTTGCTTTTGATGAGGCTGGTGTGCGTTCTATGGTGATTGCACAGTGCCATAAACTAGAGGGTTAAATGAATGTTGTTATTGATATTAAATCGATTAAAGCCTTTTTCATGGAGTGTGCTGCTCTCACTGCTGATTGTTAACTCTTCTGTTAGTGCTGAAAACCCGCTTAATCCGGCACTCGCTTATAAGCTTCATTATCGGGTGACATTTGAGCCAGAGCGTGAGGGGGCATCGGTCGTGATTAGTATTGAAAAAGGTGAGCTGTTAAAAACAATAGAGTTTGCGAATAGCCATTCCACATACTCTGATATTCGAGCCACAGGAAAGTTGACTCAAAAGGATAAGAGGGTTAAGTGGGAGTTACCGAAAGGTAAAGCGCGGTTAACATATTTTGTAACTCTGACAAACGAGCGAACCCCAGGAAAATATGATGCACGGGTTACTAAAGATTGGGCATTGTTTCGCGGTGACGATTTGATTCATGCTGTTACTGTCGCTGAAATGCCGGGAGCTCATGCAGTGGCAACATTGGAATTTGTATTGCCTACAAATTGGAATAGTGTTGAGACCGGATGGCCACGTAAAAAAGGAAATACATTTATTATTGATAATCCTGAGCGCTTGTTTGATCGTCCGATTGGCTGGATGATTGCCGGTGACTTTGGCTCTCGTCGTGCAAATGTAGCAAAAACAGATATAGCAATTGCGGCACCTAAAGGCGAAAATTTTAGGCGCATGGATGCGCTAGTGTTTTTTAATTTTATTTGGCCGGAAATTGCAAAGGCATTTGGCAAGACGCCTAAAAAATTACTGGTCGTTGGTGCCGGTGACCCAATGTGGCGTGGTGGTTTATCTGCCTCCAATTCATTATTTTTACATTCTGACCGTCCTTTGGTTAGTGAAAATGGCACTAGTCCATTGCTGCATGAATTGACACATATGGTAACTCGTATTAGCGGTGTGCAAACTGAAGCAACAAATGATGATTGGATCGCAGAGGGTTTGGCTGAGTTTTATTCGTTCGAATTGCTTTATCGAGCTGATGGCATGACAAAAGCTCGGCGCTCAAAAATTATAAAAAGCTTGGGGAAATGGGGGGCAGATGTGACTCATTTGCGAAAAACAAAATCAACTGGTCCGATTACCGCGCGTGCCGTAGTGTTGTTAGATGAGTTGAATCAGGAAATAAAAAAACGCAGCAACAAAAAATATGATCTGGATGATGTAACTCGTCAACTGATGGAAAAAAGAAAAGTCTCTTTTGATGATTTAAAAGCTGCAACAGAAAAATTAATTGGGTCGGATGTTGAAACTTTTAAATCTACACTACTGAAGTGATTATAAGCGCGCAGTATATTAAATATTGCGCGCAATAATTAATCCGCCCCAAATCAAGTTGCGGTTGCCTGCTCCTTGTCTAATTTCAGAGCTGTGCCCTCGAATCAAATAGCTGATTCTGTAGCCATTTTGAAAGGCAAAGGTATAGCCTGCCCATGCCTCTACAAGCCAGGGTTTTAATTCTGCCTGATCATAAGTTACGCTACTATCGCGAAACTGTCCTTGCAAGAAAGCGTTATAAGCTCTCGCTTTGATGGCGAACCCGGTCCAGAAATAATGTTCATTGACGGCGTTTGAGTTGCTCGAATAAGACGACCTTTCGCCATAACTTGCCAGCTCAGGATTGAAGGATGCCCATGGGCTGTGAATCCTGCCCGCGCGCAAACTAAGCCCCCAACTTGCTTCGGTCAAATAGCCTATGGATGCTTGGCTAGTGCTTTTAATTTCCAGATTATCAGAAAAGTTATCCAAATATTTTTGACGAGCTAATACATAGCGTCCTGTTATTTCCCCACCTTCACTGATCTCATTGTGCCAGCCCCGCGCATCTTTACCGCTTAATGAATGGTGTGCCCAATTTTGTAAGTCGCCCACTAAACCTAGCCCCAGCACGCCTACTGTGAGAGTACTTTTCCAAGCGATATTATCAACCAAATCTATTTGCTCACGGGCGATGGATGTATAAACCAAGCTTGCATAAGGGCGATCTTCAGTGTTTGCGACAGACACGCTAATGTCCTCAGGTGTGAAACCAAAAGCCCCAATCTCTCGACTAAATACTTCCTGATAGCGGATCGACGTTCTGGTGTTTCCCAGGAATTCATCCAAGCCAATTAATACTTTATCAAGTCCAGGTTTGGACTTATCTAACTTATATCCTGTCTGGGTGAAATTAAGCCCGTAGGTGTAATCCTGATCTCTATGCCCGGGTACGAGGAAATCGTTGTCAAAGGCAAAAGCCCAGCTGTGTTTGTGCTTTTCTGTAGAGCCTTTGAGATTGAGTTGAGGAGTTTTGCCCTGCTCGACTTTGCTGGCCTTTTTAAGCCAAGTGGGTTGCTGTTCTTCTGGATGAGTCTCTGCGGCCTTGGCGAAACTACCGATGCTAATAAGCAAGCTCAATGCAATCAGTTGGATAACAAGTGCCTGAAGTAGGGCTAATCGACCAGAAGCAGGTTGATCTACAGATGTGCTATTCATGAGAAGCTCCAAATTTCCTACTTTTAATAAATGACTGGTCGTCTTTTTCTGGCTTAGATAATGTTTGGTTAAAAAATGTGCAGCCTTTCGATTTAAAGTGACTGGTCGTCTTGTTTTTTTGTGATAAAAAAGCGCCTCAACAGGCGCTGCACTAAAGTGATTTGTATAACTACTCTTGTCTGGCCTGTGTTTTGGTAAAAATTTCGGGCAGCACCGCTAGAAAGGCATTTAAAGGTTCGCGACATTTAGAGGCTTTCATGCGCATTACCGTTCCCTCCCATGCGTTAAAGAGGAATTCAGCAATAATTGCAGATGGCAATTGAGTTTCCAGTCCTTCATGTAGTCTTGCTTCTTCGAGCACATCTTCGATGGCTTGGGTATTGTTGCGTAACATTTGTCGCACTTTCAGACGAATCGCCTCACTGGATTCAGACATCTCCTGGCACATATTGCCGATAAAACAGCCGCCATTAATGTTTTCATCGCAACCGCCAATGTTGTCAATAAAAAAGCGAGTGATGCGTTCCTGCGGTGAGAGGTTGCGATCATTTAGCAGGTGGCGGTTATGAATCATCCGCTCTTCTGTCACCTTTTCCAGTGCTTCAATGGCAAAATCTTCCTTGCTTTTAAAGTAAGTATAGAAAGAGCCTTTAGGGACGTCAGCGGCGTTGACTATGTCCTGAATGCTCGTGCCGTTATAGCCGCGAGTAGCCATAACTTTTAGTCCTGCATCCAGGAGATGATCTTTTTTTAGTTCGCGTTTACTCATAATTTAAATATATGACCAGTCGTCTGTTAATTCAAGTGATGGCTTAGTTTTATTTGTTATAGGAACTGAAGCTTTAGTGTTGAGAGGTGGATATGTCAAAGCTTATACCTATTTATTATTTGTCGTATTTGATTTTTTGGGCGCATTAAATTGCTATGCCTGCACCTTTTGCCGTGCATCCCTGTCAGCGTTTATTTTGACTCCTTAAGATGTTTAATCAGTCGGGCTTTTAGTGCAGACGGCAGGTTGCGAATAGTGAGTGTATCCTGCTCCGGATCATATTCGATCTCTCGCCCCAAGCAATCTGAGGCAAAGCTCATACTCAGCGAGTCATTGCGACCGCTGATACGCACATAGCTGCGGATTTGTCCGGCATGAGGGATAAACTCCGGTTTGATCTCAGGTTTTGTAGTCTCCACAAAACGTGCAAACCGCTCTGGCTCGTAGCTTTTGACTTCCTCGGCGAGGTTTGTTGATAAGTCAGCGATGGTGACGCTTTTGCCTACTTTATTTTGCTCCAGGCAGTAATCGACCACCTTGCTGCGTGTCAGCTTGGCTGCAGTTTCATCCAGCGTGGTGCTGAAATCATCCACTACCTGCAGGAATATTGCGGTTTCCTGCTTGATATCTTGTTTGTCGGTAAAGGCGATAAAGTCACTAAAAGCCTCCGCAATGTCCTTATCGCCACGCGCGCGCATCAAGGTTAGGTAGGTGGTTGAGTCCTCGTTTTCCCAGTCGTTGAGCTGGATTTTGGCAGCGAGTGTAAAGCCGCTAGTATCCAAAAATAGCGATTCACCCAGCGCAAGCTCACCGTCCAAATACAGGCCGCTTTGATGCTCCGCCATGTAAATACTCAAGGTATCGCCAACTTCCAGTTTTTCTTCCACAAAGATGAGGTAGGCATCGAGCAGCGATTCTGCGTTTTCCAGCGTCTGTTGGAATTGACGCATGGCTTGGTGACTGAAACTGAGAAAGCTCAAGCGCTCTGCACGGTAGTCGCGCAACCAGCCGGGCAGGGGAAATTCGCCTGTTTCATCGGAAAAACGGCCATAACTTTTGCCACCCTTGCGGATAAATTGGGTTTTCAGCTCATAAGCCAGCTCTTCGAGTTTGCCATTTATCGCGAAGGCCGCGCTGGCGAGTTGTAATGCAAAGGCGTCGCCCGGGCTGTGGCGATAAATACGGTGGACAACAATCGAGCTAATGGCCATATCAAGGGTCGCTTAAAGACGGAGATTCATCAAAGAGGTTTGCCAAAGCCGGCTATTATAGGCGCCAACATTTTTTTGCATACACAAGATTGGAGTTCATATGTCGATCACACGTTTAAACCCTACGCCGCGCTGGTCCGATGCGACTGTTTTTAATGGCATCGCCCATTTTGTGGAGGTTCCCAATGACACATCTTGTGCAATAGGTGCGCAGATTGAGCAACTTTTGCTACAGGCTGAGCAAACCCTTGCCGCCATTGGCAGCGATAAGTCCCGCTTGTTATCCGCCACCATTTACCTCACCGATAAACAACACGTCGCCGCCTTGAATCAAGCTTGGGAAGCTTGGTTACCGCAAGGCTGCGCACCCTCGCGCGCATGTATTTTGGTGGGTTTGTTGGATCCGGCGATGCTGGTGGAAATTGCGTTTGTTGCAGCGGTGAATTAGTTAATCCTGCCTATACTTTCGCTATTGTCTAGCCTGGGATATCAGGCGAATGCGCGCAATTAAGAGGAGCATGTATGGCTACACCAATCGACCAGTATTTAAATATTCTTGCCAAAAAAGATGGCTCCGATTTATACCTCAGTACTGGCGCGCCACCCTGCGCAAAGTTTCAGGGAGTGTTAAAGCCACTGACCTCTGAGCCATTTAAGCCCGGTGAAATAGAACGCATTGCCAATGCGATTATGGATGATGAGCAGCGCAATATTTTCGCGCAGGAACTGGAAATGAATCTGGCGATTTCTATTCATGGTGTGGGGCGTTTTCGCATTAATATTTTTAAACAGCGCAATGAAGTGGCGATTGTGGCGCGCAACATTAAAACCGATATCCCCCAGTTTGATGATTTAGGCCTGCCGGAAGTTTTAAAAGAAGTCATTATGACCAAGCGTGGTCTGGTTTTGTTTGTGGGTGGAACTGGCTCAGGAAAATCCACTTCGCTCGCCGCATTAATCGACCACCGCAACTCCTCCAGTGGCGGCCATATTATTACCATCGAAGACCCCGTCGAATTTGTTCACAAACATAAACGCAGTGTGATTAACCAACGCGAAGTGGGTGTGGATACACGCAGCTACAAAGCCGCGTTAAAAAATACCTTGCGCCAAGCGCCCGATGTCATTTTGATTGGCGAAATCCGCGACCGCGAAACTATGGAGCATGCGTTGGAATTTGCAGAGACAGGACACCTGGCTATTTCCACACTACACGCCAATAACGCTAACCAAGCGCTGGAGCGAATAGTAAATTTATTTCCTGAAGAGCGCCGTCCGCAATTATTAATGGGGCTATCGCAAAACATTCGCGCTTTTGTCTCCCAGCGTTTGGTGCCCACAGTGGATGGTAAGCGCTGTGCGGCGGTAGAAGTGTTATTGGGTACTAAAACGATTCAGGAATTAATTTTTAAAAATCGTTTTACCGAGATAAAAGAGATTATGGAAAAATCAGAAAATCTGGGCATGCAAACTTTTGATGGCGCCATTTTTAAATTGTACATGGCCGGTAAAATCAGCTTTGATGACGCCATCGCCAATGCTGATTCCCCTAATAATTTACGTTTGCGAATCAAATTGGCAAGCGAGGGCAGTGCACCAGTCAAAGCAGAAGCGCCAGCTATTAAACCCAGCATCACCGCCCCCAGTAGCTTTGGTGAATTGAGCTTGCAAAAAATTGATGATGACGATGCAGTCGAGCAATAACACCCCTAAAGGTGCAGCATGAGTTTGAAAGCGATAGAACAATTATTGCAGCCGCGCTCAATTGCGGTGATTGGTGCCTCTAACCAACCCAGTCGCCCGGGCAACGCGGTGATGCGCAATTTATTACAAGGGCAATTTGACGGGCCAATTATGCCGGTAACGCCCCATTACAAATCGGTCAATGGGGTATTGGCATATCGCTCGATTGATGAATTACCTATAGTGCCAGACCTCGCTATTATTTGTACCCGCGCCACCCGAGTGCCTGCCATTATTTTACAGTTGGGGCGCAAGGGTACACGCACCGCGATTGTAATTGCCGCAGGTTTGGATAATTTATTTACCGCGCAGGGCACTAACCTGCAAGAGCAAATGCTCTCCATCGCCAAGGAGTGGGGCGTGCGTATTTTAGGGCCGGATTCGCTCGGTGTTTTGGTGCCGGCTTTGGGGCTTAATGCA
>FWPV01011199.1_pt1 | contig 14363 bp, 14 predicted proteins | sample 2228371 | NCBI WGS metagenome assembly FWPV01 (sample SAMEA103939776, study PRJEB20133) | metagenome
AAAAGCGATATGCAAGTCCCTCGGACGCGCCCCCTGGCGCGGCAAGTGAGGGGCGCGTTTAGCGCCGCTCACGCGCAGAGTTGGTATTAGAAAAACCCTCCCCTGGGCTGGGGAGGGCCGTGAATCAGGCAGAATTAGCGATTGGCCGGCGGGTTGGTCGGGGTGGAGGGGTTGCTGGGGGTGTTGGTGCCCGGCTGGTCGCCGTTGGTCTTGGGCGCTTCTTGTTTGGGTTCTTCCTTGGGGGTGAGCGAGGTCAGCACCTTTTGCAGGTTGTTTTCCACTTTGGCGGCTTTGCGTGCTTCCTCGACCCATTTCTGAGCGGCTTCAGCCCGACGGGTGGCCAGCACCTGCTGGCGAGCTTCCTCCTTGACCTCCTCGAAAGTCCGCAACACCTCGGCCTTGCGGTCATTCACGATCAGTACCTGGAAGCTGCCATCCTCGAGCTTCACCACCTCGCTCACCTCACCCAGGGGCCCCTTGGGGAAGCTGCCACGGGTCAGGAAGACCAGCCGGTTGGGCACGGGCGGCATGGTACCAGGGTTGACCATGCCAAAGTCCTGCACGGTGCCGCCGTTGGCCTTGGCCAGGTCTTCCAGCTTGCCCCCACGCAAGGCTGCGGCCCGGAAGGCATCGGCCTTGGCCTTGTCTTCCTTCTTAAAGTTCACCGCCTGTACCTTGGCCGAAGCCGGGATGGTGAAGTTGGGCAGGTTGGAGTCGTAGAACTTGCGCACGTCGGCATCCGAGACAGCAACATTGCGGGTTTGCCAGAGTTGGGCCTGGTTGGCAATGTCGGCCTTGGAGCCAAAGAAGGGTTGACCCAGCCCTTTGGCGGCCTGGTAGATGACCTCGCGGTTGATGATCTGCTCGAGCGTCTGGGGCATGAAGAACTGTATGGCCAGATCCCCCAGGCCCTGTTGCAGCAATTGGGGCACCTGCTGGTTGGCAAAGACCGACTGGGTCACTTCGGCCAGTCTGATTTCGGCCTCGCCCACCTTGGCCACTACCGGGTTCTCGAACTTGAAGGTAGCCCCTTCGGCAAACTTCACGTTGGCCTTGGCCCGCAACTCCTCGATGTAGGTTTCCAGTGCACCCTGACCCTTGATGCGCTTGGCATCTTCCTTGACCCGATCCTTGACTTCTTCAAACTTCACGTCGCCTGCGGGCAGGTACTTCTCCACCTTCACGATGTAAAAGCGGCCTCCAGCCTCGATGGGCTTGCTGATCTGGCCATCGCGCAACTTGAACACGGCATCGGCCACGGCGTTGGGGAAGACCACCCGGGTGACCGGGCCGGGTTCGCTCTTGCCAGCCTCGGCGCCCAGGGCACCGCCCTGGTCGGCGTTGAGCTTGGAGTTGGCCTTGGCAATCGCGGCAAAATCGGCGCCGGAAGCGCTAACCTCGGCATAGATTTTGTCGGCAGTGGCCTTGTCGTCGAGCACAATCTGGCGGGCCTGTACGCGCTCTTCGTTTTTGTACTGGTCGCGGTTGAGCTCGAAATAAAGCTGCATTTCGGCATCGGTGGGTTCAGCTTTTTTCTGGATGTCCTCGATGCGCTTATTAATGCGAATCTGATCGCGCAATTCATCACGCAGCTGCGAATCGGTATAGCCCACCTGGGTCAGGAAGCGGTCATAGTCTTCCTTCTTTTGCAGGCCGAAACGTTCTTTGATGGTATCGAGTTCCTTTTTGAGCTCCCCGCTGGAAACCCCAATGCGGGCCGTATCTTGTAGAAGCGCGTTGGTGATGACAAAGCGCTCACCAAAGTTGACATCGGCAAGATTCTTCAGAAGCCCCTGGGGATTGGTGCTCAAGATGGGGTCATTCTGCTGGGCCCGGGCCAGGTCTAGCTCGTAGACCGGACGGCCATTCACGGTGAATTCGGTCTTGCCCTGGGTACTGCGCTGGCCCTGGGGCGTAAACAGCAGAACCGAACCCGCCACAAAGGCCAGGGCTAGAACCCCAAAGATAATGGCAACGACCCTTCTGTTGATTCCAAACACTTGACTGCCTCCTCTGTGCGGTGCTACCCTTCTCTGTGCTTATGCACCCGTAGCTCAGTGGATAGAGCGTTCGCCTCCGGAGCGAAAGGCCACAGGTTCGAGTCCTGTCGGGTGCGCCAACTTCCCTGGGTCGGGCGTAGCCCGGCCTTTTTTTCCGGAAGCATTGCCCCACTAAACTCTTTGTACCCCGACTTGGTAAGACCAGGGTTAAGTGTCAGCAAACCTACACCAAGGGCCGATTGTAGCATATCCGGCGATTGAGCTTTGCGATTTGTCGAGAATAGGGTGCGTCCCCAAATCAACCCAACAAGCTAAGCCGCCGGGAAAGCGACATGGCGCACGGTGTCGAAGGGGAGGATTGGACGGAGGGAGAATAGCTGGGAGCGGCCAAAGGCCTTGGCATGGGCCCCGCTGACCGACCAGCGAGCCCCGGCGATTTTGAGGCGCCCCTGAATCACCTGCTTATTGGCCCCCTCAATCTGGCCCGAAGCGATCACCTCCAGCCCCTCGCGCCTGAACTGGGGGTAGTTGGTGTGGTTGAGCAAAGCCTGCTTTTCCAGGAAGCGCAGGGCCTTCTGGGCTTCCGCTGGCAGGGCGGCCAACAGGCAAGGGTCGTTGAGATGGCTATTGAGCCAGCGCTGCAGGTCGATCTCCCCCCGCAGCAGAGCCCGGCGTTGCTGCGCCCGCTGGTCCTCTGAAAAGCCCAGCCCCTGCAACAGCGTCTCGAAGTAGGTACTGGCGTGGTAAACATCCAGAATATGCCGCTTGACCCCCAGATCCCCCAACAACTCGGCAATCCAGACCGCCCCGTCACTGATCCCGATCAGGCCATCGGCCTGACGTACCCCGGCCTGGCGCAAGAGACCGTGGACCAGGGGGGCAAACGCCTCCGCAGGTACCAACCCGCTGACATAGTAGCGCTGGCCGGGGGCACGCATCGGGTACAGTACCGCGCTCTTGACCTCCCGCCACTCCACCCCCCCGTCCACCCGGGTAGGCACCAGGCTGCCATCCACCTCGATACACCAACGTCGGCCCCGTTCCTGCTCCCGTCCCGGCAGGGCCTGGGGGGCCTGCTGCTCCAGACACTCCCTCCCCAGCGCCTGCGCCGTCCCTTCCAGGGCCACGCACAGCCGCTGCAGCTGGCTCTTGCTCACCCTGACCCGCCACCGCCCCAACCAGCCCGCTGCCTCCCGGTAGGACATCCGCATCCCTGCCTCCTGCAGCCGCCCCAGCAACTCCGGAAAGTATCCGCTCTCATCCAGGCTGTCATCCCCATACCCATACCCCTGGTATCCACAGCTGCAGCGATACTGGTAGCGTCGAACCACCACCGGCCCCCACAGGCTGGCGACCTTCTTCCCATAGCGGCTACAGCCCCTCAGGGTTCTCTGGCAGTCTGGACAGTTTTTTTGACCCCCTTATCTTCCTCTTGCGCCGTGACCAGACCCTGCAGCAAGGTTTGCTGGATTTGCTCCCCATACTCCAGCACCAGCTGCTCCAGCTGGGCCAGTTTCATCCCCTTACCCTTCACTTCTGCTTCCCCAATCAGCGTCATCAACCGCTCTTGTAGTGGGCTCATGCCTCAGTCTAGGCTATTGGGTTGGTTTTGGGACACACCCTCGAGAATACGCCTGGGTTCTAATGGTGTTTGCTGGGAGTACCACAGACTGCTCATGCCTGCCCCCTTTCCCCAGCCCAAAGACCTGCGCGAAGCCGCCGCGATGCAAAAGTCGTTGGCGGGAGCCGTGATCGTCCGGGGGAACCCCAAAGCTGCTCGCTACATTGCCGCCCTGGATGCCTCTCACCCGACCCGCTTCTCCAGGCAAAAAGGCCCCTCGGTGGCGGTGGCGGTGTTATGGGACAAAGAGAAGGGGGAGGTGCTCGAGGTCGCTACAGCGCAAATGGACGAGGCCCTGCTATTTCCCTACGTGCCCGGTTTTTTGTCCTTTCGTGAAGCCCCGCTCTATCTGGCTGCACTGGCCGGGCTATCCCGTCCGCCCGAAGTGCTGCTGGTGGACGGGCAGGGGATAGCCCACCCCAGGGGGTTGGGGATTGTGGCCCACCTGGGGGTGCACCTGGATCTGCCGGCCATTGGGGTGGCCAAGACCCTGCTGTTTGGCAAACCGGAGGGCGACCTACCCCCGGAAGCCGGTTCAGCAGTACGGCTGATGAATGGCAGTGTGCAGATCGGCTGGGTTTACCGCAGTCGCACGGAGGTGCAGCCGCTCTTTATCTCGCCGGGGCACCGGGTCGGGATGGAAGAAAGCCTGGCCCTGGTGCGTTTGTTGAAGGGGAAAACCCGCCTGCCAGAGCCCCTCCGCATCGCCCACATACAGGCGGGGGCAGCCCGACGGAGTGCCGCCCGCTCCGAATAACGACCCTGGGCAGAAGAGTATGTTGTGCTGCTCGATACCGGCCCCTGGCTGGCTGAATACACAGGTTGCAGGGATACCCCACTGCCGAATGGGTAGAATGAACTGGATTGACAAAGGACTTAAGACTTTCAGGATTCCTGCGAGAATGTATAGACATTCATACCCATACCGGTACGAAAGCCCTCGAGCCCCCTCCCTGTGCGGTGGGTACAGCTCTGGACATTCCCAGAACCGACAGAAATGGCCCCTGAAACTGGGCTGAATTCACACCCCTCGACCCCAACGCTCCCAACCGTTCAGTGGGAATGTGAAGTGCAACCATGTTTGGCTGGCCTGTCTGCACTACGGTTTTCCTTGTACTTTATTTCGTCAAGTAAAGTGAGAAAATCATAAGGAGGTTGTTATGGGTAAAGTGTCTCGTCGAGAAGCCCTCAAGCTGATGGGTGCCACAGGTGCAGTCGCTGCAGCCGGTACACTACCTGCTATGGCCCAAGCTGCCCCCGCTACCAACGGGGCTGGCTTCTATCGCTTCAAGCTGGGGGACTATACCCTCACGGTACTGAGCGATGGTCAGACCCCCCCCGGCAATGCCTTCCCCAACTGGGGCGCCACCCCCGGCAAGCAGGCCGAGTTCGAGGCTGCCCTGCGGGAAAACTTCCTCGATCCCACCCGCTTCGTCAACAACTTCAACCCCATGGTGGTGGATACCGGACAGGCCAAAATCCTCATTGACACTGGGCGCGGCCAGGCCGGCCAGCTGCTGGCCAACATGGCCAATGCAGGCATCCGACCCGCCGACATCAACACCGTCTTCATCACCCACGGCCACGGTGACCATATCGGCGGCCTGGTGACCAATGGCCAGCCCACCTTTGCCAATGCCCGGCACGTGATTGGCGAGGCCGAGATGCAGTTCTGGCTTTCCCAGGCTACCCCCCCGGCCAACCTGGTGGCCCTGCGTGAGCGCTTTACCCTGGTTCGCCCAGGGGCCCAGATTGCCCCTGGCCTGACCGCCGTGGATACCCCAGGTCACACCGTGGGTCACCTGGCCGTGCAGATTAGCTCGGGCAACCAGACCCTTTGGCACCTGGGCGACGCTGGGGGGCATCACATCCTCTCCTTCCGCTTCCCCGACCACTACCTGGGCTTTGATGCCAACCCCCAGCAGGCCGTGGCCACCCGGGCCCGGCTGTGGCAGGCTGCTGCTGCAGACCGCATTATGGTGGTGGGCTACCACTTCGCCTGGCCGGGAGTGGGTAACGTGCGCCGGGGGGGCAACGCCTTCGAGTACGTGCCGGCCTTTTTTGTCTTCTAGGCCGATAGCTAACGGCGCATAGCGGATAGCTTTGGCCTTGAAAGCCCTCCTCGAGCCCTCGAGGAGGGCTTTTGTGCGTCACATTGAGTGGGTCAAGTTTCTATCGCGCACTTCACAGACGTGGCCGCCCATCCCGGCGGCCACTGTTCTGTTCAGGACGAAGCTTTCCCATATTCGGATGGTTCAAAATATGTGAAGAGCGCTCTATACTTTTGTTACGACCCAGGCCGTACCATCGAAGCCAAAGCAAAGGAGAAGCCTATGCAGTCCACCATGATGGATTTTCCGCTAACCCTGGTTCACCTCCTCGAGCGGGCCGGCAGTCTGTTTCCCAGGGAAGAGATCGTGACCCGGCTGCCCGATAAGTCGCTCCACCGCTACACCTTTGGCGATTTTTACCGGCGCTCGCGCCAGCTGGCCTCGGCCTTGCAGAAGGCGGGCTTGCAGAAGGGGGATCGGGTGGCCACCCTCTCCTGGAATACCTACGCGCACCTCGAGGCCTACTTTGGCGTCCCGGTGGCCGGGGGGGTCTTGCACCCCCTTAACCTGCGGCTGCACCCCTCCGATATTGCCTACATCATCAACCACGCCCAGGACAAAATCCTGATTGTGGACGATGTGCTCCTCAAGCTCTACGAGGCCGTCAAGGCACACGTAAAGCTCGAGCGGGTGCTGGTGGTGCCCCTCTCGGGCCAGCCGGTGCCCGAGGGCCTGGAAAGCTACGAAGACTTCCTGGCCTCCGGCGACCCCGGTTTTGCCTACCCCAGCCTCGACGAGCGCGATGCCGCCGGGATGTGCTACACCTCCGGCACCACCGGAAAGCCCAAGGGGGTGGTGTACTCGCACCGCTCGATTGTGCTGCATAGCCTGGGTTCGGCCCTGCCGGATGCGCTGAACCTGGCCAGTACCGATGTGCTGCTGCCGGTGGTGCCCATGTTTCATGTGCTGGCCTGGGGGCTGCCCTTTACCGGGGTAATGACAGGCAGCAAGCTGGTGATGCCGGGGCCGCACCTGGACGCCGAGAGTTTGCTGAACCTGTATGAATCGGAGAAAGTCACCAAAACCGCCGGCGTGCCGACCATCTGGCTGGGGGTCTTGCAGGCGCTGCAAAAGGAGCCCGGGCGCTGGAAGCTGGAACCCATGGAGATGGTGGTGGGCGGCTCGGCAGCCCCCGAAGCCATGATTCGGGCCTTCGACCGCTTTGGTTTGAAGGTACTGCACGCCTGGGGCATGACCGAGATGAGCCCCCTGGGCACTACCAGCCGCCTCAAACGCCACTTGCGTGGAGATGCCGAAGTGGAGTACCGCTACCGGGCCAAGCAGGGTGTACCCACCCCCCTGGTGGAGATCCGGGCGGTGGGCGAGCAGGGCGAGGTGCCCTGGGATGGGCAGTCGCTGGGAGAGTTGCAGGTGCGCGGACCCTGGGTGGCGCAAAGCTACTACAACCTCGAGGAAGAGTCGGACAAGTGGACCCCGGACGGCTGGTTCCGCACGGGCGACGTGGTGGCCATTGACCCCGAGGGCTACATTCGCATCGCTGACCGCACCAAAGACCTGATCAAGTCCGGGGGCGAGTGGATTAGCTCGATTGACCTCGAGAACGCCCTGATGGCCCACCCGGCGGTGAAGGAGGCCGCCGTTATTGCCATTCCCGACCCCAAGTGGGATGAACGCCCCCTGGCCGCCATTGTGCTGAAGGAGGGGGCCAGCGCCACTCCCGAAGAGCTGCGGGCCTTCCTCGAGCCCCGGTTTGCCAGGTGGTGGCTGCCCGATGCCTACGTGTTTGTGGACGAAATTCCCCGCACCAGCACGGGTAAGTTTTTGAAGTCCAGGTTGCGCGAGCAGTTCAGCAACTACAAAATCCGAACGACCCCCGCCTGAGCCGCTCATCTTCGCACATAGCCGCGACAGGTCGTATATTCTAGCCATGTCCAGCGCCATAGACCACTTCTTGCAAGAAAACCTCGAGGCCTACCTGCAGGAAACCATCCGGCTCTGCGCCCAGCCGAGTGTGTCGGCCACGGGCGAGGGCGTGGAAGCCTGTGCCGGCCTGGTGGAGCAGACTTTGCAGCAACACGGCTTCCAGACCTGGAAAATCGAGGGTTACGGCAACCCGGTCATTGTGGGCCGGGCCAGGGGCCGATCCGAGCGCACCCTGCTCTTTTACAACCATTACGATGTACAGCCCCCCGAGCCTTTAGAACTCTGGGACTCGCCCCCCTTCGAGCCGCAAATCCGGGAGGGCAAGCTCTATGCCCGGGGCGCCAAGGACGACAAAGGCGAGTTTATGGCCCGCGTGGCGGCGGTGGACGCGGTGCGGGCCGCGCATGGAGGCGAGTTGCCCTGTGGGGTGCTGTTTGTGGTGGAGGGCAACGAGGAGGTTGGCAGCCCCGGCATTGCCCGGTTCGTGCAAGACCACCTGGACTTGCTCAAATGTGATGGAGCCATCTGGGAGGAAGGCGGCATAGACTTCGAAGAGCGGCCCGGCACCTCGCTCGGGCGGCGGGGGATTCTGGCGGTGGAGCTGGAAGTCCAGACCCTCTCGCGCGATGCCCACTCCGGCAGCGCCCACATCCTGCCGAGTGCGGCCTGGCGCATGGTGCGGGTGCTGGCCTCGCTCAAGGACGAAAACGAACACATCCTGATTCCCGGCTTCTACGACGATGTAAAGCCCATCTCGGAACTGGATCTGGAGTTGTTCCGCCGCCTGCCAGACAATGAGCAGTACCTGCGTGAGACCTTCGAGGTGCGGGGTTTTGTGGGGGGGCTTACCGGCTTCGAACTCAAAAAGGCCGTTTTCAACCCCACCTGCAACATCCAGGGCATTACCACCGGCTACCAGGGCCCCGGCAACAAGACCGTCATCCCGGCCAAAGCCTCGGCCAAGCTGGACTTCCGCCTGGTACCCGACCAGGACCCCACCGACATCCTGAAAAAGCTGCGCGCCCACCTCGACGCCGAGGGCTTTACCGATGTTCGCATCACCTATACCGACTACATGTTCCCCGCCAAATCGGAGGCCGACCACCCCCTGGTGCGGCTGGCGGCCAGGGCGGGCGAGGAGGTCTACCAGAAGCCCTACCAGCTCATCCCCCTCACCGGCGGCAGTTCGCCCGTGTATGCCTTTGCCAGGCCCCTGGGCATCCCGGTGATTGATGCTGGGGTGGGCTTTGGCGTTACCAACCGTACCCACTCTCCCAACGAAAACATCCGCCTCCAGGACTTCCACAACGCCGCGCGGCACATCGCCCGGATTCTGGACGGCTTTGCGGGGATCTGGAGCTAGCCCCAAGCAGAAGGCCAAAGGCTGAAAGCCCAGTCCGTGAAGAGCGCGATAGGGGACTACTTTGCGAGTATATGTGGGGCTTGCGTAAAATAGCCCTGTGATCCACATCCTTGACCTGCACGACCGGGCTCCCAGGGTGATTGCCTCATTTGTGCTGGAAACCCAGGCGGGGCCGGTGCTATTTGAGACCGGGCCGGAATCGCGCTTCTCGGTGCTGCTGGATGGCCTCAATACGCTGGGCTACGCGGCCTCCGATGTTCGGCATGTGTTCGTGACCCACATCCACCTCGACCATGCGGGCGCGGCCTGGCGCCTGGCCGAGCGTGGGGCTACCATCTACGTTCATCCCAAAGGGGCGCCCCACCTGGTAGACCCCAGCAAGCTCTGGGCCTCGGCCACGCGCATCTACGGCGACCAGATGGAAGCCCTCTGGGGCCAGATGGGCTACGTGCCGGAGGGCCAGATTGAAATTTTGCAGGATGGCGACACCGTGCAGGTCGGCGAGGCGACCATACGGGCCCTCGAGACCCCCGGCCACGCCTACCACCACCACGCTTTTTTGATTGGCAATGAGCTGATTGGGGGCGACGTGACGGGGGTGAAGATCGGGCGCGGCCCGGTACTGCCGCCCTGCCCCCCGCCGGAGATTCACATCGAAACCTGGCTGGCCTCCCTTGCTAGAATCCGCGCCCTGAACCCCCGCAAGCTCTACCTGACCCACTTTGGCGAGACCGAGGACGTGGGGCCACACCTGAGCGCTCTGGAAGCCAAACTGCTGGAGTGGGCCGACTGGATGAAAGAGCGCCTCAAGGCCGGCAAAACCCGCGAGCAGATTGTGCCCGAATTTGAAGCCTACGTGGCTGCTACCCTGCGGGCTGCGGGCCTCTCCGACGAAGAGGTGCAGGAATACGAGTTTGCCGACCCCTCCTGGATGAGCGTGGATGGGCTGGTGCGGTACTGGAACAAGCATCATCCGGAAGAGGTGATGACGTAAAGTCGGCGTAATGCGAAAAATTATCGGAGCTGTGTTTGTCTCGCTGGACGGGGTGATGCAAGCCCCCGGCGGGCCAGAGGAAGATTCGAGTGGTGGGTTTGGGCTGGGGGGCTGGATTTGGGCGCATTCCGACGATATCACCCGCGAGGTGGTGCGGGGCTACCTGCTGGGGCCGCCCTACGAGCTGTTGCTGGGGCGCAAAACCTACGACATTTTTGCGGCCTACTGGCCCCAGGTGCCCCCGGACAACCCCATTGCGGCGCGGTTCAACCCCACGGCCAAGTGGGTACTCTCGAGCCGCGACCTGAGCCCACCCTGGCACAACAGCCACCGTTTGAACAGCCTGGAGGCGGTGCGAGAGCTCAAGGCCAGCGATGGCCCCGACCTGCTGGTGCAGGGGAGTTCGACGCTCTACCCCCAACTGCTGGCGGCGGGCCTGCTGGATCGGCTGATTTTGCAGACCTTTCCGGTGGTGCTGGGTCGGGGCAAGCGGCTTTTTGGCGAGGGGACCCCGCCGGGGAGCTATAGGCTGGTGAGCAGTGTGGTCTCGAGTACTGGCGTGGTGATGACTACATATGAGCCCACGGGCCAGAAACCCGTGGTTTCCTTCATATCCTGAATTGCTGGATAGTGGGGCTCGAGGACCGAACCCTGTTACACAATGTGGGGAGAATTGCGTTAGTGTAGTTGAGCAGAGGAAGCATGAATATTGATGACAGCGCTCCACTAAAAGCACGCAAGGAAATTGTCATCGGTGCACCGTTCGAAACAGTGTGGGCTCTGCTCACCGATATCGAGCGCTGGCCCCAGTGGCAACCCGATGTATCGTCGGCCAGACTCGAGGGGGAGCTTGCGGTTGGAGCGGTCTTTCGGTGGAAAGCCAAGGGGCTGGGTATTGCGTCAAAAGTTCAAGCACTGGAGCAAGGGCGATGCATCGGTTGGACCGGCAACTCTGTAGGAATGAGGGCAGTCCACATTTGGACGCTTGAGCCCCAGGGTGAGGGGGTACGTGTTGCCACCGAGGAATCGCTTTCTGGCTGGTTGGCCCAAATCATGAAGATTTTCGACCCGAACTTCCTGGAAAAATCGCTCGAGAGTTCGTTGCAGGTGCTCAAAGCTCGAGCCGAGCGGCAGTAAAGAAGACACTATGGGCTCGCATCCTATCAATCTTGCGCTGCGTTTTTTGCTCGAGATAGCAGCTTTGCTGGCCTTGGTTGTTTGGGGTTGGCAAAAGAGCGAAGGTTGGCTGCGACCCCTTCTGGCCTTTGGAATTCCTGTGGTTGCTGCGGTTCTCTGGGCTACCTTCCGTGTACCGGGTGACCCAGGAGCGGCACCTGTTGCGGTGCCTGGAATTCTTCGCCTGATTTTTGAACTGGGTTTGTTTGCTCTGGCTACATGGTCGCTCTACAGCGTACAGGCTGTAACATTGGCTTGGATTTTTGGCACTGTAGTGGTGGTTCACTACATCTTTTCGTTAGACCGCATCCTATGGTTGCTGAAACAGTAACCTTGCTTTTGAACAGGAGTTTATGAACACCATCGCCGCAGATCTGGAAGGCACCCTCACTACTGGCGAAACCTGGCGGGGCATGGCCGCCTGGATGCAGGCCCACGGGCGGGCGGGGCAGTACCGGAGGTTTTTCTACCGGCATCTGCCGGGGGCGATGGTGGCGCGGCTGGGCTTTGGGGACAAACGCGCCTTCCAGGATCGCTTCATGGAAGGGGCTGCCGGGCTGTTGGCCGGGCTTAGCCAGGAAGAGCTAAACGCGGTAAGCGAGTGGGTGGTCACCAACGAACTCTGGCCCAGGCGGCGGCTCCAAGTGCTCGACGAACTTCAGAAGATTCAGCAGCAGGGGCGGCGGCTGGTGCTGTGTTCGGCCACCTTCCAGCCCATCCTGGAGGCGTTTGCGAGGCGCATGGGGGAGGGGGTGGTAGCCCTGGGCACGCCCCTCGAGATTGAAGGCGGGGTCTTTACCGGGCGACTGCGGGGGCCGGTGCGCTCGGGGGCCCGCAAGGCCGAGCAGCTTCGCACATTCTTGCGGGGCGAGGCCCTTTTTGCGGCCTACGGGGATAGCCTGCCCGACCTGCCCATGCTCGAGCTGGCCGAAGAGCCGGTAGTGGTCTACCCCGAGGCCCGGCTGCGCCAACTGGCTGTAGAGCGCAACTGGAGGGTGGTTGAATGAGCTATTTCCCGTTGCCGCGCCCCGCCCGAATCGCAGTGATGGCTTCGGGGCGGGGGAGCAACCTGGAGGCTTTGCTGAAGGCGTTTCCCCACGACAACCCGCTCGGGCACATTGTGCTGGTCATCTCCGATCAGCGCGAGGCCCTGGCCCTGCAAAAAGCGGTAGAGGCCGAAGTCGAGGCCGAATACGTGCCCTGGCCCAGGAGCCGCGACCAGGGGGTGGCCTACAAAACCGGGCGCGAGCAGTTTGAGCAGGTAGCAGGCCAACTCCTGCACGACCACCGCATAGACCTGATTCTGCTGGCGGGCTTTATGCGCCTGCTGTCACCCGCGTTCGTGCAGGCCTGGCAGGGGCGCATCCTCAACATTCATCCCTCGCTCTTGCCGCAGTTCCCAGGGCTACACGCCCAGCGCCAGGCTTTGGAGGCCGGGGTGTCTGAGTCGGGCTGTACGGTGCATTTTGTGGATGCCGGCATGGACACCGGCCCCATCGTGTTGCAGCGACGCGTGCCGGTGCTGCCAGGCGACACCGAGGAAACCCTGGCCGCCCGTATTCTCGAGCAGGAACACCTGGCCTATCCCGAGGCGGTGCGGAGGGTGTTAGAGGGACAGGTATAGAAGGGAAAGCGGGTGTGTTGGGTCATACCCGTGGAAAGCCATAAAAGCGAGCGAAACCGGTCAGGATGGATGGGAATCGGGGGGGTTGCCCTGGTTCAGACCCCTATCCCCAGTTCCCCTGCCCCTGTTATTCTTGGCTCCGTGAAGGTTTTGGTAGTAGGTTCGGGCGGACGCGAACATGCGATGTGCTGGAAGGTGGCCCAGTCGCCCCTGGTAACGGCGCTCTTTGCCGCGCCGGGCAACCCCGGCATGGCCGAGCTGGCCGAGTGCATTCCCTGGGACGGCAATGTGGAGCAACTGGCCGAGTGGGCCGACCAGGAGGGTATCGAGCTGACCCTGGTGGGGCCCGAAGCGCCCCTGGTGGAGGGGATTGCCGATGCATTTATGGCCAGGGGGCTCAAAATTTTTGGCCCGGTGCAAAAGGCAGCCATGATCGAGGGTTCTAAGGCGTTCGCCAAAGACCTCATGGCGCGGTTTGGGATTCCTACTGCCAGGCACAGAACCTTCCACGACGTGCTGGATGCCCTTTCCTATCTGGAAACCACCGGAGCCCCCATTGTGGTCAAGGACTCGGGGCTGGCGGCGGGGAAAGGCGTGACGGTGGCTACCACCCTCCACCAGGCCAAGCAGGCGGCGGCCAATATCCTGTCAGGGCCCGAACAGGCCGAGATTGTAATTGAGGAGTTTCTGAGCGGCCCCGAAGTAACTGTGCTGGCCGTAACCGATGGCGTAACCATCAAGCCACTGCTGCCCTCCCAGGACCACAAACGCCTGCTGGACGGCGACACCGGCCCCATGACCGGGGGGATGGGCGCCATCTGCCCCTATCCGCTGGCGCCGGGCGTCCTGACCGAAATTGTGGAGCGGGTGCTACAGCCGCTGGTGGAGGGGCTGCGGGCCGAGGGGATTGTCTATAAGGGTGTGATTTATGCGGGGCTAATGCTCACCGACGATGGGCCCAAGGTGCTGGAGTTCAACGCCCGCTTTGGCGACCCCGAATGTCAGGCCATTCTGCCCCTCTTGAAGACCGACCTGGTCGAGCTGGCCCTGGCAGTGGTGGAGGGCCGGTTACACGAACTCGAGCTTACCTGGCATCCCCTGGCCTCGGCCTGCGTGGTCATGGCCGCGCCGGGCTACCCCGACGACCCCCACAAGGGCCTGCCCTTATCCCTCCCCCAGCAGCCCCCCGAGCAGGTGCTCTACTTCCAGGCCGGAACCCGCCGGGGCCCGGACGGCCTGCAAACCCACGGGGGCCGGGTGCTCAGCGTGGTAGGGCTGGGTGAAGACTTGAAGAAAGCCCTCGAGCGGGCCTACGCTGGGGTGGCGGCGGTGAAGTTCGAGCACGCATTGTACCGGCGCGATATCGGGCGGAAGGTCGTAACAAACATGGGATAGAACCTGTCCTGAAGCCCATTGTCTTACGCTTTGATTTGGGGATGGGCACGGGCTTTTATCGTTTTCTCCTTTCCCTCTCCCCTTGCGGGAGAGGGTGGCGACAGCGCCAGCTAGAGCCTGCTAACTAGCTGTTCGTAAAAGCTCCACAGTTTTCGCCGTCATCAGAATCGAGAAGGCCAACCAGTGCCAGCCTCG
>FWPV01011200.1_pt1 | contig 14360 bp, 13 predicted proteins | sample 2228371 | NCBI WGS metagenome assembly FWPV01 (sample SAMEA103939776, study PRJEB20133) | metagenome
GGGCGCCTCGCCGCGCGCCGAGACGCTGCGCCGCTCCCTCGAGCAACCGCTGCGGGTCGCCGGCTTCGATATCCATCCCACCCTGTCGATCGGGGCTGTGGAAGCGCAGGGCGGCGCCGACGCGCCCGAGGCGGCCGAGCTGCTGCGCCGCGCCGAGCTGGCGGTGGAATCGGCCAAGAGCAACGGCCGGGGCGGCGCCGCCGCCTACGGCCGCAGCCTGGAAACCGACGGCCTCTCGCGCCTGGCCCTCGAAGGCGACCTCAAGGGCGCGCTACGCCGCGGCGAGCTTATGCCGTTCTACCAGCCCATCGTTCGGCTCTCGACGGGCGCGCTGTCGGGCTTCGAGGCGCTGGTCCGCTGGCGCCATCCGCGCCGGGGCCTGTTGATGCCCGAGCAGTTCCTGCCGCTCTGCGAAGAGATGGGCCTGATGCCCGAGCTGGGCGCCATGATGATGCGCGAGGCCGCCAGCCAGTTGTCGATCTGGCGCAAGCGGCACCGCGCCGCCGGCGAACTGACCGTGGCCGTGAACCTGTCCACCGGCGAGATCGACCGGCCGGACCTGGTCTCCGACGTGGTCTCCATCCGCCAGGCCACCGACCTGCCGCCCGGCGCGCTGAAGCTGGAGGTCACCGAGAGCGACGTCATGCGCGATCCCGACCGGGCCGCGGTGGTGCTCCGCAACCTGCGCGCTGCGGGCGCGGCGCTGGCGCTGGACGACTTCGGCACCGGCTTCTCCTCGCTCAGCTACCTGACGCGGCTGCCCTTCGACACGCTGAAGATCGACCGCTACTTCGTCCGCACGATGGCCACCAACGAGGGGTCGGCGAAGATCGTCAGCTCGGTCGTGAAGCTGGGCCAGGATCTGTCGTTGGAAGTGGTGGCCGAGGGCGTCGAAAACGCCGGCATGGCGCGGCAACTGCTCTCTGTGGGTTGCGACTACGGCCAGGGCTTCGGCTATGCGCCGGCCCTGTCGGCCCAGGAGGCCGAGGTCTACCTCAATGAGAGTTATGTCGACGGCGCCGCGCCGGTGAAGGCGCGCGGCTAGCCCGAGCGCGTTGCGGAAAAGGGTGCGCCGGTTTTCCGCGCCGAACCGTGCTTCAGCTTTTGATCTGGCGCCTGTCTCCTCCGCTCGCGCGGCTCCGCCTGATCGGAACCGGCTCTAGGCCCGTCCCCCCTCCGAACTCAGGAACTTGGGATCGATCCGTAGCTTGGCCAGGGCGCGGGTCCACTTGGTGTCGTAGTCGTCGTCGAAGACCAGGGCCTCGTCGGCTTCGACGGTGAGCCAGACGTTCTCGCGAATCTCGCGTTCCAATTGGCCCGCGCCCCAGCCGGCGTAGCCCAGGGCCAGGATCGCGCGGCGCGGATGGTCCGGCCCGGCCATGGCCTCCAGGACCTCGCGAGTGGTGGTGAGCGCCAGACCCCCCTCGACGCTGAGACTGTGTTCGGCGTGATAGTCGTCCGTGTGCAGCACGAAGCCGCGCTCGACCTCGACCGGGCCGCCGATCCGCACCAGATCGGCTTCCACCTCGCCGTCGGTCTTGATCTCCAGCCGCTCCAGCAGGTCAGGGACGGTCACGCCCTCCAGCGGCCGGTTCACCGCGATGCCCATGGCGTGGTGTGCGTCGTGCGCGCAGAGCAGGATCAGGGAGCGCTCGAACCGGGGATCGCCGATCCCCGGCATGGCGATGAGCAACTGGCCCGAGAGGAACGCGCTTTCCATTTCCTTTAAAAGATTCTGCCGGATCGTGGCGACTTCAAGTGCGGCGCGTCCGTATCTCTCCTGAATCGAGGTTACCTCGGCCGGGGTTCTTGCTTATCTGCACGTCCGTAACCCTTCGAAGGAGAGACCCCCATGGCGATCAAAGTGGGCGACAAGCTGCCGAACGTGACCCTCACCCAGGCGACGGCCGAGGGGCCGAAGCCGGTCCAGACCGAGGACTTCTTCAAAGGCCGGACGGTCGCCCTGTTCGCCGTACCCGGCGCTTTCACCCCCACCTGCTCTGCCAAGCATCTGCCGGGCTTCAAGCAGCACGCGCCCGATCTGAAGAGCAAGGGCGTCGACGAGATTGCCTGCCTGTCGGTGAACGACGCGTTCGTGATGCGGGCGTGGGGCGAGGATCAGGCGGTGGGCGACGACATCGTCATGCTCGGCGACGGCAACGGCGCCTTCACCGAGGCGGTCGGCCTGGAGATGGACGGCTCGAAGTTCGGGCTGGGCAAGCGCTCGCAGCGCTACTCGATGATCGTCAAGGACGGCGTCGTGACGGAACTCAACGTCGAGCAGGGCGGCGAGTTCAAGGTTTCGTCGGCCGACTATATGTTGGCGCAGCTCTGATGTCCCGGGCGGGGCTCGGCCTGATCGCGGCCCTGGCGGTTCTGCTGCCGGGATCTGCTGCGGACGCGCGCGGGCCCCGCACGGACTCTGACGAATACCGCAAGAGCTGGGGCCTCGAGGCGATCGGGGCGCGGGCGGCCTACGAGGCCGGCCTGACTGGCAAGGGCGTGACGGTGGCGATCCTCGATTGCGGCGTCGCCACCGCCCAACGCGAAGTGCTGCGCAACGTCTCCCGGCGCTCTACCGACGTGGTGCCGGGCCGCAAGGCGCCCGTCATCGATCCGCACGGGGCCTACACCGCCGCGCCCCTCGCCGCCGCGCTGAACGGGCGGGGGATGGTGGGGGTCGCCTATAACGCCACGCTGCTGGCGGTGCGGGCCGACGTGGAAGGCGGTCTGAACGGCAAATGCGCCTTTCGTCCCAGCGACCTGGCCCGCGGCCTGGACTATGCCGCCGAGCAGAAGGCCCGGGTGGTGGTCCTGCCCCTCCAGCACAGCAAGCCGCTAGGGGCCGCGTTCGAGGCGTCGCTGCAGAGGCTGGTCGATTCCGGGGCGGTGGTGGTGATCGCCGCGGGCAACCGCAACGGCCCCGACCCCAGCTGGCCGGCCATGTATGCGATCGATCCGCGCTATTCGGGCTCGATCGTCGTGGCGGGGGCCACCGGCTACTACGGCTCGATCACAGGCTGGTCGAACCGGGCCGGACAGGTGAAGGCCTGGTACATCGCGGCTCCGGGCGAATGGGTGCTCACCGACTGTCTCGCCAAGTGCCAGTTGGTGTCGGGGACATCCTTCTCGACCTCTTACGTCGCCGGCGGTCTGGCGCTGATGATGGAGGCCTGGCCGCAGATGGCGGGCCGGGACATCGCTGCGCGCCTGCTTTCATCGGCCCGCGACGCCGGCGATACAGGCGTCGACGACGTCTACGGGCGTGGGGTCCTCGACCTGGGAGTCGCGTTCGGGTCGGCGGCCGAATAGGCGCCAAGCGCCGTCAGAAGTATTCGCAGTCGCCCATGGGCGGAGGCGGGGCGTCCACCGCCGCCATGCTCAGGGCTGCGCCCATGCGCTCGGAGACTTCAGCCAGCGTGATCGCCGGCAGGGCCTGGCCGATCTCCAGCAGCGACTCGCCGCAGTCGACTCGGCGCAGGAAGGTGTCCAGGGCTTCCAGCTGCTGGTTGAGGCGGTCCACGACGTGCAGTTCGCCTAGGAGCGTTCCGCGCTGCTCGGAGCTGGCGCCTTCAAGGACGCTGACCATGGCGCCATCGAGGCGCGCGCAGGCCTCGCGGGCCAGTGCGAGCTCGGCGGTCAGGGCCGACATGACGTCTTCGGTCGGGACGACGAGGTGTTCAGCGAGCTTCACAGAGGACTTCCGGCAAGGTGGTTCATCCACCATGCACGCAGGCATCTTGCCTGCGGGTTAAGGCCACCGAACGGCGGTGCGCCATGCGCCGAAGACGGACGCGGGGTGGCCTGTCGCGACGCACCGGGCTAACTCCCATCCATGGCGCGAATGAAACAGAGCCCGGAGTTCGACATCGACGTGGATGGCGATCCGTATGTGTGGCGGTTGCAGCGTCAGCCGGCATGGTCCAGCGACGCCGCAGGGTGGCGAGGCATGGCGATCGCGGTGCGTCATAAGGAGGGGCAGCGCGAGGTGGTCATCGAGTTTCCCCCCGGGCCTCAGCGCCGCTTCGGCGCGCCGCTGCTGCATGCCTCGCAGATCGCGCCGGCTCTGGTGGCGAAAGCCATTGCCTCCGCCATGGCGGCGGGGTGGGAGCCGCACTCGCGCGGCAAGACGGTCACCGTTGTCGTCGACGCGACCGGCGGCTGATGGGGTCTCGCGGTGAGCGCCGCGGTTGCGCGCGCAACGACTTGCGGACCTGGCGACGTCTAACGGGGGAACGGCCGGCTCAGGAACCTCGAGCCGGCCTCTCCGAACCGCCAGGGCGTTTCGGCAGCCTTGGTGATGCCGATGCGCGGGCCGGCGATGATGCCTCGGCCTCGGCCTTCCCGCAGCTCGAACGGCGCACCGTCGAGCGGCAGGCCGTCGTGGTCGCGGGTGACGGCCATCGCCTGGCAGAGCTTGCCGGGGCCCGAGCAGAGGGCTCTTGGATCGGCGAGGTTCCGGCGCTCGCGCATCGATTCCAGCCCCCGGAGCGGCTCGAGGGCGCGGATCAGGACGGCGCTTCCAGGGGCCTCGCCACAGACGAAGTTCAGGCACCAGTGGATGCCGTAGCTCCGATAGACGTAGGCATGCTCCGGCGGGCCGAACATCACCGCGTTGCGGGGCGTCTTGCCCGAGAAGCTGTGCGACGCCGGGTCTTCGTGGTGGTAGGCCTCGGTCTCGACGATGCGGCCGCCGACACCGCCCACATAGACCTCCCAGCCGATCAGGTCGGCGGCCACTCGCGCGGGATGGCGGGTCCAGAATCCTTGACGTTCGGAATTTGAAGGTCCGGAATGCCGGCCAGCGAGAACACTCATCCGGGGAAGATGCGCCATGGCTTATGTCGAAGGCCAGACCGTCCACGACGCCGACAGCCACATCATGGAGCTGCCCGGCACGATCAACCGCTACCTCGATCCCAAGTTCCGCGACGACTTCGTGGCCAAGACCGGCCGCAAGGACGTGTTGCCGGAGTGGTTCGCCAAGGCGGCCGAGACGTCGCGCGACCCCGAGTTCCTGGCGGGCGCCGAGGCCAACATCCTGCTGCGCAAGAACTATGAGGCGCTGGGCGCCTTCAATGCCGACCAGCGGCCCAAGACCCTGGATTACCTGGGCTTCGCCAGCCAGCTGGTGTTCACGACCGCCTGCCTGTCCAACTTCGGCCTGGAGCAGATGGGGGAAGTGGAACTGGCCGCCGAGGCCGCCCGTGGCCACAACCGGATGATGGCCGAGTTCTGCAGCGTCGACCGCCGCCTGCTGGGGACCGGCTACGTGCCGCTGATCGACCGGAAGCGGGCGCCGGAAATCGCCAGGGAGGCGCTGGCGCTGGGCTGCAAGGCGCTGGTGATCCCGTCGCGCCATCCGCCGGGCTTCTCGCCCAGCCACCGCGAGCTCGATCCTTTGTGGGCGCTGGCCCAGGAGGCGGGCGTGCCGATCCTCTTCCACGTCGGCGGGGAGGAGAAGATGCACAAGGATTATCTGGAGAACGGGCTGCCCTTCGTGAAGGACTTCCACGGCGGGGACGAGAACTTCACCTCGCTCACCTTCATGGCGATCCCGCTGAGCGTCTGGCAGACGCTGTCGGCCCTGGTGATCGACGGGGTGTTCGACCGCTTCCCGCGCCTGAAGTGGGGCGCGATCGAGCTGGGGGCCTCATGGCTGCCCAGCCTGATGAAGTTCCTGGATTCCGGCTGCGCAGCGTTCGGCAAGGAGGAGCGGCTGCAGAAGCTCTCGGACACGCCGTCCAATATCCTGCGCCGCCAGCTGCGGGTGACGCCCTATCCGCACGAGGACGTGGCCTGGATCATGGCCAACTCGGGCCAGGAGATGGTGCTGTTCTCCTCGGACTTCCCGCACGTCGAGGGCGGCCGCAATCCGCTGAAGCGGTTCAACGACAGCCTGGCCGGCGTGAGCGAGGCCGGGAAGCGCGCGTTCTACCGCGACAACTTCATCGACCTGATGGGCAAGGGTCTCGACCCGTCGCTGCACGACCTGCCGTCGCTGGCGGCGGCCTAATACCTAGCCACCTCACTTGAACGTCATGGCCGGGCTCGTCCCGGCCACCCAGAAGCGCTTGCGTTGGCCGCGGATCTGCGGCGTCGATGCCGTGCGCCGCAGGACGCGCCTCGTATCCGGATGGCCGGGACGAGCCCCGGCCATGACGTTCAGGGAGGGTAGGGTGGGCAATCCCAAGGTCACCGAACTGAAGTGGCGCGATGCGCCGCTCGCCAGCGTGAGGACGCCGAAGGGGAAGCTCCGACTGACCCTGGGGCTGGGGTCGGGCCTGTCGCGACGCGACAGTGATCCGCCAGGGATCGTCTGGGCGATCGGCGACCGCGGGCCGAACCTCAAGATCAAGACGGCGATGAAGACCTACGGGCTGGACCACCTGGCGCCGCTGGCCGAGCGTGATGGCGCCAAGGTGCTGCCGTTGCCCGACTTCCAGCCGTGCCTGGCGCAGCTGCGGGCGGGCAAGAAGCGGATGCACCTGGAGCGGATCGTACCGCTGGAGGGGCCGGACGGACCGCTCTCGGGCCGGGCGCCGGCGGGGAGCGCCGAGGCGGCGATGGAGCCGATCTTCGACCTGGCCGGCCGCGTGCTGCCGTCCGATCTGGCGGGGGTCGACACCGAAGGCGTGGCGGCCGCGCCGGACGGCACGTTCTGGGTCTGCGAGGAGTATGGACCGTCGCTGATGCAGGTGGGGCCGGAGGGCGCCGTGCTGCGCCGCTGGACGCCCGAAGGTCACACCCTGGCCGGCGCGCAGGCGTTGCTGCCGGCGGCGGCGCAGCGGCGTCGGCTGAACCGCGGCTTCGAGGGCCTGGCGGTGAGCGGCGATGGCGCCGCGATCTACGCCGTCTTCCAAAGTGGGTTCGAGGGCGAGGCGCACGAGACGACGGCGATCTGGAAACTGGACGCCGTCTCCGGAGCGCTGCTGGCGACCTATGACTATCCCTTCGATGCGCCGGACAGCTTCACCGCGGATGCGGCGGCCGACAGCGTCGAGGGCAAGGACCTGAAGGTCTGCGATCTGAGCTGGGTCGCCCCCCACCGCCTCCTGGTCCTGGAGCGGGTCAGCCTCAGTGCGCGCATCTACGCGGTTGACGTCGCCGCGCCGGGGCGGCTGGCCAAGACCCTGGTCTTCTCGACCGACGACCACCCGGAGATCGCGCCCGACCTCGAGGGCGTGTCGATGCTGAGCGACCGCCAACTGCTGCTGGCCACCGACAACGACTTCGGGACCGAGGGCGCGGAAACTCGGTTCTACCGGGTGACGTTCGACGCGCCGCTTTAGGGCGCTAGCCCGCCAGCGCCGCCGCGTGCGTCTCGGCCAGGTCGGGCCCGCTCTCGGCGATCGCGTCGGCGAGGCCCGGGGCTCCTGTAAGCACCTGGCTCGCATAGAGTCGGGCGAGGGCGCCCTTGCTCTGTAGCCAGGGGTCGTCCGAGCCCGCCGCAGCCAGGGCCTGGCGGCCAAGGATCCAGCCGCCGCAAACGTCGCCGGCCAGCTTCAGGAACGGGGTGGCGGCGGCCAGCGCTGAGATATTGTCGGCGGCCACCAGCCAGTCGGTGGCGCGTTCCAGGGCCGCGACGCCGGCCGCCAGGCGTCGGCCGACGCCGTCCAGTTCCGCAGTCTGGTTCAGGGTTTCGGCGGTGAGCGCGATCTCGGCACACAGCGCACGCAGCGTCTCCCCTCCATTCAGGCGCACCTTGCGGCCGACCAGGTCCATGGCCTGAATCCCGTTGGTGCCCTCGTAGATCGGGGCGATGCGGGCGTCGCGGTAGTGCTGGGCCGCGCCCGTCTCCTCGATGAACCCCATGCCGCCGTGCACCTGGACGCCTGCGGAAGCGACCTCGACGCCGATGTCGGTGGACCAGGCCTTGGCGATGGGCGTCAGCAGTTCCTGGCGCGCGCGGGCGGCGGCGCGCTCCGCGTTGCTGCCGGCATGTTCGGCCAGGTCGGAGAGGACGCCGACGGTCAGGCAGATGCCGCGGGCGGCTTCGATCTTGGCCTTGGACAGCATGAGGGTGCGGCGCACGTCGGGGTGGCCGTAGATCATCCCCTGTGCGTCGTCGAAGGCAGGGCGGCCCTGCTTACGATCCTGGGAGAAGGTCAGGGCCTGCTGGAAGGCGCGCTCGGCGATGGCGACGCCCTGGACGCCAACCTGCAGGCGCGCGGCGTTCATCATGACGAACATGTGGGCCAGGCCCTGGCCCAGTTCGCCGACCAGCTCCGCCTGCGCGTCTTCGTAGGCCATAATGCAGGTGGGCGAGCCGTGGATGCCCAGCTTGTGTTCTATCGAGACGGGCCGGAAGTCGTTCCGGGCGCCCAGGCTGCCATCGTCCTTCACCTGGAACTTTGTGGTCAGGAACAGGCTGATGCCCTTCACGCCGGGCGGGGCGTCGGGCGTGCGGGCGATGACCAGGTGGCAGATGTTGTCGGCCGCGTCGTGGTCGCCCCAGGTTATGAAGATCTTTTGGCCGGTCAGCAGCCAGCCGCCCTCGCCGTCGGGCCGGGCGATGGACGTGAGCGCCGCGAGGTCTGTGCCGGCGTGGGGCTCCGTCAGGCACATGGCGCCCGTCCACTCGCCCGACACCAGCTTGGGCAGCACCAGACGCTTCTGGCGCTCGGTGCCGTGCTGGGCCAGGGCCTCGATGGCCGCCTGAGTCAGCATGGGGCAAAGGCCAAAGGCCATGTTGGCGGCATGCACCATCTCGAACACCGAGAGCTCCATGGCCTTGGTGAGGCCCTGGCCGCCGTAGGCCGGGTCTGCGGAAAGCGAGTTCCATCCCTGCTCGACGAAGTGCTTGTAGGCGTCGGCGAACCCGGGCGCGGCGCTGACCTTGCCGTTCTCGTAGCGCGCGCCCTGCTGGTCGCCCTGGCGGTTCAGCGGGGCCAGCTCGCCGTCGGCGAAGGCGGCGGCCGCTTCCAGCACGGCCTGGACGGTGTCGTCGTCGAGATCGGGAAAGGCCCGCTCCAGAAGCTGCGGATGGCCGACGGTCTTCAGCGCGAAGGCCAGGTCCCGAACAGGGGCGCGGAATGTCATGACGTGGGTCTCCGAAAGCTCAAGCGCCTTCTAGCCGCGCAGCCCGCCGAGGGAAGCCGAAAATATCCGCCACGGCGGCGCCCGATGCGCCGAAGCATGGCATTAACGTGCGCGCCGCCCGCATCGGCGCATATCATGCCCGCAGTTGCAGAGAGCCGCCCGATGCTTCGACGTCTTGTCCTCGCGTCCGCCATCGTCCTTCTGGCCGGAGGGGCAGCCGCGGCCGACCCCACCAGCCGCGATCCGGCCAAGGCGCCCCCGGGCGAGTACGCGCTGGACCCGCGCCATGCCAGCCTGGTCATCCGCGTGCCGCACATGGGCGGGTTCTCGCGCTACACCATGCGCTTCAACCGGCTGTCGGGCAGCTTTTCCTATGACCCGGCCAGTTGGCAGGCGACGAAGGTGACGATCTCGGTGGACCCGAAGTCGATCGACACCGAGGACAACGTCTTCAACCGCACAGTCGCGGGCTACTTCGAACCCGACAAGTACCCGGTGATCCTGTTCAGCTCGACGGGCCTTGTCGCCACCGCTGAAGGCCGGGGCCAACTTACCGGCGACCTGACGTTCCATGGGGTGACCAAGCCGGTGACCCTGGACGTGGCCTTCAACGGCGTGGGCCCCGGTATCCTAGGCGCCGGCACACGGATGGGATTCTCGGGACAGGGCAGGATCAAGCGGTCCGAGTTCGGGGTGACCCAGGCGCGGCCGTTCGCCGGCGACATGGTCGACCTCGAGTTCGAAGTCGAGTTCGTGAAGAAATGAGCGAGCGTCTCCAGGCGCGCTATTCCGGCGTCGCCATCGCACTTCACTGGGTCATCGCCGCCCTGATCGCGCTGCAGGTCGCGCTGGCCGGACGGATGGAGGACCGCACGCCCGAGGCGTTTGCGGTCACCCAGTTCCACAAGTCGATCGGGATTACGATCCTCCTGCTCAGCCTTGCGCGGCTGGCGTGGCGGCTGATGCATCGGCCGCCCCCCGAACCTGCCGGACTGGCGTCCTGGGAGCGGACGCTGGCGCACGCCGTGCACTGGGCGTTCTATGCGGTGATGATCCTGATGCCCGTGACGGGGTGGATCATGGTCTCGGCCGGCCGGATCGAGCTGCCGACGCTGCTCTTCGACGTGGTCCCGTGGCCGCACCTGCCGGGGCTGCCGGACATGGCGCCCGCGGCCAAGGAAGCCTGGCGCGAAGGCGCGGAGGCGGCGCACGAAGCCATCATGAAGGGCGCCTATGGGCTGGTCGTCCTGCACGTGGCCGGGGCGCTGAAGCACCATCTTGTGGACCGCGATGCGCCGGTATTGCCGCGGATGGCGCCGGGCGCCGTGACCGGACGGTGGTGGGAGCCGCGTCTGGCGGCGATGGTCCTCGGGCTGGCGGCCGTCATCGCGTTCGGCCGGCTGTACGATCCGCCCCGACGGGCGCAGGCCCCGCTCCCGCCCCCCGTGGTGGAGGAGACCCGAGAGTCCGTGGCGGCCGCGCCGGCGGCGCCGGTCGTTGCGGCCGCCCCGGCGGCCAAACCAAGTCCACGCTGGACCGTAAGGCGCGGCTCGACGCTGGGCTTTGCGACGGCCTGGAGCGGCGAGGCGATCGAGGGGCGGTTCGATCGGTGGACGGCGGACGTTGTCTTCGACCCTGACGACCTGGCGAGCGCGAAGGTCAGCGTGAGCATCGACATGGCTTCGGCCCGCACCGGCGACGACCAGCGCGACGCCAGCCTGCCGGCGCCCGACTGGTTCGACACGGCCAATCATCCCAAGGCCACGTTCACCGCCACCCGCTTCGAAAAGACGGGCGAGGGCCGCTATGTGGCGCGGGGCAATCTCAGCCTGCGCGGGGTGTCGCGGCCCCTGTCGCTGCCGTTCCGCCTGACGATCGACGGCGACAGGGCGACGGTGGCCGGTGTAACGAGCCTCGACCGGACGGCGTTCGGCGTTGGACAGGGCGAGTGGGCGAGCAGCGATCAGATCCCGGCGAAGGTGAGCGTGCGCATCGACCTGAAGGCGGTTCGCGCGCCCTAGCGGCGGATGTCGCGCAGGCCGCGCGGGCAATCCGCGACGGCGGCCTGGTGCTGATGCCCACTGAGACCGTGTACGGGCTGGCGGCGGATGCGGGGAATGCGCGCGCCGTGGCGGCGGTCTATGAGGCCAAGGGCCGGCCCAGTTTCAACCCCCTGATCGCCCATGTGGCCGACGTGGCGATGGCGCGGCGGATCGCACGCTTCGATGCCCGGGCCGAGGCGCTGGCGCAGGCTTTCTGGCCGGGGCCGCTGACCCTGGTGCTGCCGGTGGCGGATGAGCGCGCGGTCTGCGACCTGGCGCGGGCGGGGCTGGACACGGTGGCGTTGCGCGCGCCGCGCCATCCGCTGGCGCATGCGCTGATCGTAGCCGTGGGCGGGCCGATCGTGGCGCCGTCCGCCAACCGCTCGGGGCGGCCCAGTCCCACGACGTTTGCGGACGCCCTCGAGGAGACGGGCGCGGCGGCCGCCGCGGCGCTGGACGGCGGCGCGTGCCGGATCGGCCTCGAGTCGACGGTGGTGGCCCTGCTGGACCAGGCGCGACTGTTGCGGCCGGGGGCGGTGACGCGCGAGCAGATCGAGGCGGTGATCGGGCCGCTTTCCGAGGCTGAGGCGGACGCAAAGCGCTCCCCAGGGCGGCTGGCGCGCCACTACGCGCCGAACGCGCCGGTGCGGCTGGGCGTGACCGAGCCTGTGGCGGGTGAGGCCTGGCTGTCGTTCGGGCCGGCGGGGTCAGGCCCCTTCAACCTCAGTCCGACCGGTGATCTTGCCGCGGCCGGCATGGGCATTGTCACGCGCCAGGCGCAGGCAGCTGTAGATGCTGCTGGGATTGTCTTCGTCCAGCGTGAAAAACTGCAGCAGGCCGGCAAGATCCAGCTGTTCGTACTTCGTGAAGAACAGCGCCTGCAGGCCGCAGATGTCCAGCAGCGCGGCCAGATCGTCACGCTCGGAGCCGGCTGGCGTCAGCGCCATGGTCTGCGCCACGTCGAGCAGGCGCACGGTATTTTCGGCACGCTCGATGTAGCGTGACATCCAGTACAGATGATCGGCAATGCGGCTCAGCATGCAGCGTCCTCCAGCACCCAGGTGTCCTTGGTACCACCACCCTGCGAGGAATTGACCACGAGTGAACCTTCGCGCAGTGCCACGCGGGTGAGCCCGCCGGGCACGATGCGGATGTCGCGGCCGCACAATACGAAGGGACGCAGGTCGATGTGCCGCGGCGCCAGTCCTTCCTCCACGAAGGTGGGACAGGTGGACAGCGACAGCGTCGGCTGCGCGATGTACGTGTGCGGCGCCGCCTTCAGGCGCGCACGGAATGCCTCGATCTCGGCCTTGCTGGCCTTGGGTCCGATCAGCATGCCGTAGCCGCCGGCACCGTGCGTCTCCTTCACCACCAGCTCGTGCAGATGCTCCAGTACCCAGGCCAGTTCGTCGGGCTTGCGGCACTGCCACGTATGCACGTTTTCCAGGATGGGCTCTTCGCTGAGGTAGAAGCGCACCATGTCCGGCACATAGGGATAGATGGACTTGTCATCGGCAATACCGGTGCCCATGGCGTTGGCCAGCACCACATTGCCCTTGCGGTATACCGACAGCAGGCCCGGCACGCCCAGGGTGGAATCGGCCCGGAACGCCAGCGGATCCAGAAAGTCGTCATCGATGCGGCGGTAGATTACGTCGACCTGGTGCAGCCCGGAGGTCGTGCGCATGTAGACGTGTTCGTTCTTCACCAGCAGGTCTGCGCCTTCCACCAGTTCCACGCCCATCTGCTGCGCCAGGAAGGCGTGCTCGTAGTAAGCGCTGTTGTAGCGGCCCGGCGTCAGCACCACCACGCAGGGATTGTCCACCGGCGTGGCGTGGCGCAGCGTGTCGAGCAGCATCGAGGGATAGTGCGCCACGGGCGACACCGACTGGCGCGCAAACAGCTCCGGAAACAGCCGCATCATGATGTTGCGGTTCTGCAGCATGTAGGACACGCCGGAGGGACAGCGCAGGTTGTCTTCCAGCACGTGGAAGCGGCCGTCACTGTTGCGGATGATGTCGATGCCGGCGATGTGTGTGTAGATGTCGCCGTGCAGGTCGAGGCCCTGCATGCCCAGCTGGTACTGGCTGTTGGTGAACACCTGTTCGGGCGGTATCACCTTTTCCTTGAGGATGCGCTGCTCGTGGTAGATATCGCGCAGGAAGTGGTTCAGCGCCAGCACGCGCTGCGCCAGGCCTTTTTCCAGCATGCGCCACTCGTGCGCCGGGATTATGCGCGGCAGCGCATCGAAAGGAATCAGACGCTCGGCACCAGCCTCGTCGCCATACACCGTGAAGGTGATGCCGACGCGGTGGAACAGCAGGTCGGCTTCGTGGCGGCGCTGCGCCAGCCAGGCCTCGTCACGGCCCTGCAGCCACTGCGCATAGTCGCGGTAGTGGTCACGGCGCTGGCCGGCAGACAGCAGCATTTCATCGTAGGCACCGGGAACAGGAGGGCGAATCAGCACAGGTCTCTCGTCGATACAGGATATCGACAGTTACTGAGCAATTCCCGTACCAGCGCCGCATGCGCATAAAGTGGGCTCTGCCGCGCTGCGCGGGCCCTGCTTTGGTGCAAGGCCTCACACACCGCACCGCCGCTGCACCGCTTTGCAGCGCAGCGGCGTGGCTGCTGACTGAAAACGGGGCATGGCCCCGCCGTACCTCAGTCCCGCGGCGGCTCTGCGATGGGCTGCGTGCCGTCGGCCATGCGGCCCACGCCCAGCGCTTCCATCTGCGCGCGTGTGCCGGGCGGTGCTGCATAGGCGCCCACTTCACCGCGATCCGGCAGGAAGGGCTGGCCCGACACCGGATTGGGGTAGTGGAACGGAATGATGTAGTAGGCCGGATAGGTCAGGTACACCGTGGACGGCGGCAGATCCGGCGGCGGATCGAACTTGTCTGGCCAGGTATTGTTCAGCGCGTTCTTGCCCCAGCCATCCCAGCTCGAGTACATCGTGAAGGGGCCGGTCAGCCGGCTGATCTTCCACACGCCGTTTTCCTTGCGGTAGCCGTTCTCGTACAGCGGCAGGCCCCAGCCACCCATGCTCATCACGTAGGCGCGCGAGCGGATCCAGCCCTCGCTGCCGTCCGCCGAAATATCCGGGATGGACTGGAACTGCATGTGGTTGGCCAGCGTGCCTTCCTTCGCGCCGTCGGGACCGAAGGCCGTCTGCATGTATTCCAGCACGCGCGGCTTGCCGAGGAAGATGCCCTTGCCGCCGATTTCCAGCGTGGCATCGTTGGTGAACAGTTCGGACAGCTGCGTCCACTGGCC
>FWPV01011213.1_pt1 | contig 14360 bp, 9 predicted proteins | sample 2228371 | NCBI WGS metagenome assembly FWPV01 (sample SAMEA103939776, study PRJEB20133) | metagenome
CGGGCTTCACATCGCGGTGCAGGACGCCGTGCTCGTGGGCATAGGTCAGCGCGTCAGCCACAGCGCTCATGATCCGCACCACCTCCGGGAGCGGCAGCGGGCCTCGCCGCAGCCGATCCTCAAGCGTCTCGCCCTCAATGTACTTCATGACCAGGTAGGGATAGCCTTCATGCTCGTCAAAATCGTAGACCGGGACGATGTGCGGGTGATCCAGCCGGGCGATGATACGCGCCTCCCGCTGGAAGCGTGTCAGCAAGTTTTCCTCAGCGGAAAGCGTCTGATGCATCACCTTGATCGCCGCGTAGCGATCCAGGCGGGGATGGTAGGCCCGGTAAACGGTCGCCATACCGCCTGCACCCAACTCCTCGACAATCTCATACCCGCCCAGCACATCGCCCTTCTGCAGCATGGGGCACGCTCCGCTCGGCTGCAAAGAACCCGGTACCTGTATTGTACGCGCGATCGACAAAGTAAGTAACGCGATCTGTGCGCCTATTCCCTCCAGACGACACTGCCCATCCCTACCGTAGCCGTGATATCCTGCACCCACCCGTTGATGCCCATGATCAGCGTCCGGCCATTGGCCAGGCGGACAATGGCCGCCGACCGCGCGGCGTTCCAGTTCACTGTCAGTGCCGGGCCACCGCTCGCCATGCCGGCCAGACGGGTCACCTGGCCACCACTGTGCACGTACAGATTGACTGCTGACGGCCTCTCCGCGCCGCTCGCAGACGGCCCGCCGAAGAAAGCGATCCGACCATCCGGCAGCTCAACAGCATCCTGCATCCACAGGCCCTGCACCCTGCCGTCCAGCAGTACATCCGGCTCTCCACCGGCAGGATCAACCCAGCCAAGCACCGCCGACCCGGTATCCCTGTAGAGACCGCTGACCAGAACTCGGCGGCCATCCCGCGACCAGGAACCGCATTCATACGGCAGGATTGGGGGTTCGCCATAAGCATCATGATCCCACGGAATCACGACCAGTTGCGGGCCGAAGCCGCTCGCCCGGTCCTGTTGCACCAGTAGCTGTTGGCCGTCCGGCGACCACTCAAAATCGCGTACCACACGCGCCAGATCGCGACCCCAGTGGTATTCGTAGCGATTTTCCAGGGCATGGTGAGTAAGCTGGTTTCGCTCCTGCGGATTGTCCGGGAGCCTCCAGACCCACAGACCGTCGCTAGGGGTGTCGCCGATCGGTTCTCCCCTGCGTGCGCCGGGCGTCTCCGCCACAAAGGCCACGGCCCGGCCATCCGGCGACCACTTCACGTCGGTAAAGCGAATGGTTGCGCTGGGCAACGGCGATCCGATCAGGTTCTCGCCACCGAGCCGCAGGGTGTAGCCAAAGCCGGGATGCTGCGCATCCTCATCCTGAACCGCTGCGATCTGCCCACCGGGGCCGTAATCCAGCGCCAGCGCCGAGACGCCAGCGTCATCCACACGACGAACCCCCAGACTGCTTGGATCGACCTCAAAGACCTCGTGTGGCGCAACCAGCATCCCGCCCGACATCACCAGCGCCACAGCAGTCGCCATCGGGGTCGGCGTAGGCAGGATCGGCAACGGCGTGGGCGGTGGCGGAACGGTAGCCATCTCCGGGCGCGGCGTGGGGGTAGGAGCCGCCGTCGGCGATGCAGGAATGGGGGTTGGCAGGAGACCCAGATCGGGTACGCGGGTCACCTGCGGCGGGCGGGTCGACACCGGAAAGCTCTGAATCGTCAGTGGAATAGCCGTGATCGTCGGCGGCGCAGTGGGAGTTGGGAGCAGAGTCGGTGTCGTTGCCACTGTCTGAGTCGCCAGCGCAGTCGCCGATGGCGCTGCAGTGGCAGGGCGGACGGTGGCCGGTGGTGTCAACGTCGCGGATGGCGTTTGCGTGGCCGACGGCGTCAACGTTGTTGACGGCGTCAACGTTGTTGACGGCGTCAATGTCGCCGACGGTGCAGGAGGTAGCGTCCGGGTTGCCGTCGTTGTTCGCATTGGGGACGGCACGACCGAAGGCACAGGTATGCGCGTCGGCGGAGCGGTCTTCGTCGGCAGCAGCGTGGGAGTTGGAGCAAGCGTCGGCGTCCGCGTATCTGTTGGCGTCTTAACCGGCAACGGCGTCGGCGTGTTGGATGGCATGGGCGATGCGGTCAGCGTTGCGGTCGACGTTTCGCTGGGCACAGGCGATGGGCTGAAGGTTGCCGTGGGCGCCGGCGTGCTGGAAAAAGTGGGTGAGAGCGATGGCGTGACGGTTGCGGTGAAGGTAGCCGATGGCGTCCACGTGGTCGTAGGGGTGGTGGTGCGCGTCGGCGTGGCGGACGCCGTCACGGTCGGCGAAGGGATTGCCGTTGGCGATGGCGTCGCTGTCAGCGTGGGCGTTGGAGTCCTGCTTGGCGTCAGTGTTGCTGTCGCCGTTAACGTTGCGGAGGCTGTCAGGGTCGCCGTTAGCGTCGGTGACGCGGTTACAGTCGGCGACGGCGTCGTCGTTGGCGAGGGAGTTGGTGTAGACGATGGAGTCGGGGTAAGGGTGGCATAGACCAGCGCCAGCGGTGTGGCACTGGGCGGCAACGATGGCAGCGGTGTCGGCGATCGGACCGGCGTGTGGGAAGGCGTATGCGTGGGGGCCAGGGTCGGCGTGGCGCGTGGCACACCGATCGGCAGATTGCAGCCAAGAGCCGTCGCTGCCATGACCAGCAGCAGGAATCCCACCTGAAGACCGAGCCTGTGCTTCATGCCTTCATTATAGGCGAGACAGACCCGCTCAACCCGACGCCCGTACGATGGATTCCTGCCGGTCAGGAGACGCCGCGCTGGCCGTTAGCCCGCGCTCATCATCGGAATGTGCTCGCCAGCCAGGGTGCGGTAGCCCTTGAGCAGATCCGCCGTCAGGCAGGAATGCACCGGCAACACCATCAGCAGGTCACCAATCCGCGCCCGCGCCAGCAGTTCATCGCTGGCGCGGATCACACCGTGCTCCTGGGAAAGACTGGCTACATAGCACCCCGGCAGCGGTGCGTCCCACCCCCTCTGCTCATCCGGCAGGGCGACCGCACCATAACTGATCACCCCATGATCAAGCGTCAACCGCTCTTTGGAGAGGTGCACTGCGCCGCCATAGATCACGATCCGGTGTTCATCCGGGTGTATGGCCACCACCGGGCAGGCGACAGCAACGGCCACATCCTCTACGCGGCACGCCCCGATTTGCACCTGCATCATGTCGTAGAACACAAAGTTGCCGGGCCGGATTTCATCCACCCCGGCGAAACCCTCCACAACCGAGCAGCAGGGTGTATCGCCAATGGAGACCTGCAAACCATCGAACCCGGCCCGCGCCAGTGCACCGCCTGCGACGCGGATCCGCCCAACCATTGCGGCGAAGATCGCATGTAGTTCCGCCACCGTACGCGCCTGATAGCTGTGCCCGGCATGAGTCAGCACGCCGTGCAGTCTCAACCGCTGGCCGGATCTAACTGCCCGCGCCACGGCCTCCAGCCCGGCGAGATCGTCCCAGCGCAGACCGGTGCGCCCGTAGCCGGTATCGACCTTGAGCCATACCCCAGCCGGAGCCGTTAGCTGTTCCGCCAGGAAGCGGGCTGTTTCCACCGATTCAACCAGTAGATGCAGCTCGATCGCCTGTGCCAGTTCGTTGATCGCCGCGATCTCCCGCCAGTTGACCGGAAAAGCGATCAGGATGTCTCCCCAGCCATGCGCTGCAAAGTAGCGGGCCATACTGACCGACGAGACCGTGATCGCCCTCACCCCCTCCGCCCGGAACCACTCCCCGATGACGGCGGACTGGTGCGTCTTGAAATGTGGGCGGAAGCGTACTCCGGAACGGCGGGCCTTCTCCGCCATGCGGGCGATATTGCGGCGGGCGATCTCCTCGTTCAGGAGGGCGGTAGGTCTGGTGATATCAGGCAACATGATCGATCTCCCCGGTGAAAAAGGGCGCGGACAGGCCCTATTCTAGCCTGCCCGCGCGATTCCGCCGCCGTGAGAAAGGCGTCAGTCCGTTACAACCTCGTAGGCCACGCCCTCCAGCACGACGATCACCCGCTCACCCAGGGCGAAGAAGTCGGCCAGGGCCGGTTGCCGGGCCAGAAGATCGAAGTACTCGTCGCTGAGGAATGCCACCTTTTGTGTGGTCATCTGCTCTGGATCGTAAGCCGTATCGATCCACACCCCATCGCGGAGGACGAAGGCCCGATCCCGTACCTGGCGGATAACCTCGCGCGTGTCGATCAGCTCGCCGGACTTGGTTTGCACCGCCGTCGGCATGGCTGAAGGCGCAGCCGCGCTCCGCGCGCCACCGATCGCCTCAGCGGCGTCAACCGCCGCCGCCCCCGCTGACTGGCTGAACGCCATATCCATGCTGGACTGCGCCTCCCGCAGGATCACATCCCGCCCCCTCTGGGTGAAGATGTCTTCCTCCTGGATCAGGAAAGAGGTGTAGGGCGTGATGATCCCGTAGCGGATACTCAGGCGCACGATGCTATCTACCAGTTCCCTGTTTTCCCCCTGCAGCCGGATTTGATCCAGCAGCGCGCCGATCCGCCGCGTGGCCCACAGGCGCGGGATAAATGCTTCAGCATCCGTGCCGGAGCCGCCGCCTGCATTGGCAGGGAAGTCCAGCCCTTCATAAACAAACGTCTGCCGCTCACCATTGACCTCGCCACTCAGACGGATGGTGACGTCGTCCCCACTATCCCGGTAACGTCCGACGATCACCATCTGTGTCCCGGCAAACAGATCGGGCAACGGCTCAGCCGGATACATGTCCTCGATCATCATCTCCCCGAAATCCAGGGTGATGTCCGTCAGCACGGGGGCGTTCACCTTGGCGTACAGCGCGCCAACTTCCTCATCGATTCGCTCGCCGGAACGCACGTAGGCGCTGGTGCCGCGGTTCTCCTGAGCCAGCCGATCCAGCAGGAAGGTGTCAACATCATCGCCCACGCCAAAACTGAACAGGCGTACATTGGCGGGCGCTTCACCGCGGACATTTTCCAGAATGCGATCGATGGCGGTCTCCCCCTCGGTAGGTAGCCCATCGGTGATGAACAGGAGCACGGTTGCCCGTTCCGGATCGACCATCTCCAGCGCCCGCAACAGCGCGCCGTTGATGTCCGTCCCGCCGATGGCTTCCAGGCCGTTAACCCAACGGGCGGCGCTGGCGGCTTCCGCCGGGGCCTGTAGCCTGTTGGCGTAGATACGGCTCCCCGTGCTGAAGACCACCACATTGAAGCGATCTTCCGGATTGAGGTTGTCAAGGATGTAGCTAACCGCCGCACGGGCCTGATCCCACTTTTCGCCGGCCATGCTACCCGACTGATCCAGCACGATCAGCACATCTTTGGGGATGACTGCTTCCGCATCCACCTGCAGGGGCGGAGCCACCAGGAGCATGAAGAAGCCATCCTCGTCAGCGCTCTCGCGGTAAGTCAGCAGGTTCAGGGCGATGTCTTCCGGGGAAACCGTGTAGTACAGGCTGAAGTCGGTATCCGGGCGGACGTTGTATTCTTCATACCCGACGCGGGCATGGAACTCATCCGGCTGATCGATGGCGACGCGGTGACTGGGGCTATAGACCGTCTGCATGGGATCGGCAGACGTGATCTCGACGGTTACAGTCACTTCCTCCAGCGGACGAGCGCTGAAACGCTCAGTGTTGAGGGGATACACGTAGTGCACCAGGCCGTTATCAACCTCCAGCACCTGCTGGTATTCGATCTCGATACGGCGCTGCTCACCCGGTGGGATGGGGAACACATTGGCCCGGATGGCGTTGGTGCCCACATACTCCAGGAGGGCGGGATCGCGCCACTGACGCACGATATCGTTGTAGATGCGGCGGGCCTCGTCCGCCTCCAGCAGCTGCGGCTCGATGGGCTGGCCATCAACCCACATCGTGAAGTTGCTCACCGTTGCCCCCTGGGGCAGCGGGAACATGTACGTACCCTCGACCACCGCCCGACCTTCATTGACAAATACCTGGTCAATCCGCGTCGTCGCCACCTGGTTATCGATGGTCACGTGTACGCGATGGTATTTGATGGTCAGCCAGGGAGGATCAGTGACCGGGCCGGGAATCGGCGGTGGTAGCGGGATGATGATGCCGTCGGCCAACGCTGGCCAGACGGTCGACAGGAGCACCAGGAGTGTGCCTAGTACCAGAACTACGCGTTTCATGGGACACCTCTCGGCAGAAGAACATGAACGATCCAACGAGTGCTCTGCCATAATGACGCGATCCCCGGCCCACAGGTTCCCTGCCCGCCATGACACGCTCCTGACCCCTCTGATTTGTTGCCCGTCTTCAACCATTGCCTGGCGCGGTGACACTGGCCGGTTCCCCTGTTTTCCGCCGCTGGCTCCGCGTCTGTTTGACAGCCTCCCCCATTGCTCCTATACTTCCCATCGTCAACACGGTCTTATCAGGCGAGACAGCCCTCTCCCTGCCCGGATGAGGAGGCACCAGATGCAAGCCAACAGCGGCATTCGGCTCGTTGTTCGGCGCGGCCCACAACCCAACCAGACTTACGAGCTGAGCAAGGACATTGTGGCTCTGGGGCGCGACATCACCAACGATATCGTGATCAACGATCCGGAGGTCAGCCGCCATCACTGTCGGCTGACGCGCACCCCGACCGGCTATACCCTGGAAGATCTTGGCTCCACCAATGGCACCTTTGTCAACGGCCAGCGGCTGACCGGCGTCCGCCCGCTGCTGAACGGCGATACGATCGGTCTGGGCGAGACTGTCACGCTTTCTTACGAGGCCCGGATCGGCCAGATGCCTGGTGTGGCCCAACAGGAAACCATGATCGGCCCGACATCCCGCCCACCCGCTTATGGGCCACAGCCGGTTGTCCAGCCCGAACCGTATGTGCCGCCGCCCGCGCGCCAGCCGCAGTACGAACCTTATGTGCAACCGCAGTACGGCGCTCCGGCCCAGCCCTATGCCGAGGAACAGGCGGGTTACGAATACTACGAGGAACAGCCGCAGGGCAGCAATACCGGCCGCTGGATTGCTATTGGCTGTGGCTGCCTGGTGCTGCTGTGCATCGCGTCTATCGCCATCATCGGCTTTGTGATCGACTACCTCAATCTGTGGTGCGATCTGCCGCTGATGCCGCAACTTTTCAACCTGCAGTGCCCGCAAAACATCGGCCTGTTGCTGCCACTGTTGCTCCCGATCCTCTGAGCTGTTTTCAGGTAGCGAACAAAAAGCCCCGCCACTACTGGACGGGGCTTTTTCATGGTTTCTGCACAGGCCGTACTCAGGGTACGATGAAGACCACCTGATACGGCTCCTGCAGGTAGTTGCCATCCAGCCCAACAATCACCAGCCGCAGGTAGTAGGTACCGGAGGGTAGCCCGGCTGCCGCCAGCGTTTCCAGCTGGCCGTTGATCACCGCATTGCTGTGCGGCTGGCCAAGCGTCACCCATTCCGGGAAGGCCGGGCCGCGTATTTCCAGTTTGTAATACTCGGCCTGTTGCGGTGTGAAGTTGGCCGTGCCGATGATGGGAATCTCCGTCCTCACCTCTTGTCCGGGGGCGGGAGAGGTGATATACGCTTCTACAACCGCCGGGCCGCCACTACCTGCCAGCAGCATCTCAGCGGTGCAGGGCACCAGTGGCAGGATGGGCATATTGTGCGCCTGCGCCCAGGCTGTGGCGTAAACAGCATCCCTGGGGTCCGGCGGCGGACCAATGAACAGTAACGTCTGTACACCAGGCACCATAGCCGGGTCGATCTCGTTGGGCACCAAGCAGTAGCGCGGCGGGACCTCCGGCAGCGTCGGATCAGTGTGGGGGACAAGCGCCTGGGCAATCTCCGGTGAAAGCGGCCTGACCAGCGCCTGGAACAGGCCATCCTCAACCTCGTTGAGTTGCGGGCCATTGGCGTTCGGGTCGGGCGTCACCAGCGGCTGCAGGAAGGGCGCGCTGCCTGGCGTTAGACCACCCTGCCCATCAGGAACCAGGGCCGGGCTATCCATAAACCATTCCACCCTGGTCGCCGGACACTCAGTAGCGGGGTCACGCAGGGTTTCAATCGCGCACACCGGACGGCGGCTCAGGCCGGGCGGCGCGGTCAGATAGTCCGGGACGAGTTGCCCATCCTGCGCCAGTACCGCCAGCAAATCCTCATCAGCATAGAGGCCGCGCAGAATGGTATTCCAGATCGGCGCAGCCCCGATCAGGCCGCTGGTGTTGATCATCGGCGAGTTGTCACTGTTGCCCGTCCACACCCCGACAACCACATTATGGGTGTAGCCAATTGTCCAGTTGTCACGGGTATCGTTCGTCGTACCGGTCTTGACACTGCTCACGAGATCGCCGGTAAAGAGCGGGCTGCGCGCGCCCATCGCCGGGGTGCGCGCCTCGTTGTCGGCCAGGATATCGCTGATCAGAAAGGCGATCCGCGGATCCAGCACAGGCAGGCCATAGGCCATCACATTGACGGTCTTCGCCGTCGGTTGCCCCTGTGGACAACCGTTTTCATACTGATAGATGATGGCGTTATCGGCATCCATGATGCAGCGGATCATGGTGCTGGGCACCAGCAGCCCACCATTGGCGAACACGCTGTAAGCGCGGGTCAGTTCCAGCAGTGTTACCTCGCCGCCACCCAGCGTCAGCGACAAGCCGTAGTAGGAGGCGTCATTGCCCAGACTCTGCACGCCAAAGCGCTGCATCAGATTCAGCAGGTAGGGCACGGTCACCTGCCGCAGGGTCTGCACCGCCGGGATGTTATAGCTGTTGGCCAGTGCATCCCGCAGACGAACCGGCCCATGATGGGTGCGATCGTAATTGACCGGGATGTATGGCGGCTGGCCGGGCGCTTCCAGGCGCACTTCGGTATCCCACAGGATGGTTGCCGGCGTCCAGCCCAGTTCCAGCGCTGCTGCATAGGTGAACGGTTTCATGGTGCTGCCCGGCTGGCGTGGGGCCAACGCCACGTTCACCCGCCCATCGATGCTGTCATCCCAGTAATCCACGCTGCCCACCATGGCCAGGATTTCGCCGGTCAGAGGATGCAGAATGACGACCGCGGCATTGGTCATATGGTGAGCGTCGCGCAGCGCAGCGACCTGTTCCCTGGCCGTACGCTCGGCCAGGTCCTGAAAGCGCAGGTCAAGCGTCGTGTAGACCCGCAGGCCGCTGGTGGCGATGGCTTCCGGCGGGTAGCCCAGCATCGCCATGATCGACTCCAGTTCATTGCGGGCAGCTACCGTGAAGTGCGGGGCAACCAGTGGCACGTCCGGATTGGCATAGGAGAGCGGCTCGCCATAGGCTGCATAAGCCTGCTCCTGCGTGATGAAGCCATTTTCCAGCATCAGGTCGATCACCAGCCGACGGCGGGCCAGCACCGCTTCCTGAATGGCTGGATCGGGGTTGAGCGGATTCAATTCCGCGGGGGCCTGGGGCAATCCGGCCAGCAGGGCAGCCTCCCCCAGTGTCAATTCAGCGGCAGGCTTGCCGAAGATCGTCTGGCTGGCCGCCTCAATACCGTAGGCCAGGTTGCCGTAGTAAACCTCATTCAGGTACAGCTCCAGGATGTCATCCTTGCTCATCTGCGTGGTCAGGATGACGGCCAGGATGGCCTCCTCAACCTTGCGTTGCCAGCTTGGCGCGGTACGGTACTCGTAATCAAAGGCGATGTTGCGCACCAGTTGCTGCGTGATCGTGCTGGCACCGGAGACGATCCCCCCCTCCTGGACGTTCTGCAGAGCGGCCCGTATGATGCCTGCCAGATCGATTCCCGGATTGCTGTAGAACGTCCGATCCTCAATGGCGATGGTCGCCCATCGGACATAGTCCGGCAGTTCTTCCAGCGTGATGTTCGTCCGGCGGCCTTCCTCGAAGATCTGGTACAGTTCCTCGCCCTGGCGGTCATACAGGACAGTCGTCTGGAAGGTATGGCGTGAGGAGAGATCATCCAGCCGCTGCAGACCTTCCTGCAGCCGGGCGCTGAGCGCGCTGACAATGATCGCCCCGACCACCACAACCAGGCCGACAAACACAATCAGCGCGGCCCCTATGGTGATCAGACAGCCTCCAGAGAACAATCGCAAGCGACTCCGTTTGCGGGGAGGAGCCGTGCGGCGCGGAGGCGCCCCCCGGCGAATGACCTGCGACCTCTGGGCAGCGGCATCCGGTGGAATCACGCGCCGCATCGCGGGCGGGGTCGGCGGAGATTGTGCCGGAAGATATTCCGCCATGGTTGGCAGCGGAAGTTGAGCCGGCGCTCCCGGCTGCATTCCGGTCGGAGGCACCACCGGCAGGTCGGAGAGCGTCTCCGTGTCGTCGTCCGCACTGCCCGGCGGGAGCATCTCCGGCGGGAGTGAGGGCTGGGTTGAGCCGAGGAAGTCCCGGCGCTCATCGTCCATGCTGGTGTTGTTCATATTGGCCATCTCATCTTGCGCTTCACCGGCCCGGTCAGTCCGGACGGGAGATGAAGTCCTGTCCACCAGTGTACCATCCCGTCAAGCGGCTCACTGTCTGGCTTGTTGTCCACTGGCCTGCACCTGCCTGACGCTCCGAGCCGCAGCCGGCGGCCCTTCTTTCCGCCGCCCATTGTAACGCATCCTGACCCGCCAGTTCAGTTGACCGGGAGAGCCAGCGATCGGGAATACCGCCGGGTAGACTGTGTCTTGACACCGGCCTGCCCCACGCCTATAATCCCGACCATGCCCGCCCGGCACAACCCTGCTGGGCGTTGTTTTCGAGTAAAGTCACGCTCACCGGCGATATCGGAGTACGATCATGGGCCCCCTGCCTAAGAGAAAGCATTCCCGGAGCCGCCGCGACCGTCGCCGCGCCCACGACGCGCTGAGCCTGCGGCACCTGGTCCGCTGCGAAAAGTGCAACGAGTACAAGCCTGCCCATCAGGTATGCCCTCATTGCGGGACGTACAGGGGCAAGCAGGTCATTGAGATCGAAGAAGACTGAACTCCTGCTCCACAGCAATTGACGCGCAGGCCGTGCTCGATTCCTTGTGCACGGCTTTTTGCGTTCTTGCCGCCCTGACCGCTGCCAGCCACCTCCGTTGCCCCCACCACAAACAGAACGAACAGCCCCGGTTGGGGTTATAGCCAGCAGCACAGCAACACCCTGACGCACTACCTTGAGGAGAATTGAAGGCCATGACTACCTGGGCACAGACCGCGCTGCTCTTCCCCGGCCAGGGATCGCAGGAAATCGGCATGGGCGCCGACGTAGCGCAGGCTTACCCCGCCGCTCGCGAAGTCTTCCAGCAGGCGGATGAGGTGTTGGGTGAGTCCTTCTCCCGCCTGTGCTGGGAAGGCCCGGCAGAGGCGCTGAATGACACCTACAATACCCAGCCCGCGTTGTATATCACCAGCATGGCCATCCTGCGTGCTCTGGAAGCGACCGTCGGGCCGATCCGGCCAGCGGCTGTCGCCGGGCACAGTCTGGGAGAGATCACCGCCCTGGCTGCCGCTGGCGCGCTCTCCTTCGCCGATGGGCTGCGCCTTGTCCGGGAGCGCGGTCGGTTGATGAAACTGGCAGGCGAACGCCAGCCCGGCGCCATGGCGGCCATCCTCGGCCTGGCGGCAGATGATGTCAGGGCGATCTGCGAGCAGGCCAGCCAGGAGACGGGGCGCCCGCTGGTGCTGGCCAACGACAACTGCCCCGGCCAGGTGGTGATCTCCGGCGATGTCGCCGCCCTGGAGCGTGGTATGGCCCTGGCCAGCGCCGCCGGTGCAAAGCGCGTCGTCCGCCTGGAAGTCAGCATTGCCTCTCATTCGCCCTTGATGGCCGCCATCGAAGCGGAATTCCGGGCCGCAGTGGAGGCAACTCCCTTTGAGACCCCCACCGTGCCAGTCATTGGCAACGTCAATGCCGCCCCCCTCACGGATGTCGCAGCCATCCGCCGGGAACTGGGTGCGCAACTCACCGCACCCGTGCGCTGGACGGAGAGCATGGCCTACCTGCTGGGGAGTGGCGTCACCCGGTTCGTGGAAGTTGGCTCCAGGGATGTACTCAGCGGCCTGATCCGCCGCATTGACCGCGAAGCCAGCCGCATCACGCTGAACAGCGCCGCCGCCCTGGCCGGGTTCACCGCGACGCCGGTCAATTAAGGCTATCGACCGGCAAGCTTTTGTGCGATTGCCACAAACGCGATGGGTCAGGATACACGTTGTGGCCTATAGGCATTTGGGGCTAAAGTGAAAGAAGTGCAGCCGTCCAGACACGGTCTGCTATTCCCCGTTTGTAACCTGATCCGGCCATTTTCATCGGGCAAAAGGAGCCAATAACCACCGTGGACGCCAGAGCCGTTCTACAGGATGTGCAGGACAAACACGTCAGGTTCGTCGATCTCCAGTTTACGGATGTTCTGGGCGCGACCAAGAGTGTGACCATCCCCGCGAACCAGCTGGAGTCAGCGCTGAACCAGGGGGTGTGGTTTGACGGCTCTTCCATCCAGGGTTTTGCCCGTATCCAGGAATCGGACATGTTCCTGCGGCCGGATGTGCGCACCTACCGCACCCTGCCCTGGACCGGCAACGATCTACCGCAGCGGGCCAGGATCATCTGCGATGTTCACGGGCCGGATGGCGAACCCTTCGAAGGCGATCCGCGCTATGCCCTCAAGCGTCAACTGGCCAGGGCGGAAGCGATGGGCTACATCTATAACGTCGGGCCGGAGCTGGAATTCTTCCTCTTCCGTAAGAATGGCGATCTGCACCATGCCCTGCCCCACGATGTTGGGGGGTATTTTGACTTCTCGCCAAACGATGAAGCGCAGCGGGTTCGCGCTGATATTGTGACAGCCCTACAGGCGCTCAAGATCGACGTCGAGGCCGAGCATCACGAGGTCGCCATCGGCCAGCACGAGATCGACTTCCGCTATGCCGAAGCGTTGCACACCGCGGACAATGCCGTAACCTTCAAGTACACAGTGAAAGGCATCGCTGCCAAGCACGGTCTCTTTGCGACCTTTATGCCCAAGCCGATCTTCGGCATCAACGGCAGCGGTATGCATTGCCACCAGAGTCTGGTCAACGCGACCACCGGGGCCAATGCATTCTTCGATGACAGCAGCCCGGTCTTCAAGCTTTCGCCCCTGGCCCAGTCGTTTGTGGCCGGCCAGCTTGCCCACGCGCGCGCGCTGGCAGCTATCGTTGCTCCCACCGTGAACAGCTACAAGCGCCTCACGCCGGGCTACGAAGCGCCGGTCTACATCTGCTGGGCTCAGCGCAATCGTTCCGCACTGATCCGCGTGCCGCGTCACAGCCCCGGCCACGAACAGGCCACGCGGGTGGAGTTGCGCTTCCCGGATCCCAGCGCCAATCCCTATTTGGCCTTCGCGGTCATGCTGGCAGCCGGCCTGGATGGCATCGAAAAGGGCCTCAAGCCACCCGCACCAGTCACAGATGACGTCTACGAATGGAACGACGAAGAGCGTGAAGCGAATGGCGTCGCCGTGTTGCCTGGTAGCCTGAAGGAAGCCCTTGATGCCATGGAGAGCGACCCACTGATCCGCGAGGCGCTGGGTGAGCATATCTATACGGCCTTCCTCCGGGCTAAGCTCCTGGAGTGGGACGAATATCGCACCCATGTCAGCGAGTGGGAACGGGAACGGTACCTGGAAACTCTGTAATCTCCAGTGCAGCTAGCTCGCCAAAACGCTATGGCCAGGGCATCTTGCCTGCAATGCAGCAACAACCTGATCATCGCCGTCGGCTCTGCCAACAAGTCACACCCGGCGAGGAATGCGGGGGGTAAGCCAGTTGACACCGAAAGCTGCGTCGGGAATGGCTTTGCTCGCAAATACCGGTATGTTATGATACAGGCAACGGTGCGCCAGGCCGTTTCTTTAGTCTCTCTTAAGGATTCCCGGCCTTGCCCCATCCAGGAGGTGAGTGTAACCCCTTTCCTCATCGGCCATGGGCCTGGTGATATTTGCTATCCAATATCCCGGCTTATGCACCTATAATCACATAAGCTGTTGTGTCTTCTTGCTATGTCATGAAGGAGGAAACAAACGCCATGTCTAAGAAGAAAGGTCTAGGTCTGGTCGCACTGGCTGTCATCCTCTCGCTCGTGATGGCAGCCTGCGGCCCCCAGGCAACACCAGCGCCAACAGCTACTGAGGCGCCCGCCGCGGCTGCTGTGGAGCCAACAGCAACCGAGGCACCCACTGAGGAACCGACCGAAGTTCCTACCGAGGAACCCACTGAGGCACCAACCGAAGAACCCACTGAAGCGCCTGCCGCCGCGGAAGGCGCGGGCTTGCGCATCGGCCTGGTGACTGATGTGGGCGAGGTGGATGACCGCAGCTTCAACCAGAGCGCCTGGGAAGGCGTCCAGGCCGCCGCTGCCAAGTACGGTGGCGAGGCCAACTA
>FWPV01011201.1_pt1 | contig 14359 bp, 8 predicted proteins | sample 2228371 | NCBI WGS metagenome assembly FWPV01 (sample SAMEA103939776, study PRJEB20133) | metagenome
GTTTCTTCAGCCCCAGCCCACAGTTATTGGTAGGTCCGAAATTAGGGAATGGACTCGACCGAATGAGGGGAGTGAGCAAAGGAGAATTTTCTGATCCAAAGGTGATGGCGAGAGACTTCCCTGGGGGGCTCTATCTCAATCTCCGTTCTCCGCTACGGGCGGAGAACTCGTTCTTACCAAAGGTCTCGGGGAGTTACTTAAAATAGCTCTCTGGGTATTGCCGGATGATACTCTTTGCCGCCTCCCGAACATCCTCCGAGGAATCCTGGGATGCCTTCTTCACAAGGTCGCGCACCTCCGGAAAAGCCCTGTGAGCTTTCCAGAGGTTCTCCAAAACCTTCACGCGTACAGTCGCATCGGGATCCTTCAAAAAGACTTGCTTCTGAGCCTTGAAAGAGGCCTCCGTCATTTGTCTGAAACCCAAGGCATTCGCTGCTGCCAACCTTACCGGAATGTTCTCATCCGAGCTGAGCGCTTTGATCAGAAGTGCCTCCGCTTCGGCCGAATCGATGAAGCGCAAGGCATGAAGAGCGGTGGCCCGCAAATCTGCTTCAGGACGGATCAACCACTGAGAAATTTCCGGAAGCGCACGCGATGAACCTGCGTTCCCGAGAGCCAAAAGCAATTGTTTGGTCACAGGAGGTGAAGAAGAGCGTTTGAGCTCATCGATGAATCGGTCAACAATCTTCCCGGCCCTTTCGGGAGAGAAGGCGGCAATTCTCCTGGCCTGGGCGCCCAAGGCCAACTGGGCCATTGCCGAAACCTCTGGGTCTCTTGACTCAAAGGCAAGGCTTCGCAAGGCTTCTTCCGCCTGTTCCGTCGGTTCGACCACCGTCGCCAGGGGGTTAATGAGGGCGAAGAGGGCCATCCTGTCCTTTGAATGGGCTTTGATAGCCTCCACGAGGGCCGCCTGTGCCCGGGGATGGCCGATCGTGCTGAGGGCTTTTGGAAGTATGCTCATCGCTAAACTCTTTGGACTCGCACGGATCAAGACTCTCGCAAGCGTTTCACATGCTTCTGGGTGAAGATAGATAAGGGATTTGAACTTCAGGTAAAGGGCTGTGGCGTCGTAGGCCGCTTCAGCGCCAGATTCTGCCTTTTGCAACTCGGCAAGCAAACTTTGGAGCGTCGCTTCCCCCAATTCCCTCCTATGAATCGAGGCTTCCGCTTTTTCTGGGGATGGTCTCACATAGAGGGAGACCGCCGGCACCGTTTTCTCTCGCGTCGAAAATAGATTCTTCAGTGAAGCGACTTTCGAAGCCTTCAGGACTTCCTTTCTCACAGAAGCCATGGAAAGGCGATTCGTTACCCGACCCACGTTTTTGTTGTTAATCAGAATGGTTTGTGATTCAGCCCCCTCCATGGAAGCGAGCGTCCCCTTTGAGAAATCGAAACGGGCGATGAGCTCGCCTTCTGGAAGGACCACTTTGGGGACCTCAATCGGTCCCGTTTTAGGCCTCAATTCATATTCTAAGTAACGGGTTTTTTTCTTGCAGAAGGACGTCATCGAAGTTCTTTCAGGCTTTGCGTCCTCGTCAGAGCATCTTCGATAGTTCGCAATATACTGGCCACTCGGGTCCTCCTCCTGAACTTCCCATTGAGCCTCTTCGGAAACTCGCCCCTCAGGAAAGACAAACTGGGTCATTGCAAGAATCGCCCTTGCATAACTCTGAGCGAGATCTCCGGTCGAAGGCTCGAAGAGAAGAGAGAGGATCTTGCCTTCAGGGCTCATGAGGCAAAAGACCTCCCGTTCCAGCTCGCCCCTTACGGTTTCGGCCTGCTTGGTATCGTCATAATTGTTCGCAAACAATGTGACGAGGAGATTCCTCATTCTGTAAGCCACAAGGTAATGATTTCCCTTTCTTCCCAGTATAGTCCGGGATAGCTCGCCCTTTACGGTCGTCTCAAAGGAGAAGGCGAGGCCCGAAGGCGTCTCCCTCACGGTTGACCCAGGAGATTTGATATCGCCGAAAAGGACCCCGAAATCTGAAGACGAAGAGCTGCTGTAGCTAAGCTGATAGGTTGTGCATTCTCCCTTAGTCCATCGGTAAGGAGAGAAGGGAATCGTTCCGGTGGGCTTGACCAGAGCCCCATCTTGCCCACTGGAAGGGCTCGCCAACCGGAGGAGAGCCAGCGAGACGAGGACGAAAAATAGGACCCTCGAGATGGCCTTCATAGGCAGAACCGGGCAGCTATGGAAAAGATATTTCTTCCCGTCACAAATTTGACCTATTTTTTATCCGGTCCGCAACCCCCCAACCGCAACGGGGTGCTAAAACTCCGACCTATTTGGTATTCTACCATGACCTCGTAAGCCGGTTGGGGTCGCTGAGATTAAGGAATATCCTGAGCGACGAGACCTTTCTGCTCAGCTCAGGAGGAAGGGTAACTTCACCGCCCTCGGGCCCTGCTCTGAATCTTACGGAACGTCCACGATAACTGTCGTGTTCATAAAGCTCAACTTCCATATATCCCCAGGCCGGGGGCTGGGGGGATATCCTCGGTATGATCACCTTTGTAGCATCGTCGTTATAGGGAACGTGTGGGTGGTGTGTTGTTCCCTGCTTACAGGAACAACTGTCGTAATGCTCCGGATCGTGGATGTAAGCGAAGGAAGTTTTGCTCCCTACCAGCCAAATACCCATAGGATTGCCCATGGCCTTTGGGAATACAATGAGCGAAGAAATTTTATCATTGAAATCTTTTCCAATCCAGGGAGTCGATTGATCCAGGCGTATGTGATTGCCAGCGTAGCGGGCATGCTCAAACAGATAAACGACCACGTTCTTTCCGACTTTCAAAGAGCTGATCTTGTCGTTCATGTCAGCCTCTTTGAGATTGACCTGCATTGCTTGGCACTTCCCCGGGAAAATAGTATACGTCTTCGATTTTCCTTGATAGTTCGCGTGTTCATAAACTGTGACTTGCCAAGCGTCCGCCTCTTCCTTCGGTCGGACTGGAACATTGTAACTGACAGGCCCAATCACGTACCCGTCGTGGCGAAAGCCGTCCCACCTAAAGATCGTCCACTTCCATGTGTCACTATCGATATAATAATCGACCGTCACATAGGCGTATATCTCTCCACTGAGTGTCTCGATCGTGTTTTGAGCGTAGTACTCGTAGAAGAAGTACGGCTGAGGTTGATCAAACCCGATCCCTCCGATCGCGCTCAAAAGGAGATAGTCATTCAAAAGGGTTAGTCTTGCGCCCACGCCCGCCTCGATGTCGACAACCACCCAGACATTGAGCCCTGCCTGACCATAAGCGCTCGTCTCGACGTAAGGCATAAATTTCGCCTGGACGCTCCCTGGCGCCAGGTAGATTCCATATCGAATTCCAGCCCTCCCTTGAAATCCCAGCGTGACGTTGATCGAAAAAGGACCCAGCTCGACGACGGGGATCTTGATGCTCTCGTCCACCGATATGTTTTGATCGTCCTCCACAACGGGGATCGACCCCTTTCCCCTCCTATCAATCGGTGCGAAGAGATCATCGCCCAAGGCCGTCACCCTGAGAGATGCATGCACGTCGCCGTCCGATTTTGCCGTTGGTCCCTCGGCCAGCCCATTGATGCTGAGGACCGTCCACTCGTGATTAAAAACGACGGCAGTGGCCCGCCCCTCTGCGGAGGCCTGGATCCTGTCTTTGTCAGCATAAAACTTCACTTTCCCATGGAGACCCGCTGCGAAATAATCCCTGTCCCCCCAATAATCGTCATATCTTTCTTCTTTGTTGATGGGCTGGGGAATCGTATCTGACAAAGACGGCTGAATCTGATTCAGATTCCCGATGATCGAGGGCATTTGTTGGAGGCGCTGAGCGTGAGATGTCTGCAGGTTTGCAAACTTGGGAGCCCTGACAGCTACAAGAGGACGGTACTTCAGTTTGCTGTCCTGGCGCTGTCTCTCCAAGAGGTCTCGCTTCATGATTGTTTCATTGATGACAATGGGAGTTTTCACGGGACGGCGGAGCGAATATCCCAGGGCGTTGTATTTTTGTTCGAGTTTGTTGATCTCCTCGAGCAATTGTCTTCCGGTGATCTTCCTGCCGCTCTTGAGGGTGATCACCTCGTCAGGAGCAATGGGAAGGCCTGCCTTGGAGGGGTGAACTGTTGGATGTCGCAATTCCTGTATGGTGAAGGCTTTGAAAGGAATCGGTTGCAGCTTGTTTATCTTGATGGTAGCAGGGTTTAGCTGCGTCGCAATGGGTGGATGCTTGATCATTCTGCTGGGCTGGACCTTTGTTATCGGGGCGTCGAGGTTCTTGAATTGGATCGGCTGAACCTGTGCCCAAGCCTGACTCCCTGCCAGTCCCAAGGCAAGGAAAAAGAAGAGAGTAAGCACCCCAAAAATTTTTCGCCTTTCCCATTCTGTAAGTCTCTCTTTTTTTTCTCCCATCTTAACCTCCTCGAATTTTGCTTCCCGTCGTGAAGATGTTCAATTCCCAGTCTAACCCATAAAACGGAACCGAATCTTTCCCAAATCCGCTCCCCCCTCCTCACACCCTGTGGAGCGTTTACTCTTAAATTTTATTTTGGGAGTTGTCAAGGACTTTTTTCCAAAGCGGCAATGCGTCACTCTACCGTAGAAATCCAACGGAATCGGACAGGGATATTAGAGAAAATCTTATACCCGAAACCTCAGCCATAGCAGCGGGTACCCCCGTCCGGAGAGCAATGCTTTTGAAAATCTTAGAATGTGGACTTATTTGCCAGAGCAGGATGCCTGCTCGGTTAATTGTTGCAGGCCTTGCCGATTTTGCAATATAATGGGGCCCGTTTCATACTTTCTGGGCAGAACTCGAGGGGGGTAGGATGAGCTCTAAGACGAACGAATTTCAGTCCGAGGTTCCAGATTCTCGACCATGGTTCAAGTACTATGATCCGGAGGTCCCTCGGCATCTCACCTATCCCCGCATTCCGCTCTACCATCTGCTGGATGAAACTGCTGCCAAGATGGCCAACCACCCCTGCACAAACTTTTTTGGCAGAAAGCTCACTTATCGCCAGATGAAAGATCTTTCAGACCGCTTTGCCGCCGGAATTCAAAGATTGGGGATCCAAAAAGGGGATCGGGTGGCACTTCTCCTTCCCAACTGCCCTCAATTTCTCATTGCTTACTATGGCCTTTTGAAAAGCGGTGCTGTGATTGTTCCCCTAAATCCTCTCTACACGGAGCGCGAGCTCGAATTCCATTTAATAGATTGCGAGGCCCGCGCTGCTATCACGATTCCGCTCTTCTTAAATAAACTGGTAGCCCTCGGAGGGAAGACCCCTGTGGAACACATCCTCTGTAGCCGCATTGCCGACTTTCTCCCGTTTCCGCTGAACTTGGTTCAAGGACTGAGGGAGAACAGGCTCATGGGCGGGATCCGTCGGGCAGGCGTTTTGGATTTCAAAGAATTCATCAACGCCAGGATCGCGCCCGATTGGCGTCCGGAGCCAGTTGAACCTGACGAGATGGCTTTACTGATCTATAGCGGGGGGACAACAGGCGTTGCGAAGGGGGTCATGCTCTCCAACTTTAATCTTGTTGCCAATGCTCACCAAATTATTGCATGGGGGCATCTCACGGACGAACAAGGGGTCTTGGCTGTCTTGCCTCTCTTTCACGGTTTTGGCATGAGCGTCACAATGAATGCGGCGGTGCTCGTCGGTGGCGAGATCTTTCTCTTGCCACGTTTTGACGCAAAGCGGGTCGCCAAGGCCATCCATAAATACAAACCTTCTTTTTTCATTGGGGTGCCAACGATGTTCGTACAGTTGAGCAATCTCCGCAACATTGACCGCTACGATTTCAGCAGTCTGCGAGGAGTTTTTGTGGGCGCCGCCCCTCTGACCCACGCGATCAAGGAACGGTTTGAAGCCTGCCTGAGAGCCGCGGGCAAGCCGGGAGGGCGACTGGTAGAGGGCTACGGCCTTACGGAGTCGGTGACGGCCATCATGGCAAACCCCTATCAAGGGAGGCACAAGGTGGGCAGCATTGGTCTTCCGTTTCCGGACGTGGATGCCAAAATTGTTAGCCTCGAGGATGGCCGTGATCTTCCTCCAGGTGAGTTGGGAGAGATCGTTCTCAGAAGTCCCACCGTGATGCTCGGCTACTATAAGAACCCAGAAGAGACCCAAGCGACGATCGTGGATGGATGGCTCCATACAGGCGACATCGGCTACATGGACGAGGACGGTTATTTCTACATCACGGATCGGAAAAAAGATCTCATCATTGTCGGCGGGTTCAACGTATTTCCTCGCGAAATTGACGAGTTGATCTACCAGCACCCGAAGGTGAAAGAAGGGATCTGTGTCGGCATTCCCGATCTGCGCAAGGGAGAACGTATCAAAGTTTACATCGTTCTCAAAGAAGGAGAGAGCGCAACACCGGAGGAGTTCATCGCCTATTTTAAGGAACGGCTTACGCCGTACAAGGTTCCTTCGGAAGTCGAGTTTCGAACACAATTGCCAAAAAGCATGATCGGCAAAATCCTTCGGCGGGCACTGCGGGAAGAGGAAGCTCGCAAAGCCAGGGCAACTCAGGCTTGATTTCATTTTCCAATCTCTAATTCAAGAGGCCTCGGAGCTCCGCTAAGGGGATGATTCGCTTCTTCAAGGACTCGAAGATCAATAAAGAATAGGGAAGGTTTTCTGCGAGTTCTAAATGTCTGAAAATGGGAAAATTTTTTCATCTCCCTTGGGTACTTATTCGGGACTTTTGTGAAAAGCTTTTCCACCATGTTTGGCCTGGAGGGAGAGCGGTCGGTATAAAAACGTTATAAATTCAATAGGTTGGGAAAAGGCTGTAAAGATGGTACGGAAAATGCTAGCCCTTTTGAAGAATTTCTGTACGCAGACATCCCCCAGATAGCGAGACAAATGAGGAGTTATTTAATCAACAAGAACCTCTCACTCTACTACTGGCTCAAGAAGAAGATCGGCAAGAGGCGGGCTCTTCGTGTGGCTACCACTATTGAAAAGGTCATCCTTATCTTTGGGCGAGAACGGATAGGGAGTCGAACATGATCCTTTACGAAGTTTACTGGCGGGACGATACGGGGAAGGAATATTTTATCGGAACACTTCCGGAGAGGAGAAAGAATCCGGAGAGGATAACCGAAGAGTCCGTGCTGAACTGGGCGAAAGATTTCATAGGGGATGGTTTGGATCCGAAGAGGATCTATTTTATTCGAGTGGAAGCTTAAACCCCCTTTCCCTCTCAATGCTATGGCTTCCTTCTTTGAAGCCATCTCCTTTACTTCACTTCGTATCCTAACTTCAGGGGTGCGTCGTCTCATCCAATCCAATTCGCATAAGACTCTTCAGGAGAACCCCAAGGGATTGGGCGAAGGATGACGAGTTCAGGCAATGCATGGGAAGATCGGAGGAAGAGCGAAAGGTATCCTGTACGTAGGAGGTCTGTGATTTTCACTTAAACCATACGTCAATGAGGAAGTTAAAATTGAGGTTGAGATTGAAGAGGTCATTGACCTCTGATCCGTGTTTGAAATTCACTTCATTCAGCCCGTCCGCTTTTACGCCAAACCTTAACGACAGAATCAGGTTCCTAAAAGAATGTCCCCATTGAAGGATTGTGTCGGGTTGGTAGTTGAGCAACGCATCGGAAAAGGCACCTAAAGTCAGCGCCGGCCTCGCCCTTGCTCCGTTTTGATTCTTTATCGTTTTGCCCGCATCTAACTTCAATTTCCAAATCTGAGAAAATTTACCGACCATGTCAAGGCGTTCATAGATGGAGAGAAGACCGATGCGTCCGGAGTCGGTCAACTCGATGTCTAACGTTCGGGCAGATGGAGAAGGATTTTCGCCAAGGGCCTCTGTCGCTCCGACGGTCAAAAGTAAAAGAAGGGAAACTGCTGTAAACACTTTCTTCATAGAAGTAGAAGGACGGAGTGATGTCACCGAAGCTGCATTTTTGGTGCCAGCCGAAAGATGACTTCGTGCCTCTCAATTCAAGACTTTTTAGAAAAGAGAGAAAAATCCTACCTTGAATCTACTCTCAACAAATCCAAGGCCTTAGACGAATATTGATGGTACGGTCGGTGCGGAAGGCTGTTTCTTGCGGTGGTCCTATTGGCTGACGAAGGAGAGAGGATACGCATTTTTTTCAAGCATGGACAAAGGATGCCTCTTCCTTGATTCTTCGGGGATCTTTTAGTATAGTTCGTTTGAAGTTTAGCCTCGAAGTTCGAGGCGGGTGAGCTGAGAGATACTCCGATGAAAACGAAGGTAGAAGAGGAAGTCGTCCAGAAATTTCCGCATCGCTGTCCCTATTGCGATCAGCCGATCTCCTATGAGGAATTTCATCTCGAGTCCGGTGAGAACGAGATCCAATGTCCCTCATGCAAGGGGGTCTATATAAAGGTGGTGTCGGAGGAATAGGGCTCAAGCGGCCGATTGAACCTATGCATCCATCGCGACAGCAGCGTTTCAGAGACCGTCTTCTCACGCCCATCCAATATGTGAAAGGAGTGGGGCCAAAGCTCAGCAAACTTTTGGAGAAGAAGGGAATCCGAACGGTGGAGGATGCCCTCTACTTCCTCCCACGGTGCTACGAAGACCGAAGGAGGATAAAAAAGATTTCCGAACTGAGAGCAGGTCAGAAAGAGACAGGCTTTGGTGAGATCCTGCTCTCCGGTGTCGCCTTTTATCGGAACAGGAGGAAGCGGGTCTTTGAGGTCGTTGTGGGGGATGGGAGCGGGGTCATTACGCTCAAATGGTTCCACGGTCACGAACGTTACCTCAGGGAACGTTTCAAGAAGGGTCGGAAACTGATCTTCTCAGGGGAAGTAAGGTATTTCAACCTCCAAAAAGAGATTCATCATCCTGACGTGGAGATCGTTGAGGGTGACATCGAGGACGATTACCTCAATTTCAAACGGATCGTCCCCGTCTACTCCGAAACGGAGGGCCTTCATCAGAGGACTCTGAGAAGGTTGATGAAGACGATCCTGGAGGGATTTTCGGGTGAGCTTGCCAGCCCCATTCCACGGGACATCCTGCAGCGGCAGCATCTCATCGATTTTGCCGAGGCATTTTCGAGAGTCCATTTCCCGCCGAATGACGAGCCCTTGGACCTTCTCAATCTTTACCGATCGGAAGGGCATCGCCGGATCATTTTTGATGAATTTTTTTTTCTCGAACTTGGGATGGCTCTGAGGAGAAGAGGGATGGCGCTGGAGCCAGGGATCTCGTTTAAGAACGAGGGTCGCCTCCGCCAAAAACTGCTCGATCTGCTCTCCTTCCAGCTGACAAGGGCCCAACAGAAGGTGTGGGATGAGATCCGGCGAGATCTGGAAAGACCTCATCCAATGAACCGCTTGATTCAGGGGGACGTGGGAAGTGGGAAGACGGTGATCGCCCTCCTGGCCTGTTTGCACGTCATCGAGTGCAGCTACCAGGCCGCCATTATGGCCCCCACAGAAGTATTGGCAGAACAGCATTACCTCAACGTTCATCGATGGGTGGAGCCCTTGGGGGTGAACGTCGCTCTTCTGACAAGTAGCCTCAAGAGCTCGGAAAAGTCGGACCTGTACCAAAGAATCAAGAAGGGAGATGTCCAGCTGGTCATCGGAACTCATGCCGTGATCCAACAGGCGGTCGAATTTCATCGGCTGGGGCTTTCCATCATCGATGAACAGCATAAGTTCGGGGTCGTGCAGAGAGCCCTTCTGAAGAAGAAAGGAGAGAACCCGGATGTCCTGGTCATGACAGCGACGCCCATCCCGAGAACCCTTGCGATGACGATCTATGGAGATCTCGATATTTCCCTCATCGATGAGATGCCGCCTGGAAGGATGCCCGTCGAGACGAAGGTCTATCCGGAATCCGCAAGGGGGAGAGTCTACCGAATCGTGGACGAAGAGGTGAGAAAGGGAAGGCAGGCCTTCATCGTCTATCCCTTGGTGGAAGCCTCGGAGAAACTGCAACTGCGGGATGCGACGCGAATGGCGGAGCAGTTGCAACGAGAGGTCTTTCCCCAATTTCGGATCGGACTTCTTCATGGCCGAATGAAAAGCGAGGAGAAGGAGGCCATCATGATGGAGTTCAAAGAGGGGAGGATTCAAATCTTGGTCGCAACAACGGTCATTGAAGTCGGAATCGACATCCCCAACGCCTCTGTGATGGTCGTCGAACATGCGGAACGATTTGGGCTCTCGCAGCTTCATCAGTTGAGAGGGAGGATCGGCCGAGGCCGGTATCCATCGAAATGTATCCTCTTGGCTCAGTACCGTTCTTCCGAAGAGGCAAGGATTCGGCTTCGCGCTATGGAACGAACGAGCGATGGATTTCAAATCGCGGAAGAGGATCTCAACCTGAGAGGGCCTGGGGAATTCTTCGGAACCCGGCAATCGGGGCTACCAGACTTTCGGGTGGCTCATATCCTTCGAGACGCTCCCCTTCTTGTTGAAGCGAGGAGAGAGGCCTTCCGCCTTGTGGAAGAGGACCCAGGTCTAAGGGACCCCCACCACTGGGCACTGAAGGAGGCATTGATGAAACGATGGAGAGGCAGATTGGAATTGGCGACCATCGGCTAACCCATCCGTGTGGGCGTCGGTCCCGCAAAGGCCGCCAGTTCGTTGAAAAGAAAGGCGAATTATGTTAACCGTGTTTTAGACGAGACACGAAATGGCGAAGCTCGGATCCTAAAGAAACTCTGAGATTCGGATGCCAAAAAATTTTTCTTTAGAATTTGCCATTGGAAAGGAAGCATGATGGCTGCGTTTCATCCCGAGGGTTCCGGTTTCCAACGGATGATGAGGTTGCCTCCCTACGTCTTTGGCATCGTGAACCAGTTGAAGATGGAGGCGAGACAGAGGGGCGAGGATATCATCGACCTCGGAATGGGAAACCCTGACCTTCCGACGCCGAAGCATATCGTCAACAAGCTGATCGAAGCCGTCAAGAATCCCAGGAATCATCGGTATTCGGCCTCGAAGGGGATCTACAAGCTTCGTGTCGCTATCACGGACTTCTATCGCCGACGTTACGATGTCGACCTTGATCCGGAGACAGAGAGCGTGGTCACGCTTGGGGCGAAAGAAGGACTCGGTCACCTCGTTTTGGCAACGATTGGGCCGGGGGACGTTGTCCTCGTTCCGGATCCCAGCTATCCCATTCATGCCTATTCGGTCGTGATTGCAGGAGGAGATTTGAGAACCGTCCCGCTGACGGGAGAGGGGGATTTTCTTAGGCAATTGACGACGGCAACGAAGCAATCCTGGCCTCATCCGAAGATGCTGATCGTTAGTTTCCCTCATAATCCGACGACGAAAGTGGTGGAGCTCGACTTCTTCGAAAACCTGGTGGCCTTTGCCAAAGAGCACCATCTCATGATCGTCCATGACCTGGCCTATGCGGACATCGTCTTCGATGGCTACCGGGCCCCGAGTCTTTTGCAAGTGAAAGGCGCAAAGGAGGTCGGGGTCGAATTTTTCTCTCTTTCGAAAAGCTACAACATGGCAGGGTGGCGATTGGGCTTCGCTTTGGGGAATGCAGAAATGCTGGCGGCATTGGCGAGACTGAAGAGTTACTTCGACTACGGGGCTTTTCAGCCCATCCAGATTGCCGCCATTATTGCGTTGAAGGAGAGCCAGGATTGTGTTCGGGAGACGGCCGAGGTTTATCGGAGGCGAAGAGACACATTGATCCAAGGTTTGAAACGTGTCGGTTGGGAGGTGGAAAAACCAAAGGGCACCATGTTCGTATGGGCCGAAATCCCGAAACCATTCAAAAGGATGGGTTCCATCGATTTTTCAAAATTGCTTCTCCGGGAAGCCAAAGTGGCCGTTTCTCCTGGGATCGGATTTGGGCAGTGCGGAGAGGGATTCGTTCGATTTGCGCTCGTCGAGAATGAGAACCGGATTAAACAGGCCGTCAAGGGGATTCAGAAAGTGTTAAGGAAAACTTGATCGGGGCGAATCTTCGCGCATGAAATTCCGACTCGCAACGAGGTCCAAAGTTTGACAAGGAAGGGCGAGGAGGCGATTGGCCTGAAGATCGGGGTGCATCGCAACGATGGCGGGGGGAAGATAGGATGAGAAGAATTAAGGTCGGTCTTATTGGTTTTGGCACGGTGGGTGCGGGAGTCGTTAAGATTCTCCAGAGGAATGCGAAGCTGATTGAGAAACGGATGGGAGCTCAGATAGTCTTGAAACGTGTGGCCGATATCGACGTGAAGACGGATCGGGGGGTGAGGCTGAAACCGGGAGTTCTCACAACGAGAGCCAGCGAGGTGATCGACGATCCCGAAATCGATGTGGTCATGGAGCTCATTGGAGGTCTGGAGCCAGCGAAGACATTTATCCTCAAAGCAATCCGAAACAAGAAACACATCGTGACGGCCAATAAGGCTCTTCTCGCCCTCCATGGCGACGAGATCTTCGAAGCCGCCAATCGCTATGGGGTGGATGTCAATTTCGAGGCCTCCGTGGGTGGAGGGATCCCCCTTATTCGCTCGATTAAGGAAGGCCTTGTTGCCAATCGGATTCAATCGATCTTTGGCATTTTGAACGGAACCTCCAATTACATTCTCACCAAGATGACCAACGAGGGAAGGGGGTTCAAAGAGGTTCTGAGAGAGGCCCAGGAAAAGGGTTTCGCAGAAGCGGACCCCACTTATGACATCGAGGGGATTGATGCGGCTCACAAACTCACCATTCTGATGCGCCTGGCCTTCGGAACGTCCATCCAGTTCAAGGAGGTTTTCATTGATGGAATTTCAAAGATCACCCCTCTCGACATCGAATTCAGTCGGGAATTCGGGTATAGGATCAAACTCCTGGCCATTGCAAAGATGGACGAAGGAAGAATAGAGGCACGGGTTCATCCCACCATGATTCCCGAAAACCATCTACTCTCCACCATTGAAGGGGTTTTCAACGCGGTCTACATCAAGGGGGATGCGACGGGGCCGACGCTTTTCTATGGTCAGGGCGCCGGTCAGATGCCTACGGGCAGTGCGGTGGTGAGTGACCTTGTAGAACTCGGGAGAAATCTAATCGTGAAGGCCCAGGGGCGGCGGGTTCCCCCTCTTTCCTTCCAGCCCGAGGTCATCGAGAGGATCCCTCTCAAGAAGATGGAGGACGTGGTGCTGCCGTTCTACATGAGGTTTTCAGCCGTGGATCGACCCGGAGTCCTGTCAAAGATTTCAGGGATATTGGGAAGGAATGGTATCAGCATTGCCTCTGTGATCCAGAAGGGGAGGCAGGTCAATGGCGCAGTCCCTGTTGTCATGATGACCCATGAGGCCAAAGAAAAGAGCGTTCACAAGGCACTGAGAGAGATTGATCGGCTCCGCGTGATTTTGGGAAAGACGATGGTCATCCGAGTGGAGAATGAACTGGAATAGGATAAGCACCAAATCCCAAGCACCCGGCACCAGATAAATCCCAATTTTCCAATTTCCAAACAAGCTTGTTTTGGTTATTTGGTCATTGGAGTCTGGGGATTATTTGGAATTTGGAAACGGCTCGGGTGATTTGGTTGATAGGTCGAAAAGGGGAAAGACCATGTGGCGGGGCGTGATCCGAGAGTATTGGGATTTCTTGCCGGTCCGAAGGGAGGAGAGCATCGTCACGCTTCTGGAGGGGAACACTCCTCTCATCCCTTCTTCGACGATACAGGAAAGGGTCCGTCCGGGAATCAAGATCTATTTCAAATACGAAGGCCTCAATCCCACAGGCTCCTTCAAAGACAGAGGAATGACGGTGGCCGTATCGATGGCCAAAGAGAAGGGATCGAAGGCCATCATTTGTGCCTCGACAGGAAACACCTCGGCATCGGCAGCCGCCTATGCAGCCAAGTCTGGGATGAAGGCCTATGTCCTCATACCCGAAGGAAAGATCGCCCTCGGAAAACTCTCCCAGGCCATCGCTCATGGAGCCCAGGTGATTCAGATTCAGGGGAACTTCGACGAGGCCCTTCGTATCGTGAGGGAGATCTCGGAGACAGAACCCATTACGTTGGTCAATTCTCTCAATCCTCACCGGATCGAAGGTCAGAAGACCGCCTCTTTCGAGGTGATTGACCAGTTGGGGTTCGCTCCCACCTACCATTGTCTTCCCGTGGGAAACGCGGGGAACATCACTGCCTATTGGAAAGGGTACAAGGAATATTGGGAGAGGGGTCGCTCAGAAACCCTTCCGAAGATGCTTGGGTTTCAAGCCGAGGGTGCTGCCCCGATCGTAAAAGGAAGAGTGATCGAGCATCCCGAAACGATCGCGACAGCAATCCGGATCGGAAATCCTGCCAGCTGGAAACAGGCCGAGGCAGCCAGGGATGAATCGGGAGGGTTGATCGACATGGTAACAGATGAAGAAATCCTGGAGGCCTACCGGATGGTCGCGA
>FWPV01011202.1_pt1 | contig 14358 bp, 13 predicted proteins | sample 2228371 | NCBI WGS metagenome assembly FWPV01 (sample SAMEA103939776, study PRJEB20133) | metagenome
AAATCTGTCAAGAGGTTTTTAAAAATTATTACGGTTACCATCTTTTTTTATCATCTTTTTTAATATAGCCATGTTTGGAAGTAAAGATTGCCATATGTCAAGATTTCCCCCCCTTGGCAATGTTTTGCAACAGGGCAGCGTCTTTTATGGTTATGCGCCCTTTGTCTTCCGAAATCGCTCCCATGCTTTTCAACCGGGCCAGGGTGCGGGACAGGGTTTCGCTGATGGTGCCCAGATAAGCGGCCAGGTGGGTCTTGCTTATCGGCAGGTCAAAAGACAGCCCGTCAGCAATACGTCCATGGGTCTCCAGGCATTGGTCCAGCAGGTAGCGGGCCAAACGGGACAAAACCTCCTTTAAGGACAAGTCCTCCAACTGCTTGGTAAGATGAAAGAGCAGGCGGCTCATGGTGGCCAGCATGTTACGGGCCAAGGCGGGGGAAGCGGTCAGCAGGTTGAGGAAATCGGCCTTGGGGAAATATAACGTCTGGCAATCCTCCAACGCAATGGCGGTGGCCGGGTACCCGGCTTCGGCCAGCACTGCCGCCTCGCCGAAGGTTTCCCCGGGATTGACAATGCGCAGGATGTATTCCTTGCCATCGGGAGAGCTCTTGGCCAGCTTCACCTGGCCGGACAGCAGGATAAAGAAGCCCAGCGCCTCCCGGCCTTCCCAAAAGATGGGAGTGTCCCGGGGAAACCGCCGGTTGATGGCCAGCCGGGCCAAGGTCTCCAGGTCGCTGTTGCTCAGACCGGAGAATAAATAAATCTTTCGCAAAATCTCCTTTTTGTGCTCAAACATATGTATAACATCCGCCTTTTTCCGCGTCTTTTGCCAGTATTACCTCTTTATGGCAAAAATTGCAAGGATTTCTCTATGTTAAGTCTTTGCAACCTCGGCAGGGTGAACAGGCCTCTCTGGCCCTCCAACCGGATACCGGCCCACTTTTAAAAGTTGACGCTCCCGGGCAGGTTTGGTATTGTGCAACCGCTTTCCATATTTCGCCAGGGTGGCGGGCCGACCGTCACGGAAAGGAGCGGCCATGAGTCTGCCAAAGTGGGCTGTAGTTATCAGTGTGTTGGTCTTTCTTTACGCGGGCGCCTGCGCCAAGAAAGAGGCCGATGAAATCCGTCTGGGGGTCAATGCCGAGCTCACCGGCAGCAAACCCGCGGTGGGTGCCTCCTGTAAAAACGCGGCGGAACTTCTGGCGGCCCAGATAAACCAGGCCGGCGGTTTGAAGCTCGGCGACAAGGCCTGGAAAGTCACCCTGTTCGTGGAAGACAACGAGGACAAGGCCGAATCCGCCGCGGCGGCGGCCCAGAAGCTCATCACCCAGAACAACGTCCTGGCCATCATAGGGCCCAATGCTTCGGGCAATGCCATCCCCGCGGCCCGGATCTGCGAAGACGCCAAGGTGATTATGGTGAGCCCCTGGTCCACCAACCCGAAAACCACGGAAGGCAAGCAATATGTCTTCCGGGCCTGCTTCATTGACGACTTTCAGGGCCAGGTGATGGCCAAATTCGCCCGGGACAACCTGAAGGCCCAGACCGCCGCCGTGCTTTATGATGTGGCTTCGGAATATAACAAAGGCATCGCGGAATTTTTCAGGAAGTTCTTTGAGGAGGCCGGCGGTAAGGTAGTGGCCTTTGAGTCCTACACCAAGGGCGACATGGACTTCTCATCCCAACTCACCAAGATCAAAGGGGCCAATCCGGACGTGCTTTTTCTGCCCAACTACTACAACGAAGTGCCTCTCCAGGCCCAGCAGGCCCGGCGGCTGGGCATCGCCTGCGCCATCATCGGCTCCGACTCCTGGGGCAGCGAGGAACTCCTGCGCTTGGGGGGCAAGGACCTGGAAGGCTGCTTCTTCAGCACCCACTATGCCCCCGACATCGCCACGGAAAAGGCCCAGAAATTCATCAAGGACTATGAAGCCAAATACGGCAAAAAACCCGACGACGTGGCGGCCCTGACCTATGATGCCGGCAATCTCCTCCTGACGGCCATTGCCCAGGCCGGCGTCCCCGACCGCCAGAAGGTGCGGGATGCCTTGGCCGCCATCCAGGAATTTGAAGGGGTGACCGGCAACCTGCGGTTCAAAGGCACCGGCGACCCCATCAAAAGCGCCGTCATTCTGCAAATCAAGGACGGCAAATTCATCTATCACGCCAGCGTGCAGCCGTGAAAAGGTGGGATTCGGCAGAGAGGGGGGCTAACGGGGCGAAAGCTCTCCCCTTCCCTTATCCCCCTTCTCCCATTCCCTTATTTGCTAGCCCGGGTTTGCGGAGCGCAACCGTCTGGTGAGGAGGGGCCAGGCAGCAAATGGCGTCCATATTCCAGGTGCTCGGACAGAATATTCTGAACGCCCTCCAGCTGGGGAGCGTCTATGCCCTCATTGCCCTGGGCTATACCATGGTGTATGGCATTCTCACCATGATCAACTTCGCCCACGGCGACATTTTTATGGTAGGGGCCTATCTCAGCCTGGCCGCGGCGGCGTTTCTCCTGGGGTTGCCTATGAAGTTGCCCGCACCTCTGGTGTTCCTGGGCGCCTTGTTGTTCAGCATGCTCCTCACCGCGCTTTTGGGGGTGACGGTGGAGCGCCTGGCTTACCGGCCCCTGCGGCAGGCCCCCAGGGTATCTGCGGTGATTACGGCTTTGGGGGTGGGCCTTTTCCTGGAAAATTTCACTTTGGCCATGCTGGGTCCGGAACCGCGCCATTTTCCCCCTCTGATTGCCGTGCAGCCCTGGACCGTAGCGGGATTGACGATAACACCGCTTCAGCTCCTGATCATTTTCCTGGCGGCGCTGTTGATGGTTCTTCTTGATCTGCTGATCCGCCGCACCCTCCTGGGCATGGCCATGCGGGCCATCTCTTACAACCGGCCCCTGGTGCCCCTTATGGGTGTGCCGGTGGACCGGGTGATTTCCCTCACCTTTGCCATCGGTTCGGCCATCGCTGCGGCCGGCGGACTGATGTACGGTCTGGCTTATCCGGTGCTGGACCCTTACATGGGCATCCGCATCGGCTGGTGGGCTTTTATCGCCGCAGTGGTGGGCGGTATCGGCAACATCCGGGGGGCCATGCTGGGGGGCTATATCCTGGGGGCGGTGGAAATCTTCACCCCGGTGTTGCTGCCGTCCTCCACTTATCGGGATTTTGTGGCGTTCTCCCTGTTGTTGCTTTTGCTGGTCTTCAAACCCACCGGCCTTTTGGGGCGGCCATTGTTTGAGCGGGTCTAGAAGCAGTGATCAGGGGCAGTGGCCAATGGCCAGCGGTTAATTCGGGGAAGATGGAATATAACAACCTCGGGAAAGCGCCCCATTTTGGCAAAATTTCGAAATCCGGGCTGACTGACGACTGACCACTGACCGTTCCCCGAGACAAAGCGATGCCGCAAAAACGCCCCATCATCTGGGGTGCCGTCACCCTCATTCTTGCCCTGTCCTGGGCCTTGCCGGAGTCCGGCCTCCTCAACCCCTATGTAGTGCAGATTCTCATGTATGTGGGGATCAACATGATCCTGACCCTGGCCCTCAACCTGGTGAACGGCTACATGGGCGAGTTTTCCGTGGGCCACGCCGGGTTTATGGCCGTAGGTGCTTACGCGTCCTCCATATTGACCGTGTGGGTGCTGCCCCCTGCCCTGTCCTTCTGGGCCTTCCCCGTGGTTCTGGTCACCGGCGGCCTGACCGCCGCGGTCACCGGCCTGGTGGTGGCCTTTCCCTCCTTCCGCACCCGGGGGGATTATCTGGCCATCGTCACCTTGGCCTTTAACATGATTGTGAAAAGCGTCCTGGAAAACCTGGAGGTTCTCGGAGGGCCGCGAGGCTTTTTGGGCATGCCCCGGCTCACCACCCTCCCCTGGGTGACGGCCTGGGTTCTGATAACCCTCTATTTGTGCCGCAACCTGGTATACTCCAACTTCGGCCGGGGGCTGATGGCCATCCGGGAGGACGAAGTGGCCGCGAACCTCACTTCGGTGGACACCCGCAAAATCAAGATCTACGCCTTTCTCATCTCGGCCTTTTTCACCGGCGTGGCCGGCGGGCTGTTTGCCCATCTGCTTCAGTTCATCAACCCCCGGAGCTTTTCCATCCTCAAGTCCACGGACATGCTGGTCATGGTCTATCTGGGGGGCATCGGCTCTCTGACGGGGTCGCTTCTGGGGGCCACCATATTCACCCTGCTTCTGGAGCTGTTGCGCCCGCTGGGCCTGTGGCGCTGGGTGGTGGGACCGCTTTTGCTGGTTCTGCTCATGATCTTCCGGCCCCGGGGCATCATGGGCCTGAAAGAATCGAGGTGGCTCGTGCCGGTTTTCGGCGAACCGGATGACCGTGTTTCACCGCCGGTGGCCTCCGGCTGACAGCCCGCAGGGCGGCTGGCTGAAGAAAATCGCCAAGAAGTTGTGTTCCAGGTTTGCTTTGTATCCGGACCGATGGCCTTCATACTGCAAGTCAAAGACCTGACCCATCACTTCGACGGGCTGTGCGCGGTGGCCGACTTTTCCCTGGAGGTGGAGGCGGGGGAACTGGTGGGCCTCATCGGACCCAACGGCGCGGGCAAGACCACCGTCTTCAACCTCATCACCGGAGTGCTGCGGGTCAATCAGGGCCGGATTTTCTTTGCAGGCCAAGACATTACCTTTTGGCCCAGCCACCGCATCACCGCCGCCGGCATTGCCCGAACCTTTCAAAATATCCGGCTTTTCAAAGAATTGAGCGTTCTGGACAACGTCCGTCTGGGGGCCTTTGCCCGGCATGACTACACCATTTGGCAGGCCTTGGGATACACCTCCGGCTTTCGCCGGGAAGAGGGAAAATGGCTCGATAAGGCCTTCGAGCTCCTGAAGCGCTTCAACCTGAGCCGCTATGCCCACACCGCGGCCCGGAATCTTCCATATGGCGAGCAACGGAAGGTGGAGATCGCCCGGGCCTTGATGGGCGGCCCGCGCCTGCTCCTCCTGGATGAGCCGGCCGCCGGCATGAACGAAGCCGAAAGCCAGGACCTGATCCGGCTCATTAAAGAGGTCCAGCAGGACTTCGACCTCACCATTGTTCTCATCGAACACCAGATGCGGGTGGTCATGAATCTGTGCCAGCGGGTGAAGGTCCTGGATTTCGGCCTCACCATCGCCGAAGGCCCGCCCCTGGAGATTCAGCGTCATCCCGCGGTTCTGGAGGCTTACCTGGGCAAAGAGAGCTCCCTTGATTGAAGTGATCGTTGCGGTTGTCGCGTCATCAGGTTCCTGGCGGTGTGCCGTGAATGAGACTCCCCTGCTCGAAGTGAAGGATCTTTGGATTTACTACGACCGCATCGCCGCGGTCCGGGGAGTGTCTTTTTTTGTCCGGGAAGGGGAAATCGTCACCCTCATCGGGGCCAACGGCGCGGGCAAATCCACCATATTAAGGGCGCTCTCCGGCCTGCTGCCGGTGACTCAGGGAAGCGCCGTTTTTGACGGCCGCGACCTTCTCAGCCTCCCGGCCCATCGGCGGGCCCAGGCAGGCATCGCCCATGTCCCTGAAGGCCGGGGCATTTTCGGAAATCTCACGGTCCTGGAAAACCTGCGGCTGGCCGCCTATGCCCGCCGGGATCCGGAAATCCAGGCAGACCTGGAGAACGTGTTTTCCCTGTTTCCCCGCCTGACTCAGCGCCGCCATCAGTGGGGCAACACCCTTTCCGGCGGCGAGCAGCAGATGCTGGCCGTCGGGCGGGCCCTGATGAGCCGGGCCCGGCTGCTTCTTCTGGACGAGCCCTCCATGGGCCTGGCACCCATGCTGGTACGGGAGATCTTTCGGGTTCTCAAGCGCCTTAACGAAGCCGGCACCACCATCCTCCTGGTGGAGCAGAACGCCCGTCTGGCCCTGGAACTGGCCCATCGGGCCTATATCCTGGAAACCGGCCGGATTGTCCTCTCAGGCCCAAGCCGCGAACTCAGGGACCATCCCCAGGTGCGGGCGGCTTACCTGGGCGGCGTCTGACCTTCCGCTGTTCTCCATCCCGTCCGGAAAATTTTAAGGTGGCGGAGAACTGATTCTGAGTAATAATATTTACAGGATTGTTTTCAGGATTATAATAATTATGCACTAATGTTTGTTTAATAAACAGGAGGATCGTATTTTATGGAAAAATGCTCCCACGGCGGTGACAGCAAGGCCTGTTCTTCCTGCAGTCTCGCCTCCGGTCATCCAAATTCGGCCAAAACCCCGGCAGAGGAAGAAAAAGCCATAGCCCGCACCCTGAAAAACATCCGCCACAAGATTCTAGTGATGAGCGGCAAGGGCGGGGTGGGCAAAAGCAGCGTGGCCGTGGCCTTGGCCTTGACCCTGGCCCGCCGGGGCTACAAGGTGGGGCTGATGGATGTGGACATCCACGGCCCTAACGTGATGCGCATGCTGGGTCTGAAAGAGCCCTTTGACATCCAGCATGCCCAATTCGACCTGCCCCCGGACCTTTACCACAACCTGAAGGTCATCTCCATCGAAGCCCTGATGCGCAACCGGGAGATCGCCGTGATCTGGCGGGGGCCTCTGAAGCACCAGCTCATCCGGCAGTTCCTGAGCGAGGTGCAGTGGGGTGACCTGGATTACCTGGTGATTGACGCGCCCCCGGGCACCGGCGACGAGCCCATGAGTGTGGCCCAGACCATCCCGGACGCCAAAGCGGTGATCGTCACCACCCCTCAGGAGATCTCCCTGGCCGACGTGCGCAAGTCCATCAACTTCTGCCAGAAGATCCACCTGGAAGTGTTAGGTCTGGTGGAAAATATGAGCGGCTACTTCTGCCCCCACTGCGGCAAGGAACTGCCCCTTTTCAGGAAAGGCGGGGGGGAGAAAACGGCCTTGGCCTACAACATCCCGTTGCTGGGCACGCTACCCTTTGACCCTCAGGTGGTGGAGGCGGCTGACCGAGGGGAACTTATCGGGCTTGCGGAGGACCAAAGCGCTTTTCTCAAGGCCTTCCGGCCCATCGCGAACTATCTGATCCGGATACTGCCTCCCGGCCCGGCGGCAAAACGGGAGCCCGGGGTTTTGAAATTCGCCATCCCCATGCAGGACGGCCAGCCCTCGGAGCGCTTCGGCGAAGCCAAACACTTTGTCATCGTCACCGTCAAGGATCAGGCCATTTCCGGCCGGGAAGTATTGGACGCGCCGCCTCATGAACCGGGCGGCATCCCGGTGTGGCTGGAAGACCTGGGGGTGACCCATGTCCTTACCCGGAGCTTGGGGGAAAAGGCCCAGGAACTTCTGAAGAAAAAAGGCATCGAAGTGGTGGTGGGAGTGCCCCCCGAAGCCCCGGAGACCCTGGTGGGGAAATATCTGGAAAAATCCCTTTGACCAGACTACGGGAGGCAATAAGGCTACCGTTGGCTTATTAGACCGGAGTGAGGGAAAGGCGGGATAAAACCCCGCTTTTCCCCGCCGGCTCATCAACCCCGCCGCAAGCGCCTCAGTCCCCCATGGAAAAGTCGGATTTGGCCCAGAGGATGAAGAGCTGCTATGAAGATCCTTACCGGATAAGGCTGACCCGGCGCACCCCGGTGATTCTCCGGCTGGATGGCAAAGCCTTCCATTCTTTGACGCGGGATTGCCGCCGGCCATATGATGAACATCTGAGAGATTGTTTGTGTTTTGCCGCCTGCAAGCTTTGCGCCGAAGTCCAGGGCGCCCGGTGCGCCTACGTGCAAAGCGACGAAATCTCCATCCTGGTGGTGGATTTCACCCGCTTGGACACCCAGGCCTGGTTTGACAACAACCTTCAGAAAATGGTCTCGGTCGCGGCCAGCATCTGCTCCGTGACCTTTTCCGAAAAATTCGGGGCCCCCGGGTATTTTGACTGCCGGGCCTTCAATATCCCTCGGGAGGAAGTGGTGAATTATTTTATCTGGCGGCAAAAGGACTGCGAACGCAACGGCGTGATGATGCTGGCCCAGGTCTTCTACACCCCGGAGCAGCTATTCGGAAAGTCTCTTTCCCAGGTGCATGAAATGATTCACCAAGCCGGGGAAAACTGGGCCCGGATGCCCGAGGGCTTCAAGAACGGGCATCTGGTTCGGCACACCGCGGCCGGCTGGCAGGCGGCCCCTGCCCCCATATTCACGCAAAACCGGCAGGTTATCGAGGAACTGGTACAGCCCGAGGAAGGATGATTTCACGTTTTGGCGGAAAAATTAAACAGACAAATTCCCGCCTAAAACACCTCCCCTGGAAGGCAGAAAAGCGAATTTATTGCCCCTTCCTCTTTTCCGTTTCAGCCCGCCGAATCAGTCCACCCAGTAATTGGGCGCTTCCTTCATGATAATGACATCGTGGACGTGAGATTCCCGCAGGCCCGCAGGAGTGATGCGCACGAACCGCGCCTTTTCCTGAAGCTCGGGGATGGTGCGGGCCCCTACATAGCCCATGCCGGACCGGATACCGCCCACCAGTTGGTACACCACGTCCGCTAGCCGGCCCCGGTAAGGCACCCGGCCCACAATGCCTTCGGGCACCAGCTTGCACTCCAGGTCGATGTCCTCCTGGCAATAGCGGTCCCGGCTGCCGGCCTTCATGGCCTCCTCCGAACCCATGCCCCGGTAGATCTTGTAACTGCGGCCCTGGAAAATCACGGTCTCCCCCGGGCTTTCATCCGTGCCGGCAAAGAGGCTGCCGATCATCACCACATTAGCGCCGGCCGCCAGGGCCTTGGTAATATCGCCGGAATACTTGATGCCGCCGTCGGCTATGAGGGGAATGTCGGCCTCCTTGGCAGCCCGGGCGCACTCCATAATGGCAGTAAGCTGGGGCACGCCGACGCCGGCGATGATCCGGGTGGTGCAGATGGAACCGGGCCCCACCCCTACCTTGACTGCGTCGGCCCCGGCCCTGATGAGATCCCAGGCGCCCTCGGCCGTGCCCACGTTGCCGGCAATGACCTCAACCTCCGGAAATTTCCGCTTTGTTTCCGCCACCGCCTCCACCACCCGCCTGGAATGGCCGTGCGCCGTGTCAATACAGATGACATCCACTCCGGCCTTGACCAAGGCAGCGATGCGCTCCTCCCGGTCCGGGCCCACCCCGACGGCGCCGCCCACCCGCAGGCGGCCATACTCGTCTTTGCAGGAAAGGGGGTATTTTTTGATCTTTTCGATGTCCTTGATGGTGATGAGACCCTTTAGTTCCTGGTTCTCATCCACCACCAGGAGCTTTTCGATGCGGTATTTATGCAACAGGGCTTTGGACTCCTCCAAAGTGATGCCCACCGGCGCGGTGACCAGGTTTTTTGAAGTCATTACCGATTTGACCTTTTGACCCAGGTTGGTTTCAAAGCGCAGGTCCCGGTTGGTGACGATCCCCACCAGTTTTTTCCCTTCCACCACCGGAATGCCGGAGATGCGGTACCGGCCCATCAGCTCCAAAACCCGGGAAATGGGCTCTTCCGGTCCGATGGTCACCGGATCGAGGATCATCCCCGACTCCGATTTTTTCACCTTTTCCGCTTCCAGGGCCTGGGCCTCGATGCTGAGATTCCGGTGCAGGATGCCGAGGCCGCCCTGGCGGGCCAGGCTGATGGCCGTTTCCGCCTCCGTCACCGTGTCCATGGCGGCGCTCAAAATAGGAATGTTCAGGCGGATGCGCCGGGTGAGCTGGGTGCTCAGGTCCACTTCGCTGGGCAGGACCGCCGAAGGGCCGGGCAGCAGGAGAACATCGTCAAAGGTCAGGGCATACGGAATATGATCCTGGGGCATAGATTGTAACTCCCTTTAAAATTGTTCAAAATCCAAAGATATTTTTATTTTCGGCAACATTAATACGGTTCAGATGCCACTTGCCGGAAATCGGCCGGCGGCCATTTCGGCCAGCAGGCCTTCCAGCAGGCCGGCGTCAATTACCACCAGAAAATCCTGGCCGAAGGCCTCCAAAACGGCAAGAATTATCAGAACCCCGGCCAGCATGACGCCGGCCTTGGCGGGCTCCAGACCCGGGAGCCGGGTCCGGGCTGCTTCTGTCAAGGTCAGGATTTGGGAAGCCAGTTCCTCCACCCGGGATTTTCGCAGGACCAGGTTGTTAACCCTTTGCGGGTCATAGTCCGTCATCTTCAGGGCCATGGCCGCCAGGGTGGTCACCGCGCCGGCGGTCCCTACCAGAGTGGGAGGATTTTCCAGCCGGGGAGCAAAATTCTCTTCAAAGAAACTCTGGAGCGGCGCCTTAATCTCCTGCTTCAGGGCCGCCACCCGTCCGGGTTCCGGCGGGTCCCCTACCGGATACGCCTGGCCCAGGGTCAGGACCCCCAAAGGCAGGCCGGCGAACCAAGGCTCTTTTCCCGGCTCCAGAAGCACAAATTCAGAACTGCCCCCGCCCACGTCGAATACCACCAGGGGGCCGCTCTCCAGGTATTTCCGGTCCAGGGCCGAGAGCACCCCTTTCAGCGTCAGCCGGGCTTCCTCTTCCGGCGACAGGAGGCGCACGGGAATCCCCAACCGGCCGACCTCCTGCAGGAATTCTTCCCGGTTGGCTGCCTGGCGTACTGCCTGGGTGGCCACCGCCTGAATCCGGGTGACTCCCTGTTCATTGATTTCTTCGGCAAACCCTGCAAGAGCCGCCAATGTCCGGGCCATGGCTTCCGGGTCCAGGTTCCCGGTGCCAGCCAACCCCCGGCCCAGCCCGGTGATTTCCCGACGATGCTTAAGCAGGCGGAGGCCCTCTGCGGCGCCCTCAGCCACTGCCAGACGCACCGTCAAACTCCCCAGATCAATGGCGGCTATTCGGCTCATGATAAGAGAGTGTTAAGAGGGCAATCAATCTAGCAGCTCATACACCTCCGGCAAGGTGCGGAATTTCTCGGCGCAGTCCAGGCCATAGCCCACCAGAAAGCCTTTCTCCACGGTGAAGCCTACATAATCCAAACGGACGTCCACCGCCCGGCGTTCTTTTTTGTCAATCAGGCAGCAGGTCCGCAGAGAGCGGGGGTGGCGGGCAGCCAACTGTTGTTGCAGGAAGTGCAGGGTATAGCCGATATCCACGATATCTTCCACTATCAGCACATGACGGCCTTCCAGGGGCAGCTCCACATCTTTGGTGATACGCACATCCCCGGAAGAGGTGGTGCCGTTGCCATAGCTCCTGAGGCGGACAAAATCGATCTCCACCGGAAAATCCAGGGCCCGGACCAGGTCGGCCAGAAAAATGAAAGCCCCTTTGAGAATCCCCACCATGATGGGGTCCAGGCCGCGATAATCTTTACTGATCTGCGCCGCCAGCTCCTGGACCCGCCGGGCAATGGCATCCCGGGGAAAGACCAGCCGTTTGGTATTCATTCCTGCACTCCCCTCAGGTTCGAGATAAAAAGCCCGGAAGCTTGTCAAACCTGATTTCCTGCAAGTTAGCGGACTTGAATGAAATCACAGCCTTTGCCGGATTAAAGGATTATAACCGAAATGTCTCAAAGGTTTCCACTTATTGGAATATCAGTTCTGCTAGCCCTGTAAACCCTTTCCTTTTATGGGCGGGGAGTGAGAAATATTCCCGAAAAGGATCGGGTGCTTGAATTCCAGGGCGAAACGCGCTAAGAATAAGCCCATGAGATGCGCGGAATCTCATGGCAGGAAGGCTTATGAGCGACCAGGCCAAACAGTGGGTTGAAGTGGCCCGGGCGGTGCTGGAGGCGGAATCCCAGGCCATTCGTCAGGTGGCGGCCCGGCTTGACGACAGCCTGGCCAGAGCGGTAAGCACCATTCTTGGCCATCAGGGCAAGGTGGTGGTCAGCGGCATCGGCAAGTCAGGCCATATCGGGCAGAAAATCGCGGCCACCTTATCCAGCACCGGCACGCCTGCGGTCTTCCTGCACGCGGCCGAAGCAGTGCACGGCGACCTGGGGATCTACACCCCGGGGGACCCCAGCATTCTCATCTCCAAAAGCGGCGCCACGGCAGAGCTTCTGCGTCTTGTGCCTCTCCTGAGGCAATTCAGATCGCCCCTTATCGCCATCCTGGGGAACCTTAATGCGCCCTTGGCCCGGGAGGCCGACATCATTCTGGATGCCCGGGTGGACCGGGAGGCCGATCCCCTGAACCTGGCCCCCACGTGCAGCTCCACCGCGGCCCTGGCCGTCGGCGATGCCCTGGCGGTGGCCCTGATGCACGCCCGGCGCTTTACTCACCAGGATTTCGCGCAATTTCACCCCGCCGGGCAACTGGGCCGCAACCTGTGGCTTCGGGTGGCGGACGTCATGCACCAAGGAAAAGCCGTGGCCTGGGTCAGCCCCGAAACGCCTTTGCGCCAGGTGATTATCGCCATGACCGAGCGTCCGTTGGGCGCGGCCTGCGTGGTGGACAAAAACCACCTGCTCCTGGGAATCATCACCGACGGCGACCTGCGCCGCACTCTTCTGGCCTATGAAGATTTTCGCCAGGTCAAGGCCCAGGACATTATGACCCGGACGCCGGTGAGTGTGTCGCCTCAGGCCAGCCTCAAAGACGCGGCCCGCCTCATGGAAGACCGGCCTTCCCAGATTTCCGTCCTGCCGGTGGTGGACAGCGCCACCCGGAAATGCCTGGGACTGATCCGCATCCATGATATCTATCAGCCGGAGCTGATTTAAGGGCTATCAGGACCTCGAACGCCAGAGCGCCGGTCAACGCGCCCGCCGGCCATTCCCTCCGGCCCATAAGCCTGACCAGGCCAGGTTCTTTCTTAAACCGAAGTCAATCCGCCCCCTGGAATTTTCTATCCTCCCTTTTCCCAGCCGCCGCCCAAGGCTTTATACAGGGCGATCAGGTTGGTGCCCAGGGTCCGGGTGCTTTGGGTCAGGGCGTCTTCGGTGGCAAAAAGGTTGCGCTGGGCATTAAGGACATTGAGGAAGTCGGTTTTACCGGCCACGTAGAGCTTCATAGCCAGGTCCACGGCCTGGCGGTTGCTGGCCACGGCTGCGGCCAGAGATTTGTAATGCTCCTGTTCCTTGGCGTAAGCCACCAAAGCGGTTTCCACCTCCTGAAGGGCGGTGAGCACGGTCTTCTGGTAGGCGAGGAGAGCCTGCTCCTGAAGAGCAGTCTGCACTTCGATATTGGCGCGGATGCGGCCTCCGGCAAAGATCGGCCAGGTGACGGAGGGACCGAAGGACCAGAACTTGCTGGTGCTAACATTTCCCAACCGGGCCAAATCAGCACTGGAAAGGCCGGCGCTGCCCGTCAAAAAGAATCTGGGGAACAGGTCGGCAGTGGCCACCCCGATGCGGGCCGTGGCTGCATGGACCTGGGCTTCGGCCCGGCGGATGTCCGGCCGCCGCCGGAGCAGGTCCGAGGGGAGCCCCACCGGAATTTCCGGGGGGGTGGGCGGAATAGGAGACTCCACGCTCAATTCTTTCGCCAGGGCCGCGGGTTCCCGGCCCAACAGGACCCCTAAGCGGTATATGGCCGCCCGGGCCGCGGACTCCAAAATGGGAATCTGGGATTCTGTGGTAGCCACCTGGGCGTCGGCGTTGGCCACATCCAGGCGGCTCACAAAACCGGCTTCAAAGCGCCGGTGGGTGATTTCCGCGGTCTTCTTCTGTGCCTCCAGATTCTTGCGGGCGATGACCAGCTGCTGCTGGAAACCCCGCAGGTTGAGGTAATTGGTGCCCACGTCGGCGGCCAGGATTACCAGGACATCCCGGCGGTCCTCCACCGCGGCCCGCAGGTCAGCGGTGGCAGCTTCGATGCTGCGCCGTGCGCCTCCGAAAATGTCCAGTTCCCAGGAGGCGTCCAGGCCCACCTGAAAAAGTTCCCGCACCCCCCCGGCGGTGGCAATGGCGCCGCCGCCTGCTGCCTCGCTGGAGCCCTGGCTTTTTTGATAAATCCCCGAGGCTTCCACCTGAGGCCAAAGGGGCGCGCCCGCCACGGCCCGGGCGGCCCGGGCTTGGCGGATACGGGCTTCGGCTTGCCGCACATCAAGATTTGAACGAATCGCCATCTCCACCAAAGAGCTCAGGGTAGGGTCGTTGAAGGCCTGCCACCACTGCACCAGGGTCACCTGGTCGGTGGTGGTTCTGCTGGGATGGGCCGGGCTGACCACGGTCTGGCCGTCCCAACCGGGAGGAACTTCAGTCTTGGGAGGATGATAGTCCGGGCCCACGGCGCAGCCCCAGAGCAGCGCCAGGAACAAGGCCGGCAGAGACAATCTCGCCTTCCGGCAAAATAGACCTGGTCCACAGGAACTATCCATATGCTTAACCCTCCGGCTTTAGTCCGGGTCGGTCTGCCTGCTCTTCAGGACTATTCGTACCGCAGGGCGGTGATGGGATCCAGCCGGGAGGCCTTCCAGGCCGGGTAGTAGCCGAAGATGATGCCCACGGTCACCGATACGGCAAAAGCGGCAATGATGGCCTCCAGGGACATCTCGGTGGG
>FWPV01011203.1_pt1 | contig 14358 bp, 16 predicted proteins | sample 2228371 | NCBI WGS metagenome assembly FWPV01 (sample SAMEA103939776, study PRJEB20133) | metagenome
ATTGGATGCTGCTGCAAGACGAGCACACGTTGCTCAACCGCTCGAGTTTCTCGAAGTTCGGCTTCGAGGTCGGCCAGGCGGTGATCGTCTTCCAACGACTGCCCGACGAGACCCGGGCGGCGGCACCACGCGAACAAGCGATCACCGCACCGGCGGCGTGAGGGTCTCGGTCGCGGCACCGCCCTGGGCGAACACGGCCGCGCGGAAGCGTTCGGCATCGGCTCGGATCCGGGCGATCCGCTCCGCCGGCAGGCGATCCAAGGTCCGGAAGACCTGGGCCAAGCGCGGGTTGCGCGCGAGCCGCGGCCGGTGGGTGAGCAAAAAGTCCCAATAGAGGTAGTTGAACGGGCAGGCCCGCGGACCGTTCTTGAGCTTCACGTCGTACCGGCAGTGCCGGCACAAGTCACTCATCCGATCGATATAGGCTCCCGAGGCGGCATAGGGCTTGGAGCCCATGATCCCCCCATCGGCGTGCAGGGCCATGCCCAAGGTGTTGGGCAGCTCCACCCACTCGAAGGCATCGGCGTAGACCGCGAGGTACCAGCGGCACACCTCCTCGGGGCGCACACCCAACAACAGCGCCAGATTGCCCGTGAGCATGAGCCTTTGGATGTGGTGCGAGAGGGCCTCCGCACGAGTCTGCTCGATCGCCTGGCGCACACACGCCATGTCGGTCCGCCCGGTCCAATAGAAGTCCGGCAGCGGCCGGTCGGCGCCGAGCGCGTTGCGTTGCGCGTAGTCCGGCATGAAGAGCCAATAGACGCCGCGCACATATTCGCGCCACCCCAGGATCTGCCGGATGAAGCCCTCGACGCTGTTGAGCGGGGCGCGGCCGGCCCGCCAGACGGCCTCGGCCCGCCGGCAGACCTCCTCGGGCAGCAACAGACCGACGTTCAAATAGGGGGAGAGCGCGCTGTGGAACAGCCAGGCCTCACCGGCCCGCATCGCATCCTGATAGTCGCCGAAGTGCGGCAGGCCGTGCTGCAAAAAGTGCTCGAGCGCCGCCAGCGCCTGGACGCGGGTGACCGCGAAGCCGAACGGCTCCAGATCTCCGAAATGATGAGAGAAGCGCCGCCGCACGAGGTCGAGAACCTCGGCCGTGATCCGATCGGGCGGGAAGCGCAGCGGTCGCGGGAACGTCAGGTCGTCGGGGGCGCGCTTCCGATTGAGAGCATCGAAGTTCCACCGGCTGCCTTCCGGCTCGCCGGAGGCCGTCATCAAGATCCCGGTGCGTCGGCGCATCCAGCGATAGAACGGCTCCATGCGCAGCTGCCGACCGGAGGCCCACTGCGCGAACTCGGGCGTGGTGCAGAAGAACCGACGATCGAGCCGGATCTCGACCGGTAGACCCAAGCCGCGCGACCATCCCTCGACCTCCTGCCGCACCCGCCATTCACCGGGCTCGGTCACGATCACGCGATCGGGCTTCCAGCGCGCTACGGCGCGGCGGATCTCGCCCGCGAAGCTCTGGCTGTTGGCCGGGTCGTCCAGGCGGACGTAGTCGACCCGGATCCCCTCGGCGGCGAGCTCGGCCGCGAAATGCCGCATCGCCGCGAACAGGAAGGCGATCTTCTTGGGATGGTGGGGTACGTTGGTGCACTCGGCCGCCACCTCGGTGAGCAGCACCACGTCGCGCTCGCGGTCCAGCTCCTCGAGCGCGCTGACGCTGCGGCTCAGATGATCGGCGAAGAGATAGCGAAGGGCGGTCACTCGAGGCGCGCGAGCTCGAGCGCAGGCTCGGTCAACAGGCGGTAAGTGAGCTGCGAACCGTCCGGCGCGCGGGCTTCGAGACCGACCCAGCGACCGTCGCGATACCACAGCTCGAGCGCGAGATCGCCTTCGAGCCGCACCCGCCTGGCCGGCGAGGGGCGGCCGGCCACCGTCACCACGCCCTCGCCCGCGGGGACCACGCGCGCCCGCCGCAACCGCCCGAACTGGGTGTCGACCCACACCTCGCGATCGAGGAAGCCGGGATACCAATAGGTCGTGGGCCAGGCCTCGGCCGGCGCTAGATAGGCGCCGTCGGCACCCTCGACCGCGATGCCGTCGCTCGTGCGGACGGCGCGCACGGTGAACCGGGTTCCGTTGTCGTCGGTGCGGCTCCGGAAACTCTCGAACCGTCCGTTCCGCCACCGCTCCGAATTCTCGTGCCGATAGCGATAGAAAGTCAGCGGACCGAAGCCCACCGCGAGATCGACGTCGATGTCGCAGGACAGCGTGTCGTCGGCCCGCGAGAATCGGAGCCGGTGTCGGCCGATCTCCCACCCGTTGCGCAGGACCGCGAACTCCACCACCGGCTCGCTGCCCGCTCCGGGGCGAGGCGCCGCGAACCACGCCGCCATTCCCGTCAGCACCGCCCGCCGCTGCATTTTCGCCGTTCCCCGACGCTCACTGGACGTTACGCGGCGCGATCGAGCACGGATCAGTGGCCCGCGCGCTCCGCCAAGGGCCGCGGTTCCCCCAGTGCCGGAAGCCGTGCCGCCACGGCCTCGGCCGTGGGCTGCCCCTCCCGGGCCCCTACGCGTTCGCACGCCAGGGCCGCGGCGACGCTGGCGTAGGCGAGGGCCTCGGGCAGCGTCGCCCCCCTGTCGAGACCGGCCGCCAGCGCGCCCACGAAGGTGTCGCCGGCGCCGGTGGTGTCGACCGGACGCACCGGAAGGGCGGGGACCCACCAGCTGCCTTCGGGGCCGACAGCGATCGCACCCCGGGCGCCCAGGGTGAGGACGCAGGTCCGCCGCGGCCCGGCGAGGGTGCGGACCGCCTCTTCGGGGCTCGCCTCCCGACCGCGAAGGGTGGTGGCCTCGTGCTCGTTGACCACGAGCAGGTCGACCGGTTCCAGGGCACCTTCGGGGAGGACCGCAGCCGGTGCCAGGTTCAAGATCGTCCGGGCGCCCGCGGCCTTGGCGCGGGCGAGCGCAGCGAGCGTGACCTCGAGCGGGATTTCGTTCTGACAGAGCAGTGTCGTCCCGGGGCCGAGCGGCTCACCGTCGAGTTGGTCGAGCGAGACGTCGAGATTGGCGCCGCTGGCCACCAGGATGAGATTCTCCCCCCGGCGATCGACGGCGATCATCGCCGTGCCCGAGGGGCGCGGCGAGGTTCGCAGGCCCTCGACCTCCACGCCGGCCTCGACCAGACCCTGGCGTAGGAGCGGAGCCCAGGGATCGGGCCCGACCCGGCCGAGGAAGCGTACACGCGCCCCGAGCCGGGCGGCCGCGGCAGCCTGGTTGGCGCCCTTGCCACCGTGCGCCAGGCGCCAGCCGGGACAGAGCACCGTCTCGCCGGGGCGCGGCAGAGCCTCGACTTCGAAGACGAGATCGGCGTTGATCGAGCCCAGCACCAGGAGCATGGACCACCCCTCCGCCGCACCCGCCCGGCTCGGCGGGCACCACGGGAGGTGGCCCGTGGCCCCCGCCTCAGCGCTTGGAGAACTGGAAGCTGCGCCGAGCCTTGCGCTTGCCGTACTTCTTGCGCTCGACCACGCGATCGTCGCGGGTCAAGAAACCACCCGATTTGAGGATCGGCCGCAAGTTCGGATCGAAGTTGACGAGCGCCCGGCTGATCCCGTGTCGAATCGCCCCCGCCTGACCGGACAGGCCACCGCCCTTGACCGTGCACATGACGTCGTACTGGGACCGCCGGTCGAGCACGTCGAACGGCTGGTTGATGATCATCTGCAGCGTCGGGCGGGCGAAATAGGCCGTCATCTCGCGGCCGTTGACCACGAACTTACCCGAGCCGGGTTTGAGCCACACCCGGGCCACCGCGTCCTTGCGCCGCCCGGTGGCGTAGGCCCGACCCAGCGGATCGAGCTTGGGCTGGCGCTGCTCCAGCTCGACCGGCTCCGGCTGGGCCGGCCGCAGCCGCGCCAGATCGGCGAAGGTCCGCACCGTCTCAGCCATGCGCGGCCTCCCTCACGCTGTTCTTGCGGTTCAACGCCGCGACGTCGATCGGCACGGGTCGTTGCGCCTGATGCGGGTGATCGGCGCCCTTGTAGACGTGCAGCTTGCGCAGGACCGCCCGCTGCAGCGGCCCGCGGCTGATCATGCGGCTGACCGCCATCTCGATGACCCGCTCCGGGAATCGGCCGTCCAGCACCTTGTCGGCGGTGACCGACTTGATGCCGCCGGGATAGCCGGTGTGCCGGTAGTAGACCTTCTGGCGGCGCTTCTGGCCGGTCAAGGCCACCTTCTCGGCGTTGATCACCACCACGTGGTCGCCGCAATCCAGGTGTGGCGTCCACATCGGCTTGTGCTTGCCGCGCAAGCGCGTGGCGATCAACGACGCGAGCCTGCCGAGCACCAGCCCGTCGGCGTCGATCAGCCACCAATTGCGCTGGATCTCCGCCGGCCGCGCCGAATAGGTGCGCATCGCTCTCGAACCCCGAGCCTGGGTCGCCCGGACGTCGGTGTCGGGCGACAATACATCCACCTCGCGGAGCCCGTCGGATCCGCGCGGCGCGAGTGCTTACGAGCCCGCCGGCCCGCTGTCAACCGCACCCGCGGTCGCCGATCGGGCCGGTCCCTCGCCGCGCGCCTCGCGGCTTTCCGGGATGGCGTAGGTCCCGACCGCATGGGCCACGGGCTCGGCACGACCGAGGCTGCGGATGACCACCTCGCCGATCGCCAGCCGCGTCCCCAGCCGAAGGATGCGCCCCTCGCCGCGCAGATCGCCGGGCCGCGGCTTGCTCAGGAAATGCATGGTCAGATCGGTCGTGACGGCGAGCTCGACCCGGCCGATCAGCGAGAGCACGACCCCGTAGAGCGTGATGTCGGCGAGCGCGAACAGCGCCGGGCCGCAGATCGTGCCACCCGGCCGCACCAGCAGCTCGCTGAAGGGCAGCTCGACCTCGACGAGGCCGGGCTCGAAGCGACGGACCCGGCAGCCCAGCTGGCCGACATAGGGCACGCCTCGGGTGGCGAGCTCCTCGAACTCCTCGGCCGTCATCGAGGTTGGTGGCACCGCCGCTCGCTCCCACGGGTCAGGGTGAACATCGATTGACCGAACCCGTAAACGAAACCTTAAACCGACCGCTGCACACTGGGCCGCATCGACCACCCCGGGCGCGGCGGGTCGGCCCGCGCGGCGCCCTCGGAGCGGCAGCCATGCACATGGTCGCGATCTGCTCGCAAAAGGGCGGCTCCGGCAAGACCACGCTCTGCGGTCACCTGGCCGTCCAAGCCCACCTCGCCGGTGACGGCCCCGTGGTCCTGATCGACTGCGATCCCCAGGGCTCGCTGGCCGCCTGGTGGAACGCCCGCCAGCTGCCGGGCCCGGGCTTCGCCCGCACGACCCTGGCCACGCTCGACGACGACATCGCCAAGTTGCGTGCCGAGGGCTTCCGCTACCTGTTCGTCGACACGCCACCCGCGGCCAGCGCGGCGATCGCCCGGGTGATGCGGTTCGCCGATCTGGTGCTCGTGCCGACCCGACCCAGCCCGCACGATCTGCGGGCCGTGCGGGCCACCCTCGATCTGGCCGAACGCGCCGGCCGCCCGGTCGTGTTCGTGGTCAACGGTGCCAACGCCCGCTCGCGCCTCACCACCGATGCCGCCGTGGCGCTCTCCCAACACGGCACCGTGGCGCCCGTGCTGGTCACCCAGAAGATCGTCATGGCGAGCTCGATGATCGACGGCCGGACGGTCGTGGAGACCCACCCCGAGAGTTCCTCGGCCCGCGAAATCGAAGCACTCTGGTCCTACGTGCGTGATCGGCTGGCCAAGCTCGCCAACCGCGAGGCGTTCTTGCGCCGTCGCCTGGTTCGGACCGGGTTCGGTCGGCGGATGATCGAAGGCGAAGAGCAGCCGGGTGGGAACGAGCTCGGAGAGGTGGCATGAGGACCGCCCGCCTCAGTGCCGATCTGCTCGCCCGCAAGGGCGAGGCCCGCGCACTTGTCGACACCTACGGCACACCGCTGCTCGATCCGCTCCCGAACGAGCGCGCGCCGTCGCGCCCGGGCGACGGCCGTTCCCCGGCGGAGCGCGTGCGGGTGAGCTGCTCGCTGTCGGCCGAGGAGCGCCGTCGCTTGCGCATCCTGGCCGCACGCCGCCAGCGACCGGTGAGCGAGCTCGTGGGCGAGGCGGTGCGCCGCTGGCTCGACGAGCATCGCGAGGACTGCGCTTGCCTGGCGGTCTCCGGCCGGGAGGCCCCGGCCGGCGGCGAGCCGCGCGTCCACTGCCGAGCCGGCCGGTGAGCCCGGCAGCCGCCACGCTCTGGTCCGAGCCGGGCGGATCGCGCTATAGCCGGGTCGATCCGTGGGAGGGACGGCCATGGCATCCGGCGGCGACGAGCCGATCCTGTTGCGGGAGGAGCACGAAGGGATCGTCCGGTTGACGCTCAACCGGCCGAGGGCCCGCAACGCCCTTTCGCTGGAGCTCATGGAGCGTTTGCAGGCGGCATTGGACGCGATCCGTGTCGATCGGTCCGCCCGGGTGGTGATCCTGGCCGGAGCCGGACCCGCCTTCTGCGCCGGCCACGACCTCAAGGAGCTGCGCTCCCGCCCCGAGCGCGCCTTCTACGAGCGGACCTTCGCCACCTGCGCCCGGCTCATGCAGACCATCCTGGCGCTCCCGCAGCCGGTGATCGCCCGGGTCCACGGCATCGCCACCGCCGCCGGCTGCCAGCTCGTCGCCACCTGTGATCTGGCGGTGGCCGCCGAGACCGCGCGGTTCGCGACACCCGGTGTCAACATCGGCCTGTTCTGCTCGACGCCGATGGTGGCCCTCGCCCGCAACGTCGGCCGCAAGGCGGCCATGGAGATGCTGCTTCTGGGCGAGCTGGTCGACGCCCCGACCGCCCGCTCCCTGGGGCTGGTCAACCGGGTGGTCGCCGAAGAGCGGCTGGATGCCGAGGTCGAGGCCATGGCCCGGACCATCGCCTCGAAATCGCCGCTCACGCTGCGTATCGGCAAGGAGGCTTTCTATCGCCAGCTGGAGATGCCGGTGGCCGAGGCCTACGCCTACACCGCCCGGGTCATGACCGAGAACATGTTGGCCCGCGATGCGGCCGAGGGCATCGACGCGTTTCTGGAGAAGCGCACGCCCGTCTGGTGCGGCGCCTGATCGCCTTGCGCCGCCGCCTTCGGCCCGCCCTCGAGCCCGCGGCTTGATCGGCCGCGGCCGCCGCTCTATCGGCTGCTCATCCCGTACCCGGAAGCCCGCGATGGCCGAGGCCCCTCTCGTCTACGACGACGCCTACATCCGCCGCATCCTGTTGGACGTGAAGACCATTGCCATGGTCGGCGCGTCGATCAACGAAATGCGGCCGTCCTATTTCGCGATGCTCTATCTCCAGGGCAAAGGCTACCGGGTGATCCCGGTCAATCCGCGCTACGCCGGTCGGACGCTGCTCGGCGAGACGGTCTATCCCGACCTCGCGAGCATCCCCTTCGTGCCGGACATGGTGCAGATCTTCCGCCGCGCCGAGGAGGTTCCGCCGATCGTCGAGGCGGCGATCGCCAAGGGGATCGGCGTGATCTGGATGCAGTTGGGCGTGCGCCACGACGAGGCCGCCCGGCGGGCCGAGGCGGCCGGCTGCCGGGTGGTCATGGATCGCTGCCCGAAGATCGAGTACGGCCGGCTCTTCGGCGAGATCGGCTGGCTGGGCGTCAACCGCGGCGTGCTCAGCGCCAAGAAGGGCCGCGCGGTCCAGCTCACCCGCCGGCGCGAGCCGATCCGCTGAGCTCGCCCGTGGCCTCCGTGGTACCAGCGGCGGCCTTGGCGTCGCCCGGCGCATCGCTCGGCACCGCAACCGACGGCTCCCCCAGGCGGGCCTCGAGGCGCGCCAGACGCGCCTCGATCTGTGCCGCCCAGCTCGTGACCGGCCCGGCCCCGTCGGGCGCGTCGCGGGCCGTGCCTTCCTCGAGCAAGCGCGAGAGCCACTGGCCGAGGGTGAGCCCGCGGGCCCGCGCCGCTTCGCCGGCCGCCTTCTGCAGCCGGGGCGGCACGCCACGGACCGTCCAGCGCGCCGATCGTGCCGGCTTCTCGCCCCGCTTCGCTTTCTTCTTCGCCATCGCTCGCCCGTCGCGGCCGCCGCCGCGGCCCCCGATCGGCACGATCGGCGCCGGGGCGGCGGTGGACGAGCATAATCGGCCACGAGGAGGCTCGCCATGCTGATCGGGATCGATCCGCTCCTGCCCGGGGAGCTGCTCGCGGTGCTGCGGGAGATGGGGCACGGCGACACCATCGCCCTCGTGGATGCCAACTTTCCCGCCTTTCATCTGGGGCCGCCCACCATCCGCATCGACCAGGACCTTGTGCGGACCGGCCGGGCGGTGCTCTCGGTCCTGCCCTTGGACGGCTTCGTCGAGGCCCCGGTCCGCTTCATGGAAGCCGATGGCGAGCCCGGTCGACTGCAGCCGGTGCACGCCGACTTCCTGACGATGCTACGGGAAGTGGCCGGGGATTGGCCGATGGCGGGGCTGGAGCGGTTCCGGTTCTACGAGACGGCCCGCGAGTGCGTGGCGATCGTCGCCACGCTCGAGCGGCGGCCCTGGGCCAACGTCATCTTGACCAAGGGGGTCCTGGATGCCGAGGGCCGGGTCTGGCGGCCGGAGCGCAAGCCGATCGCCGCCCGCGGCCGGCGGCGGGGCTGATCAACGCTCCCTCGCCACCGGCAGCCGTTCGAGGAAGGCGAGCAGGCGCGGTGCGAGCTCGCTGCGGAACCGCGGCCCGGTGAACAGATCGGAATGGGCGGCCGCAGGCAGCTGCAGCCGCGCGCGCAGGCCCCCGGGTGCCAGTGTTTCGTGCAGGCCGTGGGTCTGGCCGGGACCGACCAGGGCGTCCATCTCGGCCTCGACGGTCAGGACCGAAAGGCCGCGGCTGGCCTCGCGCACCGGCGGCGGCAGGAGCGGGGTCTCGGCACGGAGCCGGGCCACCAGGTCGAGCCAGAGTTCACTCGGCACGTCCTGGAGCGCGTGCAGCGCATCGAGTGCTCGGCTCGCGGGCCCGAGCCGCCCGTCGAGCCGCTCGGCCACCGCCGTGAGCCGCACCGCCCCGTAGATCCACGGATCGGCCGCGGCCACCGTCCGCAGCTGCCACCGCCCCGGCAGGACCAACCGGCCGGCCCCGGGCCACTGCGCGCCGACGCGTTCGAGGCAGAGCGCGGCCAGCGTCGCCTCGGGAAGGGCCGCCAGTGCCCGCTGCAGCGCGGTGGGCGCGAGCTCGGGCCGCGAGGGTGTGCCGAGCAGGACGAGGCCCACGGGTACCGCCTCCGACCTCCGTTCCCGCGCGGCCAGGGTGGCGGCGAGCGCGGCATCGCCGGCCTGCGAGACCGCGACCACGAGATCGGGTCGAAAGCGGGCCACCGCCCGTCCGGTCACCGCCGCCTGCTCGGCCGCCCCGAACGGCCCGTGGCTCGGCGGGACGAGCCGGGCGTCGCGCCACTCCAGGACCGCGAGTTCGCAGCCGGCGAGCAGCACCGCGGCCAGCTCGGCCAGCACCGTGGCCGCGTAGCCCGAGCAGGGGGCCACGAGTAGGACCCGGGGACCGCGTGCCTTACGCGCCGGGCCCAGACGCACCAGCCGGGCCCACGGCTCCTCGACCAGCGGCTCGGCGGCCAACGGGCGCTCCAGCAATCCCGCCACCGCCTGCTCGATGGTCCGCTCGACGGGGCGGCCGATCTCCAGATCGTCGGCCAGCCAGCCGGCCCAGCTCGCGAGCGGGACGAGGCCGAGCCGGGCGGCGCCGCGCTCCAGCGAGCGGGCGAACGGCGCCCAGCCCGCGCGCCAGGCCTCGGGCAGCCCCCCGAACAGCATCGACGCGGAACGGCTCCGATCCGCCTGTCAGGCGACGGCGGCGATCGCGTGCTCGATGGCCGCCAAGGCCTCGGCCGCCTTGGCCGCGTCGGGCCCGCCGCCCTGGGCGAAGTCGGGTCGGCCGCCGCCGCCTTGGCCCCCGACCGCGGCCACACCGGCGCGGACCAGCTGGACCGCGTCGAGCTTGCCGACCAGATCCGGGGTAAGGCTCACCACCACCGCGGCCTTGCCCTCGTTCACGCCGACCAGGGCCACCACACCCGAGCCGAGCTCCTTCTTGATGGCATCGGCGGTACCGCGCAGCTCCTTGGGCGGGATCCCCTCGACGACCCGGGCGGCGAGCTTGAGATCGCCCACTTTGCGGATCCCGTCCTCACGGGACGGCCCGCCGGTCAAGAGCCGCTGACGCAGCTGGGCGAGCTCGCGCTCGAGCCGGCGCCGCTCCTCGAGCAAGGCGTTCACCCGCGCCGGCAGATCGGGCAACCCGACCTTCAACAGCTGGGCGAGTTCGCCCAAGAGCCGATGCTCGCGGGCCGTCTCGTCGAACGCCGCCTCGCCGGTCACCGCCTCGACCCGGCGGATGCCGGCCGCCACCGCGCTCTCGCTCGACAGCCGGAACAGGCCGATGTCGCCGGTCCGGTCGACGTGCGTCCCACCGCACAGTTCGAGCGAGTAGGGCCGACCATCCTCCTCGCGGCCCATGGCCACGACCCGTACCTCCTCACCGTACTTCTCGCCGAACAGCGCCATGGCGCCGGCGGCGATCGCCTCGTCGCGGGCCATGATCCGCACGCTCACCGCGTCGTTCTGGCGAACGTACCAGTTGACCTCGCGCTCGATGATCGCGAGCTCCTCGTCGCTCAACGGCTTGGGATGGCTGAAGTCGAAGCGCAGGCGATCGGGGGCGACCAGCGAGCCCTTCTGGGCCACGTGCGGCCCCAGATGCCGGCGCAGCGCCGCGTGCAGGAGGTGGGTCGCCGAATGGGCGCGGCGGAGCTTGGCCCGCCGGGCCTCGTCGACGCGCAGCTCGAGGTCGGCGCCGACCCGGATCTCGCCCTGCTCGACGCGGCAGAGATGGGCCACGACGTCGCCCACGAACCGCTTGGTGTCGAGCACCTCCAACAACGCATCGGCCGAGCGGATGATCCCGGTGTCACCGATCTGGCCACCCGCTTCGCCGTAAAACGGCGTCTGATTGGCGACCAGCCAGACCTCCTCACCCCGGCCGGCGCGCTCGATGCGGGTCCCGTCGCGCACCAGGGCCACACAGCGGCCCTCGGCACGGGTCGTGGCGTAGCCCAGGAACTCGCTGGCGCCGAGCTCCTCCTTGATCTCGAACCAGACCGGCTGGATCGCCGTCTCGCCGGAACCCTTCCAGGCGGCGCGCGCGGCCGCCTTCTGACGGGCCATGGCGGCATCGAACCCGGCCCGGTCGACCCGCCGGCCCTGGGCGCGCAGCGCGTCCTCGGTCAGATCGAGCGGGAAGCCGTAAGTGTCGTAGAGCTTGAAGGCGACCTCACCGGGCAACGGGGCGCCGCGCGGGAGCTTCTCGGTCTCCTCTTCGAGCAGCCGCAAGCCGCGCTCGAGCGTGCGCCGGAAGTTGGTCTCCTCGAGCTTCAAGACTTCCTGGACCAAGGCTTCGGCCCGGGCGAGCTCGGGATAGGCCTGGCCCATCTCGGCCACGAGCGTGGGCACGAGCCGCCACAAGAGCGGCTCCTCGACCCCCAGCAGGTGGGCGTGGCGCATGGCCCGGCGCATGATCCGGCGCAGTACGTAGCCGCGGCCCTCGTTGGAGGGCATCACCCCGTCGGCCACCAGGAAAGCCGAGGCCCGCAGATGGTCGGCGATGACCTTGAAGGAGGGGCGCTTGTCGCCGGCGAAGGGCGTGCCGGTGAGCTCGACGGCCCGGCCGATGATCCGCTGGAACAGGTCGATCTCGTAATTGTCGTGCTTGCCCTGCAGGACGGCGGCGATCCGCTCGAGGCCCATGCCGGTGTCGATCGAGGGCTTCGGCAGAGGGATGCGGGTCGTCTTGTCGACCTGCTCGAACTGCATGAACACGAGGTTCCAGATCTCGATGAAGCGGTCGCCGTCGGCGTCCGCCGAGCCGGGCGGGCCGCCCGGAACCTCGGGCCCGTGATCGTAGAAGATCTCGCTGCACGGCCCGCACGGCCCGGTGTCGCCCATCGCCCAGAAATTGTCGGATGTCGGGATCCGGACGATCTTGCTCTCCGGGAGGCCGGCGATCTTCTTCCAGAGCTGGAAGGCCTCCTCGTCCTCGGCGTAGACCGTGGCCATCAAGCGCTCCGGGGGCAGCCCAAACTCGCGGGTCACGAGGTTCCAGGCCAGCTCGATCGCCACGTCCTTGAAATAATCGCCGAACGAAAAATTGCCCAGCATCTCGAAGAAGGTGTGGTGCCGGGCGGTGTAACCCACATTGTCCAGATCGTTGTGCTTGCCGCCGGCCCGCACGCACTTCTGCGCGGTCACGGCCCGCTTGTAGGGGCGGTGCTCGACCCCGGTGAAGACGTTCTTGAACTGGACCATGCCGGCATTGGTGAACAGCAGGGTCGGGTCGTTGTGCGGCACGAGCGGCGAGGAGGGCACCACCTCGTGGCCGTGGCGCCGGAAATAGTCGAGGAAGGTCTGGCGGATCTCGTTGACGGTCGGCATGGTCTCTTCGCTCGCGACGAAGCGTTCGGGCGCGCGCCCTCCGCATCGCCCGCCTCCAAGGTAGTGGCGCCGAGGCGGAAGCGGAAGGTTCGGCACCTCCGCCGCTCGCGAGCGGGGCTCAGATCCGCGTGAGCAGCGCCCCGTCGGCGGCGAACACGGGCGGGCTCGGGCCGCCCACGATCCGGCCGCCCGCGGCCGCGAGCGCCCGGGCCACGGAGGGGCTCGCCAGCACCTCGCCCGCCTCGTGCGGGGCGGCCATCTGCAAATAGCGCAGCGCGTCACCCCGCGCCCCGGCCCGGGCCACCACTTCCAACACCACCGCGCGATCGGAGCCCAGCCGGGCCGCCGGGCCGATCAGCGCCGCGGCGAACTCGTCGGCCACGACCGTATCGGCGGCGACCTCGAGGACGCCCCAGAGGCGCACGACCGGCGCGTCCGCGGCCGGCGCGTCACCGCTGTCGTCCCCGTCGGGCGCGGCTTCGAGGCGCTCGAGGAGCACGACGTCCAGTTCCAGGGGCGGGATTACCAGGGCCAGGCGCCGGGCCAGGGCCCCCGGCTCGGCCAGCGCCGCGGGCGGCACCGGCGCGGCGAAGCGGCCCAGCCGCACGCGCAGGAGCGCGGGCAGCGCGAGGAGCGAGGTGGCGCTCACGAGGGGAGTTGCACGGCGGGCCCGGCGCTCCTAAACATAGAGGCAGGCGGGTGTAGTTCAGTGGTAGAACGACAGCTTCCCAAGCTGTATGTCGTGGGTTCGATTCCCATCACCCGCTCCAAAGCCTCCTAACTCGGCCGGTCGGCGGTCTTGGCGGCCAGATAGGCGAGCAGCCCTTCCTTGGTGAACAGCGCAGGATAGTCGGCCTCGGGGATGTCGATCCCGAGTCGTTCGTGCAGTCCGATCACCAGGTTGAGGAAATCCATCGAGTCGAGATCGAGCGCGTCGCGCAGATCCTTCTTCGGATCGACCGCCGCGAAATCGGCCTCCGGGGCGATCCCCGCCAGGACTTCGGCCACAAGGGCTTCGAGCGATGGCGCACTCATAGGGTTTCGGGCCTTTCCAGATGGTCGGCGATGGCGGCGAGCAGCCGGCTGCCCAGATGCCCGTCGCTCGCCCGGTGATCGGCGGCGAGCGTGAGCCGGACGACCGGCAGGGCCACGAGCCCGCCCTCGGCGTCGACCCAGGGTCGGGTGACGATCCGGCCGAAGCCGATCATCGCCACCTGGGGAGGGTGGATCACCGGCCAGACCGCCTCGGCCCCGCGCTCGCCCAGGCTCGTGATGGTGGCCGTGGCGTCGGCGAGCTCGGAGCTCTTGAGCCCGCCACCGCGCGCCCGGGCCACGAGGTCGCGCAACGCGGCCATGAGCTCGGGCAGGGAGCGGCGGTCGGCATCGTGGATCGCCGGGGCCACGAGCCCGCCGCCACGCAGGGCGATTGCCCAGCCCGGATGGACGCCCGGCCCCGGCCGGAAGCCGCCCTCCAGCCAGAATCCGTTGAGCTCGGGCACCTCGGCCAGAGCCAGCGCCGTGGCCTTGAGCAGCAGCACCGCCGGCAACAGCCGCTCGGGTGGTGGCCGCTCGCGGTTGAGCGCCTCCAGGAACGCCAGCGCCCGGCCCATGGGCACCGTGCTCTCGAGGTAGTAGTGCGGGATCTCGCGCTTGGAACGGCTCATCGCCGCGGCGATGGCCTTGCGCATCTCGATCGGATCGAAGCCGCGGCGGACCGCGGCTGGCGCCATCGCCTCGGCCGACGTCGGCGGGGCGGCCGGTGCCGGCTCGGCCGCCGCACCTCGGGCCGCCGCCTCGACGTCGGCCACCGTGATCGCTCCTTCGGGGCCCGTCCCGTGCAGGCCGGCGAGCGGCACGCCTAGTTCCAGCGCCCGCCGCCGCGCCGCCGGGGTGGCCTTGATCCGAGCGCCGCCGGCGAGCGGCCGGGGCTGCGA
>FWPV01008687.1_pt1 | contig 14356 bp, 7 predicted proteins | sample 2228371 | NCBI WGS metagenome assembly FWPV01 (sample SAMEA103939776, study PRJEB20133) | metagenome
GCTTTGGATTATATGGGCGCGTTCAACATCACCGGCGGGTTCCTGGTCGCGGTCGGCAGCGTGGGGATGGCGCAAGCGCCGAGCACATCCTCTACACAGTATTCCGTGATGCAGAACTTCGCATCGCCGCAGGCCGCCGGCACACTGGTGAGTATCGTCGCAGCAGACGGGACAGCAGTGCTCACCTTTGCCCCGACCAAAGCCTACCAGTCGGTCGTCTTCTCTTCACCCGCACTCAAAAACGGAGAGACGTACACGGTCTATGGCGGCGGCGCTTCAAGCGGGACGGCGTCCGACGGCCTTTACACCGGCGGGACGTACACTCCCGGCTCGCCGGCCACCAACTTCACGATTTCGAGCATCGTGACTGGAGGAGGTGGAGGCGGGTTCTTTGGCGCGCCCGGGAACGTTCCGGGCGGCCCGCCGCGTCCCGGGGGAGGCAATCGTCGCCCCTGAAATCTTGCCGTGTTCGGGCCGGTTTCTAACCGCGTCCGAATGTGAGAATGACCGCAACTTTCGCTCTCTCATTCTCGTATTGTATAAGCCCGTACGCAATCCAGCACGGGCATTCTGATGATAACCGATACGCGAAAGGAGACATCGAAATGAATGAAGTAACAACCACCGCAACCGAACCGGCCGCCAAGCTCACCACCGAGCAGGTTTTTGAAAAGATGCACACGACACGCGACCTGACCAACGCTGATCTCAGTGGCCTGGACCTGGCAGGCATAAAGTTCGCCGGCGTGAAGATGCCCGGCGTGAACCTTTCGGGCGCGAACATGCCCGGCAGTCTCTTCGCGGGCGCAGAAATGGCGAACGCCAACCTCGCCAATGCTGATATGGTCGGCGCGAAGTTTATGGGCGTCAATCTGCTCAAAGCCGTGCTCACTAAAGTCAAACTGACCGCTGCCAAGTTCATGGGCGTCAACCTCGAAGGGAGCGATCTTTCCGGCGCAGACCTGACGGACAGCGGCTTTATGGGCGTGAACCTGACCGGCAGCCAACTGCGCGGCGCAAAACTGCTCGGCGCAAAGCTCACGGGGACCAATCTCAAAGACGCCGATCTGACCGAAGCCGACCTCACCGGCAGCACGCTCAAGCGCGTTGACGTGAGCGGCGCGGACTTCAGCGGGGCAAACACCACCGGCGCGCGCGCCAGCAAAGTCAACTGGGAAGCCGCCAAGACGCCGCCCGCGCAACTGCCGGAGGCGATGCCCGAACTGCCGGCCTGGCTGCCCGGCGTCATCGCCGGCGTCGCCGTCGTGCTGATCCTTGTGGCGCTGCGCAAGAAAAAACACCATAGCTAATGATCTATTTTCCACCTGTGCTTGCGGCGGAGTGTGATCCGCCGCATTTTGTTATGACCGCCTCCCCACCGACTGCTCTGCCACAGGCAAGTTGCCGGCAATGAGTGCGCCGAGGAAAAACCGCGGTATCTACACTATCGAATTAACAAATTTCACCTAACTCACCCACAAGCTCTTACATAAACTAGCAAACGTGATACAATGCAGCTATCTTTTACATAAACAGTTAGACCATCCGACCAACGACTATCCGGCTAATTTACAGGAGGCACAATGACGGAAGAGATTGAGTTCGTTTCCAATTACAACGATATGAGTAATGAACGGGGTTTCCAATTTGAATTCTACTGCAATCGCTGCGGCACCGGGTATCGCACCCCCTTCCAAGCCTGGGCGGTGGGAACGGCGGCCTCGGTGCTGGACACCGCCGGTAGCCTCTTGGGCGGCATCTTCGGTTCGGCAGCCAACGTCGGTGAACGGGTACGTTCGGCGGCCTGGCAAAAAGCCCACGACGAAGCCTTCCAGCAGGCTATGGAGAAGATTCGTCCGAATTTTATCCAATGTCCGCGCTGTTCGACCTGGGTGTGCAAGAAGAGCTGCTGGAACACCAAGCGAGGATTATGCAAGGAGTGTGCTCCCGATTTAGGCGTTGAGATGGCTGCCGCGCAGGCCAGTCGCTCCGTCGAAGAAGTCTGGGCACATGCGGCGATGGCCGAAGAGGATAAGAAGTTAGGCAAGGAGAATTGGCGCGAGACCATCGTCGCCTCGTGTCCCAACTGCCATGCCCCCCTCGCCACCAATGCCAAATTCTGCCCGGAGTGCGGAACCAAGCTCAAGGTCGAGTTGCGCTGTCGCAAGTGTAACACCCTGCTAACCCCTGGGGCGAAATTCTGTCCCGAATGTGGTACAAAAGTGTAAGGCAACAATGACAACTTCAGCAGGCGGTTAGTACAACACGAAAACTCCCGGAGAATTCAGCGCCGGGAGTTTTTGCGTAACAGGTCAGAGCAATAACTTTTTTAAGGCGTCACGCTAGGACCAACCGGGGTTTCGGTCGGTGTCGGGGTAAGCGTATCGGTGGGTGTTGGTGTCTCTGTCGGTGTGGGGGTCAGCGTTGGCGTTGCCGTGAGCGTCGGGGTTATCGTGGGAGTCGGTGTCAATGTCGGAGTTGCCGTCGGCGTCACCGAGGCGGTCGGTGTTATGGTAGAGGTCGGTGTCGAGGTTGCCGTGGAGGTGGGTTTCGGTGTTGCCGTCGGTAGGTCGCCCAGCCGATCATACCATACTTTCACCAAAGCCAAACCGCCGCTCTCGTAGTATTCCACACGGATGGTATGCCGTCCGGCACTCACATTCACATCCTTCGTGTAGGTCTTATCACCCCGGCTGATGTGCCATTCGTCCAAAATCTGGACATCGTCCAGGAAAATCCTTATGCCGTCGTCGGCAATCGCCGAGAAACGGTACACACCCGCCGTCATCTCTAAGCTGCGGCTCCACCGCACCGCGAAGTTATCCACCGGCAGCCCAACCGTTGGGGCATTCATTTGCCAATCAAAGTCAATCTTGGGATCGTTGCGGATAAAGACCGGAGCGCCGGTCAAGGTGGGATTGTTCCAGTACTCACCCTTCCAGTCGTTGAAGGTTGTGGCCACTTTTTGCCATGTCAGACGCAAACGCGCCTCGCCGCCACGTTCATAGTATTCCACCCGCAGGTTATGTTCGCCAGCCACTAACGGCATTTCCACCACTCTTTCGCGTTCCGCACCGTCGTGCCATTCGTCAATAAGCAGTTGGTTGTCAAGCCACAAACGCGCACCGTCGTCCACAATGAGGTGAAAACGGTAGGTTGCGGCCTCAAATGTCAGCTTGCGCGTCCAACGTGCAGAGAAATTATCAACAGAAATCCCCAGATTCGGTGCTGCAGTACCCCAGTTGAAATCCAAGTTGACATCGTTGCGGGTCAACACCGGGTTGCCCTCCAGGAGGCGATTGTTCCAATATTCACCCTTCCAATCGGGGAAATTGGTTTGTTTTTCCCAGCGCAGGCGGATAACGCTCTGTCCGGTGGCTTCGTAGTACTCCACGCGCAGGGAATGGTTGCCCGCCGCCAATGGAAGATCAACGGCGAGGGTGCGCGCCGCGTCATTACGCCATTGGTCAATGAGCAGGTTGCCATCCACGTAAAACCGCGCCCCGTCGTCCATAGTCAAGTAGAAACGATAAGTTCCACCTTCAAAGGCCAATGCCCGCGTCCAGCGTACCGAAAAATTGTCCGCCGGGAAGCCGGCAAGGGGAGCGCTATTTCCCCAGTTGAAATCTACTTCGGCGTCATCGCGCACGACGGAGGGAGTGCCGCTCAAGGTGGGGTTGGTGAAGTATTCGCCACGCCATGCCGTAATATTGGGTGTCGCCGTTGTGGATGGCGTCGGTGAAGGCGAGGGCGATGCCGAGGGTAAGGGCGTAGGTGTCGCTGTCGCCGTGGGTTGCAGTGGCGTAGGTGAAAAAGTCGGCGAGACCGTTGTCAGGATCAAAGAGGCGGTAGCCTGGACATTGCGGCCCGGGATCTGCGCCAACACTTGGATGGCAGGGTGACCGGCCCACGTCTGCGCCACGGTGAAGGTTGTGCTGAAAGTCCCATCTGCCTTGACCAACACCGTTGCAACCGGCGGCATCACGTTCTTGCCGGTCTGCGGATCAACAAGGATGATGTCGACAGCAGTATTGGGTGGCCAGCTTACGCCTAAAGCGGTAATTTTAGCTCCCGGCGCACCGATGGGCGGTGACACGCTGAGCAAGGGAGTCTTATCAAACGGCAGCGGTGTGGGAGTAGACTTTGGAAACATCCCACTACCGCGCAAGACCAGCACCAGCAGCACGCAAATGAAAACAAAGGCAAGCCCCAAAAAGCCCATAACGACATAAAACCAACGCGGCACCCCCGGCGGCGGCACCGGATTGTAGAAGGATTCCTCCGGTACATTTTCCATAAGCTATCCCTCCTCTGCAAATAGTCGCATAGTCGTTAGTCCGATAGTCCGGCGATCCTTAATCAGGGCTGCGCCATAGACTGCGCACACTATAGAACTATCAGCTACACTATAATATACACACTCTCATTATACTTCAAGACGTGAAATCAAAGAATATTGTTCCGGTATCTAGGCAAACAGTAACTGCTCAGCAGGTCATAAATCTTGCACCGCCGAGGTCGCAGAGACCGCTGAGATGGATGAATTGGCAGACTTGGGGGCAATTTGGCAGCATTTTGCCTCCGCAATCTCTGCGCGCTCTGCGTCTTCTGCGGTGAAATGGACACCCCCTGAAATCCTTCTAACGTCTCGCTCGGTCCTAGAACCAGCGTTGTTTATCTACCTGATTACGCAAGGGAAAATCGCCGCGCAGAAAGCGGTCGAGATTCTCACAAAAGATGTCGAGGATGTACTGCGCCTCGAATTGCGTGCCGCCGGCGGCATGAGGGGTGATGAGCACGTTCGGCATGTCCCACAGCTCGCTGTCGGGCGGGAGCGGCTCTTGGGCGAAGACGTCCAACGCCGCGCCGCGCAGGTGGCCGCTTTTCAATGCTGCGAGCAGTGCAGTTTCGTCAATGATGCGTCCACGCGAGATGCCCACAAGGAGTGCACCGGACTTCATCTGCGCGATCTCCGCCGCACCGATCATGCCGTCGGTTTGAGGCGTGTAGGGAACGGTGACGACGACATAATCGGACACCTTCAGCAATTCGTGGAGGCGTTCTAATCCCCACAGAGCCTCAACAGTATCCGGTTTTTGCAGCGGCAGCACATCCACGGCAACGACACGCATTCCAAAGGCAACGGCACGCTGTGCTACAGCAGTTCCTACCGCACCAAGCCCAATGATGCCCATCGTGCTCCCCGTCAGCTCGCGCATCTGGGGGCGAAATTCTTGAAATGCCCACTCGTGTTTCTGCTGCTTGAGGACAAAATCCTTGATGCAACGTGTGAAGGCCAGGATCATGCCGAAGACGCTATCGGCCAGACACGCGCCGTGTGTACCGCGCGCGCTGGTGAGGATCACATCGCTTGCGGCCAATTCGGGAATTGCCAGATAGTTGTTGACGCCCGAGCTGGGCGCTTGCAGCCATTTAAGCCGCTTGGCCACCAGAAAGGCATTGCGGTCCAGCCCCCCCATATACACCTCGGCGTCGGCAATCATCGCCGGCAAATCCTCGCGCTTCTCGCAGTATGCGAATTCCACACCGGGAAACTTTGCCTGCAGATCAGGAATCGCCTTTTCCAGCCCCATCAAACTCGCGCCGATCAAAACTTTCATCGAGAACCTCCCTCGAAAAGTCTTTTTCACCGCCAAGACGCCAAGATCGTCAAGAAAATAATCTGGCGTGCATTCACAAATCATTCACCCGACAATAAAAATCTTGGTGTACTTGGCGGTTTATCCAATGGATTCACACCTCAATTTTTACGTAACACCAGCGGCAGGTAGATGGTGCACTCAGTCTCCATCACAATGTCCTCACCTAGCGGGAAATTGTCGGTATTGACAGGCGGTTCAGCCTGCACGTACTTGACCATGCCGGCGTCCACGAAGTCGGCAGATGGCAGGGATGCTGCGGCTGACGCCCATCCCACGCCGATCGTCAGCCCATAATTGGTATTGGTCTGACCCCACACGCCGATCTGGTAGATGCCCGTGTGCGGCGCGCGGAACGTGACCCGTTCAGAGGCGGGACCCATCGCCACCACATCTGGCCAGCGGTTGCTCGCCGGATACCACACGAAAAGGTCAGGATCGCCCGAGTTAGCCGTGACTGTCACGGTGATCACGCGATTCGCCACCATGGCCAGGCGATAGAGACGCCATTGACCGGCGCCGATAGACGTACTGGCCGGGATAAAGTTGATGAAGTCGGAAGCTGCCGGCCATGACACGTTGCCGGCGCCGTCACGGAACCAGGCGAGAATATAGCTCACGCCGGCCTCGGTCAAAACCCAGTTGTGACCGGCGGCATAGGCGATCCAACCGCTATCCCCGCGCTGTGTCCACCGGTGGAGAGCCGAATCGTAGGTGTATGCGACAAGACGCATGCTGCGCAAACCGGAGCCGCCGGCATCTTGCGCCGACAACGCCAACGTCACCGTCGGCACAGAGGTCGTTTGCGCACCGCCGGCAATGGTGATGGTCCCGGTCGGCACCATGGTATCCGTAACGAACGGACGGACGCGAACGGTATGAACCTGGACGTTGTTGCTCTCATCCGATTCGGTGAAGCGATTGTTATAATCTACAACAACGTAGATGTCGTGCAAGCCCTGCAACCCGCTCGTGTCCCATACCATCCCTGTCCATGTCACCACCTGGCGATAGAGCAAGGGAATGGTCATGGTGGCGATAAGGCTGCCGCCGAGGGACGGTGCGCCGTCAAAGAAAGCGACAGGTACATGCCTCAGCGGGTGGCGGGTCGCGTTGACAAAACGCGCCCCAATCCCGGCCGGCGTACCGGCATGGACAACGGGCGGGCGCACGAACACGCTTTGCACGGCCAGATCGGGCAGACCGATGAGAGAAGAAACAACGGTGGTCACCGTGATCGTGCGAGGCGGATTGCGGCCATCGTCGAGGGTGACGGCATTCTCGATCGTAGCATGATACACCGCGTCATCCACAACCTGCGCATGATAGGCGAAGGAGCGTCCCTGCAGCGGTGCCAGGTAGCCACGCCAGGTCAAGAGACCACCGGACTGTTCACCGCCCCATGTTGCGCTGGCGCTGCCCTGGATGTAGTCAATGTTGTGCGGCAGGGTATTCGTCAAAACGAGATGAACGGTAGCATCACCGGTGTTCTGAAGCGTCACATTGAAATCCAACCGGTCGCCCGGCTCAACGATGGCGGTGCTGGCTTTATTGAGCAACACCACGCCACGGCCCAGGATGAGATGGAGCTCGCCGGCCGAAGGCCCACCCTCGTTGTTGTCTTTAGCCCCGATAAGAAAATCGGCCAGGCCGTCGCCATTGACGTCACCGGCGGCAGCTAGCGGGTCGCCGGCGCCGTCCCAAGCCGCTTCACCCAGATAAGTGCCATCCGCGCGCGCCAGGGCGTAGGCACGTCCCCAATCAGCAGCAGCGCGCCCATAGAGAAGATAGGCTTTGCCGGCGCCGATGGCCGTTTCGTCATTGTCCCGCGCGCCGATAAGAAAGTCGTCATACCCATCGCCGTTCACGTCACCCGCGCCGGCCACCGACCAACCGGCGTTATCGTCGGGCAACTCGCCAACAAAAACCGCATCGGCGCTCCCCAGGTTGAATCCCGCACCCCAGTTGGCCGGGGAACATCCGAGCAGCAGATAAGTATTACCGGCCACCAGCGAACCGCCCGGCGCGCTGATGAGCATATCCGCCAGACCGTCACCGTTCACATCCCCTGCACCGGCCACCGACCAGCCAGCATTGATGTCACCGGCCTGACCGGAGAAGGAGGCGTCGGCGTTGGTCAGGCTAAAACTCGTACCCCAGTTAGCAATGTGCCGCCCCAAGACGAGGTAGGCTTGTCCGCTGCTATGGTGCGGCGCGCCGATAAGGAAATCGGCATAGCCGTCGCCATTGACATCGCCGGCGCCGGCCACGCTGCTGCCGGCCAGGTCGCCGTCCGCTGCACCCAGGAAAGCGGCGTCGGCGTTCGCCAGGGAAACCGTACCCTGCCAATTGGCTTTGCCGAGCAGCAGGTAGACCTTGCCCCTGGCCGTGTTATAGCCGGGCGCGCCGATGAGGAAATCGGCATAACCATCAGCGTTCACATCGCCTGCGCCGGCCACGGCATAGCCGGCGTTGCTGTTCAGCGCTTGCCCCGTAAAAGTGACAGCGGCGGCTGCCACCAACGGCACATTGCGCTCCATATCGGTTGCGCGTCCCAGGATCAGGTAAACCTTTCCGGGGCCGGCACTGTTGCCATCCGGCGCGCCGACCAAAAAGTCATCGTAGCCATCGCCATTGACATCGCCGGCACCTGCTGCAGACCAGCCGGCGCGGTCGGCATCCGCCTGCCCCAACAAAATGGTATCGGCCTGAGCAATATCGAGGTTCTCTTGCCAACGCCCCCAGGAGCGACCGGAGAAGAAATAAACCCGTCCGGCCTCATTCTGTGGAAACTCCTCGCTGAAGGGCGCGCCAACGACAAAATCGTCGTAGCCGTCGCCGTTGAAGTCACCAATACCGGCAGCGGCATAGCCGGCCCGGTCAACAGCTCGCTCGCCGATGAAAGAAACATCGCTGTGGGTCGCCAGCGAGGGGACCGTGCGCCATAGTTCGGCACCGCTCAAAGGGCTGCCGCCTTTCTTCTGCGTACCCACGTACAGACGACCGTGGAAGGGGGTCATCACGTAAGCCGCGGTATTGCTGATATTCTGAAAACCGTCCAGATTGGCCTGGAGCCAGGTGTTGCCCTGCCAGACGCGCGCGCCCTCCTCTCCTTCGATACCGGCGTAGAGATGCCCCTGAAAAACGGCCAGACTATGAATGCTTCGCCCAGTGCCGCCGAAGCCATCGCTCGTGACCAACGTCCAGCTTCCGGCCGCGCCGGTGGCGCTGCGCCAAAGTTGAGCGCCGACTAAGGTACCGGCGTAGAGATAGCCGTCGAAGGCCGCCAGCGACCAAATTCCTCGGCTTGGATGGAGACTATCGAAGCCATCGCTCACCACCTGCTCCCAGTCACCGGCATCGCCGCTGGCGCTGCGCCACAGTTGGCCGCCTGTTTCATTGTTCAACACGCCCAGATAGAGATAATCACCGAAGATCGCCATATCCAGGCCAAAGATGTTATCGGGATTGCCGAAACCGCCATCTACGACTTTTTGCCAGTCGTACCACCCATTTTGGCTGCGCCATACTTCCAGTCCCGCCATGGGATTGACGGTTGCCGCGTACAATCGTTCTTTGTACACAGCGAGACGCGCTTCATCGTTGTTAAAATCGTTGTCGAAACCGGGTAAGCTGGCTATCTGCCACCGATTCGGTTCGCCGAAAGCGCTGCGATATATCCGCGCAACATTGTTTTCACACACAGCCGCGTAGAGCATATTCTCGAAAGTAGCCAGATCACATATAAAAGGCGCAGTGCCGATGTCATCATCGTCGGTAGCGCGTGTCCATGTGCCGGGGTCGCCGCTAGGACTACGCCAGAGCACGTCGGCGCCCGGGCTACCGAGGGTGCCGACATACAGGTAGTCGTTAAAGACTGCCATCGCGGAAAGCGTCCAGTTAGCCGGATTGCCGAAACCAGGGCTGTTGGCCTGCTCCCAGGCGAGGGCAACAACCGGGAATGGGTTGCTACTGCCGGAGATCCCATCACCCTGGGCGGCAAGGCTCACGTTAGCACCGGGCGCGCGGATAATCACATCCACCGTCGCCGTTCCGTTGATCAATTCCACCTGAGCAGGGACAACAGTGCCCGTTGTATCGTTCAGGGTTAGGTTATAGTAAGCAGTCACCACATTGTCTGCTGCATCGCGGGCGGTAACGGTGACGGCAAAAGGCACACCTACCGTTTGTGCCGCAATCGGGGTAAAAGCAAAGTGATGCAACGGCAGCGAGGTTAGCCAGGGGGAATAGTTCACATTGTTAGAAACATCTTGCCCGGCGTCGTTATTGTGCATGCCGAGGCCACAAGCATCAACCGTTGCCCCGTCATCGTCCGGTCCGTCCGCATCGCCCCAATAGTTCCAGCGCGCGTCAATGCAGTTGCTGCCAACGTTCTGCACAGCATAGCGGGTGTTATGATGAAAATAGTTGTAGTGGATCAGCGGATTGACATTGTTGGCAGCATAGATGCCAATAGCATTGTAGCCGATCGTGTTGCTCACGATGGTTGGATTGCTATCTCTCACAGCAATACCGACGCCATCGCCGGAAAGGGTCACATAGCTGCTCACAATCGTGCTATAACGAATCGTAGGAGCGGCGCCGTCCTCGACGCGAATGCTCCCGCAGTAAGCCGGACATGTGGTCGATCGCCCGCCATACCTAACTTCGACATGATCCAGGATCGAGTTGCTGCTGCCGCCGCTGAAGCGGATGCCTTGCCAGTCGCCAGGCTGCGGCGCCCCGCTCCCGGTCATTCCACCCACCGAGTTATCATCAAGGGAAGTAAAGACAATAGGGTCATTCCCTTGGGCCAACAAAGTGCCATAGACGACCATCGAATCGGTGGAAGCAGCGAACTTGATGACTGCCCCCGGCTCTATCGTCAATGTCAAGCCATTGCCGACCGTGGGCACGTGGGGGGTAGTGCCGCTGATGACATACACGGTGGATGGAGCCGGTAGATGCGCGCTCCCCAACAACGTCCCCTGCAGATAATCGAGGGCAGTGAGTTGGGTCAACAAGATCGCCTGATTGTAGGTATTGCCGGTAACGACATTTGCATCGTAAGTGGCAGAAATGTAGCTTGTCACGCCGAGCGGAAAGCGATTGTTGTTAAGCGTGTTGCGGCGGACAGTTGCCCAGGCGTGAAGAATACCCACGCCAGTACGTTGGCCGTTGACCGTGTTATCTGTGATGGTGACCGGCGCAGTGTTGGCGAACCACACAATGCCATCGCCGCCGTTGTTCTGCACCCGATTGCCGGAAACGGTCGCTGCCGCCGTTGCTGCTTTGACATAGATGCCCCGGCCGGCGTTGTTGAGAAACACACTATCCCGGATGGTCGGCACACAAGACGCTGCCGCACTTGTTGCGCCGTGAAGCCCATCCCCTTGATACTCGTCTCCCATACCGCCGGTAGCCTTCACCGTCTCGCTCACCGTGACGTAAGAAATGAGAGGCGCAGCGTAGCTACACCCAATGCCGGAGCCTTTGCTTTTCCAAATGATGACGTGGCTGAGAGCAGGCGTGATGAAAGGAGACGAATATCCTGAAATCTCCACTGCCGCCGACATCCCTCCACCATCATCGCCGGCGTAACGCACTTCGGCGTATTCCAGCCGGGAAGCGTTGCTCTTCAATGTGACCCCCATCCAATCCCCTGGTTGCGGGTTGCCGTTGCCGGTCGCGCCGCCACTGGCAGGATCGTTGATGGAGGTAAAGACGATCGGCTGGTTGCTATTACCGATCGCCAACAGCGTACCAATACTCAACAAAGATTTTCCCGAATCAAACTTGACCACCACACCCGGCTCAACGGTCAACGTCACACCGCTGTTCACGGTGACGTTGACGCGCACCAGGTAAGGACTGCCCATTGCCGTCCATGTCGTATTAGCAGCGATTGTGGCGGTCGTCCATTCGGTGGGACCGGCAAGGAAGCCAGGGACACGACCACCCTGAAGGCCAGGCGAGGCCTGAGCCCCCCCACGCCCGCTGCTACCCACCAGGAAGGCCAAGGCAGTGCCAACAGTCAAAACAAACAAAAATCTTACCAACCGCCCTCTGCTCATCTCATTACCCTCCTTTGAGCTTTCTTTAACAGAACTACAGGATTAAACATAGCGTGCTCAAGGCACTGTCAATGTGCCATGAGCCCATCTATCAATACAAACCGCCTTTTGTGTCCGTCACACTGCTCTGCACCGCGTCGGCAGACACAATAACATGAAAGTCCTCTTGAGCTGCTTTTGTCATAAATCGCAGATCGCTGGCGAGGGCCAGGAATTGGAAGCCCTGGCGGATACGCAAGATGAGTTCGGCGGCGGTGAAACAATGCTTGCCGGCTGCCTTGCCGGTCTTCTTGGCAGCAGCAAGCACGGCCTGGATCGCCTCCTCGTGAGGCGTGCCGGGACCGGTCGCACTCGGCGATACGCCTAGCGACAGTGCCAAATCATTCGGCCCAATGAAGCAGCCAACGACACCCTCCGTCCCCAGAATCGCCTCGGCGTTCTCCACCGCCTGCGCCGTTTCGATCATCACTATAACCGCGAGATTGTCGTCGGTCCAGGTGCGGTAATCGCCGTCAATGTACGCCGCAACGCGGCTGCCGCCGAAGCTGCGCTGGCCTTTGGTCGCATAGCGCATATTGCTCACTACATTCCGCGCATCTTCCGCCGTGTTGACCATCGGCACGACCAGGCCCAATGCGCCGGCGTCCAACGTGCGCTGAATCCAGATAGTCTCGTTCCACGGGACACGCGCCATCGGCACCGCGCCGCCCAGTTGGATGGCACGAAAACAGTTCACCATCGTCTCAAATCCCACAGGACTATGCTCCACATCCACCACCAGCCAGTCCCAGCCGATCTGCGCCATCGCTTCCGCCGCCACAGGTGAACAGAGCGAGAGCCAGCTCCCTACGCTCGGTTGCCCACTGCGCAGCTTATCCACTACCGGATTGCTCTTGATTTTGCTGATACCGATGCTTGCCATGATGCCTCCTGGAGTAGTCAGATAGTCGGGTCGTTGAGTAGTCAGATGGTCGGGTAGTTGAGGAAATGCGTAAACGAAAGTGCTACTCTCAAAAGTATACACCTCTTTGAAACTTAAACCATCTGCTCGGTTTGACAAGATACACGCAATTGAATAGAATCGCTGAAAGACAATTCGACTAAAGGCTACCCAATGAAGGCCCCATGACAACCTATCACGTTCCCTACAGCACCACCACGCTCGAATTCACCTTGCCCGCCGGTATGCGCGGGCGGCTGGTCGAATCCAAACGCCTGCCGCCCCTGGACGACGTACCGGCAGCGGTCGAGGCCGCGTTGACCCAACCGGTGAACGTCCCCCCGCTGCGCGACCTGGCGCACGCCGGCGATACCGTCTGCATCGTCTTCACCGACGCCACCCGCGCCTGCCCGGATCACTTACTCATCCCGCCGATGTTGCGCGAGCTGGAACAAGCCGGCGTGCGTGACGGGGACATTACCCTGCTATGCGGCATCGGCATGCACCGTCCGAGCACCCCCGCCGAGAAAGTCGCCAAGCTGGGGCAGGCCGTGGTGGATCGTTACCGCGTCATAGACAGCGAGCCACAAAACCCCGCCGCGCTGGTAGATTTAGGTGAGGTCAACGGGATCCCACTCTCCGTACATCAGGCCGCCTACAACGCCGACCTGCTCATTGCCACAGGAATCGTTGAACCCCACCAATACGCCGGCTATTCGGGCGGGCGCAAAACAGTCGCCGTCGGCGCGGCCGGCGAGGCGTTGATCGCCTACAGCCACGGTCCGCGCTTCGTGGATGATCCCAATACCCGCCTGGGACAGATCGAAGGCAATCCCTTTCACGAGGCAGTCACCGAGGCAGCGGTGCGCGCGGGGCTGCGCTTCATCCTCAACGTCGTACTGGACGACAACGGGCGCGTGGGGTGCGTTATGGCCGGAGAACCGGTCGAGACGCACTGGCGGCTGGTCGAATTCGCGCGGACGCTGTACGAAGTGCCAATCCCGCAGCAAGTGGACATCGCCATCGGCGGCGTCGGCTTTCCGAAGGACGCCAACCTTTACCAGGCCAGCCGCGCGCCCTCGTACCTGCACTTCGCGCCGACGCCGGTGGTGCGACCCGGTGGTTACTATATCACGCCGGCACGCTGTCAGGAAGGCGTCGGCGAAGGCGTGGGCGAGCAACGCTTTCTCGCCGCCATGCGCGACGCGCCCACCGTGCAGGCCATCCTCGACGAAGCACGCGCCAACGGTTATCCGCCCGGCGCACAACGCGCCTTTATCATGGCGAAAGTGCTGGAACAATGCCGCGTCATCATCGTCGGCAGCGAATGTCCGGACATCGTCAGCGCGTGCAAGATGATCCCCGCGTCAACGATGGACGAAGCGTTGCGCATCGTTGCGGCGGACTTGGGCAGCGAGCTGGACGTACTCATCGTCCCCCACGCGCTGTTGACATTGCCAATCGTGAGAAAGTAAGACGCTTGAGAACTGGGGACTCGGATCAACACGGAATACACGGGCTTTTGATGAAAAGAATCCGTGGAATCTGTAAAATCCGTGTACAATTTTCCAACCCATAATGGCAAAGCCATCTCAACTGGTAACTGCTCAGGGGGTGTCCATTTCACCGCAGAGATGTTCTAAGTTTTGTCAAGCCAGAGTTCTTTAACAGCTGAATAGCCT
>FWPV01011204.1_pt1 | contig 14356 bp, 8 predicted proteins | sample 2228371 | NCBI WGS metagenome assembly FWPV01 (sample SAMEA103939776, study PRJEB20133) | metagenome
GCGCCGTCTGCGACGGCGCCCTGCCGCGATTCCGCGACCAACCGGTGGCCGTCATCGGAGGAGGCGATTCCGCCGTCGAGGAGGCGACCTATCTCACGCACCACGCTTCCAAGGTCTATTTGGTGCATCGGCGCGACGCCTTGCGGGCATCCAAGATCATGGCCCAACGCGCCATGGACAATCCCAAGATCGAGATCATCTGGAATCGTGTCGTGGACGAAGTCTTGGGCGATGACGAAAACGGCGTCACCGGTGTCCGATTGACGAGCACGGTGGGGGAAGAAGACCTGACGCTGGAAGTCCGCGGGATGTTTCTGGCCATCGGCCACACCCCGAACACCGACTTCCTGCGGGGACAACTCGAACTGACCGACAAAGGCTACGTCAAATGGACCACGCCCTTCCGCACCTACACCAGTGTGGAAGGCGTCTTTGCGGCGGGAGACGTGGGCGACGACTATTACCGACAAGCGGTGACGGCGGCGGCGAGCGGCTGCATGGCGGCCTTGGACGCGGAGCGCTGGTTGGCCGCCCAGGGCATTTGACCCCAATCGGCCGCGCTGCCCAACAGCGACGACCGCCGACGACCGAGGCAATCCAGCCGCTGCATCACCAGGAGGATTCCCGGACATGGAGACCCTCACCGTACGCGAGGCGCGATCGCCCTCGGCCGTGGGGCGCGAAGTCCGCCTGCAAGGCTGGGTTCGCACCCGACGCGACTCCAAGGGAGGCTTCAGCTTTTTGGAATTGAACGACGGTTCGTGCCTGGGCAACCTCCAAATCGTCGCACCCGGCGAATTGCCCAACTACGAGTCCGAAATCAAACGCTTGACCACCGGCTGTAGCATCCTGGTGGAAGGCGTGGTCCAGGCGTCGCCCGGTGAAAAGCAGGCCGTGGAGGTCCTTGCCCGCCGGATCGTCGTTTTCGGCTGGGCGCCGCCCGAAACTTACCCCCTCCAAAAGAAACGGCATTCCTACGAGTTTCTGCGAACCATCGCCCATCTCCGCCCGCGGACGAACTCCTTCGGGGCGGTGATGCGGGTCCGCAATACGGTCTGCCGTTCGATCCACGAATTCTTTCAGGAGGAGGGGTTCCTCTACATCCACACGCCGATCATCACCGCCTCGGATTGCGAGGGGGCGGGCGCCATGTTCCGCGTCACTACCCTCGATCCCGCCGCCGCGCCCCCCGGCAAACCCCAGGAAGACTTCTTCGGCAAACCCACTTATCTCACCGTCAGCGGACAGCTCGAAGCCGAAGTCTTCGCCTGTTCCTTGGGTAAGGTCTATACCTTCGGGCCGACGTTTCGGGCGGAAAACTCCAACACGACTCGGCATTTGGCCGAGTTTTGGATGGTCGAACCGGAGGCCGCGTTCTTCCAATTGGCCGACAACATGGACCTCGCCGAGCGGTTCCTCAAGCGCATTTTCCGCGATGTACTGGAACGTTCCTCCGAGGATATGGAGTTCTTCGCCCGTTGGGTGGAGCCGAGCGCCGTCACGACTTTGGAGCACGTCCTGCAAGAGGAATTCGTCCGTCTCACGTACACGGAAGCCGTGGAGATCTTGCGGCAATCGGGCCAAGACTTCGAGTTTCCCGTCGAGTGGGGCCGGGATTTGCAAGCCGAGCACGAGCACTACCTCACCGAGACCCACTTCCGCAAGCCGGTCATCCTGACCGATTATCCGCGGACCATCAAACCGTTCTACATGCGACTCAACGAGGACGAGCGGACGGTCCGCGCGATGGACGTCCTTCTCCCCCGCGTGGGAGAAATCATCGGCGGCAGCCAGCGCGAAGAGCGTCTCGACGTTCTAACCCGTCGCATGGAAGAGCAAGGTCTCCGCGCTGAGGATTATTGGTGGTACTTGGACCTGCGGCGATTCGGCACGGTGCCGCACAGCGGTTTCGGGTTGGGGTTGGAACGGGCCGTTCAATTCATCACGGGCATGGGCAACATCCGCGACGTGATTCCCTTCCCTCGCACGCCGGGCAGCGCGGAGTTTTAGCTTTTCCGCCCCTGCGCACCGCCGACCGTGTCCGCGCGACGCTCGCCGACGATCGAGCCTGATCGTCAGGCACGGCGAGGTCAACGCACGATGGCCCGGGCGGGCGTTTCGGCAAAACGGACGGCCGATTCCTCGCGTGCCGGTACCGGAGCGGGCGTCGGCCGCTGCGAATCCAAGACCGCCACGTGCTCGGCGGTGAGCAATCGCCGTTCCCCGCTGCCCGAGAACTTGCCCATCACCCCCACCGTTCGGCCGACGTACGAGCGTACGACCGTCCCCGGCGCCGGGTTGACATAGGCAAGGATCCGGCCGTCCTCATCGGTCAACGCGTAGGGCGGATCGCCCGGCCGCCGCACCTGTGCCCGAATCAGCCGCCCGACCGCGTCGAATCGCCGTCGGCGAAGCTCCAGAAGCTCGCGAGCGATTTCCTCATGCGTGGGAATGGGGCGGGATACCTCGGCCGCCCGTGACGTTTCGACCCCGGCGGCTCGGTTCGCCGTAGCCTCTTCGGCCGCGGCCCCCAGCGCCGCACTCGCTCGGACCACGCCTTCGGAAACGAAGCCGTTGGACCGCACTTCCGCGGTCGTGCTCCCCGGCGGGGGTGTTGACGGCCAAGCAATCGCGGTCGGCGGCGGGGCAATACGCGTCGGCCTTTCAGCGACGGGAAGCGGCGGAAGCGACATTCCCGCAGCGCCGGGAACCGGCCCATCCGACGCCGCACGCGATTGGGACGACGGTCCGGCCGCGGCGATCGCTTGCCCTCGCCCGGCACCTTGCATCACGCCCCGCGACTGCGCCGCAACCATCTCGGCCTGCGCGATTTTCTCGGCGAGCTTGACAGCCCGATCCCGCGCCTCGCCGTCGGGGGCCGCCGCCCGCAAATCCACCGCCCGCTGCTGCAAGTCCGATAGATTCCAAGCCTCGGGCCGCTCCGTCAAACGGGCGGCCAAGTCCAATTCCAGGGCCTGGGCCTGCCGCGCGAATTCCTCCGGCGTCCAAGGCGCGATGTTGCGACTGGGAACGACAGGCCGGCTGAATCGCAGGTCCGGCGACAGCCCGCCGGACTCCCGGCCGAACGCCGCCCAGGGACGTTCCCGCATGGCCCCCAACGACTCTGCCGACCCGGTCATGGGGCGCCAACCGCCGGTCCCGCCGTCCGCCGGCAACACGCCCGATGTCGCGACCACGCCCGAGCCCGATCCGTCGGCGGGATTCTCCGATCGCGAATCGTACGCGGCCGCCATCGGACCGGAGCCTGCCGCCCCGCTCGTCGTGACGGACGAAAGCCCAAGCATTGCCGGGGATTTCGGGCCTTCGGCCTCGGTATTCGGGCCGGGATCGTGCGGAATGGGAACGGTGGGAATGCGTTGCGCCTTAGGCTGCAAGGATGGGCCGGTCAATTGCGTTTCGCTGCCGCTAGGGTCGGCGACGGGCGGCAAAGGCTCGCCGCTCCCCGCCGCTCGTAGCGATGAGATGTGAAGCCACCGGAACTCCCCCGAAGGTGGGCGAATCTTCAACCAAGTCCGCTCCGCGGTCACCCCGTCGGGAGAGTCGCCTCCCACGCGGCGCGCGTCCAGCACTTCCAGCAATTCTCCCTCTTGCAAGGTCACGTGCGAGAGGCTGCGATCGGGCACGTCCACGCCGCCCACGTAGCAGGCCACCCCCGGCCGGATGACCTTCGCCAAGCCGTTGGGCAAGAGTTGCGCGGCATCGGCGAGCACCCAACTATAGCTGCCGTCCGGCGGACGGATCGCGCACCAGCCTCCGGGATCGTGCCGATACACATCCACCTCCGTCCCGAACGCCAGGTAACCCGTCACCGGATAGGCCTGACCGGGACCGCTGCGCACCCGAGCCTCGTGGCTGACCACATGGGCTTTGTAGGGGAAAGTCGCGGCGACGGCTTCCACGGCGACGATCACCATCGACGCGCATATCACGGGCACCACCCAGGCCAAGCGCCGAGTCTTCATCACGGGACCGTCCTCTCACCTTGGAACGGCGCACGGCGGCGGAAAAACGCCGTCAGCCGAATTCGCGCAGGATCCTCGGGGTTTCCCGACTCAAACCGCCGCGATCCGTGCGCCTGCCCGCGCGGGACCGCGATTGTCCGGGAGTCCGCCTTGACGGCGGCTTATACGTGATCCGGGAGGATTGGGCAAGAGCGATCCGCCGGTCGAATGACACGGCGCATGACGCGGCTTGAAGTGGCACTAACGGAGCAGCCAAGCGAAATCCGCCGCAGACCGTGGAATGTCGGCTCAGGCAGCAGCGCGGCGGGCGTCTCCATCGTGTCGCGAAGCAGCCGACGTGGGCGGTGCAGGCTCATCGTCGCCGGATGGCGGTTCAAACTCGTCCGATTGCGAGGGCCCCTTTCGCCCTTCGGCGGGCGGGGAAACCGCGGTTCGAACGTCGGCCGCAATGCTGCTCCGCTTTTCCTCCAAGAGCCGTTTTTCCCGCTGGATTTCGGCATACCAGGGTCGCGCTGCATCCAGCTTTTCCAATTCGCGCAGCAAACGGCCCGCCTCATCCAGGCGACCGGTCCGCCGCCACAGCGAGACCAACAGGAGCAGGGCCTCCGCATCGCGGGGGTTACGGTGCAGTAAGCGGCCCAACAGATGCTCGGTTCGCGACCATTCACCGCGAAGATAGGCCTGCAAAGCGGCGGGGAAAAGGTCCTCGCCCGGCGAAGACGCGGCGGCCCGGCGAAGACGCCGGTCGCAAAGAACCGCCCAATACACGGAATAGGCCCAAGCTGCCGCCAGGAAGAACCAAGCCCCGCGGGTAAGCAACGACGGCCAAATCTCCGGCCAAACGAACGTCGCCGCCAGGCAGAGATGAAACAGACAAGCGAAGGCCGCGGCTACGAGAAAGGTCCCCCAGCCCGGTTCCAAAATCAGGGGCACGGCCCCCGGCCAGAGATAGAGGAGCCAGGTCCTCCTGACCATTCCCCAACGCTCCTTGCCAACGAGAAACCGTCCAGTCGAAGTGGATTTTAGCCGCCTGAATCCGGGCAAGCAAGGCAGAAAAGGCAAGCCGCACGCGAGCGATCGGCGATGGCAAAACGATTTCCGCCGCGCCGCCGAAGCGGCGGCCGTCGCACCCTCGCGACAAAAAAAGGCGGCGACCGAGACCGTCGCCTCGACCGCCGTCTATTCGTCGAAAACATGGTCCCTTGCCGTCCGCGCGGTTCGCGGCAGGCTTCGGGATGCGGGAAACGGCCGCGACTACAGTTTCGCCAGCCGTTCCACCAAGTCCACGGTCCGGCAGCTATAGCCCCACTCGTTGTCGTACCAGCTCACCACCTTGACCATGCTGCCTTCGATCACTTGGGTCCAGGGGGCGGCGAACACGGAGCTGTACGAGCAGCCGATGATGTCGCTGGAGACGATGGGGTCTTCGGTGTAGAGCAGAATCCCCTTCATCTTGCCCTCGGCAGCCTCCTTGACGGCGGCGTTGATCTCGGCGGCTTCCACCGGTCGCTTCAATTCCGCCACCAAATCCACCACGCTGCCGGTGGGGACGGGCACCCGCATCGCAATGCCGGTCAGCTTGCCCTTCAATTCCGGAATCACCAACCCGACGGCCTTGGCCGCCCCGGTGGAGGTCGGAATGATGTTGGCCGCGGCCGCCCGGGCGCGATACAGATCCTTGTGAGGCAAATCCAGGACTCGCTGATCGTTCGTGTACGCGTGAACGGTGGTCATCAAGCCGCGGACGATGCCGAACTTGTCGTTGAGCACCTTGGCGACCGGGGCCAGGCAGTTCGTGGTGCAACTGGCGTTGGAGATGCAGGTGTGCTCGGGCTTCAGTTGGTCGTCGTTCACACCCAGCACGCAGGTGAGATCGGGCGTATCCTTGGCGGGAGCGCTGAGGATGACCTTTCTGGCGCCGGCCTTGAGATGGGCGCCGTAGCCCGGCTTGGCGTCGTCGCCCCGGGCCGTGAACACGCCCGTGCTCTCAACCACGACCTCGGCCCCCAGGTCCTTCCAAGGAAGCTTGAAGGGGTCCTTTTCCGCACAGACCGGGATCTTCTTGCCGTCGATGATGAGATTCTTGTCATCGAAATCGACGGTCCCCTTGTACATGCGGTGGACGCTGTCGTACTTGAACAGCATGGCCAGCGTCTTGACGTCCGTAATGTCGTTAATTCCGACGATCTGGAAGACGTCGGGCTTTTCCATCATGCGGCGCGCGACCAAGCGACCAATACGACCGAACCCGTTGATACCGACGATCTGGAAGACGTCGGGCTTTTCCATCATGCGGCGCGCGACCAAGCGACCAATACGACCGAACCCGTTGATACCGACGCGAATGGCCACAGGATACTCTCCTTACTCCAAGAACCCCAGAAATGCACCCGCTCGCCTGGTGCGAGCCGGGTCCCTCCAAGACGGAATCCGACGAGTACCGGATGCGAGCGCAGCCCGGCTCCCGGCACGCCGGTCTTAACCATCAGAGAATACCGAATTATATCGGCTCACCGAATCACCCACAACCGCCGGAGCGTCGGGAAACCGTCATCGGAGGGCGGCGGTTTCGGCGGGGTCGGCCTTCGCCACAATCGGACCAGGCTCCGGCTCACTGTGCGGCACGGGGCCTCGCAAGAACGCCAAGATACCCTCCCCAACCAGCCACACGGCCATGGCCAGCACGATCACCGTGGTTACAAACAGCGACCACTTCTGCTGCTGGTAGAACTGAATCAAATTCCACCCCATCGCCCAGGTGGTCATCGCCAGCATGAAAAGCATGGGGATCAGCGTGTACCACACCACGCGGCGCTGCTGATAGAGGTAGACGCTGACCACCAACAAAGCCAAACCCGCCAAGAGCTGGTTCGTCGTGCCGAAGAGCGTCCACAGTGCCTTTCCCGCAGGCACGACGGCGAAGAAGCCGATGCCCAGCACGGCCGCCAGGGAGGCCGCGACGCGATGCGTCAGCAGGGAAACGCGCAACGATCGCCCGATCTCCTCGACGTTGAATCGCAAGAGCCTGGTTGCCGAGTCCAGGGTGGTCAAGGCGAAGGCGGTCACAGTCACGGCGATGAAGGTCCTGCCGAGCGGGACGGGAATGCCGATTTGCGCCATGAGATTGCCTCCGCCGCGCACGACGGCGTTGAGTTGTTTGGCCAATCCCCCGCCGCCGATGGCGCCCCAGCCGGCGTACAGTCCTCCTTCGCCCCAATCCGCTCGGCTCAAGGCCGCCGTGCACGCCGCGATCACCAGGACCGCGAGGGCGGCCTCCGTCAGCATGGCGCCGTAACCGATCGGCACGGCGTCCGATTCTCGATTCAACTGTTTGACCGTCGTCCCGCTGGAGACCAGCGAGTGAAAACCGCTGGCCGCCCCACAGGCGATCGTCACGAAGAGCAACGGAAACATGGGCGGTGCGTCGGGGACGTTCCAGCGGATCATGGGGGCGTCGATGCGGGCGAACTCGCTCCCGGTCAACGCCGCCGCCGCCAAGCCGGCCCCCAAGAGCAGGAGCGCCACGTAAAGCTGAAAGCTGTTGATGTAATCTCGCGGTTGCAGCAGCAACCAGACGGGTAGGATGGAAGCCACGAAGGCGTATCCCAGCAACACGGCGATCCAGGCGTAATTGATTTTCCACAGCACCGTTCCCGGCCGGTTGATCGCGCCCAACTCGGCGACGGCTTCCGTCCGGCCGCGGGCCTCGAAAAAGTCCAGGGCCGCCCGCGCGCCGTAGGGGCGATCAAAGCCGGGACGCCCCATCTCCGGCTTGGCGGCCTTAGCCTCCTCCAGCAAGGATTGGGTTTTCGGCGAGCACAGCCAGGCGTAACTCAAGACCGGCCGCTCGACTCCGTAAACGATCAGGCCCGCGAAAACCGCCAGCGCCACCACCGTGGCGGGAACCAAGGGCACCTTGAGACGATAGACGGTCACGCCGAAGATCACCGCCACCACCATCAACCCCGCCGCCGGAATGACGGCATCCGGATTGTAGTTGACGAACATGTCGGCCAACGTATTGCAGAACGCCCCCATGGCCAGTGACATGAGAAAGAAAATGATCAGCAGGGCTAACAGTCTGGCCCGGGGACCGATCAGGTAGTGCGCCGCCTCGCCCACGGATCGTCCCCGATGCCGAAGGCTGACCAGAAGCGATCCCAAATCGTGAACCGCCCCGATGAGAATGGAACCGAAGACGACCCTATGCAGAGCGGGCACCCAGCCCCAGATGACTCCGATGGCCGGCCCTAGGATCGGCCCCAACCCGGCGATCGAAGCGAAGTGATGTCCGAAAAGGATCGGGATTCGCGTCGGCACGTAGTCCACGCCGTCCCGCATCGTATGCGAGGGCGTGGCGCGGCGCGGGTCGAGTCCGAAGACGCGTCCCAGGAAGCGTCCGTAGGTGAAATAAGCCGCCGCCAGCACGGCGATTGCCGCCAGCGCCGTCAGTGCCGCGTTCTCGAACATGGCCGACCTCCACGAACCGCCTCACCGCACGGCGGGGTTACGGACGATATCTTGAAGCAGGGGCGTGACTCACCGCCGACAAAGCCCTGGATGCAACCCCGACAAGCTCGGCTCCGCGCCCTCCAAAATACAGCGCGCTCAAGTAACCGGCAACAGGTATTCGACGGCGTTCCCCGGCGCCGATCGAAACGGGCCCGGAAAAATGCTGCGACACCGGCCGACATCAGCCCGACATCGGCGAGCAGCATTGCCGCCGCGGGTGGATGGCCGCGCACCGCCCACACCGACCGAGCAAACCGTGCTCGGCCCGACGGTTCGCTGGGGCGATCGCGCGTCCGGCAGGAACGTCGCTTCGTCTCGTTCAAGGTGAGCCGATGCGGAGGACCCGAGTGACGCCCGGTTGCAAGTCCAAGATCATCTTCGGTCCGTTGCCCACGGCTTGCCCCGTCAAGAGGTCGATCACCGGCGCCTGGGTCTTGGTGTCGATCTCGATCGGCCCATCGGCGGCCGCATGGAGCACGACAAACGGGCCGTTGGCGTACACGTTGCAATCGGTCCGGGTAAACAGGTGAACGCCGGCTTGGCTTGCAACCAGACGGAGCAGCTCGCTCGTCAGCCCCGGCGGTCCCACGAACAGCGAGCAACCGCTGCCGGTTCGGCGCAGGGCCGCGGCCGGCGTTCCGTCCGGATAGACGAACAGGGTTTCCTCCGGCTTCGCATCGACGGGCGCAAACAGCGGCCGGACGGCTTGTCGGACACCGAACTCCTGACCTAATCCGAGCCGTTTTCCTACTTCGGTCGGAATGGCCCAGGCCTCCGCTTGGACGGTCTCTTGCAGGCGGAATCCGGTCAACTCTTGCATCGCCTCGGGCGGGGCGATCCGATCCGGTTCCTGATAACCCGGCGCGTAGCACCAGATTTTCGCAGCCCCTTCCGTCTTGCCGATGAGCGCCCGGCGCTGCTCGGGCGACAGGCACCAGGGGGTGAGGAACACGTACATTTTCGCCCGCACGCGTCCCGCCGCCACGTCGTCCAGCAGGTATTGTCCGTAGGGAGTTCCCATGCGTCCCAGGGGTCGGCGGACCTCGTACACGGCCGGCCGAGTCAGCGCATGGCCGCCGGCGGCGACGCGCATCATGCTTTCCTCGTCGATGACGGCGGCGACCTCGGGCCGAAAGGCGCTCGGCCGTTGCAGCAAGGCCTCGTCCAAAGGTTGCAGGGCCTTCATTTGAGCCCACATGGCCGGTTCGTCGAACCAGCCGCTCGCGCCCAGGTCCATCCACCAGGTCCCGAAATTGCGCACGGCGCATTGGCCGGTGTTGCGCAGCAGCATGGCGTTGGTTTGCTCCAACGTATCGGCGCCGTCCTGCCAACCGGGAAAACGGCCGGTAGCGATGTGGGTGCGCGTGTCGTCTTCGTAGAGCCACATCTTGCCGGCCAAAGCGACGCTTTCGGCCGCCGTCATGGCCGGCGCGCTCTGCCCCAAGCCGCGATCGAAATACGAGATGGGGGAGCAGAGCACGTCGATATCGGGGCATTGGAGCACGTGCCGCAGCGCATAGTGCCCCGAGACCGCCGCCCCGTTGGCAATCGCGCCGAACTCGAACACGTAGCCGTAAAAGAAGACGACCAACTTGCGCCCCTGCGAAGCCTCGCGGACCGTTCGCGCGAAACAACCGACGCATTCGGCCATCATTTCCTGCTGGAATCGGGCGAAGTCGATCAACGGTCGTTCGCGGGCGGGGTCGCGCAAGAGGCCGGCGGGCGCAGCACGGCGCGACTCCGGCGACGGCACGACCGCCTCGGCGCAACGCGCGGCCGGATCGCCCCACGCCGCCTGCAATGCGGCGTCCGATCCGTAGCGTGCCTGGAGCCAACGCCTCCAGGCGATCTGAGATGCTTGCGAGTAGCCGTTGAGCGGCGAGAGCCATGTATCTTCGTAAAACCACTCGCCCGTATTCTGACCGCACGGGTGATAGCCGGCCACATGCTCGCCGAACCGTGCTTCCAGGTGTTCGACCAATGCGCGAAGACGTTCCGACGCATCCGCGCGATATTGGGGCGAGGCCGGCACGGCCGGTCGCCGCCGTTGATCGCCGCCATCCCACAACATCACGTCGTCGGGGTTCGCTGCGCACCACCAAGCAGGCGGATCCATCGGAATGCGAGGCAACAGCAAGGCCCGCGGATTGGCCTCCAGCACCCGGCGGCAGGCCTGATCCACCGAAGACCAATCCTCCGCTTGGCCCGGCTTCGGCCACGGCATGTCGATGGGAAAACTCACGAAATCGACTCCCGCATCCGCCGCCAAGCGGATTTGCGAGGCGAAAGGGCCGGGCGGTCCGCCGAGGTACAAATAGCGTTGTCCCGGCCGATACAAGGCGATATTCAACTGCCGGGACGGTTCGGCCCGGGCCCAAAAACTCACCTCGTACCGGTGACCTTTTTGCAACGTGAGGTTGGGGTGATGATAGATGTGAAAGTCGGGCCAATTTCCATCCGCCGGGGCTTGCAGCGCGATTCGCAGCCCCGCGCTCCCGGCTTGGCCGGCGTCGGGCGCGACCTCGATCGACCCCACCGTATTGCGTTGGTCCGGGGGCCAAACGGACCATTCCCGCGTGAAGTCGCCCATTCCTCCTTCGAAGCGGCAAGGCGGCAACACCTCCTTTCCATCGGTCAGATCGACGATGCCGACGTCATCCAAGGTCACCGTCCCCGGCTCCGTCCCAAAGCGGAAATGAAGCGTGGCCCGCTCCGGCTCGTCGTCCTCGGCCGTAAACTGAAAATCGACGCGCCGTGCCTCGGGCCCCACATGCACAAGGCCGGGGCCGGGCGCCCCCCAAAACATGCGGGCGCGGACGGGCTTGCCGTCGACCACCAGCCGAGGCGCGCCGTCAACCACCTCCACCCGCACCGTCTCTGCGGCTCGGCCGGCTGCCGCCCCGAAAAACATCGCGGAAAGGACGCAAAGGCGGACCGCCCCGAACTTCGGGCACGCTCGCATCATGGATGTATCTCCTCGAAAACGCAGTCCACGCACGCGCGCCGAGCATCGAGGAACGGCACGCAGACCGAAGGCGGGAGGCTCGAAGCCGCAGCCCCCTGTCGAGCGTCACGGCTTGGCCAATATGTCGCCGGTTGCAACGGCGGGTCATGCCGCGGCGAAGGGATCACGCTCCGGCCGCGACCGCAACAGGTTGGCTTCCTCGTCGCCGGGGAATTCCGCCTTTACCGGATCGAAGGTCAGTTTTCGGTTCAGAATCCAGGCGATCGCCGCGGCATGACAGGCGGTGTGAGAGTGATACATCACGTCCTCATTGCAAACCGGCTTGCCACGGCTCTTGACGCAATCGAAGAAGTCGCGGGCATGGGCGGTCACATCCAAGCCCTTGACGCGAGCCAGCTCTTCGGGAATCTCACTTTTCAGGGATTCCGGCTGAAGCTCCACGCCGCCTTCGTCGCCCGTCTCGATCCAACCCTTGTCGCCCACATAGCGTACGGGGCAAGTCCCCAGGGCGGTGATGAACTTGGGGGCACGGTCGCCGAACGGCGTCTTCAAAAAGTCGAGGATGACCGTCAATCCGTCGGCGTAGCGACAGATGATCTTGTCTTGGGCGGGTTCGTACTCGACCGGCATGGTGTCGTCGGCAGCGGCCGCCCATTGGCAGAGGTCGAGGGTGTGGGCGCCCCAATCCAGCAGCTTGGCGCCCGAATCGAAATCGAACTGCCCGCGCCATCCGCCTTGCACATAGGCCTTGTTGAACGGTCGCCACGGCGCCGGCCCCAACCACAGATTCCAGTCGACCACCTCTTTGGGCGGGGTTTGTTCGCGCGGCAACCAGGTGTTGTCTAGTTGGGGTTCGTAAACGGAGGCGTACAAGGTCTGGAGTTTTCCCAGTTTGCCGCTGCGCGCCATCTCCGCGGCAAAGCGAAAGTTCGGCACGCTGCGGCGCTGCGTACCGGCTTGAAAGACGCGGCCGGTTCGCTTGGCCGTCTCCGCCAATTGGCGGCACTTGGCGATGGTGATGCCGCAGGGCTTTTCGCTGTACACGTCCTTGCCCGCCTCCATGGCCAGCATCGAACCGGGGGCGTGCCAGCGATCTCCGGTCGCCACCAGCACCGCGTCGATATCCTTGCGGTCCAGCAGCTCGCGCAGGTCGCGGTACGTATCGCACTGCGTGTCGGGGAACAACTCCTCGATCAATTTCTTTCCCGCCTCGCGCCGCGCAGCCTGGACGTCGGCCAGGGCCACGCAGCGGACGTCGGGCAAGTTCGACATCGATCGCAGGTCGTACGTCGCCCGAGGCCCGATACCGATGACGCCCAAACGAATCGTCTCGCTGGGAGCGACGGTTCCGGCCACCCCCGCCGCAGCCGGGGAAATCAACCACGGCATGGCAGCGGCCGCGCCCGCCGCCAACGATTGACCCAAAAACTCGCGACGATGACCGGGAAATGCAAAGACCATGGTTGGAACCTCCACAATGTGCGTTGGAGAAAATTGGGTGGGCAAGGGAAACCGACTCTCTCCCCGTCGCCGGACCGGGCGATTGCTCCTCTCACGCCCGATCGCCGTTTCCGCACGGGAAGCAAGCGCCGTTCAGAATAGCCGCCGCAGGGAGTCTCGGCAACCGCTTACGGACGACCCAGCCGGCGATCGACGGAAACGCCTCCCGTGGCGGCCGGAAATCGCATCTTCATTGCCAAAACGATGGCAACGTCTATCATCCCGAGCCGAAAGGAAGATCGCCTCGCTGCGACACGCGCACAGTACGACGGAGGCCCGACAATATCCTGCGACATGGAAGGCCGGAGTACGGCAACCTAGGCCGCAGGCACTTGCGGCGAAGTCCGGCCGCGGTACCGCCTTCAACACCGGATGCCGTCCCGCCCGAGGGGAAGAAGCCGCGATTCCGCCGTACAATCAGGGATTGCGTCGCATCGTGCTTGCTTCCCAACCGGCAACAAGGTTGCGTGCTGCCGTCGCCGCGGGGTGCCGCCGCGCTTTCAGCGTTCTTACGTGCCGAGGCCGTTCTTGCCGTGTCCGAGACCTTCGACATCCGCGAACTGCCCGATTTGGAAGCCGACCTTCGCCGTGTGATCGCGGCGATTCCGCCGGGGCGGCTAACAACCCCTGGGGGATTGGCCGCGTTGCTGGGCGATCGCTCGGCCGCGGTCTGGATCGGCCGTTGGCTCTTGAACCACGCCCATACGGACGACTGCCGTTGCCACCGCGTGGTGCGTTCCGGCGGGCTTCTCGGCGGGTATGCCGCCGGCGAAGAGACTAAGCGCGCCCGACTGCGAGCGGAGGGGTCGCTGTCGCTCGACGGCACGTGGAAGGCCCAAGCCGTGCTCTCCGCGGACGAGCTGCGATCGCTCCTGCCCGTTGCGCCGCTGGCGAAGCTGCGGGAACGGCAAGAGGCGGTTCGCCGGGCCGTCGCCTTGCGGCCGTTGGATCCACCGCCCGACTACTTGGGCGGCGTGGACGCAAGTTATGCTCCCGACGGCGAGGCAGTCGCCGCCTACTGTCACGTCCGCCGTCGCGACGGCCGACTGCTGGAACGGGTCGTGGTTCGCCGGGAGTGCCGATTCCCGTACATCGCAGGCTATTTGGCTTTTCGGGAATTGCCCGTCATGCTGGCCGCAGTGGAAGCGGCACGCCGGTCGGGACTTAACCCGGACCTGCTGTTCGTGGATGGAGCGGGCATTCTACACCCGCGCGGGGCAGGCTTGGCATCGCACTTGGGAGTGGCGCTGGGCCTACCTACCGTGGGCGTTACCAAGACCTTGCTCTGCTGCAGTCTGCCGTAAGGCGAGCCGCTGCTGCCGGGTACCGTCGCGGTGCCGTTCAACGATCTTGCAGCACTCGAAACCGCACTGTCGTCGCGCGAAGTCGCAGCCTT
>FWPV01011205.1_pt1 | contig 14353 bp, 11 predicted proteins | sample 2228371 | NCBI WGS metagenome assembly FWPV01 (sample SAMEA103939776, study PRJEB20133) | metagenome
TCTGCTCCAGCCGCGTGGTGAGCGTGGCGAGCTGCTGCTGGATGGTGAGTGAGAGCGGACGCATCTGCTTGCCGAAGACGAATGCCCGGTAGCCGAGCAGCGGGACGGTCAACAGCGCCAGGCCCGCCAGCCCCGGGTTCATCCAGACCAGCATGACCGCCGTGCCCAGCGCCAGCACGCCCCCCTCCGTGAGACGGAGGATCGCGCGGCCCGTCAGGAAGCGGATGCGCTCGACATCCTGGATGGCCCGCGAGAGCAACTGGCCGGTCTCGGAGCGGTCATGGAAGGAGAAGGAGAGGCCCGCGAGCTTGGCATGGAGCGCGTTGCGCAGGTCGTAGGCCACGCTCTGCGACGCAGTTTCCGTCCAGCGGCCCTGGAAGTAGACCAGCACCCCGCGCAGCAACGTCAGGCCGAGCAGCCCGGCTACTGCGCGCGCCAGCAGGCCGGTGTCCTGGCCGCCGATGCCGCGGTCGATGATCCAGCGGATGAACTGCGGGATGGCAATCGCCAGCCCGGCGATGGCGAGCAATGCGAGATAGGAGCCTGCGGTCAGACGCCAGTAAGGCCGGAGATAACCCAGCGCCCGCCAGATGATCGCCGTGCTGCCCGACGATCTAGCAGGTGGCCTGTGCGCAGGCCGCCCGCTCACAGATATAGCAGAACTAGTCACGAAGCTTGTTCCCAGTGCGAAGAGTGCGAACGCGCTACATTGTAACCGAGATATGCGTTTCGCCAAAGACAAGCCGAGCATGGGACCCATGTACTGGGTGGGGTCCCATGATCGGCTTATTGCTGCCAGGGTGTGTGCGCGGCCGGGCCCTACATCAGCTTACTTGCCGACCTTTACGACATCATAGTCGGTGTCCGGCGTGACCGGCGTGCCGAAGCGCGCGTTCACCGCATAGAGCGACTTGCCGAACGCCGCGATAGTGGTCGGCACGCGGAAGGCCGGGTCGGTGATGTAACCCGTCACCGTGCCGGTGTTGGTCACCAGGTTCACGTCGATGAACGCGATCTTGTTCAACTGGTTCTGGACCACATACAGGGTCCTGCCCAGGAGCAGAATGCCGTCGCCGTTGGGCACCAGCCCGCCGTGGTCGCCGCCTGCAACATCGATGCGGATCGCGCTGCCGGTGGCCGGATCAACCGTGAACAGATAGCCCGTTGCGCTCTGCACGATGATGAGTCGCTTGCCGTCCGGTGTCGCATCGATGCCGTTCGCGTTGAAGCCGCCCACCTGCACGTAGTCGCCACCGAGGGAGATGACTTCAATATCCCCTGCAGCAGGCAGGCTGCCGCCGGGTCCGAGCGGAAGTCGGTATAGCTCCGGTTGATTGGAGTTGGTGAAGTAGGCCGCGTCACGGGTCACGACGACATCGTTGATGAACGACGGGGTCTTGGTCGTCAATAGGTACTCGGCGAGCAGCGCGCCGGTTGCCGCGTCAAACACAAAGGCCTTCCCGCTCGTACGACCTGAGGCGAAGATGTAGTTGGTCCGCGCGTCAACCTTGATGCCGACGATAGAGCGGCCCGCCTCACCATCGACGAGAACAGCGCCTGTGCCGGTACGTAGGTCGCCCTTGTAGATGCCGCCATTTGCGAGCGAGCCGACGTAGAAGTCGGTACCGCGGCCCGTCGCGATCCCTTCCGGCGCCCAGCCGTTCGGCAGGGGGATGTTCTCCGGAAAGGCAGGGGCAGCGTTGGCGGACAGTACACTCGCCAGCAGGAGCGCCGCAATGGCGGCCAGCAAAAGAATCGCGCGCAGGCCCTGGCTCGCGACATGCGCTGGCAGCGCCGTGGCGGTCGAGTTCGAACGCGTATCTGGTCTTTGCCTCATGGCTTTCGCTCCTCAGTACAGACTTTGTGTGGAGTCTGCCACGAAAAGGCTGCTATTTCAGTGGGCCACGTTCCCTTGCGCGGATTCGCACAGCGTCGTGCGCATGGGGCTATTTGCCACGCGGCAGCTTGAATCTGGTGCCTGCGCCGAGGATCAGCAGCTTCTTCATGGGTAGACCACTCCTTGGAATTCCCTACAGTTCCGTCAACGATGCGATGGCCTGGAGGCGCGCGTGGAGCACGGCGCGATCCTCCAGCATGTGCGAGATGATGTCAGCAATCCGCTGGACGAAGGCCAGAGCCCGTTCGCGGGCTGGCCGGTCCAGGCGGTGAACCGCTTCGAGGTTCGCCCGCAGCCGGTCGGGATGCAGGTGGAAGTGCTCGGCCATTGCCCCGATCGCTTCGTCGGAGGGCGGCCAGTCCTCAGGGGCGATGCCCCCCAGGAAGACCATGCCCTTGAGCTGGTTGCCGGACCGGATCAGGCCTCGAGCGCACAGCAGGCCAAGGTCGCTCGGGACGAACTTCGGCTCGAGCGTCAACGCCCCGGCCAGCCGTTGCCAGTTCTGGATGCAGCGCGTCGCGGCTTCGGCGTTGCCGATCACCGCCTCGTAGAGGCCGCAGGCGTTGCTGACGCGCGTGACGGGCCGGCCGTCCATGTCCGTGACCACGATCATCACGCCGAGTGCCTCGGCGAACGCGTCCTGCACCATCTGGACGCACGCCAGGGGCAGGAGTTCGGCCAGGGCCGCGCCGGAAACCGGCACCTGCTCGGCCGGAACGCCAGGGCTGGCGGCTCGGCTGCCCCGCAGCCAGCGTTCGACCTCAGCCCGGTCGAAGCGCCACTGCTTGCCCACGCGGATCGCCGGCAGTTGGCCGCTGCCCGCCATCCGATAGATGGTGGTGCGGTCCACCTGAAGGAGGTCCTGAACCTGGTTGGTCGTAAGTAAGTCGGCCATCGCGCTCGAGCGCCTTCACGAACAGATGCACTTGCGCCCCATGACGCAATCTTGTGAACACTATAACATCCCTTCTGCACCTTGTCAAATCCAGAATTACCTTTTGCACGCAATGCAGCATATGCATCGAAAATGTAACTGAAGGTGCATATGATGCAGCAGACTGCTGGGGAGGCTGAGCGGATGGCCGGAGCCGGGCGGCTGCGCTGCCTCGCGCGCCAGCCTGGGCGCATCTTGGCGCAAAGCCGCCTCATGCCCTATAATCGGGCCATGAAACGCCGCTCTCTCTACCTCGGGATGCGCGACGGCGTCAAGATCGCCGTTGATCTTTGCCTGCCAGACCATGTGCCGTCCGGCGCGCGCCTGCCCACGATCCTGCACCAGACCCGCTACTGGCGCGCTGTGGATTTCCGCTGGCCGGTCGGGCTATTGCGGGGCGCTAACGGCTATGACGATGTCGGGGTTCGCCCCGCGTTCCTGCGCCACGGCTATGCCTGGGTGAGCGTTGACGTGCGCGGGTCGGGCGCATCCCATGGCCATCAGACCGGCCCCTATCCCCCGGAATCCGTCCAGGATGTCTGGGAGATCGCCGATTGGATCGTGCAGCAGCCCTGGTCCAACGGCAAGATCGGCACCTACGGCATTTCGTATGACGGGTTTACCGCGGTGAGCGCGCTGCGGGCCAGGCACCCGGCCCTGGCCGCCTGCGCGCCGACCTACACGGTGTTTGACCTCTACCCCGACATCGCTGGCATCGGCGGCGTGCCGTTCACCTGGTTTCACCGCACCTGGGGCCAGGGTACCAAGGCCCTGGACGCCAACCGGCTCGGCTTGATTACCGGCTGGCTGCCCCGGCTGGTGGTGAAAGGGGTCCGGCCCGTGGACGAGGATCGCCGGCGCCTGCTGCTGGCGGAAGCGATCCGGACCCATGCCAGCAACTGGGACGTCTACGAGACATCGTTTCGCATCTCCTGCCGCGATGACCGGCTGCCCTACGATCCCGACTGGTGCTTCGACACCTTCAGCCCGCACTACCACCTGGCCGATATCCAGGCCTCCGGCGCCCCCATCTATGCCTACAGCGGCTGGCTGGATGGCGGTTTCTGCCATGCGGCGATCCGCTATTTCCTCAATGTGCGGACTCCGGGCACCCGCCTGACGATCGGACCGTGGGACCATGGCGGGATGCACAACATCAGCCCCACCGTGCAGCGCAAGGTCCCGTTCTCGGAGCACACGGTCGAACTGCTGCGCTTCTTCGACGCCCATCTCAAGGGCGTGGACACCGGCATCGCGTCCGAGGAGCCTGTCCGCTACTACACGATGGTGGAGGACCGCTGGAAGAGGTCCGTGAGCTGGCCCCCACCCGGGACGCGCAGGCTCACCTGCTACCTGGCGCCCGGCAACGCGCTCGCCATCGGAGAGCCGCGCTTCGAGGATGGCGAAGCCTGCGACACCTATCGGGTGGACTACTCTGCCGGGACCGGTGACCTGACGCGCTGGAAGACGCTGGTCGGCAGGGCGCCCAGCGCGCATCTCTACGGGGACCGCGCCGAGCGGGACAGGAAACTGCTCGTCTACACGTCTCCGCCCCTGGCTGAGGACACCGAGGTCACGGGGCACCCGTTCGTGACCTTGTATGTCGCCTCCACGGCCAAGGATGGCAACTTCTTCGTCTACCTGGAGGACGTAGACGAGCGGGGCCGGGTTACCTATGTGACCGAAGGCTTGCTGCGGGCTTTCCATCGCCGGGTCAGTCAAGGGCCGGCCCCCTACTGCGACGTGGTGCCTTACCGCTCTTACACCCGTGCCGACGCGGCGCCGCTCGTTCCGGGCGCCATCACCGAACTGGCCTTCGATTTGCTCCCGACATCCTATCTCTTCCGGGCGGGACACTCGATTCGCGTCGCCCTGGCGGGCGCAGACCGGGATCATTTCTTCGTGCCCCCTGGTGAGCCTCCCGTTCTGCGCTTCTATCGGGACGCCGACCGCCCTTCGCGGATTGACCTGCCGGTGTTGCCGCGCCGCTGACCGGGGGTTTTGGAAGTGCTGTCATGACCGAAGCGGAGCTGATCGCCCGGGCACGGACCGGAAGCGGGACAGCCTTTGCCGGTCTGGTGGAGCTCTATCAGATCGCCGTCGTCAGCCTGTGCTACCGGATGCTGGGTGATGCAGGTGAGGCCGAAGAGGCGGCACAGGAATCCTTCTTGCGCGCCTACAGCCAGTTCCACCGCTACGACCCGGGGCGGTCGTTCAAGACCTGGCTCTACGCCATCGCGAGCCACTACTGCATTGACCGGCTGCGCCGCCGGCGCATCCTGTGGGTGGGCATTGACGATGAGCCGCTCCTGGGGCACCCCGCGCTGCGGGAGCCGAATCCCGGGCCGGAGCAGATGGCCGCCCTCCGGGAGCGAGATGCAACCATCCGGGCGGCTCTTTCCGCGCTGGCGCCCCGGGATCGCGCGGTCATCGTCATGAGCTACTGGTATGATCTCTCTTACGCGGAGATCGCCGAGGCACTCGGCAGCACGACCTCGGCCGTGAAGAGCCGCCTCCACCGGGCGCGCGTGGCGCTGGGCGAGATACTGCGGAGCGAGGAGCAACGGCGGGCGACCGCCGAGCTCCCGGCCACGGCGCCGTCAGGCGCCCCGGAAGAGCCGCCGGCCCCGAGGACGACTGAGCCCCCGCTGCCCGTGCCGTTCGGCTTGCCGGGGCGCCGCACGGGCCTGGTCCCGGCCTGACGCGCCGCTCTGATGCGGCCTAGGCGATCTCGGCCAGCAACCGGTGCGCGGCCTCCATGGCGGCCACGGACGCGGCGGGGCCTCTGAGCGCGGCGATCAGTTCCCGTGCCTGGCGGCGCACCCTCGGGCTGACGTTGCGGCGCAGAACGTGGAGGGCGCCCTCACGCAAGAGGCTGTCCTCCGCCGACCGGCAGAGCGCTTGCAGCAAGGCCGGGAGCGCCCGCTCGCCGAGCTGGGCCAGCGCCTCGCTGCAGGCCCAGCGCACCCCGCCGTTGTCCGCGGAAAGGGCGGCGACCAGGGCTTCCATCCCTTCGGGGCTCGGGTACTCGCGCAGGTAGTGGACGGCGTCCTCCCGCTCCCGTTCCGGAAGCCGGCTGTCTTTCAGGATGGCGATGGCTTCTGTGGTGGATGTGATCATGCCTCCGCTCGCTTTCCTTCGCCGCCTGTGGCGGCATGGCGATTACGGCACGGACACGCCGCACAACGAGACGCCGCCTCGCCCAAGGGCCCGACGCTCGATCAAGACGGCCAGGCGCACCTCATCTCCTCCCCCTCGCCCAATTGTCTGGCAGCACCAGGTTGATCAGGAACGAGACGATGCTGACGATGATTGAGCCCAGCAGGGCGGTCCAGAAGCTGTCCACGTGGAACCCCAACCCGAGGAGATCCGAGAGCCACGAGGCGCCCCAGAAGCAGGCGGCGTTGATCACGAAGATGAACAGGCCCAGGGTTGCGACCAGGCATCCGCACGACAGGAACGTCAGGATCGGCCGGATGACAGCGTTCACCACGCCGAGGATGGCCGCGAAGCCCAGCACGGAAACCACGCCAGGAGTGCCCTGCGGAACCTCGATGCCGGGCAGCAGCCAGGCGGTGACGGCGACGGCCGCCGCCGTCACGAGCCAGCGGATGATGAGTCTCACGTAGTCCCCTCCGGTTCGGATGTCGGGGCGGCCAGCAGCCCTGGACGCCCCGATGGCCCGGCCTCCCGCCTACTGCAGGCTGGAGACCTGAAAGTTGTCGAAGCGCACATCTACCGGCACTGCATCGTAGGAGTAGGCCCGTATGCCGGCATCGCGCCCTGGCCCGGCCAGCTCCCCGTCGGTGTACTCGTCTATGTAGGTGTCATTGATGTACAGGATGATCTTCCCCCCGATCCGATCCACCCGCAGATGGTTGCTCTGTGTGCCGGCGCGGATGGCTGCGTCGGTAGTCCAGTCAATCAAGGTCGTCCAATCACCGTTGCGGTCACGCTTCTCCAGGAGGTACTCCTGCGAGGCGGGGTAGATCAGGAACTGGTAGACCGCGAAGTCGCTCCAGATCAGATCAAATCCCAATCCGAACGAGCCGGCATTTTGGGACGCCTGGCGTGCGTCCACCTCCACGCGGTAATCCGCCGGCAGCGTCAGGTCCGGGGTGACTAACAGCCCGGCAAGAGCCTGCTTGAGATATGTCTGGTACTCGCCGCCGATATAGCCGTACTTCAGGCGCTCGTTCTCCCCGGCGCCCCACCCGCTATTGGGGTTGCTGAAGTCGTCGAAGAAGGGCGCGCCGCACGCGTACCCGGCGCGGAAGTTGTCGAAACGGACATCCACCGGCGCCTTGTCGTAGGCGCGCGCCCAGATGCCGGCATCCCGCCCGGCGCCGGTGTAACTGCCGTCGCTGAGGCTGGCCAGCACGACGTCGTTGGCCCACAGGAAGATCTGGTCCCCGATGCGGTCCACCCGCAGGCTGTTCAGGCTGGCTCCGCTTGCGATCGCGGTGCTCTGCGTCCAGTTAATCAGCGTGGTCCACGCGCCGCTCAGGTCGCGCTTCTCCAGCCCGTACTGCCTTACATCGGGCTTGACGGCGAACAGGTAGTACTCGCTCTGCGAACCGACCGACCGTGCTCCGAAGATCAGGCCATAGGCACCCTTCATGCCGGAGAACTGCACGGCATCCACCTCGATCCGGTAGTCGGCCGGCAGGACCAGGTCCGGCGTGAGACCGAAGGTCGCATCCGTGACCTTCAGGTAGACCTGATACTGTCCGGACAGGTAGCCGTACTTGCGCTGGCTGTCCTCGCCGACCAGCCAACGGCCGTCCGGACTGCTGAAATCGGTCCGGTAGACGACGTCGCTGCAGCCGGGCGGGAGCGTCGCCGTCGGGCTGGGCGACGGCGAGGGTGACGGGGTCGGCGTTGCCGTCGGGGGCAGTTGCCGGAGCACCAACGGCAGGTGCACCCTCCGGAGCACTGTGGCCGAGGCCGTCGGGGTGGCCGTCGGCGTGCCGGTTGGCGTCGGCGTGCGGGTGGGTGTGTTTGTGGCCGTCGGCGTGCTCGAGCCTCCTCCGCCGCCCGGCGTCACGTCGTCAATGAACCAGTTGCTCGGCGGTAGGTCGGTCTCGGCGCGGAACTGCAGGTTGACCGTCTGCCCCGCGTAGGGGGCCAGCTCTATCGTCCGCAGTGCCCAGCCGCCGGTAGCGGAACACAGGTCGTAGGTGGCGACGGGTGTGCTGTTGAGGAGAACCCGGCCGGCCTGATTGCCCTCGCATGGGGATCCCTCCAGCGGCTTGATCCAGTGCCAGAACGCAAGGGATGGGCTCTGGGCCGGCAGCGTCACCTCCTGGGAGATGGAGGTCACCTCGAGCATGCCACCGAGCCAGGCTGCGTAGTTGCCGCCGTGCGCCGTAACGCCCTGCCAGGTGAGGACCTCTGTCGGCACGATCTGTGTGCCGGGCGACTCCTGCCAGCCAACCCCCGGCCCGCTCTCGAAATCCCCGTTGACCAGTCCGTCGAGCGGCAGTGCGCGAGGATGCACCCGCGCGCCTCTGAGAGGCGACTCGAGCGCCCCGGCCGGCCGGGCCTGGCTGGCCGGCCCGCTCGCCTGGCCCGGAGGTGCGTTCAGGATCCAGGCGACTGTGAGCACTGTGCCCACGCACAGCAGCAGCGGGACGAGACGACTTGCTTTCACCTCGGGTTCAACCTCCTTTGCTGAGCCGAACCGGGGCGAAGCACGGAACCCGCCTCGCCCTGCCGACTGCGCCACTGACTACACACGCTCATTATAAGCGCATGATTCGGGCGAGTCAACAGGCGTTACGGCGTTTCCGGTTGCGCCCTTTTGGTACTCAGGCCCCACCGGGGGTAAGATGTCCGGCGGCGGGCGCGTGGCCGACCGCCACGCTGATTGGCCCGGCCACGCGCGGCGTTAGCCTGACCAAAAGGAGGTACAGTCGCCCATGTTCGAGCAGACCCTGCGCAGGTTCCTCGCTCTGTGCGAGGCGGACACGGCGCTGCGCGCATTTGCGGCGGAACGGCGTCTCTCGGTCCACTACATCATCTCCGACAGCAACCTGGATTTCCATATGGTCTTCGGCGACGGCGCGGTGCAGGCCGGCCTTGGCCCGCCGCCCGGCAGGCCAGACCTGACGCTCACCGGCAACGCGAGTACATTTGAGGGGATCATGACCGGCGCGCTCAACGCGATGGCGGCTGCCATGCTGGGCCAGCTCAAGTATCGCGGCGATACGGTGAAGGCGGTCGCCCTCCAGCGGGTGAGCGAGGACCTGACCCGCCTCTACCTGGTCGCGCAGGCCGCGCCAGAGGGATGACCGCCAGCGGCGCCGGAACCCGTCACGCGGTCCACACGGGCCGCGCAGGGGATGGCCGGCAGACCGCTCCAACACTGCGCCTGTCGCGGGTATTCACGGCACAGGTTGAGAGCACGATGCGGGCTGGTAGCGCGGCGCAACGTTTCGGGCCAACGCGCTGCAGGGCATCCGCCCTACTTGCGCCGCAAGCGAAGGTGCGGTATACTATGGGTCGTGCAATGTTCTGGAATGCACAATCCATCAACGTGGCACCGCAGGCGCCTGCCGACAGTCCAGGACGGGCTGTCGGTCGGCAAGTGCGTGTGCGCGTGGCTAGCGACGGTCCACGATTGCTGCCCCTGAGGGAGCCTGACCTCACGGCGAAAGGAGGTGACGTTCAGTTCGACACGCCGGCCCGATAACCTGAGTTCACCCGTCCAGAGCACAACAACAGAAGTCGTTTCTCAAGAGGAGAGGTCAACATGAAGAGAAGTCTCGTCGCATTGCTTGCATTGATGCTTGTCGCTGGCATGGTGCTGACCGCGTGTGGCGCTGCCACGCCTGCACCCCAGCCGACGCAGCCGCCCCAGGCGGCCGAACCAACTGCTGCGCCCCCGCCGACGCAGCCCCCCGCGCCCACCGCGCCCCCGCCAGCAGCCGTGACCCTCACCCTGTGGCACGGATGGACTGGCGCTGAGGCGGATGCCCTGGCCGAGGTCGTCAAGGCGTTTGGGGCATCCAACCCGAACGTCAAGGTTGACCTGCTGGCGGTTCCGTTCGATCAACTGCGCAACAAGTACACCACCGAAACCTCCACGGGTGGCGGGCCGGATCTGATGATCGGGCCCAAGGACTGGATCGGCGAGCTGTCGCAGGCGGGTCTGATCGTTGCGCTGGACGATCTCGCCGGCCAGATCGGCCTGGGCAACCTGAACCAGGCGGCTGTGGATGCCAACAAGTTCCAGGGCAAGGTCTGGGCCCTGCCTGAATCCACCGAAGCCGTGGCGCTCTGGTACAACACTGACAAGGTCAAGACGCCGCCGAAGGACACCGATGAACTGCTCGCGATGGCTGCGGAGGTCGGCCTGGGGCTCAACACCGGGTTCTACCACTCTGCCGGCCTCCTGCTCGGTGCTGGCGGCAGCCTCTTCGATGAGTCGGCCCGATGCGTGCTCGACCAGGGCACCGGCGTGACCGACGCGCTGGCCTGGATCGCCAAGGCCAAGGCAACCCCGAACGTGATCGCCGACTCTGACGGCGGCAAACTCGACGCGGCCTTCAAGGACGGCAACGTCGCCATGGTCTTCAACGGACCGTGGGCTACCGGCGACTATGCCGGTGCCCTGGGTGCGGACAAGATCGCGGTGGCACCGCCGATCACCCTGAAGTACGGCAGCGGCGGCACGTTCGCGCCGTTCCTGGGCACCAAGAACGTCTTCCTCAGCGCCAACAGCAAGGGCGATTCCAGGGATGCGGCCCTGAAGATGCTGAACTTCCTGGCCTCAACCGAGGGACAGGGCATCCTGGTCAAGGTCGGCCACATCCCCTCCAACCCGAACGTCAAGGTGGATGACCCCATCCTCGCCGGCTTTCTCAAGCAGACCCAGTCGGCCTCCTACTTCCCGAATGAGCCCGAAATGGGTGCCGTCTGGACGCCCGGCGCTGACATGATCACCAAGGTGATCGAGGGCAAGCTCCAGCCCGCAGAGGCTGTGGCTGAGGCCTGCCAGCTTATCAACACGGCCAACAAGAAGTAACTCCTGCTCACACCGGGGGGAGGCGGTCAGCCTCCCCCCGCTTCACATTATGGGGCCTGTTCCGGCCCACCTGATCTACGACGGAGAAGATCCCATGGCGAGCACACCCCTGAGCCGACAACCACCCCAGCCGGTGTCCAGCAGCCTGGTGGCGCGGGAACGGGCGCGCATCGTTCGCACTGCCCTCATCTACATAGCCCCGGCCGCCATCGTCATGCTGCTGATCACCTTCTGGCCCCTCTTCTTCCAGCTCTGGATGAGCTTCACCAACTACAGCAACCGCAACCTGCGCACCGCCAACGTCATCCTCCAGATGCTGGGCTCGTTCCGCGGCGATCCGGCTGCTTACAACTCGCCCTCCCTTGTGGGGCTGCGCAACTACATTGAAATCCTCTCCGGGGAACTGGGCAAAGTCCTCTCCGGCTTTGATTTCTGGCGCATCCTGCTGTTCAACTTCCTCTGGACCCTCATCAACCTGCTCTTTCACGTGGGGATCGGCGTGGCCGTAGCCGTGTTGCTCAATCAGGAAGGGCTGCGCTTCAAGCGCTTCTACCGGGCGCTCTACATCATCCCCTGGGCGATGCCGGGCCTGGTGACTGCCATGATCTGGCGCAACATGTTCGACGACCAGTCGGGGGCGGTGAATCGGCTGCTGGGCCAGTTGGGGCTGGGTGGGAACATCCGTTGGCTGCAGCAGATAGATGCGCCCCTACACTGGCTGCCGCCTTACGTTCGCGTGCCACAGGGCGCCAACCCGTACCTCTTCCTCTTCATTTTGATCCTGCTGCTGATCGCACCCTACTTCGTGCGTTGGGTGCGCCAGCGCTGGCTGCCCTTCACGATTGCCTGGGTGATTGGCCTGGAACTGTTCTTTGTCGGGGCGTTGCCCTACATCCTGAACGGGTTCTCCGGTTCGTCCGCGCCGGCTGCCGTTTACCCCCTGGGCGAGGTGTTCCCGCTCTCCTTCTACGCTGTGCTCATCACGAACATCTGGCTCGGCTGGCCGTTTATGATGGCGATCGCCACCGGCGCCCTGCAGGGCATACCGCGCGAACTGTACGAGGCGGCGGAAGTGGACGGCGCTACGGGCTGGAAGTCCTTCTGGAACATCACGGTGCCGATGATCCGGCCCGCCATGATCCCGGCCATCATGATCGGCATGATGTGGACCTTCAACCAGTTCAACGTGATGTACTTCGTCTCCGGCGGAGGCCCCTTGCACCAGACCGAAATCCTGGTGACGCAGGCCTACCGGCTTGTCAACGAGACGACCGTCAATCTGGCGGGGCTGGGCAATGTGCGGCCCTATGGGGTGGCGGCTTCCTTTGCCTACATCGTCTTCGCAGTTCTGGCCACGCTCACGTTGATCACGAACCGGATCACGCGAGCCACGGAATCGTACGCTGAATAGGGGGTGGACCATGTACGGCAAGATGACGCTCAAGCGGCAAATCGTCTCGCAGTTGCTGGCCCTGCTGATCCTGCTCATCGTGCTCTTCCCGGTGCTGTGGGTTGTCTCGATGGCCCTGGATCCGCGCGACATCTCGCGGCCCACCTCTTTCATCCCGCCGGGCGCTTCGCTGCGGGCTTTTGAGAAGGTCTTCACCCGGCCAACGCCCAACCCTGTCGGCTTCCCGGAACTGGCTCGCAACAGCACCGTGCTGGCGGTGGGCGTATCGCTGTTCACCGTGATCCTGGGCACAACGGCCGCCTACGCCTTCTCGCGCTTCCGCTTCCCCGGCCGACAGTTGGGCATGTTGGGCTTCATCATCGTGTTGATGGTGCCCAGTGTGGCCACGGTCGCCGCGCTGTTTGTGTTGCTGAACATCGTGCTCGGTCCGACGCTGCGCAACTCGATCCTGGGCGTCGGCATCGCCATGGTTGCCAGCTCGTTGCCCTTCGCCATCTGGAACATGAAGGGCTTCATAGACACCATCCCGCGCGAACTGGAGGAGGCAGCCTATATTGACGGCGCCAGCGCCAACCAGACCTTCTTCCAGATCATGTTGCCGCTGGCATTGCCCGGCCTGGCAGTGACCGCGCTGCTGGGCTTCATGGCGGGGTGGCAGGAGTTTGTCCTCTCCTGGCAGTTCATCTCCGATCCCAAGTGGTTCACCCTGACGATGACCCTCTACGGGATGCAGGGACAGTACGCGGCGAACACACCGTGGTCGCAGTTTGCGGCGATGAGCATTCTGGTCTCGATCCCGGTGGTGGTCGTCTTCTTTGCCCTGCAGCGGTACATCATCGGTGGGCTGACCCTGGGCGGCGTGAAGGGCTGAGAGGGATCTGGCAAACCCCGGGAGTTCAGACGCCGGGGGATGACGGGACTGCTTGCGGCAGGGGCGCGGGCATCGCCAGCCGCGCCCCTGCCTGGGATTTACCTAGGCCGCAAACGCCCACGCCCCGCCGCGCATCACGGGCTCGACATCGCCCGCCTCGGTGATGCCGTCCACGTCCAGGGCGCTCGAGCCAATCATGAAGTCCACGTGCACCAGGCTGGAATTGCCGCCTGCCGCAGCGAACTCCTCCGCCGAGAGAGCCTCGCCTCCCGGAAGGCTGAAGCGGTACGCGCTGCCCAGCGCCAGGTGACTGGCAGCGTTTTCGTCAATCAGGGTGTTGAGGAACAAACGGCCCATCTGCGAGATGGGGGAGTCATGCGGCACGAGCGCCACCTCTCCCAGGCGCCCGGCGCCCTCGTCGCTGTCAAGAAGTGAGCGCAACACCGCCTCGCCATGGGCCGCTGTCGCTCTCACGACCCTTCCGCCCGCGAAGGTCAGCGCGAAATCCTCGATCAGGACGCCGCCGTAACTCAGGGGACGGGACGCAGTCACCACACCCTCCACGCGCCCGAGGTCGGCCAGCGTGAAGACCTCCTCCGTGGGCAGGTTGGCGACGAAGTCAATCCCCTGCTGGCTGCGCATGCGGGCGCTGGACCAGATGTGTCCCCTGGGCAGGCCGACGGTCAGGTCAGTGCCCGGGCTCGTGAAGCGCAGGGCCGCGTACGCTTTGGCGTTCAGATAGTCCTGGCGTGACGTGAGATCGCGGATGTGGGCGCGCCATGCTGCAATCGGGTCCGAGCTGTCCACGCGGCACATCGCGAAGATGCCTTCCCAGAGCCGATCCTCTTGCGCCTCGCCCGCGACATCCGGGAAGACGCGAGCGGCCCAGGCCGGCGTGGCTGCCGAGACTACCGACCAGTTGGTGGTGTTGCGCTGGATGTGCTTCATCACGGGTGCCAGTTTCTCCCAGGAGACCTTGCGGGCCAGCCCGACCAGGGTCGGGTCCTGCTCCCGCAGCAGGTCCGGGTCGTCGGCCTTCACGGAGAGGAGCGCATCGCCGCGCTCGATGTAGTCCAGCGACGCGTTCACCTGCCAGGTGGGGTACTCCTCGAAGGAGTCACGCGGCGCCTGTTCGAAGCGGGTTCGCCGGAGGGGCTCATCTGCCCAGATTACATCCACGAAGCGCGCCCCGGCGCGATAGGCTGCGGCTG
>FWPV01010839.1_pt1 | contig 14351 bp, 11 predicted proteins | sample 2228371 | NCBI WGS metagenome assembly FWPV01 (sample SAMEA103939776, study PRJEB20133) | metagenome
TATCTTCGCATCCTTCACCTCTTCAGCAAATACAGATGAAATACCGTTTAATAAGAAAAAAACCAATAAAACTCTGAAAAACATATTTATCCCTCCTCCTCTTTCTCACCCCCTTTTTCTGTTAAAATAAAAAGGGGCGTTGTATTTCGCAGCGTACCCGACGGGCAGGGGGTTCCCGCAAAAGACCTACCCTGCCCTGATTTTAATTTTTCAATTTTAAATTTTTAATTTGCTGTTATTACCACCTCCTTTTCTAACTGCTCGCCTTCTTTGCCGACTCAAACAGTCTGTTCAGCCTTTTGGATTCAAGATATATCCTTACAAGAATCCTTGATAAATCTTCATTACCTGCTTTTGCAGCCTTCGTTGCCCACTCCATATAACTTTCTGCATGCTCTTCATTGTGTTTCATCCAATACTCAATCAAATTTCCAATCTTGGTAATCTCTTCCATGCTCTGCCTCCTTCCTTTCTTCTCTATCCTTTCTCAGGAGGATGTAAGTTTTCGTAACTTACATATGACTTCCTGTATAAAAACACCTTCAGGTGTTATGAATTTCTAAAAAGTGGGTGCAGGGCTATCGTCCCGCACCCTATGTCCTCCGGAGGGTTAGCAAGTGTCCAGAGGAAAATCTAATACATTTGTGCATTAATAAAAACTATTGCTCAACATACCATTCAGCTATGTTATGGAACATCCCCGCTGGTGACGGAATTATGCCTTTGATTCTTTTATGTGCAACAAATAGCAGATCTGCATTATAGAGAAATATGCATGGCTGTTCCTCTGCTAATAGCTCATGAAGTCTATGATAAATCCTTTGTCTTTCAGCTATTTCAATTGTCCTTCTTCCTTCTTCAAGCAACATATCCACTTCCCCATTCTTATAACTAAGAAAATTCCATTCACCTTCTTTAGTCTTGCTCGAATGCCAGAGGTTATATACGTCGGGATCCCATAGATAAGCACGGGAGAGGACAATTGCTTCGAATTGATGTTTGCTGATTACATTGTGTCTGAATGCCTGCCATTCAAGTGTGCGTATGTCAGATTCTATTCCAATTGCCTTAAGATTGCTTTGAATTATCTGGGCAGTCTTTATGTTCTCTTTGTTCTCATAATTCGTGAGAATCGTAAATGACATTAAGTCACCATTTTTTCGGAGTATCCCGTCTGTTCCTTTTCTCCATCCTGCCTCTGCCATTAATTCGAGAGCTTTCTGCGGATTATAAGCGTAAGACTTCGCTTCTTTGCTGTAATACCAAACCTCAGGGGGATAAGGTCCTGTCGATATGCATCCGAATCCCATTAAAACCGAATTAATTATTGAATCCTTGTCAATCGCATAATTTATCGCTTGACGGACTCTTTTGTCCTGAAATCTTCTGTCAATAAGATTTAATCCGAAAAATCCATATCTAAAAGAACCAGCACGATACTTGATAAAATCAGATGAAAAAGTTTTACGATTAGTTTGGCTATCAAATTGCATGGGTGAAAGTTCCATCAAATCAACAGTTCCTGCCTTTAGTTCAAGTAACTGTGTTGCTGAGTCAGGTATTACCCGCATAATGAGATTCTTGATTTTAGGTCGTCCTTTGTGATAACTATCAAAAGCCTCCAGCCATAACCTCTGCCCATGCACCCATTCCTTTAGTTTGTACGGTCCTGTTCCTATCGGACTATCGTCAAAATTTGTATCGTTAATATCCTTATTTTGAAGAATATGTTTCGGGATGATACCTATAGCCCAACTCTCGAGTGCTGATCCATAAGGCTCGGAGTAAGAAACTGATACGGTAAACCTGTCAATAGCTTTTACCTCATTGACCGGTCCGAAATGACCACTGTGGTGAGTTCCTGTATGCGGCGAAACAAATGTCTTATACGTAAAGACAACGTCCTCTGCGGTAAAGGAATTACCATCATGCCATAATACACCATTTTTAAGATGAAAAATAATTTCCTTTCCTCCTTTAAGAATATCCCATGATTCAGCAAGGTCACCTGTAATTTTCATATCTTTATCGAACTTTGTAAGACCACTAAATATTAAACCACTCACAGAGTATGAAATAAGATCAGTAAGGAATACAGGATTTAATCTTTTTGGTTCTGAAGAGATGGCAATAGTAATAGTATCTGCCGATTTAGACTTTTTAATGTCTCCACGGCAACCACTTAAGAAAATAATTACTGCAAGTAGTATCGAAAATATCTTCAGAAACATCTACACTAAAATATCATCTTTAATCCAATCCCGAAATTTCTTTCCGCAGCAGGAAATCCAAATCGTTCCTGATAGTCCTCATCAAAAAGGTTATGGACATATCCTGTAATATTGATATTCTTCATAATAGGGTATGATGCCTCAATATCTGCCGTCACAAAAGAATCCTGCTCTCTCACCCTTAATTCCGTATTTCCAAGGGTATTGTTGTTATAAATAACTTTCTGGCTTGAAACATATTTTGCATATACAGAAACTTTCTCCTTCTTCGAACCCTTATATTGAATTCCTGCGTTGATTTTGTGTTTGGGCAAGCCTGGAATTTCATCGAAATCCCTGTCCCCTTGGGCTACGAAATTGCTTACAAATGGATCACCTTTAGTGTCACTCTTTTGATAAGTGTAATTTGCAAAAGCGGAGAAACCCTTTCCCATTTGCTGTGCCACTTCTATTTCTATTCCATAGAGTTTTGCTTTATCGATGTTATAGGAAACAAAATTTATTAAATCAAACTGGATATAGTCATCGATGCAGTAATAATAAGGTGATATTTCAACCCTCGTTTTTGTTGGAAACTCAGCCTTCCACCCTCCCTGTAACATGATGCCGTCTTCTTCATCAAAGGGAAGTTCAGATGTAACAACACCAGCATCTGGCGAATAATGCCAGTAATGCTCAGGTGGTGTAGGCATCCTTAATGCGCGGGAAATACTGAGATAGGCTAGTCCGTTTTTATCGTAGTTGTAAGTTACTTTTATTGATGGAGCAAAACCTTCCATCGATATGTCTTTAATACCCTCAGCCTTACCAGCAGGTCCTGCATTGCCTTCATAAGATGTATATCTAACGCCAGGTGAAACAATAAATTTCTCTGAGATTTCTATGTCATCCAAGATATAAACACCGAGGACTTCAGAGTTTACATAGTTACCGTTTCTGAATGGGCTTCTGAAGTCATCAGGAAAATTTCTATCTCCGTCATCCTTAAATCTCTTATAATCAATACCTGATGTAATTGTATGATTCTTAAGATATAGAATGTATGATGCATCTGCTCCATAGGATCTGTCATCATAAAATTCTTTATGGAACACCCTATCCAGCGATTCACGAGTGTTATAGGCCTCTCTATCGCCATGATTCCACCAGTAAGAGATATTTAAGATGCTGTTTGAAAATGGTTGTTCATATCCGAGATTTATATAATATTTCTCTTTCTTCCACCAGCTTCCGGGTTCAGGATATGCACCCATTCCACCGTACATTATTTCACCATCGGATGCAGGATAACCATCATCAATGGGTTCATTATAGTCAGGGCTATCAAAATCTTTTGATTGTCTATTTGGGACGATAAACCCCTTCTTGACATTAATGTACTGGAAATCCCCCTTAATCTTTCCTTTCCATGGCAGATCGTATCCAAGATGAACATTTGCATTTTTTAACCAATAATCGCCATTTCTCAGATAACCGTCACTTTCTGAATATCCTCCACTTATCGAATATTCGAAATCTCCTGGTTTCCATGCATGGAAAAAACTTAAAGTATATGTATCAAAGCTCCCACCAAGTCCCTGAAGTTCAAACACTGGTTTTTCTTTGGGTTTCTTTGTAACGAGATTTATAACTCCACCGAGTGTGTTGCCATAGCGTGGGTCACTCACACCTTTAATCACCTCTATCTTTTCTATGTTATTAAGCGGTATTGTTGTCCAGTCTATAAAATAGCCCCCGGCAGTTCCTGAGATATTCATTGTCCTGCCATCGATTGTTACAAGAATACGGCGTGAACCAAATCCTCTGATTTTAATTGAATCGTCATCAAGTGCTGCACCAACTTCCTGTGGCCTCTGTACGTCAATGCCCGGTTGACGGTTCAAGGCAGAATCGAGCGTAGAGCCAATACCCTGCAAAAGCAATTCGGGTAAGATTACGGTCATGTTAGGCGTTTGTAATTCTTCTTTGATTTCAGCCTCTGAAATCGTTATTTCATCAAGCTGAAATATTTTCGTGGGAGTTCCTTGTTCTTGAGCAAAACTCGTTGAAGAAATTAAAAAAAGCAGACAGATTAATACTCTGAAAAACATAGTGCACCTCCTTCTCTGGGTTTTATATCGGAAATCGCTTTATTTTTTGTCCAGCAAAATAAGCCCACTGTTGTATAACACTTTTTCCATAGATGTCCTTTTTCATAGGTTAGTTGCAGCATTATCTCGATCTTTTCGTCATAAGAAGGTATTCTCCCATTTTTAAAAGTCCAATGTTCAAAAGCATCATCGATGGTATGATATGCACAGGAGCTTTCAACTTCATAATATTTCTCAAACATCATTTCATAGCCATGATAGTTTTCTTTTGATGTCAAATCTGCAAAGTGTTTTTCCGTCGCTATAAAGATATTTTTCGGGTTTGCCCTAAAAATCTTTTCGAGGCTTAATAAAAATCCCAATTCGGTTATATGAAGGCTATTGGATGCTATGATGAGGTCTTGATCAAATATTTCATTGAGGGGAATATCTTCCCACTTTCTTTTTTCAACGAAAATATTATCTATTTTTTTCCTTTGGACTTCCTCATATAACAGATTCCTCATACCCTCAGAGGGTTCAACAGCCATTACACGACAGCCTCTCGCACATAGAGGCAGAGCAAGTATTCCGTTGCCTGCGCCGATGTCAAGAACCTTCCATCCTGGCTTAACAAATGAAGTAAGAATTCTTATAATTTCGTTATGATAGCTATTGTGCTCAACCCATAACTTGTACCACTTCGCATTTTTATCCCAGAACTTAACTGATGCGGCTCTTGTGATCATATTATTCATGTAGCCTCCAAATAAAAAAGCCACGAATGCTATGCCTTCACGGCAGTGTTGCCTTCGTGGCTTAAATATCAGCTGACTACTTAAAATGTTTTTTTCTTAATAGATATCCAAGTCTTAAAACTAAAAGGCCATAAATTCTGTCACCTTACGGTGTCAGCCTTCATGGCCTTTTCATAAAATTAATACTTTACTTTTTAAACTTCTTGTTTAAGTTTTATATAAATTAATTTAACTACACAAGATTTGTCAATAATTTTTTAAATATTGATGCAATAATTCTGCTTACTGAAGCCTTCTCAGGTTTTAGGTTACAAACATGAACCCGAAGAGCAAGGTCTCCATACCTCTCCATCTGTTATAATAATCAAAAGGTTTTAAATGGCAAAAACAAAAACTTTTTTTCAATGTCAGTCATGCGGATTTATAAGCCCAAAATGGCTTGGGAAATGCCCTGATTGTGGACAATGGAATAGCTTTGTTGAAGAAAAAAAAGAGTTCCGTTCAAGGCATTCTACTCTTACCACTAATCTTGGTAAATCAGCCCCTCAGTCTTTGAGTTCAATTGTAAGTCAAACAGGTCATAGAGCATCAACAGGTATAAAAGAACTTGACAGAGTGCTTGGCGGTGGTATTGTTGATGGGTCTGTAATATTAATCGGGGGTGACCCTGGTATAGGAAAATCAACTCTGCTTTTGCAAACCTTGGCAGGTCTATCAAGAGAAAATGATAGAGTTCTTTATGTCTCTGCAGAGGAATCTCCAGACCAAATAAAGCTCAGGGCAGACAGACTATCGATTAATTCAGATGCAATAATTCTGCTTGCTGAAACCTCTATTGAAGCTATATTGAATACAGCTCTTAAAATAGAACCAAAGGCACTGGTTATTGATTCCATTCAGACCGTATACACAGAAGAGATTCTATCAGCGCCTGGTTCTGTAAGTCAGGTCAGGGAATGTGCATCAAAGCTCATGCTTTTTTCTAAGAAAACAAACATTCCTATTTTTATCGTAGGACATGTGACAAAAGAAGGTGCGATCGCAGGACCACGGGTATTAGAACATATTGTTGATACTGTCCTTTATTTTGAAGGAGACAGTGGGCATTCATACCGTATACTTCGTGCTGTAAAAAATCGGTTTGGGTCTATCAATGAGATAGGAATTTTTGAGATGACAGATGCCGGACTATTAGAGATTGAAAATCCTTCAGAACTTTTTCTACTTGAAAGACCTCTAAATGTTTCAGGCTCAACGGTAGTTGCAAGCATAGAGGGCACAAGACCTCTTATGGTTGAGCTTCAGGCACTCGTATCCCTTACGAATTTTGGAATGCCAAGAAGAACTTCAATGGGTGTTGACTTTAACAGGGTAAACCTCCTCGTTGCAGTGCTTGAAAAAAGAGCGGGTGTGCATCTCGGAGGAATGGATATCTTTGTGAACGTAGTGGGTGGACTTAAAATTATAGAACCAGCTGTTGATTTAGGGATTATTGCTACTATTGTTTCTTCACTAAGAGATATCCCTATAGATCCGAAACTTTTTCTTTTTGGCGAGATAGGACTTTCAGGTGAGATAAGAGCTGTTACTCAGGCAGACTCGAGAATGAAAGAAGCTGCCAAGATCGGTTTCCATAAGGCTGTCATCCCATCTGGAAATGCTGAAAAAATAAAAAACAATTTTGGGCTTGAGATAAGAGGAGTCAGAAATGTTGAAGAATCTCTTGAAGCTATTTTCGATTAGCAGTATAATTTTGTTTGCCTGTACAAATCACCATCTGGAGACTCCTCCTTCAATAGATATGGGGGTAGAGGACTATCTTTCTTCAAAGAACAATATTTTATCAATCGAAACAATATTTTCCATTACATTTGAAAAAGAAGACGAGAAATATAAAGGAGATGGTTATCTGAATATATCAAAAAATGGTGATATGACTCTGCGTATTTATTACTTAGGCTTTCTAAGATTTGAGATGACATCGCGGGATAACATTGTAAAAAGCACACCCATGATTGACATGAATAAATCCATAATTCTTACTGAAGGTCTCAGGGTTTGCTTCTTCTGGTGGGATATCCCAGAGTTCGAAATATTAGAACAAAATGATGCATATAAGCTCGAAAATACTTCAAGAAGGTTATGGTTTGACAGAAAAACTAAATTTCCATTAAAGCAAAATTTTTTACTATCGGATGGCAGGGAACTCCGTATCTTTTACGGAAAACCCGAAAAAATCCAGGATATTTGGTATCCCTTAAAAATCAGAATAGAATTATCGAGCTATGCGGTAAATCTGAATATCAAGGAAATTTCATTTTCTCTCTGAGTTTAATCCAAGGTCAATAGCAACAGTCCTGATTATAGAGTCATCAATGATATTCAGTTTTTCAAGATATCCTTCAAGAAGTGCGTTATCACAAACGGTGTTTATAAGACGGGGTACTCCATGAGCATAATGGTAAATCTGTTTTATTGCACTATCAGAAAAAATATCATTATTACATCCAGCAACCTTCAATCTATGTTTTATATAGTCTTTTGCATCACTTTCTGAAAACTCCTTCAGTCTGATTCTAACTGCAACCCTCTGTTTCAATGGTTCATCAAGAGAAAGAACATCTTCAAGTTCGGGAAGGCCAAAGAATACAAAATTTAGCATCTTTCCTTCAGGAGATTCCATATTTAACAAACCTCTGAATTCTTCCATAATCTCTTTAGAATTGAGCATCTGTACCTCATCTATCATTACTACTGCTTTCTTCTTTTCCTGGTTGATCTCGGTTAACCTCCTGTAAATCTGACCAAGCAGTTCTATCTTATCAGTTTCTATATTCTTGACCCCAAGTTGTATTGCAAACTTTCTGAAAAGCCATTCAGAACTAACACTTGAATGAACAACTACAAGAAGGGCTGCTTCATATATATCCTCATCAAGATCTTCGAGCAATCTTCTTGCAAGGGTTGTTTTACCTGTTCCTATCCCACCAATGACAACAGCAAGACCTTTTCTTGTATCTATAGCATATTTGAGTTTTATGAGAGCATCTGTATGATAACGACTATTATAGTAAAACCTACTATCAACAACATTGGAAAATGGATGTTCTTTAAGACCATAGTATTCCAGATAATCCATTTAGATATAAGATACCCTATCCTTCCTATCCTTAACTTTCTTTTGTTCAGGACTCTCTATAAATTTTGAACTCAGCTGATTTATCTTTTCAGCAACATCTCTGAATTTTGAATTCCATCCATAAACTTCAGTAAAAGTTTCAAGAGCTTCTTTATAATTACCATTTTTATCATAAGCTTCTGCAAGATCGTATTTCATCGCCCAGTAAGATTCATTTCGATCTTCCATCTTTTCAACAGCATTCTTGAGAACCTCAACAGCGAGTGAATAAAGTCCTTTCTCCATATAGCAGAGTCCAAGCATATTTGAAGATGAGATAAACTTTTGAGGATCATTTTTTGATACCTGGAATTCTCTTATAGCATCATCTATCAGCCCCATTTCCTTATATGCAATACCGAGGTTATAATGAGTCTCATAGTCGCCTGCTTCAAGCTCTTTCTCGATACCTTTTTTGAATTCATTGAAGATTTCCAGTACGTCGCTATCAAGTGAAGGTTCTGCTATTTCTTGAACTTCAAGAATTTCTTCTTGAGCAAGCATGGGCTCTTTTAGAATTTCTTTAGGTTCTTCTATTTCTATTTTTTCAACTTCTGCTACATGCCCAAGTGCAGTAAGCTTCTGATTTATTTCTTCATTATCTGGGAAAATGGTCTTCAGTCTTTCCAGAATTTCCCTCGCCTCATCAATTAATCCTTGCCGAGAATAAAACTCTGCTTCAGAAATTTCCTCGCTGTAATCGTCAATTGAAGGTTTCTCCGGCATAGCTGCAACACCAACTTCCTCCTGTACTACCTCCTGCTTTACACTTGAAAGACGAGGATCATCAGGATTGATTTCAAATGCTTCTTTTAAAATCTGTGAGCTATTCAATAAATCTCCAGTTTTTTTATACAGCTCATGCAAAATAAGACATTCGGCAATCGCCTGCTCTTTGTCTCCAGTATCAATATAAAGAGATTTTAGTTTCAGGTGTAGCTCTATATTTTCTGGTTCTCTGAATTTAAATACTTCAAGAAGTGATTTAGCATTTTCATAAAGCCCGTATCTCAAGAATATATCAGCTTCTATCAGAGCTTCATCAAGCGTCTTTTCAGCTTCTACTAAAATCTTTTCCTGTTTTATCAATTCATCTTCAAGTTCGTTGATTTTAGACTTTAATTCCTCATCTTCAGGCGCCATCTTAAGTGCTTCTTTATAACAGTTAAGAGCCTCTCTCGGTTTTTCTATTTCAAGATATTTATCACCAAGAAAAGTCAGTTCGCGAACTATCTGCAAATAATCACCAAGTTGAATATATAGTGAAACAAGCCTTTTACCTGTCTCTATTGGATCTATATCTCTAAAAAACTCAAGAATCTTAATGGCATCTTCATACTTCTCTTCAAGAAGTGTTTCATCAAGAACTGGAAGAAATTCTTCCCAGGCTTTTTCTTTATTCCCTTCTCCAATGTATGTTTCAGCAATTTGCTTCTTAGCTTTAATATTACCTGGTTCTATCTCAAGCAGGTTTCTGAGTGATTCACGAGCTTCTTCGAAACGCCCAGCCCCAGAAAATATCTCTGAAGCTCTAAACAGGATATCCGTATCCTTTGGGAATAAACTAATAGCCTCATTAATCAACTCAATCGCTTTATTAGTTTCTCCTTTCTTCTCATAAAGCTGAGTTATATCAAGTATTGCATCTTTGTTAATAGGTTGAATATTAAGAGTCTTTTGATAATAATCTATAGAATTTTCTATCTCTCCCTTTTCAGAATAGAGTTTCGCAATTGCCAGATATTGCCTTGCAGCATCGGAGGTGAGATTCTCTTTCATATAAATTTCTGCTATCTTGTTTCTGAGGGGAACATTAGAGGGAGATACGGAAAGAATCTTCTCGTATATCTCTATCATTTTTTCTTTTTGCCCTTTTTTGGAAAGTGCGTCTGCTGCTGCAAGATAAAATTTTATAGCATCAGAGACAAGACCTTTCCCCTCATTCAATTCTCCAAGGGCGATGAGGGATATTGCATCTGAGGGATTAATATTCAATATCTTTTTATATAAAGCTAATGCTTTTAAAGCAAAGCCTTCCTGCCTAAAATAATTTGCAGCTTTATGATACGACTCTACTGCGTTATCTTTATCATTATTTTTCAGATAGAGATCCCCGATTATATTATATGTATTTCCGTCAGGGGCTTCTTTTACAAGTTTCTGCCATTCGGCAATAGCTTTATCTATCTGTCCTCGAGCAAGATACTTCTGGGCTTCTTTAATTATCGCAGCTTTGTCAGACATTTTCTTTACTATTGAAAGTATCACAATTGACAAAACCTGTCAATAACATTACCAAAAAGTTGCTTAATTTGTGGAGCATAATCATAGCTTATCCCCACTTAGCATCATAAAGGCAAGTGCATTACAAGTAGAAATAACGTAAAATACAAAGTATATGGTAACAAAAGAAACCGTTCTTAATTTTTTCAGAGAAACGATCACAAAACCAGTCAGTTTTAGAGAAATTGTCTCTCTTATGAACCTCAGCAGTGCAGAAATTCGAGCTCTCAGAAGAATTCTGCGCATGATGGTTTGCGATGGGGACATTGTACTCACGAGAAAAGGTCTTTATGGTCCTTCTGAGGAAATGAATCTATTGCTCGGCTATTTTGAATCTCATAAAGACGGATACGGTTTTGTAATACCAGAAAGACCTGGTGAAAGGGATATTTTTATACCTCCTAACGCAAAAATGGGAGCAATGGATAATGACAGAGTTATTGTCCGCATAGAGAACTGGAAAAAACGTGAAGGACGCATAATTAGGATACTTGAAAGAGCTCATGTAAAAATTGCTGGAAAATTTGAAGTTACAAAAACAGGTTTTTATGTTACACCAAAAGATAAATCTATTCACTTTGATATATATATTCCAGGCAAAGAAAAAGGTGATGCCAAAAATGGTGATATGGTAATCACAGAGATAATCGATTATCCAGCGGACAGAAAACCGCCTACCGGCAGAATTGTGAAAATTCTTGGAAAACCTGAAAGCCCAAAAGCAGATATGGAGGCAATTATTGATGAGTTCAATCTTCCGAGAAAGTTTCCTAAAAATGTGATTAAAGAAACAGAACTTCTTATTAAAAACAATGGAAAATTTAAGCATAAAGCTGAATTGAAAAGAAAAGACTTGAGATTGCTCCCTACTGTTACCATAGATGGTGAAAGTGCACGCGACTTTGATGATGCAGTATCTATTAAGCTAACTATGCATGGTTACAAACTATATGTACATATTGCTGATGTTGGTTTCTACGTCGACTGGAATTCACTGTTAGACTTAGAGGCAAGGGGAAGAGGCACCAGCATCTATCTTCCAGATAGGGTATTGCCCATGCTACCAAAAGAACTGTCAGAAGACCTCTGCAGTTTGAAACCGAAAGCTGAACGCTTGACCTTCACAGTCGAGATGAATTTTGACAGAGATGGCAACCGGCTCGATTCAAAATTTTATCCAAGCATTATTATTAGCAATGAGCGAATGACATATACCTCAGTAAGAAAAATACTTGTTGATAATGATGCCCGTGAACGAGAAAAATATGACTATCTTCTTCAGACTTTTGAATTAATGGGAGAACTATGCAGTTTACTTAGAAATAAGAGGCTCGAAAGGGGTAGCCTTGATTTTGATCTTCCCGAACCCGAAGTTATTCTTGATATGCAAGGCTCACCAGAGGCTATATTAAAAGCAGAGCGAAACTTTGCACATATCATAATAGAAGAATTTATGATAGCTGCAAATGAGGCCGTGTCAGAATACCTTAAAAGCCTTGATGTTCCAATGCTATACAGGATTCATGAAGAGCCAGATCCGTTGAAATTTGAAAACCTATTTAAGGTTATTAGCTCAACACTGAAATTGAAGAATCCTTTTAAACCTAAAGAGCTTCCAAATATTCTGAAATTGATAAAAGGAAAACCAGAGGAAGAGGTAATCCATTATCTAATTTTAAGGAGTCTAAAACAAGCACGATATTCAGACATAAATATTGGACATTTCGGACTTGCATCAAAATGTTATACACACTTTACTTCGCCTATAAGGCGTTATCCTGACCTTGTTGTTCATAGGATTCTGAGGGAGGTGTTACAAAAAAAACATCTTTCAAAAAAACGCATAGAGGATTTAAATAAAGTTCTGCCTGATATTGCTTTCCACTCTTCACGTATGGAACGTCTTGCAGATAAAGCAGAGAGAGAGGTTTTAGATGCAATGAGGGTCTGGTTTATGAAGGAGTGTACTGGAGAAGAATTCGATGCAAAGGTTGTGAGTATAACTCCATATGGATTGAAAGTAAGATTAAAGGATTTTTTTGTTGAGGGATTTCTTCATGTATCTTATTTGGCAGATGATTTCTATCAATTTAGCGAGCGGTCGATGAGTCTTGTGGGAAGACATACAAAGCGATCATTTTCGATCGGAAAAGAATTGAGGGTAAGAATTGACAGGGTTGATATGGAGGAAAGGGAAATTATACTGGATATATGTGATCAGATGAATTATTTTAAAAGGAAAATACCTTTGAAGACTAAACGCCTGTTCTATTGAATTTAAACCAAATAATCCAAAAGAGACATTTAATATAATGTTCCGATGTATATATCGATACCGAATATCCGTTATGTGTTATCCATTGTCCGCAATCCGTAAAACGGTCACGGAAAACGGACACGTTGCACGAATTTCTTTTGAACAATATCTGCTTTATCTGGGTTAAATTTATTTTTGGGTTAACTTTATTGTATGTTCTATAAAATAGCAGCTGACTTTGTCGTCATCCTCCATTTTCTATGGATAGTTTTTTTGATATTCGGAGTATTTATCGGGAGAAATAAGATAATAAAATATTTACATATTGGTGGGCTTGGTTTTGCAATAATTATTCAGATATTTGGATGGTATTGTCCATTAACATACCTTGAAGTTTGGCTGAGACAAAGACACAACCCTTCGATAAAATATACAGGTTCCTTTATTATTCACTATGTTGAGAAAATTGTTTATATTGAACTGTCACCTGTGATAATCTTTGTGTTAACATTAATTCTAATTTCAATGTCGGCATATATTTATTTAAGGCGAAGGGAGAAGAGATTGCCACGTCGTCCCCCATCCCAAAATCCTTCGGGATTGGGGGACTTCTCGTAACGATACTTATACAAAACGGTAAAAAATTTGTCATTGAAAGCGAAGCTACGCAATCTCACATTTGGTAAATAGTAATTTTTTTAATGATAAAAAGAGAAATGGACTTTCAAAAACTTTTAGAAATAATGGTAAAACTCAGGAGTGACAAAGGCTGTCCCTGGGATCGCAAGCAGACAAGGGAATCCCTGAAACCTTACATAATTGAAGAGGCTTATGAGCTTATTGAAGCAATAGAAGAAAATGACCCTGAAAAAATAAAAGAGGAACTTGGCGACCTTTTATTTCAGATAGTATTCCAGTGTCAGATAGCAAAGGAGAATAAAGAGTTTGAGATATCTGATGTCATTGAAAAGATAATTAAAAAAATGGTTGAAAGACATCCACATGTATTTGGAGATACTAAATGCAAAACTCCAGAAGAGGTTATTGAACAATGGGAGGTCATAAAAAAACATGAAGGCAAACTTCGCAATTCAGTCCTTGAAGGAGTACCTCAATCAATGCCTTCTTTGCTAAGGGCGCATCGTCTTCAGAAAAGAGCAGCTCAGGTTGGTTTTGACTGGGAAAAGGTTGAAGATGTTTTAAAGAAGGTAGATGAGGAAATAAATGAACTTAAGGAAGCAATTAAGTCTGGCAAACGAGAAGAGATAGAAGATGAGCTTGGGGACATATTTTTCATGCTTGTTAATTTATCAAGATTTATTGGAGTAAATCCTGAGGATGCGCATCGTAAAACTATCAGTAAATTTATTCAACGCTTTCGTTATATAGAGATGAAAGCAGAGGAACAAGGCAGAAAAATTTCAGATATGACTCTTGAGGAGATGGATAGACTATGGGATGAGGCAAAAGGCTGAGAGAGCACCTCTTTTCATAAATTCCTAAATTCCCACCCTTTTAGGCACTATGATATTCAGTTTTTCAACAATCTCCTTTTGTTGCCTCGTTAGTTCCTGA
>FWPV01010947.1_pt1 | contig 14351 bp, 12 predicted proteins | sample 2228371 | NCBI WGS metagenome assembly FWPV01 (sample SAMEA103939776, study PRJEB20133) | metagenome
AATAGGAACCCTCGAAAAGCACGAGTACCGTGCGCAAACGAATCGCCTCGAAAACCTTGGGAGATATCTGGTTCATTTTCACGCGCCCGTCGTGCAACGTGAGTACCTTTGCCGAAATCTCTTCGAACGTGATATCGGGATCAGCAGCCTGAAGTCGTGCGATTTCTCCGCGCAGGGAACCATCGAAATCAAACACATTTGCACCGCTTTCGGTACCGAGTGTAGCGCGCGCAGAACCCAGAAACTCGTACCATGCCGATCCATAAATGCGTTTTGCATCATCGACTTCGATGTCGACCGGTATTCCGCGCATACCGGCGATGATCTTCATCTCAACGCCGATCCGGTACTTTTCGAATCCGAGTTCTCCGTATACTGCAGGTAACTTCCGGCCCCGGTAGGCGATCAGCAGCTCCCTATCCATAAGCGGCTGCGCGTACTTTTCGAGCGTGAGGTCTTCCGGAACATATCCGGTAAGCGTTGGCAGGAACTCGGTAGCAGGAAACCGATACGGCGGATACACATACTCCAGCCCGTCCCGCGGTACGCATGTGTAGATCAAATCGAACTTGAGGCGGTCCATCCAGGAGCGAGCGACTTCAGTACCTTCATATTCATCCTGAATGAAGAGTACCTTCAATCCGCAGAATCTTTCAAACTCCCTAGCCAATCCCTCATCGAAATGCTCACGCACTGATAGACGGGTAGAGAAATGAATGACGGCAACGTCGAAGACGGATAGATCGACAAGCTCACTGATTTCTTCGGCGGATCGTTTCCAGAACTCTGGTGTCGCAGGAATGTAAGTCACGACATGGTGCGAGTACCGATCGAAGGCTGCCAGATGCTCACGAATGGTACTGACGTGCATCGAGATCATGCAGTCATAGAGCATGGCAACATGCAACCTTTTTCTCGAGTTCGAGAGCACGGCTCTCGCTTCCAGAAGCCCCTCGCGCATCATTGCGAATCGTTTGTTGTACGACGTGGCAAGAGCTGCGCGGCGACGCGCCTCAAGACTGGCCGCTTCAAATCTAGATGTAGCAACACTTCGGATCGAATCGGCAAACTCTTTGGCAGTCGTCGCTGGCACGATGAGATCCGCGTCTCGTTCCAACGCAGTAATAGGCACTGTCACGACCGGCAGACCACACGCCACATACTCGTAGGCCTTGAGCGGTAGCGAGTTGCGTATCCACTGGTCCTGAATGTAAGGGATGATTCCGACTGTAGAGTCGCACATATGCCTGGCGAATTCTTCTGGCGGCAGCGCGCCGACGTATCGGACGTTCCGCTGCTTCAGGAGTTCACTCCATGCTTCGCTTTCAACGGCCGCCCCACAGAATCGAATCTCCCAGTCCGGCATAAATCTCACCAGCTCAGCGATCAAATCGTAATCCAGCCGCTGATTGATTCCCCCCTGAAAAATTGCGACCGGCAACGAGGAGCGCGTTCTCTCTTGCGCATGAGCCTCCGCAAATTCAAGGAAATACTCTGCGTCACAGCCGTTTTCGATTACTGAATAGGGGCCGCTATACCCGCCGGTTGTTAGGTATGAGTTGGCCACGCCCGGCGTGCAGGCAACCATGTAATCAACCTGAGCCAACATACGGACAACGGACTGACCGGTTGCTTCCATTCCCTGATTCCAACCCTGTGTTTTGGTCAGATAATCTTCGGTGGCATGATAGACACGGAAGGCGTTGGGTAGCGCGTCGATAAGCGGTTGATAGTTGAGCGAATCATAGATCCACAGCAATGGACGCTTGATTCCTCGAGCGACCAGCAACGATTTGATGTCCATGACATCTCGTTCGTTAAGACCACAATTGACGTGAACAAGATCGAGGTTTTGGACTTCGCTCGGTAAAACCGAAAAATCGGTTTCTTTCTTATAAAGATGTTGTAGGAAAAGTACCGGCAACTCCCGGGCAAAACGGGTCGCATAATGATATCGATTGCTCCGAGGCTCGTTCTTCCAGTCGGACCAGGTCAACATCACGACTGCGTCGAAATGATCTGTGAGGTTCATCTGTTCAATTCGGTTTCGTGAAGACGATATTGACTTCCAGCCCTTCGACCAACTCCGGAAGCAGTTCCCTACAGAGCGCGGGCTTCTGGTCCCGCAAGGCGTATATCCAGTTCCTGAATGTCTCTTGAGAAACTTCTGTCACCTTGCGAAGAATCCACAATGGGTGGTCGGAATCGGTCGCATCTTGCGCAAGTCGAGCGGCGAGCGATGAATCGGGAAGCAGCTTGATCTTGAACAGCGCATCTTTCAGGTAAGGTGCGACAAAAGCGTGTTCCTCGTATTGCATACCCAGAATCTTTCCAAAAAGGATACGCAGGCTTGGTACGTCGAACGATCTGACGTGAATGAACTCGTACGGCAGGCTTTCATCGAGATAGGCTGCCATGTCATCCAGATACGGCACCCGGACAATGAGAACTCCGCCGGGACGAAGGACGCGCAACAGCTGCAGGCAGCAGCGATGAAGGTCGATTACGTGCTCCAAAACATCGCAGGCGACAATGGCGTCGAAATAGCCGTCCTCGTAGGGCATGTCCTCAATTCGTGAAAATGCCACCTCGAATCCTCGTTCTCTCGCTCTCTCGAGGTAATCGATGCTGATGTCGATACCGTACCGCTGAAGGCTGTCCAGGGGGCCGAGCACACGGCCGAGCCCGACACCTACATCGAGTACGCGTGCGCCATCTGCCACATACTTGCGGACAAGCGTTCTAGTCGAATTCTCGAGCTCGACCCAAAGATCGTTATCGATAAAGGGATTCTCATTTCCCTGCTGCACGGCTGCCACATGATCTGCAGCGATCTGCGTATAGTTGTCCACATAGCGATCCCGGGCAGAAAAAACAGGGATGCCATCAAGCATCTCTCGCGGGGGGCGGCTGTAACGCGGGACTGGTGGACGTATCATTTTGAATATCGTTTTCAGGTGTCAAATTGCCATTCGGCTGAGTGAAAGAAGCTTGCTTCGAGCGATCCTAGCGATTCCGGAAGTTCTACTCGAACGACGAAACTGCGGCTCAAGAGGTCATACCGACGGGTGCTGTTCAGCTTTTCGATCGGAGCACATTCCAGCACGCTGATGCCAACGGTGTATTCACCAGGTCCCAGTTGGCAGGGATTCAGCAGCACTTCAAGCCGGCGGATCCCGCCTGCCGCAATCTCGAACGCATCGCCGGGACTGAAAATTCGGGTCATGCAGGCCCCGAGGTGATCGTTTAGCGCTATCCCGTAGCGGCAGTTGAATCTGCCCCCGTGCTCTGCAAGAAGAGTGATGAAAAACTTCGCCGGTCTCATTGCGACGAGCGCGTTGGTTTGGCCGCGCTCCGTGGCGATCGAAAACCCTATGACCTTAACGCCTGGCTCCGAATCCCAACGCGAGATGCCACCGGGCGCCTCGTAGCGAAAGCCCTGTCCAACATCACACAGAAGGCTGACCGTATCGCCGTGAGGCAGGAAGCGGGGCTCTTGTAGCAGCACGTCGGCTGGCAAGCCCCCAACTCTTGGCTTCGTAACCGGTTCATTCTCGGAATCGAGTAAGTCCGCCCCAGATGGCTCGACGAAATCTTCTCCCGCTGCAATGCGGTTCAGAGTGGTGTTTGAAAGGGAAATCTGCTGGATCGGCCCATGTAGATACTCCTCGTAGGCCTTGACCACCAAAAAGGATTCACCACGCATGCGAATGCGGCCCTGATCCATCCAGATAGCCTCATCACACAGTTCTAACACCTGTTGCATGGAATGCGATACGAGCAACATTGTGCAGCCTGAACTCACAAGCTTTTCGACTCGTGCTTTTGATTTGGCAACAAAGTACGCATCCCCGGCGCCCAGTACTTCATCGACAATAAGAATGTCCGGTCGAATGGCCGTTGCGGCGGCGAACATCAGACGGGCTTGCATGCCAAGAGAGTAGGTTTTGAAGGGCTGATCCAGAAAGTCGCCCAGTTCGCAGAAATCGACGATTCCCTCCATTGCCTGCTTGTATTCGTCGCGCGCGAGGCCGTTATATTGAAGCGACGCTTCGACGTTCTCGCGGCCCGTGTATTCGGGGTGAAAACCCAGACCGATGTTCATCAGAGCCTGAACGGTGCCATGCACCTCGACCTCACCGCTGGTGGGCGCAAAGTTCCCGCATATCAGTTTCAGCAAGGTTGTTTTGCCGGCGCCATTGCGGCCAACGATGCCAATTCGGTGACCTCTCGGCACATCGAGCGATATATCGGCGAGTGCGACGAATTCCTTTGCCGGCGTCCGTGTCCTGAATCCGAAACGTTCCAGCCCGAGCACGTCAATCAGCTGATCGCTCTGGCTACCGTGCAGCCGGTACACCTTCGAAACGTTCTGAAACCGAAGCGCAAGCGGATTAGGCATAGTCGAAAAACACGTGTTTGGCCCGCTGGAAGACCGTGAACCCTGTGAAAAAACTACCGAGCGACAGGAAGATGGCGCCCGCGGCGACCAGCGGGTCAGGCCACGTGCCGTAGCAGATGAGTTGCTGGAAGCTCAGGACGTAGTACGAGAGCGGGTTCATGTAGATGACTGGCTTGAGCGCTGCCGGCACCATTTCGGGCGTGTAGGCGAAGGGACTCAGCACGAACAGCAGCATGACGACGAGCCCGAGTCCGTGCTGAACGTCCCGGGCGACGAGGGACAGCAACGAGAACATCCAGCCGATGCCCATCGCGAACATCAGCAGCAACACCCAGAAAACGGGTACGAGCAGGATCGCTTGCCAGCTCGTACGACCCAGAACAAAGCCGGCGAACAGCGTGATCAGCAGTCCGATCAGACTGGTGGCCTGCGCTGCAATGGCCGCCCGGAGCGGGATGAGCTCGGCAGGAAAGACCGTGTTGAGAAGCAGATTCTTGTTCGCCGACAACGAGGATGTTGCTGCGGTCAGCGCTTCGTTGAACGCCATCAGCGGAACCAGGCCGGAAAACACGAGGACGACATAGCCCAACTCGGTCAGGCCTGACGGGCGCACCTTGAAGATGAAGGTGTACAGCCCGGCGTAGATGCTCAACTGAAGCAATGGGAACAGTACCGCCCAGAGCGATCCGAACACCGATCCGATGTAGCGTTGGCGGATGTCGTGCATGACCCCTTCGAGTACGCGATGTCGGTAGCCGCTCAGCACGCGCAACGAACGGAAAACGCCGAGATTGGCATTCATGGATGCCCGCCCGTCGACTGCGCTGCACGCCAGTGGATGAAATCGCGCAACCCGGAATCCAGGGGCACAGTGGCATGGAAGCCCAGATCTGCCGCTGCCAGGCTCGTCGCTCCGACCCGGTTGCGCACGAACGGACGGCTGCTGGGCTCGAAGCGCGCCGCTGTTCGGCCGGGATGCAGCAGTCGGAGCCGCTCAGCCAGTTCGGCCACGGTCGTCTTGATGCCGGTACCGACGTTGTAGTGCCTGTTCGTTGATGATGCCTGCATGGCAAGTATGTTGGCGCGCGCGCAATCACTCACATCGACGAAGTCGTACGCCTGGGTGCCATCGCCGTGAATGATCGGCTGCGTGCCTGCATCGAGGGCGTTGAGCATGCGCGTCACCACGCCGACATAGTCGCCCCGCGCATCCTGACGCGCTCCGTACACATTCATGTAGCGCAGACCGACGTACTCGAAATCGCCGCCCTTCTGATGCTCGCGGTTGTACAGCGCGCGCAGCAGCATTTCGCCGCACGCCTTGCTCGCACCGTAAAGATCCTGGCAGTTGAAGGGGTGATCCTCTTCCATCGGTTCGGCGACTGCATCCCCGTACACCGACGCGGACGAGGAAAACACCAGCCGCCGGATGCCGCTGGCGATGGCCGTCTCGATGACGTTCATCGTGCCGGCGACGTTCACCTCGAATGCGGAGCGCGGATAGTCGTGGCACTGCAGCAGCCAGAGTGCTGCGAGATGGAAGGCGCCGTCCATGCCCTCCATCGCCTTGCCGAGCGTATCCCGGTGCAGGATATCGCCGCCCGCCGCGAAGATTTCGCAGCGCGCGTCTCCCAATGCCTGCGAAAGGTTGTCGCGCGTGCCCCGCGAGAAGTTGTCGAAAATGCGGACATGCGCCGCGCCGGCCGCAAGCAGTCCATCCACGACATGAGAGCCGATGAAACCGGCTCCACCGACAACGAGAAAACGGTGCCCTGCTATCCGCATCCCTATTTGCCCGCCTGCGACATCAACTTTTCGTGCTTCGCGATGTTGCGCCGGATGAGGTCCGTATTGGCGCGTGTCCAGTCGACCGTGCGCCGGAGTCCTTCCCTGATATCCACCTGGGCGCGGAAGCCCAGCACGCGCTCCGCTTTCTCCGTGGATGCAAAGCGCTTGCCGGAGCGGTCCCAATCGCGTGCGGGCCGCAGGTCGAGTGCGGTCGCATTGCCCGTGTACTCGTTGATCAGCGTAGCCAGTTCAAGGATGGTCGTTTCACGACCGGTCGCCAGGTTGTATACCTCGCCCGCAGTGCCTTTCAGGGCACAGGCCATCAGGGCGCGCGCCATGTCCTCGACAAAGATGAAATCGCGGCTGGCATTGCCGCCATTGTCCAGCGGCAGCGCTTCGCCGTGGAGCGCACGCCAGATGAAGGTCGGCGTCACGTTGCGCCACACCGTGTGTACCGTACCTCTCCACTGCCCGGCACCGAGAATCTCGCGCGGCCCGTACACGTTCGAAAATCGCGCCTTCACGAACGGCAGGCGATGCTGCTGAAAGTAGTAGTTGCCATACAGCTCGCCGATGATCTTGGATATCGAGTACGGGCTGTCGTGATACAGCGTGACCGGCTGGTCCTCGGTCGTGGCGGTCGGCGTATCGTAGGTTTTCTCGGCCACTGCACAGGCGGCAGCGGCGTACACGACCTTCTTCAGCTGCCCGAGTGCCTTCAGGCGTTCGAACAGCTTCAGCGACGTCAATGTGTTGTTGTCGTGATCCGCAAGCGGATCGGCGATCGATGACTGATTGCCGTGGTAGCACGCGAGATGGAACGCGTAGTCGAGCTGTTCCGGAATGGCGGAAAGTATCCGGTCATCGGTGATCGAACCGAAAACGAAGCGCACCCTGGTATCGGCCGGAATGTTCGCCACATCGGATGACAGAAGATTGTCCACCACGATGATTTCACGCGGATCCTGCTTGAGTATCTGGTGCACCAGATTGCTGCCGACGAAGCCCGCCCCACCGACGACCAGCACCGTAGTGCCCGAAAAACCCTGTTCAGTCATTCTTTCGTACCTGGATCAACGCACCGGCGGTGCCTTCAGATGCGAAAAGACATCTGTTACGCCGTGCTTGTCATACCACTCGAGTTGTCGCCGGATCGTATTTTCGAATCCGGTCTGCGCCTGCCATCCGAATGCCTTCAATGTTTCGGACGCATCGAGCGCGACCACCGGGACATCGTCCGCTGCCGGCGGCACGACGGGTACTTCCATCGTGCCCAGGCCCAGATAGGCGGATACCAGATCGAAGATTTCCTTGATGGAATGCGCCTCGCCGCTGGAAACGTTGAACACGCCTGTCGGCGCGTCCGTCTCGATGGCCCGGTCGCAGAAGGCCAGAAAGTCGGACATGTCCAGAAAATCGCGCGACGTGTCGGAGCAGAAGCACTTCTGACCGGCTTTCAGGCGCTTGTAGAAGGTCGGGATCGGACCGATGGCCAGTCGCGGACCGGTCACGTTCGCGATGCGCAGCGACAGCGTCGGAACGCCCGACAGCAGCATGAACTGCTCGCCTGCCGTCTTGGTGATGCCGTAACTGGTGAAGGGCGCCGTCGGGTGCGACGCCGGTATCGGCAACGTCAGCGGCCGGCCGTAACAGAGCGCGGTCTGGAAGTTGATCAGGCGCTTCACCCCATGCGCCCTCGCCATCTGCGCCACGATGGCACTGCCCGTCACGTTGGTGTTCGCGTCCTCCACCCAGTCGTCCGGGTCCTTGTAGGCCGCTGCAGCGTGAATGACGACCTCGGGCCCGAAGGCAGCGAAACACTCGCCGACCAGCCCACGATCGGCGATCGAACCTTCCCGTACGGTGAGCCCCATTACTTCGGGAACGACTTCTCGCTTGCCGGTCGCGAAATTGTCGATCACGAAAATCTCGTGTCCCCGGGGCAGCCAGTGTTCGATCAGGTTCGAGCCGAGGCAGCCCGCACCGCCGGTGATCAGGATGCGCACGATGCGGCCCTCACTTGCGGTCCTGCAGGCGAAGATGGGTGTACTCACCCAGCGTGCCGTGCTGCCTGTAATAGTCGATGGCAGCCGAGACAGTGTCCTGCAGCGGTGTGAATTCGATGTCACCGAAGTCTTCGAACGTGCGTGACGGGTCGAGCAGGATGGAGAAAACATCGTCCGGCCCCAATGCCTTGACCTCAGCCTTCGGTTTGCCCGGCACATCCATCGCCTTGACCACGGCGTCGTACAGTTCCTGAATTGCGATGTCCCGGCCTGACGAGAAGTGGTAGGCGCCATGCCCGACGCCGTCGCACGCCTTCAGTACGACACGTGCCAGATCCTTCACGAACACGAAGTCGCGACGCGCTTCGGTGACGAAACACTGTTTGCCGTCCTTCAGGCGCTGATAGAAGATCGGCAGCGGTCCGGCGACGTTGCGCGGCCCCACCACGTTGGCGAGACGAAAGGTCACGTAATCGACGCCCGACAGCTCGAGATAGAACTCGTTGGTCGTTTTCGTGATGGAGTAGCTGCTGCTTCCGGGCAGGCGCGGGTGGTCAAGCCGGATCGGTTGCTGAAGCGGCTTCAGTCCGTAGCACAGCGCGGTCTGGAAATAGACAAAACGCTTCACATCGAACTTGCGCGCCGCATCGACCATATTGGCGCCGCCCACGCAGTTGGTCAGCGTGTCGTTGTACCAGTCGTCCGGATCCTTGTAGGACGCGGCGGTGTGAACGATGGCATCGGGCTTCAGATCCGAAATCAGCTCATCGACCAGCGGTTTGTTGGCAATGGAGTCAATGACGACGGTCAGATTCGGATGATCGGCCAGATGTTCGCGACGACCCGTCGCAAGATTATCGATGGCCACCACGCGGTCACCGCGCTCGAGCAGCATTTCGATCACGTGTGAGCCGATCTGACCCAGACCGCCGGTTACGAAGACTTTCATTGCATTTCCTTAAAACTGATGAGTCGGTGCGGAATCAAGCTGCACGGGTGCCATGTGCTGCGGCAAGGGCCGGGGTCTTCGAGCACGCTTCGCCCGGGCTGGATTATCGACGAGAAGCTCGAGGCTTCAAACAACGGGGTGCTCCAGCATCACGCTGATGATGGCCTCGCTCGCCCGGCCATCGCCGTAAGGCGCGGATCGCACTTTCGCCGTGACAGGCGCGCGGTAGGCTGCGACGATACGGGCTTGATCGGCACCCACGAGCGTGTTCCAGCCGGAATCCACCGTTTCGACCCATTCGGTTTCGTTCCGCATGGTCAGGCACGGCACACCATAGAAGAAAGCTTCCTTCTGGACTCCGCCTGAGTCGGTGAGAATCAGGCGAGCATCCTTTTCGAGCACCACCATGTCGAGGAAGGCGAGCGGCTCGGTCACGATCAGAGCCTCGAGGTGCCGCGACAGGCCGTGATCGGCAATGAGTCTGCGGGTGCGCGGATGAAGCGGCAGCACGACCGGCAGGTCCGCGGCAATCTCGCTGAGTGCAGACAGTATCTCTGAGAGACACGCCGGATCATCCGTATTTTCCGCGCGATGGCAGGTCGCCAGCGCATAGGCGCCGGGCGTCAGTCCGAGCGACTCCAGCATGGTGCCCTGACGTTTCGCACGATCCGCAAAATGCAGCGCCACGTCGTACATCACGTCACCGACCTTGTGGATGCCATACGTGATGCCCTCGGCCACAAGGTTGTGCACGGCAGCGCGGGTCGGACAGAACAGCAGTGCGGACACCCGGTCGGTGAGGATGCGGTTGACCTCCTCCGGCATGCGCATGTTGAAGGAGCGCAGACCCGCTTCAACGTGGGCAACGGGGATGTGCATCTTGGCGGCAGCCAGGGCACCCGCCAGCGTCGAATTCGTATCGCCGTAGACAAGAAGCCAGTCAGGCTTCTCCCGTTCGAGCACCTGCTCGATCGCTTCGAGCATGCGCCCGGTCATCAAACCATGCGAACCGCCCGCGATGCCGAGGTTGTACGCCGGCGGAGGGATGTCCAGTTCGTCGAAGAAGACGCGCGACATGTTGTGGTCGAAGTGCTGGCCGGTATGGACAAGCACTTCCTCGATTGCCGATGCGTAGTGGTTGCGAATCACCCTTGACACGGCGGCAGCCTTGATGAACTGCGGGCGCGCACCCACGACCGTGACAATCTTCATTCGACGGCCTCGGCCAGCGCATTGACGATGGTCTTCTGCGTTGCCGCCTCGATGTAGGGATGCATCGGCAGGCTGAACACGCGCCGGGCAACCGCCTCTGCATGCGACAGGTCACCCGCGATGCGACAGCTCGCTGCATAGGCGGGCTGCCGATGCAGCGGTACAGGGTAGTGAACGGCCGTCGGTATGCCTGAGGCCTTCAGCTTTTCCAGCACTGATTCGCGGTTCTCGACCTGAACCGTGTACTGACCCCAGACACAGGTCCTGTCCGGGCGCACCGCAAGCTGCGTAACGGCAGCCAGCGGGGAGAGCATATCGGCATAGCGCCGACCGGCCAGGATGCGCTGTTCGATCTCGTGGCTGAAGTTGTCGAGTTTTGCCAGCACCACTGCGCACTGCAACGTATCCATCCGTCCGCCGACGCCGACACGTGTGTGGTAGTAGCGCCGCTCCTGCCCATGAACCCGGATTTCGCGCATTGCTCTGGCCAGGGCATCATCGTTGGTGAAGATCGCACCGCCGTCTCCGTAGCAACCCAGCGGCTTGCTCGGGAAAAAACTCGTGCAGCCGATGGTCGAAAGGTTGCAGGTCGAGCGATTCCGGTAGGTTGCGCCGAAGGACTGGGCTGCATCTTCAATGACCGCGATGCCGCCATGGCGCGACGCAATCTCGTTGATGTCGTCCATGTCCGCAACCTGCCCGTACAGCGATACCGGAATGATGGCGCGCGTACGCGACGTGATGGCGGATTCCAGCCGGTCGGCGTCCATATTGCAGGTATCGGGCTCGACATCGACGAACACCGGCGTTGCACCGACCAGGGCGATCACCTCGGCGGTCGACACGAAGGTAAAAGGGGTCGTGATGACCTCGTCCCCGGGACCGACGCCGAGTGCCATCAAGGCGATCAGCAGCGCTTCGGTACCTGATGAAACGGTGATGCAATGGCGGGCCGACGTGAAAGCCTCGAGACGCTCCTCGAGTTCGCGTACCTCGGGGCCCATGATGTACTGACCGTGATCGAGTACGCGCTGGATCCTCTGGTCGATGGCCTGCCTGAGGTCCGCGTACTGCGCCTTGAGATCGATGAACTCTATTTTCGTCGTCATTGAGGAATGCAAGTCGTATCGTCAATCATGTAGCGGGCCCCGCACGCGCAAGCGACGGCACCCTTTCCGCGCAACTGAACGCCACATGTGCACATCCAGCCACGACGTCTCGCCGGCACGCCGACCATCATTGCGTAAGGTGGCACATCGGACTTCACGACGGCACCGGCGCCGATGAAGGCGTGCTCACCGATCGTGCTTCCGCAGACTATCGTGCAGTTGGCACCGAGCGTGGCTCCACGGCGAACCAGGGTCGGCCGGTACTGATCCTTGCGCGTGATCGCGGAACGTGGGTTGTAGACGTTGGTGAACACCATGCTCGGACCGCAGAACACATCATCTTCCAGACGCACGGCGTCGTAGACGGATACGTTGTTCTGGATCTTCACGTTGTTTCCGATGATGACGTCGTTACCGACGAACACATTCTGACCGAGCGAACAGCCGGTTCCGATCCGTGCGCCGGCGCATACGTGGGCCCAATGCCATATCCGGCTGCCGCTGCCGATCTGCGCCCCGTCATCGACAATGGCAGTCGGGTGAACAGTCGGTGTCATGTCAGCAATCGAGCGGAAGCGCCACGCGCTTGCCATCGCGCGCGGACATGTAGGCCGCAATCAGCGTCTCCAGCGACTTCAGGCCTTCCCGGCCATCCGTTTCCGGTGCTGCTTCGCCACGCAACACCTTGATCACATTGTCGTAGTAGAGCGGGTGACCGAAGCCGTAGACCGAAGTCGTCTCGTAGCTGGCCTGCTCGACCTTGAGGTCATCCTCATGCGGCTCTGAAAAGGCCCAGTGCTGGATTTCATTCACTGCGACGCCCCCAAGCCGAACGGTACCCTTTTCGCCGATGATGGTGATGCTGCCTTCGAGGTTCTTGGGATAGGTCAACATCGTCACATTCATCGATCCAAGCGCGCCCGAGCGCCAGCGAACGCTGATCACACCTGTATCTTCCACCTCGATATTCCGGGCCAGTGTGGCCGTGTAGGCCTGGACGCTCTCGATCGGGCCGATCAACCAGTCGAGCAGATCGACGTAGTGACTCGCCTGATTCATGAAGGCGCCGCCGTCGAACTCCCACGTTCCCCGCCACGCTGCGCTGTCGTAATAGGCTTGGGGACGCGTCCAGAAGACGTTCAGATTGACCATGTAGATCCGGCCGAACCTGCCTTGATCGATTGCCCGCTTCAACAACTGGATCGTGGCGTTTCGGCGGTTCTGCTTGACCACGAACAACCGCACGTTCGCGTCATCGCACGCCTTCACCATCCGCAACCCATCCTGCCAGCGCGTGGCCATCGGCTTTTCGGTCATCACATGACGTGACGCCGCCGCAATCTCTATCGTCTCTTGTGCATGCAGGCCGCTAGGGGTGGTCAGGACGAAGACGTCGGCGGACGCATCGGCGAGCATGTCGCGCAGGCTCGCGTAGGGTTTGGCGCCTGTAAGCGCCGCTGCGGCATCAAGTGCCCTTGCGTCGATGTCGCACACGCCGACCAGTTCGGCGTCGTCTGCATGCTGCGCAATCGCCGAAAAATGGTTTTGTGCAATGCGGCCGCAACCCAACAGCGCGAAACGGATTTTTCTATCGAGGATGGCGTCAGGGAAATGTCGCATCAATTTGGATCAGATGAAAACAGCCAAAGAACTTCGTCGATTCCGTGTCACATGACAACGGGGCGGGCTGAAGGATACATTGACATGAGCATGCGCGGCAGGCTTGACAAATCACTCAGGAGCGATTCGCCGAGGACAGGCCTCAAGAAACGCCGGCTGCGTAAATGTCGGCAAACAGCCGGGCGGGCCATGTAACGAAAATTGCCAGGTGCGCAAAGCAAAAAAGCCAAACGGGTGTTTGGCTTTTTTTTATTGTGGTGGAGAGGAGGAGGATCGAACTCCCGACCTTCGCATTGCGAACGCGACGCTCTCCCAGCTGAGCTACCCCCCCAACGAGCGCGCAGTATAGTGCGCCTCAGGCGGCTTGTGAAGGAACGTGCGACGCAGAAACCGGTCGCATGGCTGCACGGAATCAAGTGACGGAGCAAACGATGGAATCGGACGAAACACGCGGGCAGGAACGCCGGCTTTTCATGCGCAACGGCATCGCGCTGCTGGCGGCGGGCTCGGTACCGGCCTTGCTGTCAGGCTGCGCGACGGCCGGGCTGTATTCGAAGGTTGGCGATCACGATGCGTCGGCGATTGCGACGGGCGACGAATGGGCCTACGACGAGCTGAACGGTTACAACCGCGAGCGCCAGGCGCAGATTCGCTACATTGCAGAGGCAGGGGCTTCGCCGGTGCTGCGGCTTGAAGTCGAGGGCAAGCCGCTGAGCGGCCTGCGCCACGACCAGCGCGAGGAATACGACGCGCCATGGGTCGTCACGCGCGATTCGGTGTACGACTACGACAACCTGTACAACCCGCCGCTGCCGCTGCTGCCCGCGCTGCTCGAGCCGGGCGCACGCGAAAGCTGGCAGTCGATGGTGGTCCATGACCCGAAGTCGCGTGCGAGACGCTGGCATGTGCAGATCGACGCCCTGCGCACCGAGTCGGTCACGGTGCCGGCAGGCACGTTCGAGGCGCTGAACGTGCGCCGGCTGATCAAGTTCGAGCACCCGGACTTTTTCCGGAGCCACTCGGAGCGGGTCGAAAACCTGTGGTACGCGCCGGTGGTGAAACGCTGGGTGAAGCGCGAATGGCGCGGGCAGTACCTGCAGAAGATGCGCGCCCGCATGCCCTACTTTCGCGAAGACTGGATCGTCTGGGAACTGACGTCGTTCAGCGTGGCGTGATGCCCGCCCCGGCCAGCGCGCGCTTGAGCCGGTCGTTCACCGCCGACCAGGGGCCGGCCTCCGGCGTCGCCTCGATCACGATCATCGCAC
>FWPV01011208.1_pt1 | contig 14350 bp, 10 predicted proteins | sample 2228371 | NCBI WGS metagenome assembly FWPV01 (sample SAMEA103939776, study PRJEB20133) | metagenome
GTACCAAACTCATGACTACAGCAACGGATCTCAAAAGCATTGGTTTAAAGGCAACGCTGCCACGTATGAAAATTCTGGAATTGTTCCAGAGCGGGCAACATCGCCACCTCAGTGCTGAAGATGTTTACAAACTGTTGCTGCAAGAAGACCTGGACATCGGTTTGGCCACCGTTTACCGGGTTTTAACGCAGTTTGAACAGGCAGGTTTACTGGCTCGCCAGCATTTTGAGACGGGCAAGTCGGTGTTTGAACTGAATGAAGGCGCTCACCACGACCATTTGGTGTGCGTGCAGTGCGGCAAAGTTGTAGAGTTTTTTGACGAGGAAATTGAGCGTCGCCAAAAGATGATTGCCAAAGACCGTGGGTTTGAACTTCACGATCATGCACTTTCCCTTTACGGGTCATGTACCAAGAAAGATTGTGAGAACAGGCGCAAATAATCAGGCCTTGGTAAAGCACACCCGCCAGTGAAGTTAACCGTTGGCCGAGGCAATCATTTCATGCGCCGCAGTGCGCGTGGCCTCGGTGATCACTTGTCCGCCCAGCATTCTTGCGATTTCTTCCACCCGGGCTTTGGCCTCCAGTTGCACAATCTTTGAGCGCGTAGTTTGCGCTGAAATGTCTTTGCTGACCTGAAAATGGTTGTGGCCTTGTGCTGCCACCTGAGGCAGGTGGGTTACGCAAAGCACTTGTTTGTTCGAGGCCAACAGGCGAAGGTAACGCCCTACGGTTTCTGCAACGGCACCACCAATGCCGCTGTCCACCTCATCGAAAATCAGGGTGGGTACAGGAGTGCTTTCAACTGTGTTCACCGTAATCGCCAGGCTGATACGCGCAAGCTCGCCACCTGAGGCCACTTTCTGAATGGCTTGGGGCGTGACACCCGGGTGCCCCGCCACGCGAAATTCGATGTTGTCGCTGCCTTGGGCAGAGGGCTCACCTTTGGCCACATCAACTACAAACACGCCACCTTGCATGCTGAGTGTTTGCATGGATTCGGTCACTCGTTTGGACAAAGTTTGCGCAGCCTTCACGCGGGCAGTCGTCAACAAGTTTGCTTGTGTGTCATAGGCTTGACGCGCCGCGGTCAGTTCCTTTTGCAGCTTTTCAACATCAAAACCTTCCTCAAGGCCTTTGATTTCAGCTTGCACACTCTCCATTTCCGTGTGCAGGGTTTCCGGCTGAATGCGCAGTTTGCGGGCGGTTTCATGCCAAAGCGACATGCGTGCTTCCACTTCAGCCAGTGTGTCTGGGTCCAGGTCGCTGTGTTTCAGGTAATTGCCCAAATCGTAGCTGGCTTCCCGAATCAATATTTCTCCCTCAGACAGTGTCTTGACCACGCCCTCAAGCGCCGGATCGCGGGTGCTTAAATGGCTCAGCTTTTCGATGACTTGGGTCAGTTGATCGAGCAGGGCATTTTCATTTTGCGACAGTACATCACTTGCGTGTTGAGTGCCCTCGATCAATTCTGCGCCATGACTTAAGCGGTCGAAGTCACTGCTCAGGGTTTCCCATTCGCCGGCCTTCGGTGCCACTTTGCTCAGCGAGTCCAGTTTCCACTGCAAGTTTTCTAGGCGCGCTGCCCGGTCCTCCTGGCTGCTTTGGGCCTGTTTCAGGGTTTTTTCCGCATTTTTCAATCGGGAATATGTTTGGGTAGCGGCCCGGACAAGGTCGCCATGTTGGCCGAAGTCGTCCAGCAAGCGCAGTTGCTCCCCAGGCTTTGCAAGCGTTTGAAACGCGTGTTGCCCGTGAATGTCGATCAAGGTCTCAGACAATTCTTTCAGCGTGCTCGCAGGCACCGGCGTCCCATTGATGTAGGCTTTCGACCTGCCATTCGATTCAATGGCCCTGCGAAGGTGCATTTCGCCCTCGCTACAGTCGATGGATTGTTCATCGAGAATGGCTTTGGCCGCAGGGTTTAACTCGAATACCGCGGTGATATTGGCGCGTTCACAACCTTCCCGAACCTGCGAGGCGTCTGCGCGCGCACCCAGGCACAGCGACAGCGCATCTATCAAAATGGATTTGCCCGCGCCAGTTTCGCCGGACAACACCGACATGCCGGGTGAGAAATGTAAATCGAGTTTGTCGACAATAACGAAATCTTGAATGGTCAAACTACTTAGCATGGCCGCTGTCTCTGAGTCCTCGAGTTTTATGGGGTGCTTCCGTGGGGCTTGCACTCCAGTGCAGTTTTTGCCTCAACATGGCGAAGTAATCATATCGTGCCGGGTGCAAAAGCTGGATAGGGTGTGGTGACACCTTGATCCGTATTTGATCACCCACTTTGGCGCGGCCATTGAACTGCATATCAAAGTGCACGCCGGTTTGCTTGCCGCCCGTCACATGGATATCAATCGTACTGTGTTGGGGCAGCGCGATTGGCCGGTTGGTAAGCGCATGAGGCGCTACCGGTACAATCAGCAAGCCGGCCAGACTGGGGTGCAAAATTGGGCCATCGGCTGACAAGGCATACGCTGTGGAACCAGTGGGTGTCGAAATAATCAACCCGTCTGCTCGCAGGTCGTACATAAACGTACCATCGACCTCTACGCGCAGCTCAACCATGCCACCTACGATGCCGCGACTGATCACAATGTCGTTTAAAGCAATGTGATTTTCCACCACTTTGCCTTGTCGCAAAATTTGACCCTCAAGGTAAGCCCGGTTTTCCGAGACTGATTGACCGTTGATGGTGTCAATCAAGGTGGGGTTGATGTCGTCGAGGCGAATGTCGGTGAGAAAACCCAAGCGGCCTTGGTTAATGCCAATCAAGGGAATATTGGAATCAGCCAATTCACGGGCTGTACCCAGGAAAGTACCGTCGCCGCCGATAATGACCGCGATTTTGGCCTTTTTCTTGATCAGGGTTAGATTTGCGAATTCAAAATTGGCTTCATCACATTCAGGTTTTGATTGTCTGGAAGAACCGCTGCTCAACATGGAATCGCACACCAGCACATGGAAGGCGTTGGCAGCCAGCAGGTCAACCACGCTTCGCCAAATGGCCTGTTTTGGGGAGGCGCCATGTTTGGCAAACACAGCAATGCACATCCCTTTCTGTTTCGGCATTCTTGATTCCCTGTTTTTGTCGTAAAGTGAAGCCTTGGTTTTAATCCTAAGCCCAATCGTATCGCAACACGCATTTGAAGTGACATTGATGATAGACGAACGCGCCCGTTCCATATTGAAAACATTGGTTGAAAGGTACATCACCGAGGGCAACCCGGTGGGTTCCAGGGCTTTGTCCAAGTATTCGACACTCGATTTAAGCCCGGCCACTATTCGAAACGTGATGGCTGACCTCGAGGAGTTGCGACTGGTGGTTTCCCCACACACCTCGGCCGGACGAGTGCCCACTCCCCAGGGTTACCGCATGTTTGTGGATTCGCTGCTTACGGTAAAGCCTTTGGCAATTGATGTTCAAACGGCGTTAAGCGGCGGCATTCAGCGCGAAGATCCCAACCGCGTATTGAACAAGGCGGTGAACCTGCTGTCCAGCTTGTCCTCTTTCGCCGGAGTGATTACAGCGCCGAAAAAAGCTGCACTGTTTCGGCATGTGGAGTTTTTGAGTTTGTCGGATCGCAAAGTACTGCTGATCATCGTGACTCCCGACGGGGATGTGCAAAACCGAATCCTGATTGTCGAGAAGCCCTACACACAAAGTGAATTGACCATGGCGGCGAATTTTTTCAACCAGCATTTTGCAGGTTTGAGTTTTCAGCAAGCCAAACAAAGGTTGTCGGAAGAGTTGCACCAAATTAGCCAGGACATTAGCAAGCTGATGCAGGCTGCCGTGAATGCGGGTACAGAAGCTGAAGAAAGCCAAGCCGACGGCGTCTTGCTGTCGGGCGAGCGGAAACTGCTGGATGTGTCGGATTTGTCAACGGACATGGAGCGACTGAAAAAAATGTTCGGTGTGTTTGAGCAACGCACCGCGTTGCTGCGCTTGCTTGAAAGCTCCAACAGGGCCGAAGGTGTGCAAATTTTCATCGGTGGTGATTCCAGTCTGGTACCCATGGAGGAGATGAGCGTGATTTCCGCGCCCTACCATGTGAACGGTGAGGTGGTGGGTACGTTGGGGGTGATAGGCCCTACGCGCATGGCTTACGAGCGACTGATTCCAATTGTTGACATTACATCGAAGCTGGTTTCTTCGGCTTTGTCGGATCCGGAGTAGGGTAAGCCACCCCAACGGCCAGCTTTGGGTATACTTTCAGCCTTGATGTTCACTAGGTAGTATCCATGCGCACGGAAGCACCATTTCGTCACGGCACGCCGCAGAAAACTGCGGTCTTACTTGTTAACCTTGGCACTCCTGACAATGCAGATACACCCTCCCTACGGCGTTATCTGAAGGAGTTTTTGTCTGACCCACGTGTGGTTGAAATTCCCAAGCTGGTGTGGTGGATCATCTTGAACTGCATTATTTTGCAGATTCGCCCCAAGAAGTCAGCCGCCAAATACGCCACGGTGTGGACCGACGAGGGTTCGCCTCTATTGGCTATTGGTAAAAGGCAGGTCAAGGTGCTTAGCGATGCCTTCAAGGCCAGGCGCTGGGATGTTCGAGTTGATTTGGCGATGCGTTATGGCAACCCCTCAGTGGCCAGTCGAATGGATCAACTTCGCAAGGACGGTTACGACCGGGTATTGGTGTTCCCTCTGTATCCTCAGTATGCGGCGGCCACTACTGCGTCGGTGTTTGATGCGGTGTTTGACTGGGCCAGGCCGGTGCGCAACATTCCCGAATTGCGTTTGGTGAAGCACTATCACGATCACCCGGCTTATATCCATGCCCTGGCTGAGAGCGTGCGCAAGCACTGGCAAGTCAATGGGCGCCCGAATTTTGATCAGGGTGATGTGCTGTTGTTCAGTTTTCACGGTGTGCCTGAAATGACCTTGCTCAAGGGCGACCCTTACCACTGCGAGTGTTACAAAACCGCGCGCTTACTGGGCGAGGAATTGGGACTGCAAAAAGGCAATTACAGGGTTACATTCCAAAGCCGGTTCGGCAAGGCCAAATGGCTGGAACCTTACACGGACAAAACCCTGGAGGCCTTGGGGCAGGCTGGCACCAAGCGTATTGATGTGATGTGCCCCGGTTTCATGGCCGATTGCCTTGAAACATTAGAGGAAATTAATCAGGAAGGCCGGGAAGACTTTCAGCATGCAGGCGGAGGCGAGTTTCACTATATTCCTTGCCTGAATGACAGTGAACTGGCGGCAGCCATGCTGTCTGAAATTACTGCGCAGCACATGCAGGGCTGGCCAGTTGACATGGGTTACGAAGAATCCATGGCACAGGAACTGGCCGAGAGTCGAAAATTGGCGCTTGAAATGGGCGCGCAATAAGTTTCTGCCAACAATCCCGCGTAATTCTATTTTTTGGGGCTTGAATTTTACGTTCACGCCCCAATTTACCGCCAAGAGTAGGGGCGACCGGTAAAGGCCTGTCGCCTCTTTTGAATTTTAATGGAGGAAAAGACATGTCAGAACCCACTGGAAAGCCGGCCACAGACGAACAAACGTCTGCCCAGGCACCAGAAGGTCAGCAGCAAGGCGCGCAGACCCAACACGAAACCGGGCAGGCTGCTCAGCAAGAAGCGCCCCAGGATGAAATCTCTGTACTGAAGGCAGCATTGGAAAATGCACACCATGAGGTTGAGAAATCCAAGGAGGTGTACTTGCGCCTGGCGGCTGACATGGAAAACCTTCGTCGTCGTACGCAAGAAGACGTGGCCAAGGCGCACAAATATGCGATTGAATCGTTTGCTGAATCTTTGGTGCCCGTTCGCGACAGTCTTGAAATGGCACTGGCGGTAGAAAACCAGACCCCGGAAGCATTGAAAGACGGCGTTGCTGCAACCCTGCGTCAACTGGAAGCCGCATTTGAGCGTGGCAAGGTGGTGGTTTTGAATCCAGTGGGCGAAAAGTTTAATCCCAACCAGCACCAGGCTGTGGCCATGGTTCCAGGTGATTCTGTCGAGCCAGCTGTTGCGCCCAACCATGTGGTGGCCGTGTTGCAAAAGGGTTATTTGATCAATGACCGTGTGTTGCGACCCGCTTTGGTCTCAGTCGCACAATAAGCCTGCAATAAATTTTGGCAATTGGGTTGAAAGACCCCTTGAACTGAAGGGCTTTAGCCCCATATCAGCGTTAACCGAATATTACTGAATTTAGAAATCACGGAGAAATTCATGGGAAAGATTATTGGCATTGACTTGGGTACCACCAACTCTTGCGTTGCGGTGTTTGAAAGCGGTGGCTACAAAGTGATCGAAAACTCGGAAGGCGCGCGCACAACCCCTTCCATCATCGCTTACATGGAAGACGGTGAGATTCTGGTGGGTGCACCGGCCAAGCGCCAAGCGGTGACCAATCCAAAGAACACACTGTACGCGGTGAAGCGTTTGATTGGCCGCAAATTTGAAGACGCAGAAGTGCAAAAAGACATCGACATGATGCCTTTCACCATCATGAAAGCCGACAATGGCGATGCATGGGTGGGTGTGCGGGACCAGAAACTGGCCCCTCCGCAAGTTTCAGCTGAAGTGCTTCGCAAAATGAAGAAAACTGCGGAAGACTACTTGGGCGAAGAAGTAACCGAGGCCGTGATTACAGTGCCTGCTTATTTCAATGACAGCCAGCGCCAGGCCACGAAAGATGCCGGCCGTATTGCCGGCCTGGACGTGAAGCGCATTATCAACGAACCCACCGCAGCCGCTTTGGCTTTTGGCATGGACAAGGCTGAAAAAGGCGACCGCAAAATTGCAGTGTACGACTTGGGTGGTGGTACCTTCGACGTGTCGATTATCGAAATCGCTGACATTGACGGCGAGAAGCAGTTTGAAGTGCTGTCCACCAACGGTGACACCTTCTTGGGTGGTGAAGATTTTGACCAGCGCATCATCGACCACATCATCGACGAGTTCAAAAAGAACAATGGCGTTGATTTGTCGAAAGACCCAATCGCGTTGCAGCGTATCAAGGCTGCAGCCGAGCGCGCGAAAATTGAATTGTCTTCTTCACAGCAAACTGAAATCAACGAGCCCTATATTGCGATGGCCAACGGTGCACCTGTGCACCTGACCACCAAGTTGAGCCGCTCTAAGCTGGAAGCTTTGGTTGAGGATTTGATCAGCCGCACCGTCGAGCCCATGAAAATGGCCTTGAAAGACGCAGGTGTATCCACTTCACAAATTGACGACATTATTTTGGTCGGCGGCATGACCCGCATGCCAAAAGTTCAGGAGGCTGTAAAGAACTTCTTCGGCAAAGAGCCCCGCAAAGACGTAAACCCCGATGAGGCCGTGGCCGCTGGTGCTGCAATTCAGGGTTCTGTGTTGAGTGGTGATCGCAAAGACGTGTTGTTGCTGGACGTGTCACCGTTGTCTTTGGGTATTGAAACCATGGGCGGCGTGATGACCAAGATGATCGAGAAAAATACGACCATCCCGACCAAGTTCAGCCAAGTGTTTTCAACTGCGGATGACAACCAGCCTGCCGTAACCATCAAGGTGTTCCAGGGTGAGCGCCAAATGGCCAACGACAACAAGAGCTTGGGTGAATTCAATCTGGAAGGTATTCCACCCGCACCGCGTGGAGTACCGCAGATTGAAGTGACCTTTGACATTGACGCCAACGGTATTCTGCATGTGTCTGCAAAAGACAAAGGCACTGGCAAAGAGAACAAAATTGTGATCAAAGCCAACTCTGGTTTGAGTGAAGACGAGATCCAGAAAATGGTGAAAGACGCTGAAGCCAATGCAGCCGATGACGCCAAGCGTCGCGAATTGGCCGAAGCCAAGAACCAGGCTGATGCGCTGGTGCACAGCACCCGCAAGTCGCTGGGCGAGTATGGCGACAAGCTGGAAGCTGGTGAGAAGGAAAAAATTGAAGCGGCATGCAAGGCTTTGGAAGAAGCTGCCAAAGGTGAAGACAAAGACGCCATTGATGCACGTACCAAAGAATTGGCCGAGTCAGCCCAGAAATTGGGCGAGAAGATGTACGCCGACATGCAGGCTCAACAGGCTGCAGAAGGTGCCGCAGCCGGTGCAAACCCAGGCGGCGCAGAGCAGCAGTCTTCTTCCAAGAAAGACGATGCTGACGATGTAGTAGATGCTGACTTCAAGGAAGTGAAAGACAAGTAATGTTGGCAGCGAGGCGCCTTTGTGGGTGCTTCGCCAAAAACCAAGGGCACACTGGTTGGCTGCATGTTTTGCAGTTTTTCAGTGAAGCCCTTTTTGTACGAATAAAAGCAGTGTTTCGCGAACAGCTGCATGAAACGAGACTGACATGGCAAAACGGGACTTCTACGAGATTTTGGGTGTACAAAAAAATGCCACAGACGATGAGCTGAAAAAAGCCTATCGAAAAATGGCCATGAAGTATCACCCCGACCGCAACCCAGACAGCAAGGATGCGGAGGCCAAGTTCAAAGAGGCCAAAGAAGCCTATGAGATGTTGACTGACCCCAAGAAACGTGCGGCCTATGACAGGCACGGCCATGCGGGTGTGGACCCCAATATGGGTGGCGGCGGTGCAGGTGGCTTCTCCGATTTCTCAGATGCCTTCGGCGATATTTTTGGTGATATTTTTGGTGGCCGCGCAGGCGGTGGTGCTTCTCGCCAGTCGCAGATGTACCGTGGTTCAGACCTGAAATACAACATGGAAATTACGCTGGAGCAGGCGGCCAAAGGTTTTGATACCCAAATCCGTGTGCCAGTGTGGGACAACTGCGGTACTTGCGCAGGCAGTGGTGCCAAGCCAGGCACCAAGCCTGAAACCTGTTCTACCTGTGGTGGATCGGGTGCCGTGCGCATGACCCAGGGGTTTTTCAGCGTGCAGCAAACCTGCCCGAAATGCCATGGCACAGGCAAGATGATTCCGCACCCCTGCCATGACTGTGAAGGTTTGGGTCGCAAGAAGACCAATAAAACCCTGGAAGTGAAGGTGCCCGCCGGTATTGACGATGGCATGCGCATTCGCTTGAGTGGCAAGGGTGAACCCGGTGTGAATGGTGGCCCCGCTGGTGATTTGTACGTGGAAGTACACCTGAAAGAACATGCAGTTTTCCAGCGTGATGGTGATGACTTGCATTGCGAGATGCCGGTTTCATTTGCCGCTGCTGCGTTGGGCGGAACGATCGAAGTGCCCACATTGGGCGGCAAAGCATCGTTTGATATCCCCGAGGGTACGCAAACCGGTAAAACATTCCGTTTGCGTGGCAAGGGTATCAAGGGTGTGCGTTCATCCTACCCAGGTGATTTGTTCTGCCACATTGTGGTTGAAACACCTGTGCGTTTGTCGGAGAGACAGAAAGAATTGCTCAAGGAGTTCGAGCAGTCTTGTACAGCCGATGGTGACAAGCACTCACCAAGGGCGAAGGGCTGGATGGACAAGGTAAAGGACTTTTTCGGCTAAGCCAGCCGTTTGATTTGGCTTGCGGCTAGTGATCTTTGCGGTTTGGGTGCTACACCACCTTGCCTCAGCAATACTTCTCAATCCGGCTTGATGCCTCTGGCTTGGGGCATGCGAAACGCTTAAGCGTCTTCGCATCGGTTCCTGGCGGAACCGCCCCGCGCTGCGAAGCCGCCGGGAAGTATTGCAAAGCCGGCAAGGCTGTGTAGTACCTAAACCTCACATTGCTCGCAGCTAAGGCTCGCACTTCGCTCAGCATACAAATATTGTCCGATGACCTATGCCGGAACGATGCTGTCTGCCCCAGTGCCGCCCGTTGCTTCGTAACCCAGTCGCACGTAGATTGGTGCAAATGGCTCTGCTTGAGTAACTTTCACCAAACCCTCGCGCGTCAACTCCAGCATGGCGATGAAGTTGACTACAACCACCGGCACACCGCGTTCAATGTCGAACATGTCAAAAAACTCAACAAACTTTTGGGTTTGAAGGCGGCGCAAAATCATGGTCATGTGCTCACGCACCGACAACTCTTCTCGAGAAATGGTGTGCGCTTTGACCAGTGACGCGCGGCGCAAAATTGCCTGCCAGGCGTCGCGCAGTTCTTCCGGGTTCACATCAGGAAAACGTTCAACAGTGTTCGGGTCGTGAAACGCGTGTGCAATCCAGAAGTCCCTGCCTACCAGAGGCACCTTGTCGAGTTCTTGGGCGGCCAGCTTCATTTGTTCGTATTCAATCAAGCGGCGGGCGAGCTCGGCACGTGGGTCTTCCGCTTCTTGTTCGCCATCTTTGGGGATTACCGGCAACAGCATGCGCGATTTGATCTCAATCAGCATGGCAGCCATCAGCAAATACTCGGCGGCCAGCTCAAGGTTGCGGGCACGAATTTCTTCAATATAGGTGAGGTACTGGCGGGTAAGTTCCGCCATTGGAATATCGAGAATATTGAAGTTTTGCTTGCGAATGAGGTAGAGCAGCAAATCAAGCGGGCCTTCAAAAGCCTCTAGAAAAACCTCCAGTGCGTCTGGTGGTATGTAGAGGTCTTTGGGCATATTGAACAGCGGCGCGCCGTACAGACGGGCCAAACCAACACCATCCACCGTGTTGGGCGTGCTGTCATTCGGGTTCAGTACGCTGATGTCGTCGAGTTCGTTGCTCAAAGTAGTTGTGCTTATTTGCTTTGGTACACGTAGGGTTTTTGAGCAACTTTGGCCTGTTTAAAACCTTCTTGAAGGGTTTTGTCCAGTTGCTTGTCCCACAACAGCGCGCGACCTTTTTGCTGTTCGTTTTCCAGGTGAGGGCGCTCATTTTTAAGTTGGACCAGAAACTGGGTGGCTTCAGATTCGTATTGCATAGTGTTTTGCCAAATAAATGGTTTATAAAGGATTTTTCTATTTTATCAGGCGCCAGCCTGATCCTCGGTGGAAATTGCTTGGGCGTGTGCCATCGCCGCAGAAAAGTCGTCTTGTACTTGCCCTGCTTGAAGCTGAGCTGTAAAACCACTGCGTTTGAACAGGGACAAGGCTTGACTGTTCAGGCCGCAGAATATCAGTGTATGGCCCGCACGCTGCAGTTCCGAATTCAATTCCTCCAGGCATTCCAGCGCGGTGGTGTCGATTGAAATGGTTTGGTGAAGATCGAGAATCAAAATTTTGGTCGATTTTCCAGTGTTCAGAATCAGGTTTTCAATTTTTCCTACCACTGCGAAAAACAGGGATCCATAAATTTTATAGGCGGTAATTCCTCGCACCCTGTCCTCATCTTTCAGGTAAACCGGAATGAATTCTGTGAGGGTTGAAACCCGATAGATAAAAAACACGCCAGCCAACACCAAGCCCACCTGTACTGCAACCGTGAGGTCAACAATCACCGTAAGAAGGAAAGTGGCCAACATGATGACTCTGTACACGGTGGTGTACTGTCTTAATTTCGGGAATTCACGCCATTCACCCATGTTGTAGGCCACGAACATTAAAACGGCTGAGAGCACTGCCAATGGAATGTGAAACGCCAATGGCGCTGCCACCAGCATAATGATCAATAGCACCACTGCGTGAATAATTCCGGCCACAGGGGAGTTTCCACCTGAACGGATATTGGTGACTGTGCGGGCGATGGTGCCCGTGGCGGGCATGCCGCCGAACAGGGGCGAGGCAATATTGGCCAAACCTTGGGCCATCAATTCCTGATTGGGGTCGTGTTTCTCATGGGTGATGCCATCGGCTACACGCGCGCACAACAGAGATTCGATGGCGCACAGAAATGCGATGGTCAGGGTAGGGCCAATCAGGTTTTGAACACTGGCCAGCTCGATAGATGGCAGGGTCAAAGTGGGAAGGCTGCGTGGAATTTCACCGAATTTGCTGCCGATGGTTTCGATGTCAAGCCCCAGGATGTAAGCCACCAAGGTGCCCATTATCAGCAATATGACTGAACCAGGAACACTCTGAAGAATTTTCGGAAATGTGCCTTCTGTGTGTCCTCGACTGAGCACAGCAAACAATTTGGGCCATAGAAAAAGAAACGCCAGGCTTGCACTGGCCAACACAAACGCAGACCAATTCAGATCTGGAATAGCCTGCAGCAAGGCCCAGTTCTTTTCAAAAAAATTACCCTGGGTCACGTCGATGTTCAAACCAAAGAAATCTTTGATCTGGGACAGTGCAATTAATACCGCGATACCATTGGTAAACCCAATCACGATGCTGACGGGTATGAGTCGCACAAGGCTTCCAAGGCCCGTCAGGCCCATGAGGAACAGTAGCCCCCCAGCCATCAACGTACAAACGATCAGGTTTGCCACGCCATACTGGTTCACAATGCCGAGCACTACCACAATGAATGCACCGGCAGGGCCGCCAATTTGAACGCTGGACCCGCCAAAGGCGGAGATGATGAAGCCCGCCACAATGGCGGTAAAAAGGCCGGTTTGGGGCTCAAGCCCGCTGGCAATTGCGAAGGCCATGGCCAACGGCAGCGCAACTACACCTACGGTAATGCCAGCCCCAAGGTCTTTCAGAAAACGCTGGGAGTTGTATCCCTGCAAGCTGTCCACAATACGTGGTTTGAATGGCTTGAGCGTTTTCAGAAACTTGGGGGTGGCCATGATTTCCTTTTAGCTGATTTTCATTCCTGGCGTAAGTTTGCCCAACGCTGTCAGGGTGCTTAATGCGGTGTCGTCATCCGATGCTGCACACAACACCATGCCTTCAGAAATACCAAACTTCATTTTGCGTGGTGCCAGGTTGGCCACCACCACAACGTACTGCCCAGTCAGCTGTTCTGCCTGATAGTGCGCAGCGATACCCGAAAAAATATTGCGTGGTTTTTCTTCGCCGAGATCGACAGTGAGTTGGAGCAATTTCGTGGAGCCCTCCACTGCCTTGCACTCTTTCACCAAACCAATTCGAAGATCAATCTTGGTGAAGTCGTCAATACTGATGTGATTGCCTGACGCGGTGCTTGCAACTGACGTGGCAGATTTTTTAGCGTCGGTTTTCACAGGGGATGCTGAAGCAGGCGCCAAAGATTGTTTGTTGGCGTCTATCAAAGCGTCGATTTGCTTTTGATCCACGCGCTGCATCAGGTGTTTGAATGCCTGCACGGGAGTGGCACTGTGCAACGGAGTGTTTACATCGGCCCAAGTCATTGGGACAACACCCAGAATACCTTCAGCGTTGCTGGCCAGTACTGGCAGCACAGGTTTCAAATACAGTGTCAGCAAGCGAAATGCTTCAAGACAAATTGAGCACGCAGTTTGCAATTCATTTTGCTTGTCCGGGTTTTTTGCAAGCTCCCATGGTTTTTCCTGATCCACATAGGCATTTACTTTGTCGGCACAGGCCATGACTTCGCGAATGGCTTTGCCGTATTCGCGTTCGTCATAGTGCGTTGCGATTGCAGCAGCTTGGGCGCGAATTTCAGCAAGCAGGGGATGTTGCATGGCTGAATCCAGCACGCGGCCCTCAAAATTCTTCACCAAAAAGCCCGCGCTGCGGCTGGCAATATTGATGTACTTGCCTACCAAGTCGCTGTTCACGCGGGCGGTGAAATCGGCAAAGCTCAAATCCAGGTCTTCCATGGTTGAATTGAGCTTGGCCGCGAAGTAGTAGCGCAGCCATTCGGGGTTCAAGCCCTGTTGAATGTAACTTTCAGCGGTAATAAACGTGCCGCGGCTTTTGCTCATTTTTGCGCCGTCTACAGTCAGGAAACCGTGTGCGTTGACCTTGGTGGGTGTGCGCAAACCGGCAAACTGAAGCATGGCGGGCCAGAACAGGGCGTGGAAATACAGAATGTCTTTACCGATGAAGTGAATCATTTCGGTGTTGGTGTCGGCTTTCAGGAATTCCTGATAATCCACGCCAATTCGTTCGCACAGGTTTTGGAAGCTGGCGAAGTAACCCACCGGTGCATCCAGCCACACATAGAAGTACTTGCCGGGTGCGTCGGGAATCTCGAATCCGAAGTAGGGTGCGTCGCGGGAAATGTCCCAGTCGGCCAGTTTGCCACTGCCTTCTTCGCCCAGCCATTCTTGCATTTTGCGGCTGGCTTCAACTTGAAGGCGCCCTTCGCTTTGCGTCCACTGGCGAAGGAAATTTTCACAGCGCGGGTCTGAAAGCTTGAAGAAGTAATGGTCAGAGCTTTTGCGCACAGGCGCTGCGCCCGATACAGTGGAGTAGGCGTTTTTCAGTTCGGTGGGCTGGTAAGTGGCACCGCACACCTCGCAGGAATCACCGTATTGGTCTTTTGCGCCGCACTTCGGGCATTCGCCCTTGATGAAGCGGTCCGGCAAAAACATTTCCTTCACTGGGTCGTAGAACTGTTCCACCGAGCGGGTTTGAATGAGCCCTGCATCGCGCAAACGTGTGTAAATGGTCTCGCAATGGGCCTTGTTCTCTGGCGCGTTGGTGGAATAGTAGTTGTCAAAGCCCAC
>FWPV01011209.1_pt1 | contig 14349 bp, 11 predicted proteins | sample 2228371 | NCBI WGS metagenome assembly FWPV01 (sample SAMEA103939776, study PRJEB20133) | metagenome
GCTGAGGATACGGTCAATCTGGTGTGCGCGAAATTGGGTGTGCAGCGTCCATGCCGCACCCATCTGGAAGCATTGCCGGGCGACTCCGGGCATGGTTATCACCAGGTGGGTGTGCGTTTTAGCGAGATTGAGAAAGAAAAAAGTTACGGCAGGCTGGTATGCGAATGCGAGCTGGCGACCATAGAAGACGTCACCCAGGCAATTGTGGAGGGGCAGGCGAAGACGATTGACGATGTGCGCCGCGATGTACGCCTGGGGATGGGTCCTTGCCAGGGCGGTTTTTGCACCTACCGCGTCACCGGCATGTTGCATCACCTGCGCCAAACCCCGGTGGAAGAATCCAACCTCGCCCTGAGAGATTTCATGCAGGAACGCTGGAAAGGTTTGTTGCCCGTGCTTTGGGGGCAACAATTGCGCCAGGAACGCCTGAACCAGCTCATCTATCTCAGCCTGTTCAACGCTGAAGCTCTACCTGGCGCCCAATCCTCGCGCCTCAGCCCGGAATTTTATCTGTCCCCTGAGGAGACCAGCGCTCACCCGGCGGGTACGCTGAGCGCACCGAATACACCGCCAGCCGTCGCCAGTGAAAAGCCATCCGAACCGGGCTTGGATGTGCTGGTGGTTGGGGCGGGTCTGGCGGGGCTGATCAGCGCCTGGCAGGCAGCCAGGCAGGGCAAGAGCGTCCGCCTCATCAGCAAAGGCGGAGGTTCTCTCTACTGGCACGCCGGATGTGTGGATGTTTTGGGGTATCACGGCGGGGGCACGCGCCGTCGGGTGGAAGCCCTGGGTGAAACCGTGCAGCAACGGATTCGGGAGAATCCTGCCCATCCCTACGCGCTTGCGGGGCTGGAAAAAATCAACCAGGCGATTGACGCCCTCAAAGCCCTCTTCGATTCTGCAGGATATCCTTTGCGCGGCTCACTGGAGCGCAACTGGATGTTACCGACCGCCCTGGGCACAGCGCGCCCAACCTGCCTTGCCCCTGAGACAATGATTGCCGGCGATCTGGACCGGGCGGAGAAAATGCTGATTGTGGGTTTTGAGGGGTTTCTGGATTTTTATCCTGAGTTGCTGGTGGATAACCTGCGCCATCTGGGTCTGGCGGCAGAAGCGATGATGCTGGAAATCACCTCGCTGAAAAAGCAGCGGTTCGTCACCAGCCGGGTGCTGGCAGAGTTGTTTGAGAGACCCGACTTCCGCCTGGAAGTGATCAAAGCATTGAAAGAGCGCTGGCATGGGTTGAATGCGGGTCGGATTGGCTTCCCGGCGGTTTTGGGCTTCGCCCGCGCCATCGAAGTGAAAGCTGATTTGGAGAAGCAGCTCGGCTTGCCCGTGTTTGAAATCCCCACCCTGCCGCCCTCGATTCCCGGCATGCGCCTGCACAACCTGTTGGTGAACGCGATCGAGCGCAACGGCGGGCGGGTGTACGATGGGATGCAGGTGTTGTCTGCCCAGGCACAGGATGACAGGGTACAGGCGGTCATCAGCGAAGCCGCCGCCCGACTGAAGACGCACCGCGCCCGCAGCTTTATCCTGGCGAGCGGCGGTATCCTGGGGGGTGGGACGAGGGTTGAGCCGTTTCAGCAGCCTGAGGAGACCATCTTCGGTTTGCCCCTCTCAGATGGGGCTGAGGCAGGGAGTCCGTTGGAGCCTGACTTTTTCTATCCATATGGGCATCCCGTCTTCAGAGTGGGTGTCCGGGTGAACCAGGACTTTCAGCCGGTGAACTCGAGCGGCGAGAGATTATTTGAGAATTTATTCGTGGCTGGCGGCGCGATCGGGGGCTATGATCCCATTCAGGAACGGTCGGTTGAGGGGGTCGCGCTGGTCAGCGGATTTGTGGTGGGCAACCACGAAGGACGATGAGCGATGGAACAGGAACACGACTCACTACCATTCTTCCACCCTGTTGAACTGACCATTGACCAGTGCATCAAATGCAACATTTGCACCACCGCCTGCCCGGTCTCGCGGGTGACGGATCTGTTCCCTGGTCCAAAATACGAAGCGCCTCAGGGTGGACGTTTTCGCTCTCCCCGCCAAGCCACACCCGACCGTTCGGTGGATTATTGCAGCGGCTGCCGCATGTGTAATATGGTCTGCCCGACGGGGGTGAAGATCGCCGAGATGAACGCCCGCGCCCGGGCGGATATGGTGCGACAAAACCTGGTGCCGTTGCGTCTGCGTCTACGCAATAACGCCATTGCCCGCTCTGAGCTGGTGGGCAAGTTCGGACAGCCCATCGCACCGCTGGCAAACGCCGCCCTGAAGAACAAACTGGTGCGGGGCGCGATGGAAGCGGTGATGGCAATTCACCACGAAGCGCCGTTGCCGTCCTTCGCCCGTCAGCGCTTCACCACCTGGTTCAAGCGTCATGAAAAACCGGCAAACTTAACCCGTCAGGTGGTTTATTTTCATGGCTGTTCCACCCAATACTATGAACCGCGGGTGGGAAAGGCAGCGGTGCGCGTGCTGGAGGCAAATGGCTTCGAGGTCATCGTGCCGCCCCAGAACTGCTGCGGGTTGCCGCTCCTGTCCAATGGTGAATTTGGCGCCGCCCGGGCTTATCATCGCGCCAACGTGCAAAAAATGGTGGAATACGTCAGGAGGGGAATCCCCATTGTCGGCACCTCAACCAGTTGTACACTGACCTTAAAGGAAGAAGCCCCCGAACTGCTGGACATGCACGATGAGGATACGCGCCTGGTGGCTGAGAACACCTACGATTTCAATGAGTTTTTATTGCTTCTACTGGAGCAGGGAAGCCTGCGCACGGATTTGCGTCCCTTGCCTCTAAATCTGCCCTACCACGCCCCGTGCCAGTATCGCGGGCATCGCCTGGGACGCCCGGCGTTGGAGGTGTTGGATTTAATCCCGGAGTTGCGCGTCCAGGATAGCCATGCCGCCTGCTGTGGGATTGCCGGGACGTATGGTTACAAGGTCGAGAAGTACCAGATTGGTATGGCAGTTGGAGAGGACCTTTTCCAGATGGTGAAGGACTACATCAGCCAGGGTGGCGACCCGCTGGTGGTATGCGATAGCGAGACCTGTCGCTGGCAAATCACCCATGCCACGGGCTATCCGGCGGTGCACCCGGTGGAACTGCTGGCTGTGGCTTATGGTTTCACCCCCGAAGGGGCATTGGCAGAACTGGTTGCCTGATAGCGATGTACTCAATCTGACCCCGTAAATCCCCCCGCTTGGGTGTAAAATTGGGGGGATTTTCACTTTTCACCTGCAGCCACAACATCCGGAGCCATTCCCTTATGAAACGACTTTCCCCATTTACCTGCCTGATGATGATTCTGGCGATTTCCCTGCTGGCAGCCTGTTCCTCGCCAACGGCAACGCCTGTCTCGCTGCCTGCCAGCGCCACGCCCCTCCCGGCGACAGCCACCCCGGCGTCCCCCACCGCGACCGAAATCCCGACCAGCACGCCAACCTCCACGGCGACTCTGCCGCCTCCCAGTGAGACCCCAACGGCAACCCCAACACAATCGCCTACCGAAACCCCTACCGAAGCGCTCACCGAAACCCCAACAACCATTCCCACCCAATCCGGTGGGCAGGCTGCGCTTCCTGGCGCAACCAAGGATAACGTCTGGATTTATCTGATCCAGGAAAACGTCAACGGACCAATTTGCGGCGACGCGGCTGTGCCGGTTAACAGTGGGGTTCCCCGCACGAACGATATTTCCAAAAATGTGAAAGAAGCCTTGAAGGTGTTGTTCTCTTATAAGTCGGAATATGTGGGTGGTTTGTTGAATCCGCTCTTCCGCTCCAATATCCGGGTCGAGAGTGTGTCATTTAATAGCAAAAATGGCTTGATTACGGTCGAGTTGAGTGGAACCTATAAGCCCACCGGCGATAAATGCGATAATACCCGGGTCAAAGCCCAAATCTGGCAGACGGTGCGCCAGTTCTCGGCAGTGAAGGCGACCAACATCTATCTCAACGGCATCCCCTTCGGGGATAGAGTCTCCAACGATTGACACAACGAGGCACACCTGTGATCAAGGCAAACCTGAGATTTACCGTCGTAATTTTATTCACCCTGACCTGGCTGGTCCTCTCCAGCGCCTGTTCCTTGACCAGGGGGGAGACTACTGCTCAGCCTGTGTCCAGCCCGACCCTCTCTTCACCGACCACCCCACCGCCCACCAGCACACCCATACCCCACACCGAGACGCCTCTCCCACCAACGGCGACGCCGACAGCGACGGGGACGCCCACAGCGACCCCTCTGCCAACCGAAACGCCGACGCCAACCGATACCCCCACCTCCACTTCGCCTCCTCCCACCGCTTCGGGTGAAGATGCCATCTATGTTTACTATATATCATTGAAAACCGATGGTCCGGTGGGTTGCGGCGATAGCCTGGTGAAAGTGAACACCGGTTTATATCGCACCGGTGATAACGAAGCTGACATCGCCACTGCGCTGAGGAGCCTTTTCAATAAGCAGCAATATATCGGCAACCTGTATAACCCGGTGTATCTCTCCAACTGGCGTGTGGACAGCGTGGATTTTAAAGCCTATGAGGGGCTGGCGAGTATCTCCTTGAGCGGGGGTTATGTACGTTCTGGAGACCGATGCGACGACAGTCGCGTGCGCGCTCAGATCTGGACCACCATCCGCCAGTTCCCGGGGGTGAAGACAGTCTATATCCTGATGAATGGCAACCTGTTAGGAGACATCCTGGCGACCGGCAAGAACCAATAAGGCAAATTGATCAGCAGTGCGATTCGATTCTCCTTTCAGAGAGCAGCAATTTTATAATAAACCACGGGCAGGCGTTGGTGAAAGCGCCTGCCCTGGTGTTTAATTCTCCTCCTCCCAGAGAAGAATTAAGTTTGGGGAAGTAGATCTCTCTCGCCGGTTAAGGCAAGTCTATCCATAGCAGTTTATAAATCGGCGGCGATGCTGACGCCTGCATGCTTAAGGGCGGCGTGAGCGGCTGCCAGACGCGCCACCGGCACGCGGAAGGGCGAGCAACTGACGTAGTTGTTGCCAACGATATGGCAGAATTCAATCGAGGAAGGGTCACCGCCATGTTCGCCGCAGATGCCCACTTCCAGGTTGACGCGCTGCTGGCGCCCCTCGGTGACCGCCATCGCCATCAGGCGTCCCACGCCTTCGCGATCGATGGTTTGGAACGGGTTCTTGGGTAAGATGCCATCTTCCACGTACTTTAAGAGGAAGTTGCGCTCGGCGTCGTCACGGCTGTACCCGTAGGTCATCTGGGTCAGGTCGTTGGTGCCGAAGGAGAAGAATTCTGCCAGGGTGGCGATCTCCGTCGCGGTCAGAGCCGCGCGTGGAATCTCGATCATCGTGCCGAATTTGTACGGAAACTCCACGCCCTTTTCTTGCATCACCTGCCTGGCGATCGTTTCCAGGCGGGGCTGGATGACCTTTAGCTCGTTGACATGACCGGTGAGCGGAATCATCACCTCCGGCTTGACATGGATGCCCCGCAACGCCGCGTTTGCCGCGCCTTCAAAGATGGCGCGCACCTGCATTTCGACGATCTCAGGCATCACAATGCTCAGACGGATGCCGCGCAGACCCATCATCGGGTTGCTCTCGTGCAGCGCCTGGATGTTGCGCAACAGTTCTTCTTTTTCTGCCAGCCCTTCGGTCTCGCCTTTGACGCGCATGGTGATGACCTCTTCCAGAGTTTCCTCCAGGGAGGGCAGGAACTCGTGCAGAGGTGGGTCAATCAGGCGGATGATGACCGGGTAGTTATCCATAGCTTCGAACAGACCTTCGAAGTCGGAGCGTTGATAAGGGAGCAGTTCGTTCAGAGCGGCGGTGCGCTCCTCGCTGGTTTTCGCCAATATCATCCGCTGGACGATAGGCAGGCGCTCAGGTTCGAAGAACATGTGCTCCGTGCGGCACAAGCCAATGCCGACCGCGCCGTAGGAACGGGCGCGGCGGGCGTCGGCGGGGTAATCGGCGTTCGCCCACACCTGCAAGCCGGTGGTGGGCCAACCCTCCGGCGCTTTGCGGATGCCGGGGGTGGCGCAGATTTCATCCGCCCAGGAAAGCAGGGTCAGCAGGTCGGTCTGCTCCTCCAGCGTCGGTGCAACCATTGAAATCTTGCCCAGGAACACCTCGCCGCTGGTGCCATCCACCGAAATCCACTCGCCCTCTTTGACGATCTTCCCGTCAGCGCTCATCTCGCGCTTTTCCAGGTCAATCCGGATGGATGCCGCGCCTACCACACAAGGCACGCCGAACTGACGGGCGACCACGGCTGCGTGGGAGGTGGCGCCGCCCTCGCTGGTCAGGATGCCTTTGGCTGCCAGCATACCATGGACATCGTCCGGTTTGGTGAAGGGGCGCACCATGATCACGTCCTGACCCTCTTCCTTTGCCATGCGCTCGGCAGTGTCGGCGTCGAAATAGACCTGACCGACCGCCGCGCCCGGGGAGGCGTTCACGCCGCTGGCGAAAAATCTGCCCTCATCCTTGGCTGCTTTTTTGGTCTTCTGATCAAAGTGGGGGTGGAGCAGGGTGTCCACCTGCTCAGGGGAGATTTTCAAAACGGCAGTCTCTTTGCTGATCAGCCCTTCGTTCACCATATCCACCGCGATTTTGACCGCAGCTTTGGCGGTGCGCTTGCCATCGCGGGTTTGAAGCATCCATAGCTTACCCTGCTCGATGGTGAACTCCACATCCTGCATCTCGCGGTAGTGTTTCTCGAGCTTCTCGCAAATTTCCAGGAATTGTTGGTAGGCTTCGGGGAGTTCATATTGCAGGTTTTCGATTTTTTCGGTGTTGCGGATTCCGGCGACGACATCTTCGCCCTGGGCGTTCATCAGATAATCGCCGTAGAGTTTCTTCTCGCCTGTGGCAGGATCGCGGGTGAAGGCGACGCCGGTGCCGGAATTCCATCCCATGTTGCCAAAGACCATGGTCACAATGTTGACCGCCGTGCCCAGGTCATGGGAGATGCCCGCTGCGTTGCGGTAATCGATGGCGCGCTTGCCATTCCAGGATTTGAAGACCGCCTCGGTCGCCAGGCGGAGCTGCTCATACGGATCCTGGGGGAAGTCGAACCCCATATGCTCACGGACGATTTCCTGAAATCTTTTGGTCAGCTTTTTCCAATCCTCGGCGTCAAGTTCCGTGTCGGATTTCACGCCTTTGTTCTTTTTGTATTCTTCCAGAACGTCTTCGAAAGCCTCGTCGGGCAATCCAAGGACAACCGAGCCGAACATTTGCACCAGGCGACGGTAAGCATCGTACACAAAACGCTCGTCGCCGGTCAACTCGACCATGGCTTTGGCGGTTTCGTCGTTCAGACCAATGTTGAGCACGGTGTCCATCATGCCCGGCATGGAGAATTTTGCCCCTGAGCGGCAGGAGACCAGCAGCGGATTGGTTTTGCCGCCGAAGGTCTTGCCTGTCATTTGTTCCACCACCTTCAACGCCTCCAGCTCTTGCTCCCACATGCCAGGTGGGAATTTCTCGCCCGCAGCCAGATAGGCGTTGCACGCCTCGGTGGTGACGGTAAAACCGGGCGGAACAGGCACGCCGATACGGGTCATCTCTGCCAGGTTAGCGCCTTTGCCGCCCAGCAGGGCTTTCACGTCGTCCCATTTTCCACCGACCTTCTTCTCAGCCTGGTCCAGCTCGCTGAAAAGGTAAACCCATTTGTTCTCTGTCATGAGAAACCTCCTGAATAAGTTGGAATAATAATTGCACAACCGAAGGTATAGTTTACCACAATCTACCTTTTCGGCATTGGCTCGGCGCCGACGCGCGTGGGAAAGCGAGAGGTTCTCAGTCCTAATGGCAAACATAAAACTTATTGGCGAATTACTAATAACAAAATATAATGTTGTATATCATAATTTCAAAATATGTATTGACATTCTCGAAATTATGTGCTATCATGATTCATGCTTCTGGGTTGTCGCGGCAGATTTCAGGCGATCCAGGCGCAGGGCGGAAATACAGATGGGGTTCTGATGATGCGTTGGATATCAGGTCAGTATAAATGGATTGCATTGCCGGCGATCACCCTGGCGTTGGTTTTGTCCTGGCTGGTGCTTGTTGCCCAGGGGCAATTGCTCCCTTCGGGTGGTTTGATCTCCACCTTTCTCATTTTTAAGTCGTTGCCGGCGTTCAAGTTGATCGAGGCGGTGAGTTACCCGCTCTCTGCCCCGATTAAACAGCTTCAGGTGGGAGGGGGTCTGCTTGTACCCTCCCTGGCTGTCAGGCGCCTCTGGTTGCTGGCGGGCAGGGTTTGGTTCTTTGAGCGCTGGTCCTGGGCATTTACTGGTGGGACGAGGGTGTTTGAACGGCTTTTCTGTTTTGTGGGGCGCACGCAATCCATGGACAAAAACCTGGTCGAGCGCTTCGATTCTTTCTTTCGCTAAGCAATTCTCGCCACTCTTCTCCCCTCTCCCCCCTCTGCAGCTCCCGCCCGCTCACCGCTTGAGCGGGCGGGAGACCATTAATTGAAAAATACTGACGCTCAAAGGTCGAATTAAGAAATCTCAAAAATCTGAGGTTCGGACATGAGTTAGGACAAGGAAGCCAAAGGAGCCTCAAAACCGGATAAGCTTGGTTAACCACAACCACTTATCAGTAGGAGGCTCCCATGTCCAAGTGTATCAAACTGCGCGGGTTTATGCAGGCTATCTTTGACGACGAAACCACGGCTAACAAAGCGGCCGAAATTGGGCAAGCCATCTTAGCCGCCCGCTCCATCCGTTTGACCGATCTTGCGGCCGAAATGAAGGGCAGCAGTGCGGCCAGTTACAAGCGGCTGCAGCGGTTTGTCAAACACGCCGATCCGCGCCAAGCTCTGTGGCGTCTGTTTCAAGAGCAAGCCGAGTTTATGCTTGGCGATCCGACGGAGATTGAGCGCCCGCAAGCCTGGAAAACGGAATATGTCGGAACGCTCAGAGATGGCAAAACCAAAGGCTTCTGGGCTTTGGTCTTGGCAACCCCTTATCGGGGACGGGCGATCCCGTGTGGCGTTATCACCTATTCCTCGAAAACCATCGCCAACCGGCAAGATTCGCGCAACTTGAACCATTTTCGTGCCTTTGAAGAACTCAAGGACGTATTGGGAGAGCGACCCTTGGTGCTGGACCGCGAGTTCAGTTACCTGGAATTGTTGCTTCGGCTGGTGGAAGAGCAGGTCAATTTTGTCATCCGCCTGAACCTGGGCAGCCATCCCCCCAAGTTCTGGGATGCGGAAGGGCGAGAAGTAGTCTTGACCATCACCCCCGGAGAAACTGTGATCCACAACCAGGTGTGGTACAAGGGCGAAGTTTGTGTGAATCTGATCGGCACCTGGGGCAAAGGCTTCAAAGAGCCCTTATGGATCATGACCAACCTGGATGCCCAAGAAGGCCTGCGCATTTATTCCCGTCGCATGAAAATCGATGAGTCCTTCCGCGACCTGAAAAGCCTGCTGGGAATGACCAAAGGGATGCACAAACAGCAGCAGAACATGGAAAAGATGCTGGCCTTGCTCTTTCTCGTCTACGCCATTGGTCTCTTGATCGGAGAAGGCTTACGGGATCACCTGTATGGCGAGTGGATCGGAGAGCAGGAGCCCGTGCCAGATAAAGAGCGCATCCCGGGAAGGCCGCAGCGGAAAAAGGGCAAAAAGTGGCGACGCTATTCAGGCTTGTTCATCTTGCTCAAGCAGAAATGGTCACTATCGACCAGTGATTGGCAGGCGATTGTTGGGACAGCTCTGACCGAGCTGACCACCATTGTTCAATACCCTGTCCCAACTCATGTCTGAACTTCAGAACGTGTTCTAATCTCGCACAATTAATTGACTTTATTCTAACGTTCAGTACCTTAACTTTCAAATGAGATTCGACAGCAGCATGGTCAGATACCGTTACGCCGGAGGGACGCGAGTTGCCATGCGTCAGGCAACCTCCAGTGGTGAAACGCTCTATTACCTGCTGGGAGATCATCTCGGCAGCACTTCCATCACGGCGAATAGCAGCGGGAACAAGCTGGCGGAATTGCGCTACAAGGCATGGGGCGAAACGAGGTACATCTACGGCACGACGCCGAAAAAGAGGCAATATACTGGGCAAGTGAATGAAACCGGAATTGGCTTATACTACTACGGGGCCCGCTGGTACGACGCTGCCCTGGGACGCTGGGCGCAGCCGGATGCCATCGTGCCGGTGGAGAGCCAGGGCATCCAGGCGTGGGATCGGTATGCGTTCGTCAACAACAATCCGCTGCGCTATAACGATCCGACGGGGCATGCCCAGGCTTGCGCAGACGGCGATGAGGGGGGAGGTTGTGGAAGTTCAAGTCCAAAAGCTCTACAAATGATTGGCTCTGTTGATGTTCAGGAAGCCATTAGAGATTATTTACGGAACCATCCCAAGTATGAACCTGAGTTAGACCCTGCTATGAAAGACGATAGATTATTTTACTCATTTGTGGCGACAGCTAAGTTCCAAGTAGAAGCCGAAAATCTATCACAAGTGGGAGTTGATTTTGGAGACTGGACTCTACAAATTGGCCTCAGTGGAATGGTTTTTATACCAGCAGGTGTAAGAGGGGATATTTCTTTTGGGATTGATGGCGAAATGAATTTAGGCATTTTTGGTGGGATTGGCGGTGGAGGCTCAGCAGGTGTTGGAGGTACTGCCGGTCCTTTCATTACAATTACTAATGCCTCATCACTTGATAAGCTTATCGGAAAATCTGTTCAGGTGGGAGGACAAGGTGGTGAGGGCACAATTATAAGTTACGAGAGAATATTTTTTAAAGACGATCGTGGAAATAGGTATGCTGGGCATTCAGTATCTGGGAGGGGTGGTTTTATACCCACAGCATTTGAGATTCATACCACTGCGGAACAAACATGGCTTTTGCTTGCTATCAACCAATGGAGGTAGTAATGTTGGAAATATCTCGAGCAATTAGCGTCCCTATCATAATTTTAGTATTTATCGTAAGTATTCTTGGTCTTTATAAACCAATAATTATTATACAAATTGTCGTGCGTCCAGTGGTATGGCTTGTAAAGTCAAACAGGATTTTGGATGATTTGTATCATCACCCAGATTTATTCGCAAGAAATCACCAAGGACAAATCAAAGCAATTGAGCTGGGAGGTTTGGTTGGTATGATGATTGTTATCGCCTCGTTTTGTGCGATCATAAGTAAATAGTATTTGTGAGCGCGTAGGTTGGGTTGAGCGCTTCAATCCATGACGCCCATCAATAGTCCGCCAAGCGAAACCCAACAAAACGTTATAATCCAAGCATGCAATACCGTTTCATCATTTATCCCGACGAGCAGCAGAAAGGCGGACGCTTCACCACCCCGTCCAACGGCGCCAAGGCGAGCATCCAGTTGTGGATCCAGCTCAGCACAGGCTGGGTGAAGTATGATGACGTCTCCCTGCGCCCGGTGGAGACGTATAATCTCACCTACGACGCTGAAAACCACCTGACCGGGGTGAGCGGCGCTGCCACGGCGAGTTACAGCTACGACGGCGACGGAAAACGGGTGAAAGCCACGGTGGGCGGGGTGACCACGGCATACATTGGCGACTACTTTGAGTGGAGCGGCAGCACCAGCACGATGGTTAAATATTACTATGCTGGCACAACCCGCGTCGCCATGCGCACCGGTTCGGGCACGGGAACCAGCGGGCTGAACTGGCTGCTCTCTGACCATCTCGGCAGCACTTCCATCACGGCGAATAGCAGCGGGAACAAAGTGGCGGAATTGCGCAACAAGGCTTGGGGCGAAACCAGGTACACCTACGGTACCACCCCAACCAGGCGGCAATATACAGGGCAAATTAATGAACCCGGCATCGGCTTGTACTTCTTCAACGCCCGCTGGTACGACGCTGCCCTGGGGCGCTGGGCGCAGCCCGATTCCATCGTGCCGGTGGAGAGCCAGGGCGTCCAGGCGTGGGATCGGTATGCGTTTGTCAATAATAACCCGATCAGGTTCACGGATCCATCCGGGCATTATGGCAAAGATGTTCATTATGATCTAACACATCAGGTAGCATATGATATTGCTATCGCCGCGGCAGACGAACGTGGTTATTCACCGCAAGGGGCAAGAGATTTTGCTGATAACTTGGCTTTTAAAGTTGGCAGGGGCGATATGGCGGCTGATGTACAAAACCCAGATGGAAGCTACAATCTAAACTACGCTCATGATCAATCCGTTACAATCCCTACTCCTTTCTATAAGACTCCACATTGGTACACCACTCCTGAAGCAGAAAAATAACTTACTAGCACTAGTACTTTACTTGAATTTGGCGTCGCTATGCACAAATATCAGGATTCATTCAGTCATTGGCAAAAATTAGGAAACCAAGTACCCCTGCGGGTATGTGGTTAGGTCTTTTCAAGAATAACTTTGGACCGCCAAACGAGAAGATTGACAAATTTGATCCTTTGCAGGGTTATGAGAGGGAAGCCTGATCCCGCACTCTTTCACGAACAAGTACGCCGTTTTAGTTCGATTTCAGCTCTGCGATTACGTTACTCCCGGCGAACTGCGTATGGCTTTGGTTGAGCATAGGATGGCAGGGAGTTGCCTCGTTGTCTAATGAATTTATCCAAGCGAACAGTTCAGTAGCTTTTCGAAATTCTCCTGATTTAACAACGCAACCTCATTCGACCTCTCGAGAAAGGGTTTTACGTCGGTGACGCTTTTTTTCCAGTCAATATTTCGCAATCGCTGGCACAGGATATCCCGCCAGTTCTGCTCGTCCGGGAGGGGACCATCCCAACCGGTTTGCTGCAAGGCGTTCTGAAGGAGAGCAAGGTTTGGAGCTGGCCAATCCGGATCGCTGAGATACCACAGCAGGTCATAAAGGTCGCGCCCTTTGACATAACGGCGTTGGAAAAGAGCATGCAGCTTGCCCGCCAGGAGCGAGGCGCGATCGTGGTGTTGCAAACGCAAGGTGACATGCCGCCGGATGAGGGTGGTTTCCAGCCCCGCCCCAGCCGGGGGATGGGTATCTACCTCGATTTTCACCGCCAGCACCTCATCACGTTGCGCAGAAAGACCGAACTCATAGAGAAGGTTGTTGAATCTCACAAAAGCGGAGTTGACCGTCTTCCTGTCGTTCAGCTTAATCCCGACCTGATATCCCTCTTTTTCGAATTCGGACTGCATGACTCGCAAATAGGCGCGAAAATCATAGTCGGCTCCTGGCTTTTCCAGGGCAAAATCCAGGTCTTCGGAATAACGAGGGATGGCATACAAGAATCGCAGCGCCGTGCCGCCGTGAAAAGCCAGGGGAACCATCGCACCGGCACGCTGCAGGCTCTCTAAGATCCTGGCTTGAAGATACTCGCGCACCAGGTTGCGACCGGTGATCGGATCGGCGACAGCGCTCAATAGCTGTTCAATGTAGGCTTTCACAAGCTTTCTAACTCTCTTTCTTCGCCCGCCAGCTCCCGGATCACTGCAACAGCTCGCATGAGCTTGGGCTTATTAATCTGCCCGGCAAGTCGACTGATGAGCTGCCAATCCAGCCGATCAAGATTATTCAGCCTCAACTCGGAGAGATAATCAAGCGTATCCCCTCCCGGCTCCAGGTAGACCAGGTCCAACAAAGCTTTCTCCGGACTGGCGATAAACGCCCGCTGTTTCTCGCCGAGTTCTACCAAACCATAGCCATAAAAGAAATCCACTTGAATATGGCGGAAGTCAAAAATGCCCAAGGGCGTCTCCCAGTGGGCTGGTCGGCTGGTGGTGACGCTGGTGGTCACCGGCACATACTCGGGGATCATGCCATAATACGCCAACGCTGACTGCATGCTGACATAGGATGCTGGAATCAAGCGGTTGGCGACCAGGAAAGGATGAGGTTTTACCTTTTGAAAGGGGGGCGCCAGGCAGTATAAACCGCGGCGGAGCTGGTGGATTTTGCCACTCTGCTTCCAGCGCGAGAGCTGGCGGCGGATCTCGCGCGGGTTGGCTTCGCCGGCAAGCAGCAGTCCGGTATCAAAAACCGGCTCATCTTGGACGATTTCCACTAGATCGGAAAATTCCATACGGATAAGATACCATAAATGGCATCTTATTGCAATAGAATTTCCCTATTGTCTTCACAAAACAGCTTTGTTGACCCAGCAAGAATATTATTCAATAGGCTGCGATCAGGAATAATCCCAGATGTACGCTTATATCAGGTTGTGAATTTCCGCCATCCGCTTCAGGATCATCGCAATATGTCCCGATTCAAACATAGCAGCCAGATGACCTTCTGAAAAACGATCTGCACGCACATGCGCCGTCAGCAGCTTGCGCAGGGTTTGCAGGTTGGCTCTGCCAAGCAGCTCAGGATGATCCACCAATTGCTC
>FWPV01011210.1_pt1 | contig 14346 bp, 11 predicted proteins | sample 2228371 | NCBI WGS metagenome assembly FWPV01 (sample SAMEA103939776, study PRJEB20133) | metagenome
GCCCCCAGCCGCCCACCCGTCGCGGCCACAGACGAAGGCCTGAGCCTGAGCGGCCGCGCCCCCGCCGTTTCCCGCCCTCTGAAACTGGTAGAGGTGGCATCCAGCAGCTCCACCTCGACCAGGGTGCCTGGCGGAGCATCCGACACGAAGTTGACCGGTTTGTAGCCACGGGTCCTCCCCATCACTTCGCCCGGGGAGTGCCGGCTGGGTCTCTCGACTAGGACTTCGACCGTACGGCCGATCCAGGCCTGGTTCTTTTCCCGAGCCACCCGTTGTACCAGGTCCACCAGCCGCCGCAGGCGTTCCTCAGCCACCTCGCGGGGTACCTGGTCGGGCAGAACCGCCGCCGCAGTCCCTGGGCGAGGCGAGAAGATGAAGGTGAAGGCGCCGTCAAACTGACACTCCTCTACCAGCGAGAGCGTGTCCTCGAACTCGGCTTCTGTCTCGCCCGGGAAGCCTACGATTATGTCGGTGGTCAAGCTGACCTCGGGGATAGCAGCCCGTAGCCGAGCCACAAGCGCCAGGTAGGTCCGACGGTCATATTGCCGGCCCATAGCAGCAAGCACGCGATCGTTGCCCGACTGCACAGGAAGATGCACATGTTCGCACACCTGGTTGGGAGCTGCGATCACTTCGATGAGACGGGCCGAGAAATCCTTGGGATGCGAGGTCATGAACCGCACTCTCTCCAGTCCGTCGACCGCGCACACGAGCTCAAGGAGATCGGGGAAGGTGACCGGATAGGAGAAGCCGGGCTCAAGACCGTAAGCATTGACATTCTGGCCCAGAAGCGTGACTTCCCGTACGCCAGCCGGCCTCGATCTCGCTCACGATTTCAAGCGGCGGCCTTGACGCTTCTGGGCCACGCACATAGGGCACGATGCAATAGGTGCAGTAGTTGCTGCAGCCTGCCATGATCTGCACCCAGGCCGTCGGTCCTTCCACGCCGGAGCGCGGCAGCTCGGCGCTGAAGCGGGTGGTCTCCTCGTAGAACGCCCCCGCCCACTGGCCCGTCTCGCGCCTCTCGGAGATCAATCGGGGCAAGTCGTGAAGGCTTTGCGGACCTACCAGGACGTCCACGAAGGGGAAATCCTCCACCAACCCTTCCCGGCGGCTCTGAGCCAGACAGCCCGCCACCACTATCAAGCGCTGACCGTCCCGCTCCTTAAGACGACCAGCCTCGTACAAGTGCGCTGCCAAACGCCGGTCGGCTTTCTCCCGGATGGAGCAGGTGTTGAACACAAGGACCTCGGCCTCCTCGGGTCTGGCCCGACGACTCAAGCCCATCCCTTCCAGCACACCGGCGATGTGCTCCGAATCGTGGTCGTTCATCTGGCAGCCGAAAGTCCGCAGGTAGTAGGTGTTCGGCTCCATTTCCCGCTCCTTGCCAGGGTATGACATCAGGCGTCCGACCTCTTTGGCGGTCTTCCGGCCAAGCACTTGCTTCTCGGGGCCGTCAGCCTACTTCGCGTATTCCACCGCCCGACTTTCACGGATCACGGTCACCCGGATGGTGCCCGGGTAATCGAGTTCCTGCTCGATCTCCTTGGCGATCTCACGGCAAAGCAGACTGGCAGCGGCGTCGTCCACCTCCTCCGGCTTCACAAGGACGCGGATCTCGCGCCCTGCCTGGATAGCGTAGCTTTTCTCCACGCCGGGCTTGCTTTCCGCAATGCGTTCCAGCGCCTCGAGCCGCTTCATGTAGGTCTCCAGCGATTCCCGACGAGCCCCCGGACGCGCCCCGCTTACCGCATCGGCCGCAGACACCAGCACCGCCTCCACCGTGGTAGGTTCCATTTCGCCATGATGAGCCGCGATGATATGGACCACAGCCTCGGACTCCCCGTAACGGCGGGCAAGGTTGGCGCCGATGCTGGCGTGGGAGCCCTCGACTTCATGATCGACCGCCTTGCCTATGTCGTGTAGCAGCCCCGCCCTCTTGGCCACCTTGGCGTTCACCCCCAGCTCGTTGGCCATCAACCCGGCCAGATGGGCGACTTCGAGAGAATGGAGCAGTACGTTCTGTCCATAGCTGGTGCGGAACTTGAGGCGGCCCAGCAACTTCAGAAGCTCCGGAGCTAGACCATGGACGTTGGCCTCCAGAACCGCGTGCTCCCCAGCCTCCTGTATCTCGCGTTCGATCTCTTCCCGCGCCTTGGTGTACATCTCCTCGATCTTGGCTGGGTGGATGCGTCCGTCAGCCACCAGCTTGGCCAGAGTGAGCCGGGCGATCTCCCGCCGCACGGTATCGAAGGCCGACAGCACCACTGCTTCGGGAGTGTCGTCGATGATGAAATCCACGCCGGTAAGGTTCTCCAAGGTGCGGATGTTCCGCCCTTCCCGCCCGATTATGCGTCCCTTCATGTCGTCGGACGGTAGGGGGACGACCGACACCGTGGTGTCCGCTACGTGGCTCGCTGCCGTGCGTTGGATACAGATGGACAGGATGTCCCTGGCTCGCCGCTCGCCCTCGTTCCGGGCCTCTTCTTCGATGGCCCGCACCAGTTTGGCCATGTCATGCCGGACCTCTTCCTCGGTCCGCTTCAGCAACAACTCGGCCGCCTGTTCCTTGGTCATGCCCGCAATCTGTTCCAAGAGACGCTGCTGCTCCGCCTTGGCTGCCTCCGCTTCGGCAAGCACCTTGCGGTAGTAGTTCTCGCGGTCAGTGACTGACTGTTCTTTACGGGCCAGGTCTTTCTGGAGCTCGTCAAGCCCCTCCTCCCGGCTCAACAGTCGGTTCTCCAGCTGGGCAAGCTCCTGCCGTCGCTGGCGCAACTCATTCTCGACCTGGGTCCGCAGCTGGTGGAGCTCGTCCTTAAGCTCTACCCTAGCCTCCCGTCGGATGGCCTCTGCCTGCCGTTTGGCATCCTCGACGATCTGTTGAGCCGCCTGCTCAGCCGAGGAGATTTTGGTCTCGCCCAGGTACTTACGGGCTAGAAAGCCGCCTACAGCGCAGGCGACGGCCACCACAAGGATTACAACGATCCACACGCCTGTCATATGCATCACTCCACTCGTACAGGCAACCGCGTCAGTCGGCGATCCCTGTACGTGAACGGGCCGACAGGCGGCAAGAGAACAAGAAGAGTCGGGACTGGCCCGACCACACAGCCAAAAGCATGACCTTGCTCAGTGGAGCGACGAACTATGTTCAAAGGGCAGCAGGTCAAACGGGAGTCCCGCCGGCCCTCTCCCCGTAGGTTCTCGATGCTTAAGTCTCGGTTGGCTCTCGCATTCTCAAACCGCAATCTTAGCTTCGCTACACCAATCTATCGCAAACCGGCAAGGTCAAGAAAACCGCCGCCGTCGACCGATTTTCACACACTTTCACAGTCTAGCCCTGCGCCGGTCGGAGTGTCAAGAAAGCCCTGCTAACCTGCGGCTGTTCCCTACTCTAGGGGGCCTGGGCCGGGACGACTTTTGCCATCGGCACATGATCCAGGAAGGTGGCTCACTCGTCGAAAGGCCTGCTCAAGACGCGGAAGAGCGGGGCAAGGACTCGGAAGAGCGGCGCTCGGACTCGCAAGGACCGCGCAAGGTCTCAAAGGGATCGCTTTCCCCCGAACCGGCTTGGGCTTCCCTCCGTAGTACCGCCTCGACAGCGGCGATGGTCTCCCAGTCGTGCCCCCGTCGAAGCAGGAAGCCCGCCAGTCGGCGCGCGGCCCGCTCGGGGTCAGAAGCAAATTGAGAGGCAAACCGTCTGCGAGCCAGAGCCAGGACCGGGTCCGCCTCCCGCTCGGCGCCGGTGTCCTTGGTCCGGAGCAGACCGCTCTCCTGGACGACGGCTTCAACCACCGAGCGCTCTAGTCCTTTCTCGAGCAGGCCCGACCTTATGCGCGACCAGCCCCAGCCCACCCCGACCTTCTCCGCCACAAACTGCTCCGCGAACCGCCTGTCGTCAACATACCCGCGCTCACGCAGCCATTCTAAAGTGGACCTCACCACGTCGCCTTCGTAGCCCTCGGCGAGCAGCCGGCGCTCGAGTTCCCTTTGGGAGCGGTCACGCACTGCGAGCAGGCGGAGCGCCCTCGCCCGAGCCTGATAAGGCACGTCTTCGGTCACGAGCTGCTCCATCTCGCCGGCGGTGAGTCTTTGCCCCACCGCAAGGCCCTCCCGCGCTACCAGAACCTCCGCCAGTTCGAGGAAGCGGGAATCGGTGAAACGTACCACCACCCGCCCTTTGTCGCGGCCCCGTGGTACTACAGCCTTGATGACACCATCTCGGCTGACGTCGACTTGGGCGCGCTTGCGGCCAGAGAGCCTCATGACCTAGCCCCACCTACCCCGGTTGCCATCACCAGCACTGGCTGCTCCCTGGACCAGCGGTGCTGCCGCCCAGCACGACAGAATGCGCAGCCATTGCCTGGTCGGGTCGCTATTCCGTCGAGCCCCCGTCCGCAGCCGTCGCTGAGCCGACTGCAGAGGGTGTCCCTGGGCTGGGTCCTTGCCCGCCGGGGGCAGCTTCTACGCCTGCGGTCTGCGAGGGCAGGTCCTTGGCCCACTCCGGTTGTACAGCCTGAATCACTTCCCAGCGCAAGCGCTGGACGAACTCCGGGTTGTCGCGCAAGAATTGACGCACATTCTCGCGCCCCTGCCCCAGACGCTGGTCGCCATAGGAATACCAGGCCCCGCTCTTTTGCACGATCTTGTGTTCGACTGCGAGGTCAAGGACGTCCCCTTCGGTAGAGATGCCCTCGCCGTACATGATGTCGAACTCGGCCTCCTTGAATGGGGGAGCCACCTTGTTCTTGACGACCCGCACCCGCACCCGGTTGCCGACAGCCTCGTTCCCCTCCTTGAGGGTCTCCAAGCGGCGGATGTCGAGGCGGACCGAGGCGTAGAACTTGAGGGCGCGCCCTCCCGGCGTCACTTCGGGATTGCCGAACATGACGCCTACCTTCTCTCGCAGTTGGTTGATGAACACCGCCGTGGTCTGAGTCTTGCTGATGGTCCCGGCCAACTTCCGTAAAGCCTGACTCATGAGGCGGGCCTGTAGCCCCACATGAGAGTCACCCATCTCGCCCTCGAGCTCCGCCCGGGGAGTGAGGGCCGCCACCGAGTCGATGACCACGATGTCTAAGGCTCCGCTACGTATGAGCAGTTCGGTGATCTCAAGGGCCTGCTCCCCATTGTCAGGCTGCGACACCAGGAGTTCATCGATGTTGACCCCGATCTTGCGCGCGTATCCTGGGTCCATGGCATGTTCGGCATCGATGAAGGCCGCCTTGCCCCCCGCCTTCTGCGCTTCGGCGATCATGTGCAGCGCCAAGGTGGTCTTCCCGCTTGACTCCGGTCCGAAGATCTCGACCACCCGGCCGCGGGGTACGCCCCCGACCCCGAGGGCCAGGTCAAGACCTAGGGAACCCGTGGAGATGGCGGGGACACGCATGGCTGCCGCCTCGTCCCCCAGGCGCATGATGGAGCCTTTGCCGTACTGCCGCTCGATCTGTAGCACGGCCATCTCCAGAGCTTTGTCCTTTTCCAACGTGCCTCCTATATCCCTGGCGTTATCTGTGCCGCTACCAATTCTCTCTTACAGAGCACAGTGTACTCTGCCCCCTCACGCCTCAAGCGACTTTCGTACAAGCAGACAGACTGTACAGCAAATGGCGCCCTTTCGCTCTCAAACCTTGGTCTTACAGGGCCGGGTGCTCTCAGCCGGGCTATGGTCAGATGGGGTCGGAACGGACGTTTCTCACGAGTCATCACTCCGGCCGCTTCCAAGCCGCCCATGACTGTCTCGAACAACCGCTTGAACACCTCGTCCTCATCGATGATCTCGAGCGTGACCACCCGCGCCCGACTGGCCGAAGGAAGCAAGAGAAAGCGCCCCAGTTCAGCTTGGCCTCCTACGTCGGAGGGCAGACCGGCCACCACCTCCCGAGCCGCCCCAGCCCGCTCTGCCTCCACTTCCCCGATGAAGGCCAACGTGACATGCCACTGAGGCTCACCGAGCACCCGCACACCAGGCAGCCCTGCTACAGCCTCCGTAGCCCGGCGCACATGAGGCAGTACCGCCACCGGCACGGGCACCGCCACAAACAAGCGCTGCTTCTGCTCCACCTGTTGGCCCCTCAGTGCCGGCTCCCTCCCCCTGGTCTTCAGCCCCGGTGGCCCAACGCGCCCCGCAGCCGGCTGCGAGCATGTATGAAGTAGTCGATGCCGCTCACGACGGTCAGCACCAGCATGAGCAAGACCAGATACCAAGTGACCGGATGTCCAGCAAGGGTCCACTCCGGCCTTAGCCACCGCGGTTCCACCATCAAGGCAGCGATGGCTACTATCTGACTGAGTGTCTTGGCCTTGCCCCAACGGCTGGCCGAAATGACCACGTTCTGCACCGCAGCTATCATGCGCAAACCAGTCACGGCCAACTCTCTAGCTATCACAACCATAGCAACCCAGGCGGACAGATCGCCGAGCTGTACCAGAGAGACCAGAGCTGCAGTCACCAAGAGCTTGTCCGCCAAAGGGTCGAGGAACGCCCCCACCACGGTGGTCTGCTGGAACCGGCGGGCCAAGTACCCATCGAGCAGGTCAGTGCCGGCAGCCATGATAAACACGACAAGGGCGACGATCTCCCCGGCTGGGATGTCGACCAACAGGAATACCATCAACACGGGCACCATGCCCACTCGGAAAAGACTGAGGAGATTGGGGACGTTAAGATACGTCACAGACACCCACCAGGTCGTAGCCGACTGCTGCCTCTATCGTCACTTCTATCACATCCCCCACCCTTGTGCCGACCGGTAGTGTGCCCTCGATGTAGGTGACCCCGTCGACGTCAGGAGCTTGACCCCGCGTCCGACCCAGGGCCACGAACTCTTCCCCGCTGTCCTCCGGCCCGATGGCATCGACCATCACCTCGACTCTTGTTCCCACCAGCCGCTGATGAGCCCCCTGAGAAGACTCGGCCAGTACCGCCTGCAATCTGTTCAAGCGCTCGATAGCGACCGAGCGGCGCACTCGCGGGCGCAGCCTGGCGGCCAAAGTGCCCTCTTCGGGACTGTAAGTGAAGCCCGCCGCGTAATCAAGCTCCGCCTCCCGCACAAAGTCCAGAAGATGGTCGAAGTGCTCAGGACCCTCCCCAGGGAAACCCACGATGAAAGCCGAGCGGACGGCCAGGTCGGGCAGCAGACGTCTGGCCAAAGCCAGCAGCTCGAGATACGACTCCCCGTCCCCGACTCGGCCCATGCGCCGCAGCACCTCAGGATGGGAATGCTGGAACGGGACATCCAAATAGTGGCATAGCTTAGGTTGCTCCGCCATGTAGCGAAGGAAGCGCTCTGTCACCTGCTCTGGTTGCAGATACATGACTCGGATCCAGGAGACCCGGGGATCGGCCGCCACGATCTCGATCAGGTCAACCAGGTCGCGACCTTCGTCCTCCCAGCAGATGGTGTTCTGGCCCACCAGTACAAGCTCGCGGGCCCCCTCGGCTAGACAGGCTTCGGCCTCCGCCATTATCTCCTCCAGCCCCACTGCCTGATACGGGCCTTTGATCTGAGGGATAGCGCAGAAAGTGCAAGGCCCGTCGCAACCGTCAGAGATCTTCAAGTAGGCGTGGGGAGTCGGGTTTCTGCTCTTCGCTGCTAGTGTCTCAGGATGGGAAGTCGACGCCCCTTCGCTGAGCACATACTCCAGTAGCCTCTGCTCCTCCTGTGCCGTCAGCAGACCGAACCAGGCCTTCACCTCAGGCAGGCCAGTGGCAAGTTCCTCACGATAACGCTCGACCAGACACCCGGCCGCGATGACAGGTGTATGAGCATAGCCAGCACACGCTTCGAGAATTGCCCCGATGGACTCCTCTTTAGCTTCCCGGATGAAGCCGCAGGTGTTGATGATTATGTGGCTGGCTTGGGCAGGTTCCTCGGTGATCTCTATTCCTGCCCGGAGCAAGGCTCGAGACAGACCCCGACTGTCTGCTTCGTTCTTGGGGCAGCCCAAGGTGTGGACGTAAACCCGCGCCGGCGGTAGCGCCTTCTGCCCCATGTCACCGCGTGCGCTCGATACCTGACTCAGTGATGACAAAAGCCCCGGCCGGGGAGCTGAGCGTGTGGGCCGTCCCGTTGATGGTGACAGCCAGCACTTCCGGCCGCCCTGCCATCATCCAATATCGCCTGGCGCCGTCGAAGGTCTGTTGACCCCCGGCAGAGAGAGTGCCGGCGTACAGCTCAGCCCCATTCTCGCTATCCTCCTTGACTACCAACCAGCAGCTCCCTTCCGTGACGCCGACCACCAGAGTCACGTTCCTGCCTGTGGTCGTGACCACCCCGGCCGTACTCGCCGTCGTCGCCGAGGTGGCTCCTGCGGAGGAGTTCCCCGGAGAGACGGTGACCGACTGGGTGACGTTTGACTCGGGCGAACTAGCGCTTGCAGTGCTGGGAGGATTCAGGTTCTCCGACCCCAAGGTGGCGGCTTCTTGCCCTCGACCAGAGCCGAACCAGGCCAACAGCGCGATGATGGCTACAGCGACCACAGCGGCCAGGATGTAGCCGCGCTGGAGCCGTTTCTTCCTTGTCCTTCGCTCCTGACGAGAGACCCGCGAGGGTGTGCGCGTCGTGGCCTCGGCTCGAACATTGTTGGCTTCGTCTCGGTCGGGCGGCTCATACGTGGAGCGGTACTCTGCAATAAGCGCATCCGCGTCCAGCTTAAGCAGGACTGCATAGGTGCGGAGAAACCCTTTCACGATGGCAGGACCGGGGATGACCTCGAAATCGTTCTCCTCCAATGCCTGGAGATATCGGCCCCGGATCTTGGTGATGGCCTCGACTTCGGCGATGGTAAGACCGCGCCGGATACGGGCCTCCCGCAGCGTGTTTCCAATATCAGGCACGGACTGTCGGTGACACCTCTCGAATCAGGGACGCCGCCTGCACCCAGCGGCAGCCGAAACTCAGCCCTCTTGAACGGGGGTTAATCTACCATCCACGGGACCCGTTTCCAAGGCGAGGCCCTAAAACAGCGTCACCGGGATCCTCCAGCCTAATCGCTGTAGGTCCTGTCTTCTCTGCCCGGGTTTCGGGATTCGGCGCGAAGAGCGGCCAGGACTTCCTCGACCTCCTCAGAATCCACCAGGATCTGCCGGGGTTTGCTGCCCTCCCAGGGCCCTACTATGCCCCGGCGCTCCAGCATGTCGATCAGACGCCCGGCCCGCGTGTACCCCACCCGCAGACGTCGCTGCAACATCGAGACGGAAGCGCTCCCCGTTTCGATCACCAACTGAGCAGCGTCGGCCAGGAGATCATCGGAGTCGGGGTCGTACAGCTCGTCCTCTGCCTTGCGCAGCTCTTTGGCATCCGGCGGTCGACGTAGCAGTTCCTCTCTGAACTCGGGCTCGGCCTGCCGACGCCAATGCGTGACCAGGATCTCTATCTCCTCCTCAGTGATGTAGGCACCCTGGATACGCTGCAGATGGCTCGATCCCAGCGCTCTGAACAGCATGTCCCCTCGTCCGAGCAAGGCCTCAGCGCCGTTGACGTCCAATATGACCCGAGAGTCGGTCTGGCTGGAGACCGAAAAGGCGATGCGTGAAGGGATGTTGGCCTTGATCATGCCCGTGATCACATCGGCTGATGGCCGCTGCGTCGCTACTACCAGATGTATCCCCACCGCCCGGGCTTTCTGGGCCAAGCGGATGACGTAGTCTTCCACTTCCTGCGGCGAGACCATCATGAGATCGGCCAGCTCATCGATCACCACCACTATGTAAGGAAGGGGCCGCTCTCCCCGGCGCAGTCGGGCTTTGTTCGTATCAGGAAGACTGCGGGCATGCTCCAGCTCCATGAGTTCGTAACGGTGTTCCATCTCCTCGATGAGGTTGTAGAGGACGCCGGCAGCATCCTTCATGTTGGTGACCACCGGAACCAGAAGATGCGGAATGCGATCGTAGTGCGAAAGCTCCACTTTCTTAGGATCGATCATGACGAATCTCACCTGCTCAGGAGTAGCCCGCAACAAGATGGAAGACACGATGCAGTTGACACAGCCACTCTTGCCAGAGCCAGTGGTGCCAGCGATGAGAAGATGCGGCAATTGGGTCAGATCGGTGTACACGGCCTTGCCGGAGATATCTTTGCCCAGCCACACCATAAGCGGCCCGGCTGACTTGGGAAAATCACGGTAGATATCCCCTAAGGTCACGAAATCAGCGCGTTGATTGGGCACCTCGATACCGACCGCCGACTTACCCGGTATGGGGGTAAGAATGCGGATCTCCGTGGTGGCTAAGGCGTACGCCAGGTCGTCCCGCAGCGAGGCCACCTTGGCTACTTTGGTGCCGGGCGCGAGTTGCAACTCGTAACGAGTCACCCGCGGCCCCACGACAGTCCCGACCACTCGGGCCTCGACCCCGAATTGGCTCAAGGTGTCGAGTATCACCGCCGCCCGTTCTTTCTCCCCGTTGCCTTGTCCAGAAGGCTGCCGGACACTCTTGCGCAGCCAATCAGCATCGGGCAGCACGTACGCCGGCTCACTGACCGAGACAGTGGGCGGGCCGGGAGGAGGCTCCAAGCCAGGCAGCGGTGCCTGGTTGACCACGACCTGGCCCGGCCCTGCTTCCGAAGCGGCACCCATACCTCCCCGGGGCATCTTCTCGGCACCGATACCTCCCCCAGCCGAGTCACCCCCCGGCCTTGCTTGCGGAGCCGCGAGCTCCTCCGCCGGGCCCTCCCCTGCTTTGGGTATCGCGCTGGCCGCGGACACCGGGCCGCTGGATTCTCCATAAAGGTCGCTGAACACCCGTGCCCCGTCGATGACACCCGGTGACGTCCCTGGGACCATCACAGCGGATGCGCCGTGCTCCAGCAGATTCAGCCCCGGCTGGCCTATGGCCCACTCTTCGAACTCACCCCGGAAGGGCGTGACGGAGGCCGTTGTCCGGTCTTGTCCGCTCTGTCCCTCCTCCCAGGTGCTGGCCCCGCCCACCAGGTCGACCGGACCTAGCGGAGGAGGTGAACCCCCGTCCTTGCCCCACCGCTCCTGCTGACCAAGGCCGGCACCAGCCCACTCGTCCAGGCGCGAGTTGTCCTGTGGGGCCCGCTCCCGATAGCCAGCCGCGGCCTGACGCACACTCTCGGCCACGACTCTTGTCCGAGCTGCGAACCTACGCCAAGTCATCCCGGTGGCCACCATGAGGCCAGCCAGCGCAGCCACCCAGCCGAGCAGCGCCACCCCTATGGGTCCAGACAGACTGTGGAAAAGGGCATAGAGGGCCTCACCCACGGCTCCCGCTCTGCCCTCAAACTCCGCCCGCACGAAATAGGCAGGCCCATGATGGCCGAAGGGCGGCGCCCCCGCGGCCACCAGGAGAAAGACTCCGAACAAGAACACCCACCCCCCCACGAACCAGGGGGAGCGGCGGAGCGGTCTTTCGAGCACCAGGCTGACAGCTAGAGCCACCAGCGCCAGGGGAACCAACAGGGCCAGGTAGCCTAGGACGTAACTTAGCCCCGCGGCCGCCGCCCGCCCGAGGACCCCCCCGACTCCGTCGGCAAGGACTACCACTGCCAGGAACACAGCCAGGGCAAAAAGCACCAGGGCCACTACCTCCCGGCGATGCCCCGCCTTCCGCGCTGCCTGCGCCTCGTTCTTGGACCCGGTCGACCCCCGCCGCGCCGAGCCGCGCCCGACCCGAGCGGTCGTGACGGTCTCAGACTCCGACCGAGAACGCTTGCCCCCCCGAGCGGTCTGGGGAGAACGTCTGGGTGCTGTCCGCGCTCCCGCCGCCACTTCACATCCCTTGTTCAGACCTCTACCACCACCGGCAGCACCAGCGGCCGCCGGCCAGCCTGCTTATGCAGGAACTTTTGCACCACATCATGGATGCGGTTCTTGAGCCACACGATGTCCGCCACTTGACCCAGGTCTTCGTGCTCAAGCTCAGCGATCACCCGCGACTTGGTCTCTTCTCCCAGAGCCTCCAGATCCCCGGCATGGTAGAACCCGCGGAAGACCACCTCTGGGTCACCGACTATGTTGCCGTCCTGGGTGCTTCTTGCTACCACCACGATCACCAGGCCGTCAGTCGCCAGGTGCCTACGGTCCCGCAGAACCAGGTCCTGAAAATCGCCCATGGCAAAGCCATCGACCAAGGTCATGCCGGCCTCTACGCGGCCGGTGACTGCAGCCCCCTCCGGTCCTATTTCCAGGACTTCGCCATTATCGAGAACAAAGATATGGTCTGCGGGCACACCGACCGCCTGGGCCAGCTCGGCGTGAAAATGAAGGTGACGATGCTCTCCATGCACAGGCAGAAAGTACTGGGGCCTTACCAGACTGAGCATGATCTTCAGTTCTTCGGCCGCCGCATGGCCGGACACATGAACGCCCGCCGAAGGGTCGTAGATGACCCGCGCGCCAGCCATGAACAAGCGATCTATCGTCCGATACACACTGGTCTCGTTTCCCGGTACCGGTCGCGCGGAGATGACCACCGTGTCACCCTTGGTTATCTCCACCAGCGGATGGTCGCGGGAGGCCATGCGCGCCAGCGCGGACAAGGGCTCCCCCTGGCTGCCCGTGGACAATATGGCCACGCGGTCCGGCGGCAACAAAGCTAGGTCGTGAGGACGCACCAACAGCCCCTCGGGTATCCGCAGATACCCCAGATTGGCCGCGATATTGACGTTCTTGATCATGCTGCGACCGATGATGGCAAGTGAGCGCCCATGCCTGTGGGCGGTGTCCATGACTTGCTGGATGCGGTGGATGTGGCTGGCGAAGCACGCCACTATAACCCGTCCCGGAGCCAAGGCGAAGATACTCTCCAGGCTCCCTCCCACGCTGCACTCAGGCTTGGTGAAACCGGGAACATCGGCATTGGTGCTGTCAGAAAGCAGGAGCAGTACACCGTCGGCCCCCAGTCGGGCGAACCTCTGCAGCGCTGTCACTCGCCCATCGATGGGTGTTTGATCCAGCTTGAAATCACCGGTGTGCACCACTGTACCCACCGGAGTATGTATCCCCAGCGCCACTCCGTCGGGGATGCTGTGACAGACCTCCAAGAACTCGATGGTGAAAGGTCCGAGCGTGAGGTTCTTGAGAGGTGTGACTTCGTTGAGCGACACTCGACCCTGGAGGCCGTGTTCGCCCAGCTTCGCGTTAAGCAATCCCAAAGTAAGCCGGGTGCCGAATATAGGAGTCTCCACCTCTTTCAGCAGATAAGGCACCGCCCCCACATGGTCTTCATGACCGTGCGTCAGCACCACCCCGAGCAGACGCTCGCGGTTCTCGATCACATAAGAGAAGTCAGGAAGCACCAGGTCGATGCCCAGCATCTCATCATCGGGAAACATGAGACCAGCATCCACCATGAGCATGGCGCCGTCATGCTCGAGTAAGGTCATGTTCTTGCCGATGGCCCCTAGACCACCTAGGGGGATGACTCTGAGCGTTCCCTCTCCCACTGGTCGTACTTGAGACCTCCTGTTCTCCGGTCTTGTTCTCTTCAAGACTGCCCCCGGCCGGCGGCAGTCCCCGGAGCAGTCGGCCGGGAAAAGCCCCGGCAAGAGCTGCCTATCGGGGGCCTTAAAGTAAGTTCTCCAAACCGACCACAAGTCCTTGCAAGGAGCGCACCCGCTTCACGGCCATGATGACACCGGGCATGAAGGACTCTCGGGAAAGGGAGTCGTGCCGGATGGTCAAGGTCTCCCCCCAGCCACCGAAGATGACCTCCTGGTGAGCCACCAGGCCGGGTAGGCGCACGCTGTGAATGGGGACCTCCTTTTCGTAGCCTGAAGCGCGCCACGTCTCTTCGATCAGCGACCGGGTCAGCTTGGACGTCCCCGAGGGCGCATCCAGCTTGCGATCGTGATGCAGCTCCACTATCTCGCAGGCTCTTAGGTGTTCGGCTGCCATCCGGGCGGCCTTCATCATGAGCACAGCTCCCAGAGCGAAGTTGGGAGCCACCAGAGCTGGAGTCCGCTCAGTCTCGCAGGCGATCCTGATCTCCTCCAGGTCGCCTGGGGTAAGACCTGTAGTCCCTACCACTACCGGCACTCTGTGCGCAAGACAAGCAAGTACGTTAGCCTTCACCGCAGCGGGCACGGTGAAGTCCACCACGACGTCGACCTCCTCTGCGGCCCCAGCAGCCAGCGCCGACTCCACCGAAGCAAAACAGCGCACCCCTGCCCACAGAGCGTCGGCCGCGGCCGGGATCGCCCCAGCCAAGGCGGGAACCTCTGCCTCGGCCAGGCGGGCGAAACCCGGATCGACAGCCATAGTGAGCACCAACTCTGGGTCTTCACGCACAGCGAGGCAGGTGGTCCGTCCCATACGCCCCAGAGCGCCGCACACCCCGACTCTAAGCGAACCTTTAACAGTCATGGCCACTCCTCCCCCACC
>FWPV01011214.1_pt1 | contig 14344 bp, 8 predicted proteins | sample 2228371 | NCBI WGS metagenome assembly FWPV01 (sample SAMEA103939776, study PRJEB20133) | metagenome
ACGCCCCTTAGAACAAAGGTGGTGAGCGAGCGCTAAGCTATTCCGACTATCGGATGACAGTTGATCGTCCTAACGCCCGTCTGACGATGGATGTGCTATCTCCGGAGATCAAATCGTTCACTATCCGCGACAGGAACCAGTCGGCCATTCCGGAAAGTTTCATCAGCCTTAACAGTAATCAAGGCCTGACCGAGGCGAACTTTTTTGCGGTATTAGTACCCGAGGCCCGGCCTGAAGGTGGCGATTTCGGCCCTCGGCCGGTGACCAAGCGGATCGATGCACCCGGCTGGATCGGAGCGCGTGTTGAGCGTCCAGGTGGGGTGGACTTCGGGTTTTTCCAAACCGGGGATGTTGCCGCCGCTAGCAGCGTCGAGGGGTTCACCACCAATGCGAAACGGTTTACGGCCTCGCTAAACGATGCAGGTAAGTTGATAAAAGCCTACTTCGAGGGCAGTTCGTTTGAAGGTCGCGGGCTTTCGGTGAGCAGCACCAAACCGGTGACCTGTGCAGTTGCTCCGGGGGAACTTCGGACTGAAATTGAGGTGAAGTCTGAGCAGCTGACTCAACTCTCCATCACTGTAAAAAAGCGACCATCGCAGGTGCTGCTCAAGGGGGAGATGACAGAAGACTGGAGCTATGACTCCACGGCCAACATGCTGACAGTACGGGTCCCGGAGGGAAGGCACAATATCTCCATACGGTAAGAGTTAGCCATAACGTTATGAATGAAGGGAGGATAATAAATATCTTGGCCTTAAAGGTTATCCGGAAATCGTTCGACGAGCTACTTTCGGATGAACCAATATTATTTATCTATTTTATCTATTTCCTCAATTATTGTATTCAGCCTTTCCATTACTTTTCTATTATGTTCAACCAGCTCATCGAGAGTATTGAAGCGTGGCCATTCGGAAAAACGCTCAATACCGTAGAAATTTTCGCGGATTTCCCGGCTTAACCTGGTAAACAGAAATCCTCTCCTTGGGGAGGATAGATTCTCAACTTTATACATGGCATCGGTCATTCGTTTACGGTAATCCATTATCTGGTAAAGAAGTTCTTTCATGAGCAATTTGCGAGGCGGAAACGGCTCAGGATAGCCTTCCAACCCTTCAGCAATCGCCCTCCCAAGGCATGTTTTCGGAGGCTTAACTCTCATGAGCCAACATATAGTCGGGACAATATCAATCAATTCTGAATAGGGGATGCGCACCCCTTTCTTGATACCGGCACCCCAAAGGACAGTGGTTGTAATTGCTGAATCAACAAATTCAGAAGGATGCCAGCCGGTGTCATCCTGGCCATGATCGCCCATGACGATAAAGACCGTCTTTTGAAGAATGCCTAATTTTTCGAGTCCATCGATAAAATCACCTACCAATTTATCTGCATGGCTCACTGCAGTTCTGTAGGGCGAGTTCTCTGCCCAGATGTTCCATCGCCAGGGATAGTTTCCTTTCTCAGTCATGCTTTCTGAACCCGCACTCCCGGCATCCTGAAGGTGGATGCGCATGAAGGCTGGTTTTCCCATTTCCATGAATTTTAGCGCGGTTTGGATAGACTCCTCGTCCGTTCCATCTTTTTGATATACATAATGATAATTGTTGACCAGCGTCCTGTAAGCACTGGAATTCGCTACAAAAGCGGCAATCCTTGAAGGGAAAAAGCTATCCTGAAGATAGCCAGTTTTCTTTGTTATAAAAACCGTCCCCGCCATCATAATAGGATTGGGGATAGATCCAGAATGGAGTTCTGCATAAGGTCCCGAAGCTGGATGTGCGGCTGGCGGAAGATAGGTTTTTTCGACCAGAGCTCCGCTCTCAATCATCTTTTCAAGGACGGGAAGGTCCATTCGATCCCACACTTTATAGGAGAGGCCGTCAATAACCAGTAATACGGCATGTTCGGCAACATTCGAAAAAGTCCTGGCTGATGCACCTTCTCTCGCCCGGGCGGCCTCGTTAGCAAAAGATAAACTTACCACCAAAATATTTAGGAAAAAAATCATCAACTTCTTCATTGCAATTTAAATATATCATATATAAAATACCCTATCAACCTAGAAATTTTCAATTTTTTTCATAAAGAAAGACAACCGAATGAAATTTGAACTTAAAAGACCTCAAGTGACTAGTTTCTTGTTAATCACTGCGTTCTGTCTGCATAAAGAAATGCCAAACAATGATTTTTCAAATCTTAAGAATCCTTTTCAGGCGGGCAAGCGATTGAATCACCAAGTCTTATGGCAAGCAAAAGAGTTATTTGATCAGTCCACTTCCCAAAGGCTAATGTATAGTTCGGGCCAAATCACTTTAGAAAATTCAATCCTGATTGAAGATGATGGACCCGCATGTGGCTATAGTTCCAATCCCTCTGCCTTAGAAATTATTGATAAGACAATTCTTATAAAGAAAATCCTCCATTTGGATGCCGCTCCGGTTAACGTCGCCTATATCGCCATGTTGGTTTATCCAGAGTACCCTCCCGAACCGAATAACGGCCGACATCTTGTCTTCAAGATAAATGGTCATGAAATTATTTACGAAGTTAATCATTTCTGGACCAATGTTCCAGTTCCAGCTGAATATCTTAAGAGAGGTGATAATGAAATCATCATTAGTGTTCTTGAACCGGACACTAAGTTTAAAACATGGGTCGCTCTTAAAGAAAACTTTAAGATTGGGTCCCTGGACAGGCACACACCTCCCAATCGAAGTTTCCGCAGTTTGGACCAGGGAATGACATGGACTAACCAACTTGGAATTAACGGGGAAGCAGTCGGAGAGTACTCTGTTCGCCTGAAACTTACCGATTATTTTCCGGAAGGATGGTTAGTCTCCCCGGTAATAGATTTAGCTAAAAATTCAAACTGGCATCATTTACTCCGGAAGGTCAAAATCCGCAAACTGAGACTGGAATTTGACTTAGAACCCAAAAATGCAAAGGTGGATATCCACTACCGGAGTGGCTCAAGTCATTTCTTTAATGAAGCTGATTGGAGCGACTGGAAAAAATTAGACAAGGGAACCATAGGGGCAACAAATATCGACGGTCGCTTTTTTCAGTTAAAAATGGTCATGAAAAAACAATTGCCTAATGAAACGCCTGTTCTAAAGAAGGTAAGAATCCAAAGTGAATATGAGCTGCTTGATGATACCCCTTCTTCATTGGAGGTAATTCACTATGAAAATCGGCCAACCATCTCTAGCTCTTTTCCTTTTGAATATGAGAAACCGTCAAATATTATTCTTCAAGAGCTAAGGAAAAAATATGATTTGGATAGTGTTGTCAAAGGCACGGAAAATGAATTTCAAAAAATAGTCAAGCTTAAAAGTTGGGTCTCTTCGCAATGGAAGTGGCACTTGCTGCCTCCAGAAATTGATTTTAGCAGATGGAATGCACTCGACATCCTGTCTGTCGGACCCGATGGCAGGATTCAGGGTGGCTATTGCCTTCACTATGCCATCGTGCTCATGCAGGCTTTGCAAAGCTTTGGCATCCCGGCCCGAATTGTAAACGCAAACTATTCTGTTTGGGGCGGGCACGAAATGACCGAAGTCTGGTCAAATGATTTTGGCAAATGGGTACTCATGGATCCAAACTATGATACCTATTTCATATCCACAGATACTGGAGTTCCCCTGAATTTGCTCGAACTCCATAAAAATTTTTTGGATATTTATTATCCGGGAGAAATCCTTGACAGGAATAACTGGCCGCGGCGTGATATGGTGTCCAGAGCCGCCAGGGTGGGTAAGCCCAAAAATATTTCATGTATCGTCGGTGGTCATGCCAATTTGGGGACTTTAACTGATTACCAATGGTGGATGCCTGATGAACATCTGACTGAATACGGCGGCGGATATGGCCTTCTGAATGCGGCCTTCATTCGATATTTGCCCAGAAGCAATTATCTTGAAAAACCTTATCCGGTTCCGATCAATCACGGCCGGACTCATTGGGGATGGACAGGTTATTATTGCTGGTACGACCAGCAAACACCCCGAACGGTTGAACATGATTTATTTACCAATCGAGTCAATGATCTGTACTGGAATTTGAATGAAGTGGATTTCTCAGCAGAAATTTTGAGTAAAGACCAGTTAAAAATTAGAATGACGACTAACTCTCCCTATTTCAAATATTACGAACTTGAAGTGAATGATAATTTGACATTCTTAAAGGAGAACTGTTTTATCCTGAACCTTAATCCAGGTTTGAACACATTAAAAATGAGAGTGGTTGACGAAATGAATAATAAGGGAGCTTTAAGCGTTTTGAAGGTGAACGTTGCGCCCTAATTAGAGATAAGGCATAATTTTTCTCTGCCCTTTAGTTTCGCGCCTCTTCTTTTTTTTCTAGCTTTAATTCCTTAATTATAATTGGATTATTGTATTCTTTCTGGGCTCTGAGGACGTAGTCTTTGAACTCTTCCTCGGTTGTATTTACTGACCCTTCACTCCATCCGGCAGCGATGAGGTACTCATAGGAAAGGTCTTCGGTCACTGGGATGCGCATCACGTGGTTACCTCCGTATGCCTGGAGAAACTGATAGCGAGGCTTGTATTCATCCTTTACAACCAACGCAATTGCCTCAAATTTCACAATATGTCTTGCTTCCCACGCCGGGTCCACATCGGGGTCAGTAACGATGAGGTCTTTCCCGAATGAAATTACAGCGCCTTTTTGCTGGAAGACTTCATATTCCCCCATAATCCTTCTAATGCCACAGCCAAATTCTGTCGTCGATTTTTCTGGAAAGAATCTAAGATAGCGAACCTTACAGGTGGAATAACTCTTGTTTTTATATGCCGTATAGAACTGCTCGAGTTCATACTCCCCCTTTCCGGTGCGCCAGTTCATGGTATGGGCACGAATTATGCCCCTTAACGGGCCATTAGCCACCACATCATAAGCAAAACGAACCGCATATATTGGTCCTTTTTCGCGAAATGGACTGAATCGAGGTCGTGAAATAAGGTCGGAGTTGGAAGGGTCTTCCAAAAGGAAAATCCCACCTGCACCAAAAGTCTCTGAGACCGTCATAATGTCAAGTCCATATTCATAGGGAGCCGTGTATCCAGATATTTCCCCCGAACCTTCTAAGTTGGCAACGAGCATCGGCTTACGTTTTCCATAAAGGTCAACGCTGTCCGGATACCACAATTTCCAACCCATAAGCTTTGACTCCCACCACGGCACCATGTGCCGCCCATAATAACCCATTCCAGCATGAGTCTCGTGAGGAATACCTCCTCGCCAGTTCACATCACCGACATAAATAAAAATTGTCTTTTCTTCTTTCGGTTTAAAATCAACCATAAAGAACAATTCGTCAAAGATGCCATCTTTATCAAGGTCATCCATCTGAGAAGGAATTCGGTGACCATTTTTTTCCTCAAGCAATGCCCCACTACCTATCTTTCTCAACTCTTCAATCGACGGCATCGGCTGGGGTGGTAAACCGGGATCAACAACGACAACCCAGTCCTCTTGAAGACTGCGGATAGGCATGAGTTTTCGTGGAATTATCACCGGGCAATCTTTTCGTTCGAAATCAAGGGTATTAACCAGGGTTACCCTGACCCGTATTGCAGGAAAATAATCCCCTTCAGAATACCAATCATACTCTGAGGCCCGGGCAGTATTTATCGTTGCAAGTGCACAGATAATGCCCACTAACCAAACGATACTTTTATTATTCTGCCTCCCAATATTGGTGATTAAGTCTAACCATTTGGAAGAACTTTTTTCGTTCATGATATTACCTCGCTCCACTTTTTGGAAGCTAAAATATAGGAAAATTTTAAAACCCCTGTCAACTGGGATGCGCCCTACCCCGTCCTTGACAATATGACTCGGGCTAAATACCATCAAGACTGGCTTGAATATCAACGACCTAAGGATCACTAATCCCTTGAACGAGTTCATGCGTAGTTCGGTGAAGGAAATTTCGCTACAAGGAGGATTATGGCCAAACGACAAATCATCATCGCCACGCTTATCTCATTCTTGTTATTAACAAGGGCCATTTTTTCCGCCAAAAGGGATGATCCAGAACCCTTTTTTAGGGAGAAGGAAAGCATCAGTCTGGAGGAGCTTTCAAAATGGAAATTAGCGGGCGTGGGGAGTTTAGAGGTTGACAAAGAAGAAAATGCTTTGCTTCTTAAGGAAGGAGCTGGTTCGAAGGGAATTACACTTTTATCTCCAGGAACTTTTGGCAAAAATGTTTCGGTCCGTTTTAAAATCAAGCCTCTCCTGTTCGAGGGAGTAAACGTGGTTTTTCTTTCCGTTTCTGATAAAGCTTCAGGAAAGCCGATAGAAATTCCAGAAGATTACGATGGAAACTTCGAATTCTGGACTGAGGGTAATATCCAGAGCTACATGGCTGCATTCCACACGGGGTTTCACCAGCCCAACTCTTGGATAAGGAAAAACCCAGGAGCTGAGACCCTTGGCCAAGCAAAAGATGTTGCCACAGAGCAGAAATGGTACGACATTGAATTTAGTCGAAAGGGACCAAAACTCACTTTGAAGGTGGATGGCAAGGTTGTCTGCGAAGGATTTGATAGAGTAAACGAAGGTCTTCCAGGAGGTCAGATAGGCCTTAGGCTCCGGGGCCGCGGAGATGGAACTTTTGGCTGCTTAATCAAAGAGATGTCCGTAGTCGGGGAATAGAAGAAGGCCAGGAGGAATTTTCTCAACCGCAAGGTTGTAAATAACTCGCGTGCCGGTCAGGCAGGAAATCACCTGGATGAACAGGGCCCCTAAGCAAATGGACATTAGAATCGTCACTTCTGTTGTTGGCTCTTATCCAGATCAGAAAATCATCATTTTTTGGGCCATGGCAGGAAAATTCAGCAAAAGGATGAAAGGTCTCTTTTGGGTGACCGCCTATCAGAACTGGAGCAATTGGCAAAAACGAAAGCTCATATCCTGCCACGACCGTTCCGCCAACTTCTGGATGCTCGGTAGCTCCAGAAGAAATAATTACCCACCCTAGAATCTCATGCCCGCGCCCCAAAGCGGCTTTCTCAAGGCGAGCCGCTCCCCTGCCCGGAAGAGCGCCCCACCATCAGCAGCATACCGACGGATTTCGATTTCAATATCTTCTGCCACCACGCGCCGTTGGAGGCAAAGGCAATAAACGTCATTCTCCAAAGCCGACGTGGGCAAAATTCAGAACTATTGTTGAGGGAAATCCTTTGACACCGAGCTTATTTACCACCCGAACAGCTATCCTGTTTCTCCCCGGCTGAAGCAGCCATACATAACGATCTTCTGCTTCCTTCCACCCGGTATCATCGATATTCACTTCGTAGTGTGAAAAGTTCGGGGTAAAAGTTTCAAACCTCAGGAAAATCCTGTCACCACCAAAACCGGTGGTGGCGTCGATATGGACCTTGTTCAGGTCCGGCCACATGTCGCGGGGGCGATCCGTGAACCAGGAGTGCTGACGCATGGGAGGGGTTCTCTCGTCATACCAGTGGATATATCCGCACCATGGCCAATGCGAGCGCCCGCTCGCCAGTGGTCTTGGAGTTGGTTTTTCATAGAAGTTGTTTCTCGGAACCATGAATATGAAAGCAGCTTGGTCAAAACCCTTGGTTGAATAACTGTACTGTGTGGATGTGCTTCTGATAAGCTTCGGGAGTTCGCCCTCTTTCAGGGGCCTGGATCTTACCCTATCCTTCATCCAATCAATCGGCCTGTCCTTAAAAAAATAATCAAGATATATTTTATGCAAGTCGAGAACGCTTAACGGTTCGAGTGTAACGGGGTCGGCGAGAAAATGATTGGAACTGGAAGCCTCCAGATAAATCCATTTCCCATGATCGTCATTCCACACCTCGCACACTTCATGTCCAACGATATTAACCAGCCTGGCCTGGTAACCATAGGCTATACATAACCCAGCCAAAGCAAGATTCAACTGAGCGCAAAAGCCCGCCCCTCCACTGTCATTTATCTTGTTTATGATGCTGAGTCCATCCCATGGAGGGTATTCTGGAAGAGGTTCGTTGTTTCTCCAGCGTTTTGTAACGTGCTCAAGCAGTTTTGCCTGAATGCCCAGCTCGGTTCTTGCTCCGGCTATGATTTCGTCCAGGTTTTCTGTTTTTCTCAAGTACTCGAATTCTGGCCTGTCCCATTTCTCCCATTCCCAGGGGACAGATGAATATTTTATAGGCTCGTTAGTAACAGATAGAACGTGAATATTGTCATGGCTCGGAACAGACTGAATACATTCGCTCGTAATCTCCGCTGATTTGACAACAGGAGACTGGAGTGGGTTGGTCGTCGTCAGCACGACTTTGAATTGGACATAACGCCGGTTCAGGCTGTTACGGTCAAGCTCGAGGAAAGCAGAGGAGCCTCTGCCGATTAGCTGGTAGTCGCTCCATTCGTTGGAATATGGACTGGGATCTCGGCCCTTGCGAAAATAATATTCAACCTGTGTACCTTCAGGAACTTCCGATTTGATTGAAAGTGTCATTTTGTCGACCGTCCGTATCGGGATGATGGGGATATCCGCCTCACCCTTCCAGAGGTCTATAACCGCACTCGCCAGATAACCGCTCTTTACGTACCTGTCAAGGCTTAACCTCACTGAATATTCTGCACGTTCTTTTTGGTTGGGTCCGAAAGGGCTTTCCCGCCACGATCTTCCACCGTCGAAGGATTTGAAAGATGTTTTTCCGACTCCTTTCGGGTCTCCTCCGCCATTCTGAAATTCATCCGCACGTGATATCCAGATAGACCAGCCTTCCTCTGGAGTGGCAGCTTCCGGACAATAAAAATCGACAACGTTGTCACCTTTTCTCAGCCATGCCGCTGGAAATTCTACCCAACGGAAACCTGTGAAATTGCCGGGAATATCCCAGTTCAAAAGTTCGGTCTTGTTCCCGTTGACCGAAATCTTCAGCGGGTACTTCCCAAACCCCAAATCTGACCGCAGGCTTTCAAGATAGCCCTTCTTACCCCAAGGATTGATAAAAAACACAAGAAAAGCTTTTTCTGCTCGCGGATCTTCCAACTTGAAAACCTTCCTTCCCCTGACCTGACCCCTGAAACCATCAAAAAAAATCCCCTTTTCACTGTAGCCTGACCCGGGAGAGTCATTCTCTATCAATTCCATATTGAACAGCCTCACACCTCCGTCAGGGCTTTTCATTAACCAGCTCATGAACCCTTCATCATATATCTGGTCAGCGGTTTTGCTCCATTTCGTTATTAACCTTGAGCTGGGAAAGGCTGTGGAACCAGCGATAAACATAAAAATAAAAAACCACAGGATGGCACTTTTTTTCTGGCGCATGACTTCCTCCAGGTCTGACGGTGAAAGATATGAAATCTTTCACCTTTTCTATTATTGGCCTTTATAGGTCAAATCCAAGAGATTCCAAAATAGACTCGCAGTTGTATAGGCCAATGACCTCGAGTAGGACAAGCAGTTTATGACGCAGAAACTGGCCCTCTCAATCCTCAAATAAATCCCTACTTAAGACGATTGATGAGTTCCAGAGAAGAATTAATGCAGACCTGTTCGCATTTCGGATCATAACGAGTCATGACGGCCGCATAGCCCCCTTCCAGATATTCCTCCGCCGTTGGCATATAGCCACCGTGCCCACTGGCCAGACCGATGACGAATGTTTTTTCAAAAGGAGATTGTTGTTTTACCTTAAGGCCAATTTCCGAGAAAACTTCCGCCGGGAAGGTGACGAAAACTGCATCGCCGATGCGAACGGCCTGCTGTTCCAATGATACAGGCGGCGGATTTGGATGGCTTTCAACCCACCTGGCCGCATCCAAAGTCAGCCGGGCCAGGAATTCTTCAACCCGGTAAGAATCTAAAACTCGCTTTCCAATAGTGGCGGCCTTCTTCTCCATTTCGGCCAGTTTTTTCTTGGCCTCATTGTACTCAATTTCTGCCTGCTTGGCACTCAAAGGGTAGCTATTTCTCAGCGGGTAATCGAAAAATTCCTGGGCGGCTTTAATTTCTGTGTTCCCCGTTGTCTGGATTCCAGGCAACGCCTTCAGAACAGCCTCGCTCATCTGGCCACCTTTAACCTGAGCGTACCAAAAGTTTCGGATTGGCATTTCCGCTCCTACGGCCGAAAGCTCAGCGGTATACCCAACTTTCACATCTCCCTGGGCAGATTGGAAATAGGCAACCCAGACATCCTTCCCGACTTTTTCCTTGATTCCCTGAATTGCGTAATAAGGCCAATCCTCTGTAAACTCTAAGTTATGGAGAGAAAGAACAGATGGGTGGCAGCCGTAGTTAAAGGCTACCCCCTTGAGCTTGCCTTTAGCATCCTCAACCTTGATAACCCCGACTTCAGGGTCCGGATGAAGGCCTCCATAACCAAGCCTTCGGTCGTTACGGCCGAGTTCCAGCACCGTTGTACTCGCAATGCCGATTCGTCCCGGAAAGCGGGTGTTCCAGGCCGTCACCGCGCTCTCAATACAGCGCTCGACGAGAAATTTCCTGTATTCTTCGCCGGCTGCATCAATGGCGGGCCCAGAATGAGTATGGGTACTGCTAATCACAATGTGAGATTCTGGAATTCCAGTTTGCCTATGGATTCCCTCTCTAATATCCTCCAAATTCTTGCGCCCAACATTGATGACGCTGACCGTCATCAAAATAACAGAAGTCCCGTCTTCTCCCTCGATCAAGAGACTCCTGGCGTGAAGATCGTCGTGGACACCGGTCGAGACTTTTCCCCTGCGGTCATAGCCTGCCATCGGAGTTCCAACAGGAGGAGTCACGACTGCTTCGCCCAGGCCAACCTTTATTTTCGGAACTTCTCTCTTTGCACATTGGGAGACTGAAAAAATTAGAAAAATAAACAAAAAGGATAAAGTTAAAATTTCAGCTTTATCCCCAAGCTTTCGCATCATGAACCTCACCAGACTCTCCTCCTTATCGCTGATTCCTTCCCTTGCTCTCTCCGATTATCTTAATTTAATTCAGCTAAGTGCTAAAATCTATACCTGAGGCAAAGCCTAAAATATCTCATCCCCGAAACACCGCTAATCAGCTTGTAGCTTGCAGATTTCGTAATCTTATCCGGCTCCATCGTATTCGGCGCCGAGGGAGTATATCGGTCTATCGGGTTCAGGCCCACGCTGACCGATTTGCTTCCAAGAAGGTTAAGAACATCCACATATGCCCCGATGCTCCCGATTCGCCGAATTCTGAATTCCTTTTCAATTCTTAAATCAACGTTATCTGTAGATGGATATCGGTATGAATCAGGCGGCTCGATGTAGACAGAATAATATTCTTGCAAAACTCCGTTTGCTACACACCAATCGGCTGGGGGCCTGATTTGGACCGTCCTTCCCCAAGGAGTTCCAGAAAAGTGCTGATAGTAAGCACTGAGGTTGATTCCGAATGGCAATTGGAACACACCCATCAACTTTATGGCTATAGGTCGGTCGGTGCTCTGTCTTCCATAGCGGTTAACATAGTAGTTGGGATGGATGCCGATACCCGTCCAGCCCGCTGTCTCACTATAGGTCGGCGCCATATTGCCGTAAGTCTTGCTATAAACCAGTGACCCAGAAAATTGCCATCCATTTGACATTCGCTTGTTGACAACAAATTCCAGCCCTTGATACTTCATGACCAACTCAGGCAACGTTGTACCTCTATAAAAAGGAGCTGGACCGTCTATTTTTCTCTGGTAGATGGTAACTTCCCTGGCCGGATAGTTATCAATCGGCGGCACAATCGTCGTAAAAGGAACCCAATATTTCTTTGCCTCTGGCTGGTCCCAATGGTACCAATATTGTCCCGAATCCGGGTTCCAATAGGTCCTCTGCCAGATGTCCTTTTTGTGCTTGTAATAATAATTCAAACCCACAGAAACGTTAGGAGCGAGCTCATGGGAGATTCCAACCGTATACTCGTCTGTATGAGGTGCCTTGATATCAGGGTCCATCATTTTGTAAGCAAACTTATGCTCCTGTTTTCGAAAATCGTACAACGGCGGAACCCAGTAATGGTCTTCTTTATCAAGTTGTTGGTTTTTATTCAAGTCAAACCAATAAATGCGCCAAGACCATCCAGGATCAAAGGGGGAAACCGCTAACGCGAACCGCAAGGAGAGATAGTCTACCGTTCGGCCAGCAAAAGCCTTGAGAGCGGTCTTTCTGTTTCCGAAAAGGTCGAAGGTAAAACCAATCCGGGGAGAAAAGTAGGTCCATTTGATAACCCCTTTCCAATCCTCAGCTTCGTCAGCCAACCAGGGATTTATCCCGTTGGGAAAGGTCTCAGGATAGGTCTTCTTTGTGTAAGGCACAACATAAGTTTCCCCTAACCAAAGGACAAATTCATTTCCTGCTTCTCCCTTTTTTATATCTGTTTTATCTAATCGGGAATAGTCAAATCTCACTCCCAGGTTAAAAGTCAGCCTGTCCGCAATGGTCACGTTATCCTGGATGAAGGCGGATAAATGCGTTCCGATATCGCGAACTGGATTATCTCCTTCTTTAGGGCCACAAATCCATGCGCCAATTAAGCTATATCCAATTCCAACGGAGCCTGGAGGAAGACCATAGGTAACCACGTCGGATGCTGTAGTCGTCCCATAATAATAAGGACTGCCTCGATACCACTGCCAATACAGCGGATCTTTTCGCCACCAAGACCAGTTGCTATCATCAATAGAAGTTTCTAGACCTCCCTTAAATTCGTGGCTCGCTCCAAGCAGTTCGTCTTTAAACCACGTGCCGCTTGCTCCAAGCTGGTATCTTAACCTTTTCCAGCTTTGCTCATATGTGGTTTGTCCAGTGGAGAAATTAGTTCCATAGTTCCATATGGCCACATTTCCCTTGTACGCCTCCTCCTGAAAAGGCTGCATGAAATATCGGTTGACATATCCGCCCTTAACTTCTAAGAAACTGTTAGGATTGAGGATATAAGTTATGTTCAACGTTCCGCTTAGAACGCTTTCATCCCATTTATTAGTGGCCGCAAACAAAGTTCTGGGTGATGGAGATTGGTCAATCGGGCGAAACGTGTCTGTGTAATTGACCATCCCCATAACCTTGAGCTTCTCCGTAAGCTGGGAGGTCAACTTTAGAAATCCTAGCCACTCCCTATGATACCAATCAGGCCAGGGTGTATGAGCATATCCGGCTGGGTGGGGGTAAGGCAAATCCCATGGCAAAAACATCGTTCTCTTGTCAGTTCTTAAGTAGCAATAATTCGAAAAAAACCACAACTTGTCTTTTAAAATGGGCCCGCCCAAGCTCAAAGATAAATCATTAGAAGATTTGTCTAAAGTGGGCTTAGAAACTCCTAAGGCCTGAAACTGTTCGTCTGACCAAAGGGTTTGGTATAGATTCTCGTCCACATGATGAAAGGTAAACCCTCCCGAGAAATTGTTTCCCCCCGAGCGAGTCACGATGTTGACATAGGCGCCGGTCGCAAATCCAACTTCCGCTGGAAGTCCACCCAACATTGCCTCCACTTCTTCAATAACATCAAAATTGATGTTCGTAACCGGATGCATGTTAACAGAATCGTTCATGTTCACCCCATCGAACGAATACACATTGTCCCTGACTGAAGAACCGTGGACCGAAGTCATCCGGTGCGCCCCCGCCCAACCGGTTTCCTCAGAAAAATTTGCTCCGGGTAAGGAATTGATGACATCGTGAACATCTCTCCTGATGGGGACATTTGTTAATACGGCTTGGTCAACCGTCACAGCAATCTTTGATTGTCGGATATCAATAACAGGAGCGCCCGCCGTGACCGTAACCTCCTCCTCGATAGCTGCAACTTCAAGCTCAATTTTTAAGTTTAGCTTCATTCCGACACGAACAATAACATTCTTCAATTGAGCAGTCTTAAACCCGGGCATTTGCACTTCAATGGTATACTCTCCCGGAGGAACAGTAGGGAATCTAAAATGGCCCTCTTCAGAGGAGATGACACTCTGGGTGCCCATCAGAGACGGGGAAGATATCGTGACGGTGGCACCAGGCAAAGGATTACCTTCCTTGTCGTTAATCGTTCCATAAATAGAGCCAGTCAAGGTCTGAGAAAAAGCAGCCAAAGGAAAACCCAAAAGGAAGAAAAAAACCAAGAGACGTTTGGTTGCCAAAGCCAAACTTTTCATCTCTTAAAACCTCCTTTTTTTATTGAGAATATAATTAAATCTGCGTTTTTGGGTTCCAACCCTCCCCTCACATGCGAAGCGAGATTTCTCTTCATGCCGTCCCGCATGTTGTCTTTCAATCGCACCAACACTTTTTACTATAAAAAAAGTAATTTTTAAAAGTCAAGAAAAAAATATTTTCCAATAAAATCTGATATATCCTC
>FWPV01002896.1_pt1 | contig 14340 bp, 11 predicted proteins | sample 2228371 | NCBI WGS metagenome assembly FWPV01 (sample SAMEA103939776, study PRJEB20133) | metagenome
CTGTTGGCGGGCTATTATCCCTTGATTGATATTCCGATCAGCAATTGTATTCATTCGGGCGTCAATCGTATCTACGTGCTCACGCAGTACAACTCGGTTTCGCTACACCGGCATGTAGTGCGTACCTATCAATTCGATAACTTTTCCGGGGGGTGGGTACGCATTCTGGCGGCGGAACAGACACCGCTCAATAAATCGTGGTATCAAGGGACGGCGGATGCCCTGCGCAAGCAACTCTACCAGCTCCAGGTTCCCAAGTCACGGGACATTCTTATTCTGGCCGGCGACCATCTCTACCGCATGGATTACGCCGAGTTCGTGCGCTTCCATGCGCAACATGAGGCCGATATTACGATCGCCGTCAAGCCGGTCAAGGCCGAAGATACGTCAGAGTTCGGCATCCTACAGGCAGATGCGGACGGACGGATTCGCAAGTTCCGTGAAAAACCGGCCCTGGACCAATTGGCCGGCCTGGAGAGCCTGGAAGGTGACCATCCCTACATGGCCTCGATGGGCATTTATGTCTTTCGCACACCGACGCTGGTGGAGATACTGCGTAGCGAGAGCGGTTCGGATTTCGGGCGCGACATTATCCCGGCGGCCATTGAAAAGGGATTACGGGTGTATGCCTATCCCTTCGATGGCTACTGGGCCGATATTGGGACCATTCGTGCCTTCTACGAGGCCAACCTCGCGCTGACCAGTCCGAACCCGCCGTTTGACTTCTTCTCGGCGGAATGGCCCATCTATACCCGCCCGCGTTTTCTGCCGGGCAGCCAGATCATTGATTCCAGCCTGATGCGGGTGTGGATTGCCCCCGGCTGCCGTTTGGACCACGCGGCCATTGCCGATAGCGTGATCGGCTTGCGCAGCATCGTCAATAGCGGTGCACATCTTCATCGGGTGGTGATGATGGGGGCCGACGATTTCGAGTCGGTAGCTCAGATTGATGAGAATCGAAGGCTCGGCTTGCCCAACATCGGGGTCGGGACCGGCAGTGTCATCGAGAGCGCCATCCTCGACAAAAATGCGCGCATCGGGCGCAATGTTGTCATCCGCGATCATACGGGCATGCCGGACGAAGAGACCGATACCTATGTGGTGCGGGATGGTATTGTCGTTATCCCCAAGGGGGCGGTGATTCCCGATAATACGGTGATTTAAGTCGCCGGAAAAAAGAGCATCTGCCGATCATAAAAAATCGTCATTGCTCAGCAGGTCAGAAACCTTGCACCGCCGAGGTCGCAGAGACCGCTGAGATGGATGGATTGGCAGATTTTGGAACGATTCGGCAGCATTTTGCCTCCGCAATCTCTGCGCGCTCCGCGTCCTCGGCGGTGAAATGGACACCCCCTGGACAGTTACAAAAAATCCTGGTGTACTTGGCGTTTTTTAGCGGAGTCACGCTTGGGGGTGTGATCGGGATATCAGCGTTGGTTTGCCGTCTCCAGAAATTGATTGGTAAACCCCTCTTCCACCTTGACCGGCCCGGCAAGTGCGCCGTATTGCAGCAGTGAATCGGCGAGTGTCTGCCACTGTTCTGCCGTTTGCCAGCCGAGGCCGTGCGCAGCGGTGAGGGGGCTGTGGGCGTCGGCCAGTTCGGTTTCCAACATAAAACGCATATGCGCAGGGTCGGTTTCCGGCCCCGCATATTTGAGCACCAGCTCGACGGCCTCGTCAACGTGTGCTTCGGCGTAGGCAATGCCGCGCAGCGCGGCCCGCAGGAAGCGTCCGATGCGCTCCGGGTCACGGGCGATGATGTCCGGCGTGGTGACATAGGCCAATCCCAGGCTGGGAATGCCGTAATCGGCAGCCTCCCATTGTACCAGTTCATAGCCCCAACTGCGGAGCAGATAAGGTTCGTTGGAATTGTAGACCGGATACACATCAACCAGACCTTCTGTGAGCACACGCGGGTCAAAACCGACGTTGATCAATTCGACATCCGGCTCTTGCAACCCGGCCACATCCAACAGGGCCAGTAGATCGGGTGGGGGCGTGCCCTTGAAACCGATCTTGTGCCCGGCCCAATCCTGCAATGTTTTGATTCCCGTGTCTGCCAGAGCGACGAATGCTTGTTGTCCACGTTGCCCGATGAGGGCGATGGAAACCAACGGCAGACCGGGGTCGGCGCGACGTTTGAGCAGTACGGCCGCGTCCTGCGTGGTGATATCTACTTTCCCGGCAACGAGCAATTGCAGATGCTCCCCCTTGCCGGCGGTATGTTGAATATCCACCGTCAAGGCTTCCTCGGCAAAGAACCCCTTTTCCTGCGCCACGTAAACCCCCACAAAAGGCAAGTTGGCTTGCGGACGATAGCCGGCCATAAAGATCAGCTCTTTGGGTTCCGGCGTTGCTGTGGGTGCGCATCCCGGTATCATCAATACCGCGATCAGTAATAGGACACTCCATATCTGTTCCATGTTTCCTCCGTGGTAGGTGTTAGGTCATACGGCTGGGAGCTGGGCGGCACGGCGCCAGAAAACTACCCGCTTTTCCAAAATCAGGACAACCCCGTACAATCCGATGCTCATTAAGGCCGAGCAAAAAACGGCGGCGAACAGCATGGGCAGCTTCAAATCGCTGTAAGCCAGCCACATCGCGCGTCCCAGGCCCGCCGATGCGCCGACCCATTCCGCCACCACGGCGCCGGTCACGGCCAGGGGGGCGACGACTTTGAGCGCGGCAAACAGATAGGGCAAGGCCGTAGGCCAGCGCGCGTAACGGAAAACCTCCCATCGTCCGGCATGCAAGGAATGGAACAAAGCCAGCATTGTCTCGTCTACGGCGTACAGCCCGCTGTGGACATTGATGAGCACCGGGAAAAAGGTGAGCAGAGCGGTGATAAGCACTTTGGGCAGTGCACCGAAGCCGAACCAGATGGTGAACAACGGCGCAATGGCCACCATGGGGGTGGCTTTGACGAGGATAGCTAACGCCAGGATGCCACGTTCCAGATTCGTCCAGAAGGTGATGAGGGCGGCTATGGCAATGCCGACACTCAAACCGAGGATCAATCCGCCCAGGGCCTCGCCCAGCGTGACCCAGGCTGCGGCGCCGAGGTAGACCGCGTTCTCCCAGAGCTTGCCGGCAATGGTCGAGGGAGGGGGCAAAATGTAGGGTGGCGTGTGGCTGAGCCGCACACTGCCTTCCCACGCCAGCAGTGCCAGTCCCACGATGACCATCGCCGAAACGAAGTCCCGTTTGGGATCGGAGGCTTGGCGGTTGGCCGTTTTTTTTGTGCTCCCCGGTAAGGTGCAGTTGGATGCCATAGTTGGTCTGTCCTGGAATGAGCCGGCAGGAGTGCCGGGGATGATGCGGTACCGTCTAATGCGGCGCATTGTTTTCGCGGAGGATAGCGCGTAGCTGCCGGATGATGGCGACCATCTCCGGGGCCGTTTCGTCGCGGGGATGAGGCTGCGCGATGGTGACGATGGCTCGAACGCTGCCGGGGCGCGCGCTCATCACGATCACCCGGTCGGCCAAACGGGCCGCCTCGCCGATATTGTGGGTCACCCAGAGCACCGTAGGGTGGAAGGTCTGCCAGAGCTGCCGGACTTCGTCGGTCAAGGTCTCGCGGGTCAGCTCATCCAAGGCGGCAAATGGCTCATCCATCAGCCAGAGCCGGGCGCCTGTGGCTAAGGCACGGGCCAGGGCAACGCGCTGTTGCATTCCACCGGAGAGTGTGCCGGGATAGGCCTGGGCGAAATCCGCCAGCCCGACCATGCGCAACAAGTCCGACGGGGCGGGTGCCGGCTGTGGGGCGCGGCGGTTGACCCGTTGCGGCAAGCGCACATTATCCAGCACCGTCTGCCAGGGGAGCAAGGCCGGGTTTTGAGCCAGCCATGCGATGTGCTTAGCCTGACGGGCCATAGCGGGGGGCGCATCGTTCAAGCGGATCTCCCCGCTTGTGGTCGGCATTTGATCGGCAATGAGGCGGAGCAGGGTGGATTTGCCGCAGCCGCTCGGCCCGATCAGACAGACGAATTCACCCCTTTCGATCTCCAGGGTGATAGGGGCGAGGGCGACGAGTGGCGGCTGTATGCCGTTGAACGTTTTACTGACTTGGCAGAGGGCAATTCTCATTGTTGTTCCAGACGGGCGATGATCTTGACAGCTTGGATACAGAACGCTTTCCATTCGGCTGCCGGGTCGGCGGGCGGCTTGAATGAGAGCGGCGCACCCAGATAACGGCCGTTGATTCGGGCGCACAGGCCACCGATGCCGTCGGGGATACTTTCCGCCGTGAGGTGTTGAGCCTGCCCGCGCACCAGCACACGGCGCATGGGTGGCCACGGTTCATCAATCGTGAGCGCCACTGCCGGATTCTGCATGACGAAATCCGCCCATAGCGATCCGGGCCAGGCCACGATGAAGAAGGCCGGTGCGCGCCACTCGTACCAGACGGGCACCACGTGAGGGGAGCCATCGGGCCGAATGCAGGCCAGCCGCGCCGCCCACGGGCCGCTCAGGAACGCTTGTAATTCTGTTTCGGGCATAGGGACACTTGCCCCGTAGGTGTGCGGCTGACTCGTCCCGTAGGGCGTGTAGGTCAGCGCACCGAGCCGGTAAGAGAGGCGGGCCGCCATTTCACGTAACTCGCGCAGCAGTGCCTCTTCGCGCACGGCATTCCAGCGGAAAGCCGGGATGCTTAGCAGCAGGGCGGCTTCGGGATGCCGTCCGTCGGGACAGATGGGGACGGCCAGTGTGATGCTGTCATCGGCGGCATGACGTGCCGATGTTTGGCGGCGCACGCCTTCGATGGCGGCGCGAACCTCTTCGGCTCGGTGGGCCAGTACCCGCGCCAAAGCCACTTCGGCCAGTCCGGCCAGCAGTACCTGCCCCGCCGGATGTGTGACGGCGTCGCTGCGTTGCCCGATGGGAATGGCGCAGCGAACGGTTTGCGGAGATGGCGCTTCGGCCAGGATCACCACTTCATCCTGACTGAGCGCCGCCAGCCCTATGGTTTCTGGGAGTTGCCGGCGGGTTGTTTCTTCGTAAAAGGCCATCAGAAGCGCGCCGGCCCCCAACGGCCGCGAGTGACCGAGTGCCTGCGCCCGCGGACCGAGACAATAGGGTTGACGTTTTCCTGCCTGGCTAAGGTAGCCTGTGGTTTTGAGCGTGTTCAGCAGGGCATGCAGCGCGCTATGTGGAATTCCTAGAGCAGCGGCCAATTGGCCGGCGGTCAGACCGGCCGGTTCTGCAGCCACCAGTTCCAGAATCCGCAAGGTACGAAGAGAAGCGGGAACGTGTTTTTGATAATCCATAATGAGTCGGGTAGTTGGGTAGTCGTCCTGGGCTGATGACTCCATGACTAACGATGATGTGACTAACGGCTATAAATCCATCCTATTGGATATAAGTCTAGTATAGCGGATAATATTTAACTGTCAATCGGTTCGCATGAGGCGAGGCCTTATCTATCCTCCGACCTTAAACGCAGCCGCAGCGTGCCGACTTCCGTCGTTTTTTGGGGAGGGGCAACTTCCGTCACGCCTCCCCTGTGCGCCGTTTGTAATCGTCGTCGCGTAGGGCCTTTGCTTCTTACACAGTTGGGATATACTAATCGGCAAGCTCTCTTATGCGGAGCATTGAGGGCGTAGGACGGCTTGTTCGTCATAGATGACAATTTTTGGAGGACGCTTTGCGGGTTTTGATGCTCTCCAAGGCGTGCATCGTGGGAACTTACCAGCGCAAATTAGAAGAGTTGGTCGCCTGTGCGCCGGAGATGATATTGGTCGTTGCCGTGCCGCCTTTCTGGAAAGATGAACGCGGGGTGATCAGGCTGGAAAGGGTGTATGTGCGCGGTTATCGGATGGAAGTGTTGCCGTTGGCATTCAACGGCCAATTCCATCTGCATTTCTATCCCACGTTGGGCCGTTGGCTCCGCGACCTTCGCCCGGACATCGTCCACATTGACGAGGAGCCTTACAACCTGGCGACATTTCATGCCAATCGGTTGGCCCGCCATTACGGCGCCAAAACGCTTTGGTTTTCGTGGCAGAACTTGCTGCGCCGTTATCCTCCACCCTTTGCATGGCTGGAACGGTATAACTTACGGCACGTCAACTATGCACTGGTCGGCAGTCATACGGCGGCGGCGGTGTGGCGGCGCAAAGGGTATAGCGGGCCACTGGCCGTTATCCCTCAGTTTGGTGTGGACCCGGACCTCTTCTTTCCTTCGCATACCCCACGCGCCGCGGAGGTTCTACACATAGCTTACGTGGGTCGCCTGGTGCCGGAGAAAGGCGTGGATGTGTTGTTGCGCGCTTTGGTCGGCCTGAGGGGGGCATGGCACGTCACCATTCAGGGGAGCGGCCCCGACGAGAACCGTTTGCGCAGTTTGGTCGCCGAATACGGTTTGGAAGAACGGGTGGCCTTCCGGCCACAACTACCCTCCACAACCATGCCGACATTCTATCGTGAAGTGGATGTGTTGGTGCTCCCTTCGCGGACGCAGCCAAATTGGACCGAGCAATTTGGGCGGGTGTTGGTTGAGGCGATGGCATGCGGCGTTGTCGTTGTGGGATCGGAGGCCGGTGAAATCCCCTACGTTGTCGGTGACGCGGGATTGACTTTTCCGGAGAATGACGCCGACGCACTGCGGACTGTCCTGGAACGTCTGATAGCTGCGCCGGCGCTGCGGTGCGCATTGAGCGCGCGTGGACGGGCGCGTGTGCTGGCCCATTTTACACAACAGCAAGTGGCCCAGGCAACGGTGAACGTGTATAGGGAGATAGCGGCATGAAGCTCTTGGCCTTCCTGCAACAAGGGTACAGGTTTTTGATGGCCCATGGCTATTATCTGATCGGTATGGTCCATCGTTACATCGGCAATAGTTACGGCTTCCGCCAGGAATATGAAGCGGCCGTGGAGGCGTTCAACCGCGCCGTGATGTGGAAACCGGATTTTGCTCAGGTTTACCTGGATCGCGGCATCCTTTACTGGCGTGAGCTGGATCACCCCCGCAAGGCCATCCACGATCTCACCCTCGCCTTCGATCTCGATTCCCGCTTGCACGAGGCGTTGTTCAACCGCGCCGTCGCTTATCAAGAACTGCGGGAATATGCCGAAGCCATTGCCGATTATCAGGCCTATCTGGCCATTGGCACACATCCTTTCTGGCGGGAACACGCCGAATCTATGATCCGGGAGTTGAGCGAATGGGTACCGCAGGTCAGAGCCACTGCCTAGGCAGGAGGTCGCTCCTTTTAGGGGGTGGCCTTCTCATGGTACTTACGGCTTGTCTATCGGCCTCACCTTCACCCTTGTCGCCCACCGTGGTATCCGTCACCCCACAGGTCACTTTTGCATTGGCGCCGACAAGTGTTTGTCGGGCTGCGACACAAGTACGTTTTACACCTGAGGTCAGCGGGCGGTGGATAGAGAACGCCGTCGCGCAATGGGAACTGCACGCCGAGGGAGAAGCGAGCGTTCTCAGCCGGGGGGAATGGCATCCGGGCGTTGGGGAGCTGTTGGTGGTTTTTCCCCAGGCCATGCCGCTGGCACCGGGACGTTATCGGTTGACCTTGTACGGCGGGGACACGTCTCTCGCCGAACACGTCTTCACCGTTTCCGGAGAGGCCGCTGCCGTTACAGCCTTCGCCCTGGCGATGACACCCAACGGTCAGGCGGTGACACGTCTCGATAGCGGCGTGCGACATTTTTACCTCCGCTATGCCTACGCGGGTGTCTGTTTGGGAATGCCGTATTGGGTCTCCGTCCGTCTCGGCGATGAGCTGATTTGTTCGTCTAACGCCACCCTGCCCCAGGAATCCGGCGTCGAAATCATCCCCTGCTACCGTAAAGATGGCGCCGCGCTGGAAGAGGGGGTATACACGGCCGAAATCATGCTGCTCGGCGAAGTCTATCATCGGGATACGTTCGAGGTGGGGACTCTCCCCACGCCTACCCCGTTGCCGCCCACGGCTACCCCAACCTTGATGCCTACCGCTACCCCGCCGGTGGTACCGCCGACCTGCATGCCGCTCTTTGCGGCCACCGGTTTGTCGCCAGAGGGCGAACCGTTTTTGCCCAAGGATCGTTTTGAATGGTACTCGCAGGTCATCTACGTAGGGACCCGCTGTGAGAATTTGCCTTCTGCCGTCTCGTGGTTGAGTGTGTGGTATCGCAATGGGCAACGGGTGCGTGAGGCCGGTGGGGTATGGTCGGGGGGCAGTGGGACAGGCACGGTATGGGATAGCCTCACCGGCACCGCCGCCGCGCCTTTCCTGCCGCCCGGCACCTATACGGTTAGCTTGACTTTGGCAGGCAGTACGCCGTTGACCACCACCTTCCGGCTGATCCCTTATGTCAAGCCATCTCCGCAGCCGTGAATGCTTGACTTGTTCCTGAATAATGTACTGGTCAAAATGATTCTGCAATGAACGGCTCAAGAATTGTACACGGATTTGACGGATTCTATGGATTTTTTAAGGAAAAAATCCGTGCTTTCCGTGTTCATCCGTGTACCAAAATTGTAGCATGCTTCTGACGACTACAGATTGTCGCAGATCTACAGAAAATGGTCTGCGTGAATCTGCGAACATCTGCGTCCTAATCCAGGTTGGCGCTATTGGGGAACAACTCTATTGACAGACCGCGCATCAGATGTTACCATCAGATATAAAAAAGGGAGAACATCCGATAACGTTTGCAATGTTGAATTGAAGTCAGGCGGTTCAGACACTCGTTTGGTGGGATTATGGTCTGTTGTTGCGTGGATTCTTCGAATGCAAAGGGGTGCAAGAGATGAGTATTGTTATCACCTTATCGAGACAGTTGGGCAGTCGTGGAAGTTACATTGCGACCGCCGTTGCCAAGAAGCTCAACTTGCGTTATATTGATCGGGAGATCCTCAGCCGTGCGGCTGAAATGGCCGGTTTCCCCGATGCCGCTATGGTTGAACAGCTAGAGAAAATAGAGCGGGTTCCGGGCCTGCTTGAAAGCCTCCTGGATTCTTTGAACACCATGCCGGCCGTTCCTACCATTGCCAGCGCAACGCTGCGTGAGGGTTATGTTTATGATGAACGTCTGGCAACGCTGATGGTTCAGGAGGGGTTGAGCCGCGATGAGGCGTATCGGGAAATGATCGAACATGAGCGCCGCATCCAGGCGAGCGAGAGTTATCAGGAGCTGGTCAAGCAAGTTATCCTGGAGTACGCTCAGGCCGGCAACGTCATCATCGTGGGGCGTGGCGGGCAGGTGGTGCTCAAGGATTTATCCACCGTATTGCACGTGCGTATCTGTGCTCCTGAAGAATTACGTATTCTCCGTTTGGCGGAGAGATTGGGTATAGACCGCAAAGAAGCCGAGCGCCAAATCCGCCAAAGCGATAAGGAACGGGCGCGTTACATGAAACACTTCTACAATGTGAAGTGGGATGATCCCGATCTGTATCATATCGTAGTGAACACCGGCAAAATGTCGGTGGATGTGGCGACACAAATAATCTGCGATACGGCGCAACGTATCGCGCTATCGGGGTTGTAGGGCGGTCAATAACCGGTCAGCAAGCCGCCTTCAGGCGCATCGGTGAAAACGGCGCCCAACAGTCGCACGTGAAAGCGTTCGAGCAACGCTTTGGCCTGGGCAACATGGTCCCGGCGCGTGTGACCGGCTTGGACGACGAGCAGCATCCCATCGGTTCGCACGCCGAGGACCGAAGCATCAACGGCGACCGTAACCGGCGGTGTGTCCAGCACAACAAGGTCGGCGCGTGCCCTGAGGTGCGCCAGCAACTGCTCCATCTTCTGTGAACCGAGGATGTCGGCAGGATTAGGGGGCAGTGGCCCGCTGGGCAACAGTTGTAGATTCGGGACGCCGGTTTCGGCGAGGACCAGCGCACTCTCGCCATCCTGGCTGAGCATGTAGCCCGTAACGCCGGGTTCCTGGGGCGTATCGAAGTAGTGATGCAGGCCGGGACGGCGTAAATCGGCATCCACCAGGATGACCCGTTGACCGCTCTGGGCCATCACTACGGCAAGATTCACCGCGACCTGGGATTTGGTGGGGATAGGAGCCGGCGAAGAAATCACCAACACCTCTAAAGGTTTGTCCAGGCTGGTAAAGCTCAGGTTGACCCGCAAGGCCCGATAAGCCTCGGCTGCCGGAGAGCGCGGTGCCGAAAGTGTCACGACATTGAGTTTATCCATAGATCATTCCTCACAATAGTCAGGTTGGTACGCCGTTGCTGGCTCAAGTGGCTTGAGGGGCATCGCCCTACTTGGTTTGGGAAAGGGGCGGGATGACGCCGATGACCGTCAGACCGGCCTCTTGTTCCAATTCTTTAGGAAAGCGCACGATACCGGCTTCCAGCCATTCCAGCACAAAGACAATCACTGCCCCGACGACGAAGCCGAAGATGCCGCCGGCCGCGACGTTGATGGCCGTTTTGGGACGCAGCTTGCGGTAAGAGGCGGGATCGATCACCTCGGCGAAAACGCGATCCTCTTTGTTTTGACGCGCATTTTGCGCGTTACGCCATTCCTGGAAGAGCTGCGCCCATGTGTTGGCGATGTTGTTGGCTTGCTCGCCGTCGTAGTCATCCACATCGATTTGGATGACCAACCGATTATCATCGGCGGCAAAAGTGACGTCGCCCTTCAGATCTTTCGCCGTGCGCATGAGATCCAGCCGGTCAATCACTTCTTGCGCATAACGTTCCGACCACATCGTGGCGGTGAAGTTGTTGAGTAGCCATTTCGCCGATTGGGTCAGGCCCAGGTCCGGACGTGCCAGTTGGATCGAGATTTCTATACTGGAGCGGTAGACCGGCGTCTGTAATTTGCTAAAGATCAGCGCGCTTGTTGCCGTCAGCACGATGGCCAGGATGATGATCCATCCACGTTGACGAAGAATGCGCAGGTAATCCTGAATTTTCACCTTGTTTGTCCTCCCTTTTAAGGCCCCGTCAGGGCCTAAATCCATAACCCGCCCGGTGCATAGGCGATACACGGAGCGGATTCCCGGTTTAGCGTCCTCGCAGACGGGTACGCACTTCGCGGCAATGGGGACATTCCACGCCGATATAAGTGTTTCCGCACGTCGTGCAGACTCTGGACTCCAGCGGGCGGTCATCCTCCATAGACAAGGCGATCACCGTTACCTCCACGCCGTTGTAGCGCGTAATCCACTCCTCTAGCGGTGTATTGCCGACTAACCATCGCCCGTTCTCAGGGTCCTGGCGCACGATCCCCTGTAGAAACCGCCCATTGAGTTCATAGGCCGCAGTGGTCAAGTCCCGAATATTAGCTTTACGATATGCAGTCATGAGACCTATTCCCAAATAAGGTATTGGACGCAGAAACACGCCGATTTCCGCGGATTGAGTTGCTTCGTTTACGTGATCTGCGTGAGTGCGCGAAAATCTGTGCTTTTATCTTAAGCCGTTACCATACTCCGCCCATTATAAACGAAGCGGCATAGAGAGCAAGGCCGAGGGGCACGTTACAGGGCTGATCAAGGCGCATGCAAAAATTTGCTCAATCTGCTTAATCTGCTGACTCATTTTCGGAATAAAGTCTTACATTTCCAAAAACGGTGCAAGCTCCGGGCGCGCTGCGGTGTTGATCGGGGAGGAGAGGTTGAAGTGGGGATAAATCCTACCATCCTACGGAGCATTGACTTTTTCCTAATTATAAAATAAAATGTTATTGTTATTGTTGATTTACACTTTATCGTGTATCCCCTGCCAATTTGACGGCTTGACTATCCGACTGCTGCCTGCTGACCGTTCGACTACCTGACTACTTAACCATACAGAAAAGGAGGCTACGATGAAAACTACGCTTTGGCGATTGATACTGGCCTTGATCGGCGGGATTGTTCCGCTCATCGGCATCACCCTCCTCTTTTCGCCTTCGTTGGGTGCAGCATCCCCCCTTGCTGACTTTCCTGCCGGGGCCATCCTTACCCCTCTTGGCGTCGGTCAACCCAATGACCTGGCGCGCCGCAATGCCTACAAGGCACTTTGGAATGCAGTGTACGCCACCCACGCCGATCTGGCCTGGACTGCCGTCACCGCTACCGTGGACGGTGTTGACTACGCCCCCGGCGCGATCGTCGGGAATTTGAGCGGCAGTTTCTACCGCGTCCAGGCGAATGCTCCTTTTTCCCTCGCCCATGCTTTTGCCCTGCAACCGCGCAAGGTCGCGCTGTATTACGGTACCGTGCGCGACGCGCGTGGTCAGACTGTGGTGTGGGAAGAAGGGAACTTTGAGCAGCTTTTCCGGGTTTACCTGTGGTGCGAGCCGGCCGCGCAAACCGACCCCGACGGCTGCGCGTACTTCGACGTTCTGACCGAGACGCAAATGGTTGCCGACCTGGCCGGCTACGATGTGCTCGTCCTGCCTGCCATCCGCATCGGCTATACGGATGAGGTGCTCACGGCGTTGGGCGAACAGGGGCTGGCGGCTATCCGCGACTTTGTTCTCGGCGGGGGCTTCCTCTACGCGCAGGCCGACGCCGCCGCCATCGTCCAGGCCGCCGGATTGCTGCCGGCGCATACGGTGAATGTGGACGTGCGCGTTATTGATCCCGATAACCGAGGAAAATTGAACGTCCTTCTCCCCGATCACCCGCTGACTTTCTCCTGGCTGGCGAACACTACCTATGTTCTCAATGAGCCGCTCATCACAGCCACGGAGGGCTTGAGCGTTGTGGCCACCTTTGCGGACACCTCGTATCCGGGCTCGGTGGCCATTGCCGTCGCGGCAGCGGGGGATGGGCGGGTTGTCCTTTTCAACGGCCATCCCTCGGATGTTATCGCCGATCATCCGCAGGTGTTGGATGCGTTCTTGTGGGCGATGAGCGAGCGGGCGGGCCTCTACGGCCATCTCTGTCAGCAATACTCCACAGCCGTGGAGTGTGACATCATCCCTGCTTATGAGCCGGGGGTGCCGATCGTCGTCACCACTACTTTTAAGAACTATTGGGACGCTCCGCTGGTCGGGGTGCGCATCACCGAGACGCTGCGCCGGGGGTTCACCACCACGCTGGAGACCATTTTCCCGACGCCGGTTCTGTTCCAGGAAAACGCCGACGGCACCACCACCATTGTCTGGGTGCCGGGAGAGTCCTTGCCGGGCGGCACGATCATCATTGGCCCGCCGGGAGAGGCGCCACCGGGTGAATTAACGTTCACTTACGTGGCCTACGCGGCTGCGCCTTCCGGTGTAGCGCGCAATGCTCTGGTCAGCACGGCGGTGGCGGAATATGTGGATCGCTTCTGGCCCACTCCCGCGCATCCCTACGGTGCGCCGCGTTTCATCGAGCGGAACGCGCTTACGGTGCGGGCCCGCATGGCCGCGCGCCTGGTCGGCGACCGCGATATTGAATTGGACGGCCTGTATCCGCTTCCCGCGGAGGGCTACTATTTCGACATTGCGCTGACCCTGGAGAACAAGGAGGAAACCGATGCTCAACACATCGTCATCACCGATGTCGTAGCGCTCATCAGCCCCATTGTGGATGTGAACGATCAACGGCTTGTCCCGCGCGTGGTCGCCGATACGTGGGGGGGCAGCACAACCGATGAGCTTTCGTTGACCCTGTTTGCCCTCAACGAGATTTTCTTCTACGAGACGCCGGTGCCTATTTATCCGTTGCCGCTCTCGATGGACGGCGTCCCGGCGGTGCGCAGTGGCGTTTTCTACTCCCTGCCGACCTGGTTGAACGGCCCACGATTGGTTTACACTTACACCGGGAACTTTACGACTACCGCGGGGTTCACCAATTCGATCACCATCCCGCCGGCCTTTGCCGACTATATCACCGTCACGGCTGCGGGTGATCTGGTGCTGCCGGCGTTGCGGATGGTCTGGGACTTCGGCAGTGTCCCCGCCTACGATTATCTGGACCCCGCCGTCCGCTACGGTCTCTTCAGTCACGAGCTGCTCAACCGCACGGTCTCCTTCACCAGCGACCCGGTCAGGCCGAGTCTGGTATTGGAGGGGGGCGGCGGTTCGGTCTACACCAATCTGGGCGGTCATCCGATCCCCTACCACGAATATCTTTCCAGCGGCATCGTCCACATTCCCATCCCGCCGGAGATGCCCCGTGTGACCTATACCGACATCTGGGGCCGTCCGTGGATGATGGAGCTGTGTACCGTTTTCTACGACATTGTCCCCTTCCCACCACCGGAATACCATGCCGTGGTCAACACGACCTTTGAGATGCGGGCCGACCGCAATGGCGACGGACGAGGCGAGACGCGCGTCCTGGAATTCCCTGCCCGTGAAGGGGTTGATTTGACCCTGTACCTCAAAACCTGGTCCAATTTCGATCCGCTGATGCCGCCGCTGCGGAAAGACGAAACCCTGATCGCGCAAGGGATGT
>FWPV01011217.1_pt1 | contig 14340 bp, 10 predicted proteins | sample 2228371 | NCBI WGS metagenome assembly FWPV01 (sample SAMEA103939776, study PRJEB20133) | metagenome
CTTTAATTTATTAGAGGATTTTTAGAACCTCTGTTTTAACCAAAGAAAAATTTGAAACCTTAAGAAATGAAAAAATTCAAATAAGGTTTGCTTTAGGTCCTTAAAAAAAAGAGGTGTTCCTTTCATCCCCTAAATGAAATTTTATCACAAAATTTAAAAGACCTTTAGGAGAACTTTTTCTCTTTAAAAAGACCAAATGAATAATTTAATTTTTTCACTTATTTTTGAAAAACTTTAAGAAAAGTGGAATTTCACTCTTTATTGATGGTGCCACTACCACACATTTGATCTAAAACCAAATTCCCATTTTTTTGTATATTTTAGTATAAGAATTTTTGGAACATAGGGAAACCAATTCCCCCTAAAGTTTCCTCTATGGGGTTGCCCAAAAACCTCTATCAGGAAAACTCCAAACAGTAGTTTTTTCTATTTCATAGTCATCCTTAGCTTCAAAACTTTTGCAATCATAATTTTCTTGAAGTTCTATTTTAACACCTTCAATTGTTATAAATTTATTGTTTTTATAAAATTTTTAAAATCTTGTAAAGTTATCTCTTCCATATTTTTATCTTAACATTTTTCTTTATTTTATTATAGACATTTATTTTAATGAAAGCAAATTACTATTTTATTTCAAAAGGTATTTCATCTTTTTTTTCAAAAATTTCTAAGGCTATCTCTGTAGATCTTTCTAATGCTTTAAAACCTGCAACTAAGTAATCATTATTTAGCTTTTTTAAAAAATTTTCTTTATTTTTTAATAAATTTAATGAATTAATTTCCCACAAAGATTTTAAAGCTTCGCAGCGTTTTTTTAAGGATTCATCTTCGTTAAAAACAATTTTTTCTAATATTCCTTGAGCTGCTTTTATCTTAAGCCTTCCAATTGCTCCTATTTCTTCTATAGAAATTTCTTTCTTTTTTGAGATTTCCTCCTTTAAAAAATTAACTATCAAAGGATTTCTTTCCATACTCAAAACTTTAATTGCTTCATTTTTAAAATAGTCATCCATTAAAATCTTATAAATGCAATTTTGCATATCTCCATTTTTTCTTAAAAAAGCTTCCATTAACTTATCCATAGATCCTTGCATATAATAATCCATAAAGGGTTTATGAATATTAATCATCTCTTTGCAAAGATTACTTTTTAAATCATCATCATTAATATAATAAAAAATTGAAGCAAAAGCAGATTCATAACTTAAAGTTTTCTTTTCTTTTAATTCTTTGATAATCTTAGGCAAAATTTCTTTTAAAAATTTATGATTCCCTGTTTTAGCAAGCCCAGAAAGTAAAATATGTTTATATAAATCATAGGAATTCATTAAACCTGAAGATGAATTAAACTTACATTTTTCCTCTTTCAAATTAAGCCAAGCAATCTTAAGGGCATCTTGTACTTCCATTGAAGAGGAATATTTTGTTCCATATTGGAGAGCCCATTTCCATTCCATACAATCTTTTGAGCTTAATTTTGATTTAAACTCTAAGCCATTAAAAACTTTTAATAGTGAAAAATTTAAGTTTGGAATAAAAATATTTTTTTTAATTTTTTTATCTTTTTCCAAAATTAATTCATAAATTGCAAGGTTTGATGCAATATAAATCTTTCCATTTTTATATATAAAATCATTGAAATTTTCATATAAATTATTAAAAAAATTCCAAAATATGATTTTCCTTTCTTTTCTGTCAATAATCAAAGGAGAAGGAAATGGATAATTTTCAGGCCCTTCCCATTTGTTATATAAAGAAAAAATTGCTTTCCCATCGCTCAAAGGACTAATTGCTTTAACAGAAACATTTGCCATCCAAAAAGGTGAAAAAATTTCAATCTTTTCTTCATTTAATGACAAAAAAATTATTCCTCCTCTTCCTAAGCATCCTTCACCGTCATAAAAAGAAACTCCAATCCAAAAACCATCTTTGTCTACATCCATTGCTTTTTCATCTACTACAAAATCATAGCAATAAGAATAGTATTTATTTCTTTCTGCAACATAATCTAAATCAATTCCTTCGTTAAAGATCAAATCTTCTATTGGCGAGGACCATTTCAACTTTTGGTAAAAGATTTTTCCCTCATTACCCCAAATAAAAGAAAATTCCTCTTCTTTTTTATAATCTTCAAAGGAAAAATAATAGCGTTCAGGTGCATAAATGTATATAAAGTTTTTCCCATCATATAAAATTTCAATACTTTCCCCATTTTCTTCAATAAATTCCTTTGCATTTGGAAAGGACTTTTTAATTCTCTCTAAATTTTTAGGAATAATCTTTCTGTAACTTTTGTAATCATATAAAATTGGATTTTCAAGCTTATCACAAGAAAAATAGGACTCTTCCCTTTTTCCACATATATATTCAGAAAAATTTCCACAAAATTCTTTTATAGAAGCAAAAAATATTTCGTTTTTTTCAATATTATAAAATTTTATATCTAAAGCAGGATATAAAAAACAATTATCTATGCCTTCTGAACCACCATAAAAACCACATCCTTCTTCTATAAGACATGGTATTTTTTCAAAAATTGTATAAATGCTAAAAATTATAATAAAAAACATAAACTAATTCCTCAAGGGCTTTCCTTCTTTTAACATATAAGCCATTCTTTCTTGAGATTTTGGTTCACCTGCTAAGGATAAAAAGGTTTCCCTTTCCAAATCTAAGATATATTGCTCTTCAAGGGGATTTATACCATCTGCTTTTTCTCCACCACATAAAACATAAGCCAATTTTTTTGCTAAAAAACTATCATATTCAGTTATCTTCCCTGCCTTTTTGAAATTTTCAATTGTTGACTCAAAGGCAAGATAACCCCCTAAACCTGGCAAAATTAAATCTTCATATTTTTCTGGAGGATTATAATTTTCAGATAGTTTTAAGACCTCTTCCTTTGCCTTTGCTATTTGTAAGTCCCTTGAAAATATTATTAAATCTCCATCTTTAAAATATCCCAAATCAAAACCTTCTTCTGCAGACATTGAGACCTTTGCAAAACCAATTGTTTCAAAGGTTTTTTGTACTGGAGGAAAGGGACCTGGCTTTAAGGGTTTCATTTTATCTATGAAATTTTCCAAAATTCTTAATGTTCCACCTGCTCCAGGGATAAGTCCTACCCCAAGCTCTACAGCCCCACAATATGTCTCTGAAAACAAAACCCTCTTTGCACAAGGAGCAACCATTTCAAAACCACCCCCCAAAGTTAAACCATGGGGTGCTCCTATGATAGGAAAGGGAGAGTATTTAATCCTTTGGGTCAAGTCCTGAAATTTCTTAGATACAAAACCTAAAAGTTCAAAATTTTTTTCTTTAACTAACTCTAAAACCAAATTTAAATTTGCCCCAGCAGAAAAATTTTCTCCTTCACTTGTAATTATTAAACCTTTAAATTTTTTTTCTGTTAAAAAATATAGGGATTCCTCCAATAAATCTAAAATTGATAAATCAATGGGATTAAATTCTGGTTGAAGATGAGATCTTAGACAAAAAAGACCAACCCCATCTTCAAGATCTATTAAATAGGAATTCCAATTTTTTAAGATTATTTTTCCCTTTTCTTTTTCCTTTTCTAAATATATTGCTCCTTTAATTAAGGGAATGGTTTCATAATCCCCTTTAGAAATTTCAAAATATGTCTTTCCTTCTTTAGAAAAGCTATAAAAACTTTCTTTTCCCTTTTTTAATAACTCTTCTGCAATAAAAGGAATTGGTTTTCCCTCTAATTCCATTTCTCTTAAAATTTTTTCAACCCCTATGGAATCCCAAATTTCAAAAGGACCTACCTCCCATCCAAAACCCCATCTCATTGCATTATCTACTTCATAAACTCTATCAGCAATTTCTGGAACCCTTTTTGCTGCATAGTAAAGATTTGAAAAGAGTAACTCTTTGCAAAATTTTCCAGCTTTATCGGGAGAAGAAATCAAAAATTCAATCCTTTTTTTTGTATCAATAATTCTCTTCCCTGCACCTATAGCATCAAAATAGGGCTTTTTTTGTTTTTCATATTGAAAATTTGAAAGGTTTAAGGAAAGTATATCTTTACCCTCTTTTTTATAAAATCCCCCTTTTGTTTTTTGACCTAATAAATTGTTTTTTATCAATTCTTCTATTATTTCAGGTGGCTTGAAGGTCTCCCTTTCCTCATCTTCTAAAAGAGAATTGTAAGAATTAATTGAAACATTATAAATTGTATCAATTCCTACAATATCAGCTGTTCTAAAGGTTCCAGACCTTGCCCTTCCAAAAATTTTCCCTGTTAAAAGATCTACTTCTTCTACTTTAAAACCATATTTTAAAGTCAATTCAATTGTCTTTAACATACTATGTAATCCAATCCTATTGGCAATAAAGTTTGGAGTATCTTTTGCAAAGACAATCCCTTTTCCCAAATCAATTTTTAAAAAATTTACAAGGAATTCCACTAAATTTATTTCAGCATCCCCTTTTATAATTTCACAAAGGGGAAGATACCTTGGAGGATTAAAAAAATGTGTTATGAAAAATCTTTCTTTTAATCTTTCATCCATTAACTTTGAAAGTTCTTTTAATAAAATTCCAGAAGTATTTGAAGTTAAGATAGATTCTTTTTTAAGATAAGGAAAAATTTTTTCATATAAATTTAACTTTATATCTTTTTTTTCTACAACTGCTTCTACAACCCAATCACATTCAGAAACTTTATCTAAGTCCTCATCAATTCCAAAGGTCTTTATAAAAGAAGTCCTCTTTTGATGGGTAATTGGGCTTGGCTTTAATTCAATTGCCTTTTTAAAACCCATATCTGCTACTTCTTTTGTTAAATCAAAAAGGTAAGAGGGGATTGAGGCATTTGCAAAAAGACAAGCCAGTTGGCTCCCCATTACCCCTGCACCTAATATACCAATTTTTTTTATTTCCATAATTTAGCCCCTTTCAATTATAGTTGCAATTCCCATCCCCGTTCCAATGCACATGGTTGCAAGACCCCTTTTTGCATTTTTTTCTTCCAATATATTTAAGAGAGTGACCAAAATCCTTGCTCCAGATGCACCCAAAGGATGACCTAAAGCAATTGCTCCTCCCTTTATATTTACCTTATTTTTATCCCAACCCGTCTTTTTTAAAACATATAAACTTTGAGCTGCAAAAGCTTCATTTAATTCAATGTAATCAATATCTTCTATTTTATAACCACTCCTTTTTAAAGCTTTTTCTGAAGCTGGAATAGGTCCTGCTCCCATCCTTTCTGGTTCTACTCCAGCTATGGCTCCAGCAACATAATATGCTTTAATTTTTAAATTATTTTCCTTTGCAAAGGTTTCTGAACATAAAATCAAAGCAGCAGCCCCAATGGAGATGGGAGAAGAAGTGGCAGCTGTTATGGTTCCATCTTTTAAAAAAGCAGGTTCTAAGGACTTTATTTTTTCTAAATCTGGTTCCTTTGGACCTTCATCTTTTTCAATCTTTTTTTCTTTATAATAAACAGGAAAAACTTCCTTTAAAAATTTTCCTTCAGCCCATGCTTTTAAGGCTTTTTTATGGCTTTCTATGGAAAACTCTTCTTGCTCTTCCCTTGAAATATTTAACTCTTTTGCCAAATTTTCTGCTGTTTCTCCCATTCCCATATAGTAATTTATTTTATAAAGTTCTGGGTTAAAAGAGGGATTAAAACCACCCATTGGAATTGCAAACATATCTTCTACACCAATGGCAATTCCACATTTTAAATCCCCTACAGAAATAGAATTACATATTTGATGAAAAGCATCCATAGAAGAACCACAAAATCTATTTACAACCTTTCCACAAGTTGTATTAGGAAAACCTGCCAAAAGGGCAACGGCTCTTCCCAATAACATCCCTTGAGTGTATTCAGGAAAGGCACAACCCAAGGCAATATCTTCAACCTCTTCCTTTTTAAGATTTGGATTCCTTTCCATTAAGCCCTTTAAAAGTTGAGCACATAAATCATCTGCTCTAATCCCCACCATTTCTCCCTTTTTAACCCCCATTGGGGTCCTTAAACCATCAACTATTACACATCTTTCCATATATCCTCCTAATCCAAATTATATTTTTTATGAAAATAAAGATAGTCCGTAAATTTTTTGACTAATTTACTAAAATTATAAGGGGGGATTAAAGAATTTAATAAATTAAAAATCCTTTGGCTTTCCCTTTCCCTTTCATAATCTTCAAAAATTAAAGGTAAAATTAAAGGAATTTTTCCAAAAAGCAAATTGCAATAATCAAAAATAAATAAATCCAAAGCCCAAAGATGTTCTTTTCTACTGGATTTTTTAAATCTTAAATAGGCACTTGAGGTGGCATAAAGATAAATTATAAAATCAGAAAGAACTTCCCCCAATATACCTTCACCCCTTAAATCCTGTCCATATCTTACAATAGACCTTTCAAAAAGATAGGTTATTAATGCTTGAATTGTTGTAAGAAATCTTTCTTCATAAGAAGAAAAATTTATTTTTTCAATTTTTTCTAAACTTTTGGAAGCATATCTTAAAGGTATTTTTTCCAAAAGGGAATCCCTTAAAATGTATGCATATATCACTAAACGGTTTATCTCATTTGTCCCTTCATAGATTCTATCTATTCTTGTATCCCTAAATACCTGTGCAGGAAGGTATTCTTCAGAAAAACCATAACCCCCCAAGATTTGGAGAGAAGAATCTGCAACATAATTTAAGGTTTCAGAGCCAAAAATTTTGCAAAGGGAACTTTCAATAGCAACTTTTTCAAGTTCCCTTTCTTTGACAAAATCAATAAGGTTGGCTGTTCTATAAATCATAGAATCCAAAGCAAAGGTTTTAGCTGCTGAGGTAGCTATTTTATATCTTATGGGTTCAAAGTAAGCAATGGGTGAGGCAAACTGAACTCTTCCTAAGGCATATTCAATTGCAAAGTTAAGACAACTTTTACAACCCCCATTTACAGCTGAACCCAATTTAAACCTACCCACATTTAAAATGTTTAAAGCAATTTCTAAACCCTTTCCTTCTTCTCCCAAAAGATTTTCTAAGGGGACCTTGCAATTTTCTAAAGAAATAGAAGTAGTTGAGGAACCCTTAATCCCCAATTTATCTTCTTCTGGTCCTATTGTTATTCCACCAAATTTTTTTTCTAAGATAAAAGCACTTATGTCTTTCTTATTTGTCTTTGCAAATAAAATAATTATTTCTGCCCAACCACCATTTGTAATGAACTGTTTTGTTCCATTTATAATATAATATTCCCCTTCCCTTTTTGCTTCTGTTTTAATACTTTGAATATCAGACCCCGCTTGGGGTTCTGTTAAGGCATAAGCAGAAAGGGCTTCCATTTCTCCCAATTTTGGAAGATATTTTTCCTTTTGAAGTTCATTTCCATAGTAAAGGATTGGTAAAGTCCCAATCCCCGTATGGGCTAAAAAGGTTACCAAAAAAGAAGCACAGCTTCCTAAGGCAAGCCCTTCAGAAATTAAAGCAGAGGTCTTTTTATCAAGTCCCAATCCCCCATATTTTTCTGGAATTTCTGCTTTTGATAATCCTAATTCTGCTGTTTCCTTTAAAATATTAAAGGTTAATTCTTTATTTAACTTTGAAATCTCTTTTCTTAAAGGATAAATTTTTTCCTTTGAAAAAGCAGAAACCATTTTAAATATTTCATTTTGTTCTTCTGTAAAGTCCTCTCGGGAAAAACTTTCTTGTTCCTTTAATGGCTTAAATAAAAAATCTAAGGATTTAATCATAATATCTCCCAATATAATTTTAACATAAATTTAAATAAAAAAATAAAATATAAACGATAGGGACAAGGTTTTCGTATTTGCTTATGTGAAAACAAGATCGCCACCTAAGATGATTTTTTAATTCTTTTATAAAACAAATAAATGAAAGGAGGATTATTATTATGTTTTATAAACTGTTTTTAATCTTTAGTATTTTATCTTTATCTTTGTTTAGTTATGACTATTACATTCCCGTTGTAGCAAATACGGGAGGAGCAATGGGAAGCCACTGGCAAACTGCTTTAACTTTGTATAACTCTGGGAATTTAAATTTAAACCTAAACTTAAAATTTGTACCTACAAATAATTCTTCAGGCATCATAACAAAGGAAATTTCTTTATCCCCAAAGGAATATTTAAGTTATGAAAACTTTTTATTGGAGTTTTCCTTGGAAGGAAGTGGTGCTTTGATTATATCTTTACCTCCAGAGGGCTTAAATAAATTGGGAATTCAATCAAGAACCTATAATTTTTCTGAAAATGGAAACTTTGGACAACAAGTACCTGCAATTTTTGAAAACAAGGTTATGGAAGCTCCCTTAGAACTATTTTTATTCCTCCCCATAGATGAAGTAAAAGAAAGGTATAACTTTGGAATTTTTTCAATTACAAACAGTAAAGTTTTGTATCAATTGTTAGGTCAAGGAGGGGAAGTTTTAGGAGAAGTTACAAGAAATTATCCACCCCTATATCACATACAATACAATGGCGGCTACAAGAATTTTTTCCAAACAGAGGCAAAAGGTTATTTAATAAAGGCAATTTTAAAAGAAGGTAAAGCTATTATTTATGGTTCTTTGATTGATAACAAAACAAATGACGGTTCCTTTTTCCTTGCTGAAAATTTAAAGGAAAATGAGCCACCTTATCTCTTAGGAATTGATGCTTCCTCTGATGGAACAATTGATTTTAGAGATGAAAATAGGGATAATATCTTAGATACTCCCATTATTTTTAGTGAAGGGTTTCCCTTTAATTATGTATTTACAATTTTGGCAAAGGATTTGGAAGGGGATCCCATTAAATTTAAACTCCTAAACCCACCCCAAGGTATGATTTTACTTTCAGAAACTGAAGGAAAAGTTTATTACGACCCTTCAAAAGAGGATATCTCAAAGACAATTAACCTGGAGGTAGAATTATATGATGGATTAGGAAAGAGCCACTCTATAATCCCCCTCCAGGTTGAAAGGTAAAGTTTAAAGGTGCTTCCCTTCTTGGGAAGCACCTCTCCTCTTCCAATATTTTAATATTTCTTCCTTAAAAATTTCAACTGCCTTTTCCTTTTCAACCTTTAAAAAGACCTCCCCCTTTTCAAAAATCAAAGCATAATTTTTAGAAAAAGCAATTCCTATATCTGCCATCTTTGCTTCACCAGGACCATTTACTTCACACCCCATAACAGCAACATTTAAACAAATTTTATTTTTCTTTAAAAAATTTTCAAGGGAATTTGCTATCTTTTCAATATTTACACTTGTCCTTCCACAAGTGGGGCAGGAAATTAAGATTGGCTCCCCTTTTCTTAAATTTAATGCCTTTAAAATTTCAATACCCACTTTAACTTCTTTTATTGGAGAAGCAGATAGGGAAACTCTTATAGTATCTCCTATTCCTTCTAAAAGCAAAACCCCAATTCCCATAGCTGATTTAACAGTTCCAGCCAAAAAAGTACCTGCTTCTGTAATTCCTAAATGTAAGGGGTAGTCCAAAATCTTTGAAATTTTTCTATAGGCATCTATGGTTGTAAAAATATCACTTGCCTTTAAAGAAATTTTTATCTCAAAAAATTTTAAATTTTCTAAAATTTTTATATGATTTAAAGCTGACTCAACTAAGGCATCTGGTGTGGGACTCCCATATTTTTTTAAAATTTCCTTTGGAAGAGAGCCACTGTTTACTCCAATTCTTATGGGAATTTTTAATTCCTTTGCTTTTTCCACAATTTCTTCCACTTTACTTTTTTCTTTTATATTTCCTGGGTTTAACCTTAAACCAGAAACCCCTAAATCCAATGCCATAAGGGCTAAATTTGGATTAAAATGTATATCTGCAACAATGGGAAGAGGGGATCTTTTTATTATTTCTTTTAATGCTTTTGCAGAAGGAATATCAGGAACAGCTACCCTTACAAAATCACACCCTGCTTTTTTTAAATTTTTTATTTGATTTAATGTCCTAAAAATATCTGTAGTTTTTGTCTTTGTCATTGATTGAACAGATATGGGAGCATCTCCTCCTATGGCTACATTTCCTATAAAAATTTTCCTCGTCTTTCTTCTCATATATTTTTCATTAAATCGGAAATTAATACTATTACCATTAAAGATAAAAGAAGAGTTAAACCAAATTGTAATATCCTATATTTTATTTTTACACTAATATTTCTTCTTATTAGAATTTCAATTAATAAAATAAATAAATGTCCTCCATCTAAGGCAGGAATAGGGAGCAAATTAAAAATTGCCAGTTGCAAGGAGATTATCCCCATTATGTTTAAAAAGTAACTAAATCCACTCCTTATTGCCTCACCTGAAAACTTTGCCAAATCAATGGGACCTGAAATTTGGGCTATTTCCCCCCTTCCAGAAAAAAAGTTTTTTAAAACCTTAAAGGCAAGGGTTGTATTTTCCATACAACTTTTTAAACTTTCCTTTATAGCTATAAAAAGGGGATACTTTTTTAAAATTGTTTCTTCTGGAATGGATTGAAGGTAAATTCCTAACCTTCCTTTTCCTTCATAATCTTTGGGAGTTGCTTTTAAAAATACATATCCTTCCCCCCTTTTAACCTTTAAAGAAATTTCCTTTTCTGGATTTTTAGAAATATAATCAATTAGTTGAAGCCCATTATAAATCCTTATCCCATCTACTTCTTCAATTACATCTTGAGGCAGAAATCCTGCTTTTTCAGCTGGGCTATCCTTTTCTGTCTTTATAACTTTTGGTTTAAACTCTGGATATATTCCTAAGGAACCTATTTTAAATTTACCCTTTTTTTCTACAAAAATTTCTTTTTCAATTAATTCTCCCTTTCTTTCTAATAAAATTTTTACACTTTTTCCTCCAGCCAAAACCTCCTTTGTTTTAAACTCTTCCCAATTCTTTACTTCTTCTCCATCAATTTTTAATATTTTATCCCCTACAAAAAGCCCTGCATCTTTTGCTGGAGCTTGGGGATCTACATAACCCACAACAACAGGATCTTTTAAAAAGGAAGGAATTTCAATTCCTACCATAAATGTAATTGTCAAAAAAACAATGCTTAATAAAATATTTGTCAAAGGACCAGATAAAAATATGAAAAACTTTTGGGCTTTATTTCCCTTATCTTCAACTTTTTCCTTAGAAAATAAAATATTTTCATCAATTCCAAGCCCTTTTATTTTTACATATCCCCCAAAGGGAATGGCAGATAGGCGATACTCTGTTTCCTTTCTTCTAAAGGAAAGGATTTTTGGTCCAAAGCCAATGGAAAATATTTCCACAGGAAATTTAAAAATTTTAGCTGCTATAAAATGTCCCCCTTCATGGAAAGCAACTAAGATTCCTACAAGTAAGATAAAACCAAAAATGCTTGTCAAAAAATTCACTTTTTTCTCCTTTTTAAAACCATTTCATTTATTTTAGACCTTAACTCTTTTTCTTTTGAAATTATTTCTTCCAAGGAATTGGGATTAAAATCATAAAACTTTTCCATTGAGTCCTCAACAATTTTTGGTATGTCCATAAATTTAATTTTTCCTTCAAGGAAATTATAAACAGAAATTTCATTGGAAAGGGAATAAATTGCAGGTAAACCCTTCTTTTCTTTTAATGCTTCATAAGCCAAAGGAAGCATTGGAAATTTTTTAAAATCTGGTTCAAAAAAGGATAAATTTAAATTATATAAATTTAAATATTTAAAGGGGGTTTTTAATCGCTTTGGATAAGTTAAAGCATATTGTATTGGATATTTCATATCATTTATACTTAATTGTGAAATTATAAAACCATCTACATATTCTACAAGGGAATGGATTATGGATTGGGGATGGATTACCACATCAATTTTTTCTGGAGGAAAATCAAATAAAAAGTGTGCTTCAATTACCTCAAGTCCCTTATTTGCTAAGGTAGCTGAATCAATTGTAATCTTTTTACCCATAATCCAAGTGGGATGTTTTAAGGCATCTTCTACTTTTATTTTATTAAATTCCTTTAAATCCAAATTTAAGAAAGGACCTCCAGAAGCAGTTAAAATTAACCTTCTTACTTCATTTTTCTTTCCTGCTCTCAATGCTTGATGGAGAGCAGAATGCTCAGAATCAATGGGAATTATTTTCTTTTTCTTTTCCTTTGAAATTTTTTTAAAAAAATTTCCAGCCATTACAAGGGCTTCCTTATTTGCTAAAGCCAAATCCTTCCCACTTTCTAATGCTTTGTAACAAGGCATAAGTCCAGCAAAACCCACAATAGCCCCTACAACTAAATCTGCCTTTACTTCTTCCACCATCTTTGAAATTTCTTCTTCACCTCCAAAAAAGTTAACCTTTGGAAATATTTTTTTAAGATAAACCAAATCCCTTTTATCTTTTATTCCTACATTTTTTACATTAAATTCCTTTATTTGTTTTATAAGTAAATCTATGTTCTTCCCTGCAACAAGTCCTACAACTTTGAATTCATCTTTAAAATTTGATAAAACTTTTAAAGCATTTTGACCTATTGAACCAGTGGAACCTAAAATTATTATTTTTTTCATATACTTTTTATTAAATAAAAGATATAGGAAGTGAAAAATAAGCTATCTGTTCTATCCCAAAACCCTCCATGTCCTGGGAAAAAATTTCCACTATCCTTTAAATTTAAAGTTCTTTTGGCATAACTTTGAAAAAGGTCTCCAAAAAATGAAGAAACCCCCATAATAAAACCTAAAAATAAACTAAAGATTGAAAATTTAAAAAATATCAATGTTATTAAAAGGGAAGCTAAGAACAAAGCCAAAGTCCCTTCTATGGTCTTATTTGGACTTATATTTGGAGCAATTTTTTTCTTTCCAAAGTTTTTTCCAAAATAATAAGCAAGGGAATCTGAAACCCATACAATTGTCAAAATATAAATTATATAAAACAAGCCCTTTTTTGTTCCATCCATTTCCCTTAAATAAGCTAAACTCCCACCAAAATAACCAATAAAAATTGGAATTGCAATGGAAGAAAAGAGTTTTAAAAGTTCATCTTTAGAAGAGGGATTTTTAAATAATATAAAAAAAAGAGGTAATAGGAAGTTTAAAGGCAGGAGATACTTTAAAAAAAATCCATTATAAAAATAAAAAAAAGCCCAAGAAATTGAAATTAAAGGAATTAATATTTTATAGGGGAAAAAGTCCTTTGAAATTAATAAAGAAACTTCTATGGAAGTTAAAAATATCACAAAAAAAGTTATTATTTTAAAATAAATGGGAGGTAAATAAAATAAAATTAAAGCAATAAAAATTATTCCAATAAATGCTGTTATTTCCCTCTTAGCCAAGCCCACCAAATCTCCTTTCTCTTTTTTGATAGTCCCTTATTGCCTCAATTAAATGTTCTTTCCTAAAATCGGGCCAAAGAACTTCAGTTATATAAATTTCTGTGTAAGCAATTTGCCATAAGTAAAAATTTGAAATTCTAAATTCTCCACTTGTCCTAATTAAAAGGTCTGGCTCTGGAAGTTTTGGATCATATAAAAAATTTTTAAAAATTTCTTCATTTAAATCTTTTGGAGGATTTATTAGGATTTTTTTAACTGCATCTAAGATTTCTACTCTTCCAGAATAATTCAAAGCTAAATATAAATTCAGACCTGTATTCTTTCTTGTAACTTCTTCTGTACGTTTTAACTTTCTCTGTATTTCTAAATCCAATTCTTCAATTCTTCCAACAGTATGAAAAGAGATATTATTTTTTTGCATAGTTGGAAGTTCTTTGTCCAAATAAATATTTAATAAATTCATCAAAGCAGAAACCTCATCCTTAGGCCTTTTCCAATTTTCTGAAGAAAAAGCAAAAAGAGAAAGATAATTAATTCCCAATTCTGCACAGCCCTCCACTGTGGATCTTACAGCTTCAATCCCTGCTTTATGCCCTTCTATCCTTGGAAGATTCCTTTGTTTTGCCCATCTTCCATTTCCGTCCATAATTATGGCAATATGTTTTGGTAAATCATTTCCAATTTCCATCTTTATATCTTAACTTATTTTAGGGAAAAAACTCAAGGGGTTAAAAAAGGAATAAGAATTCCAAAAATTATATTTATGTGTTACCAATTTACACATAGGGTTATTTTTTAAAATACCTTAAATTAAGGATAATTCATTATTTTTCAAATTATCTTTAATTGGGCACATCTTTTGCATATCATAATTTGGATAATATTATGATAGGAGTGTATATGAAAAAAATTTTTTTAATTTTTTTATTAATTCCAATAGTTTTGTTTTCCCAAATGAAAATTGGGGAAGTAGAAAAAGTTTTAATTGAAACTGATCATCCTTACAAACCCGCCTATACAGAAGAATTTCCAATTTGGCAGGACTTTATTTGG
>FWPV01011218.1_pt1 | contig 14338 bp, 12 predicted proteins | sample 2228371 | NCBI WGS metagenome assembly FWPV01 (sample SAMEA103939776, study PRJEB20133) | metagenome
ATCGTCTATGCCGATCCGTTGCAGCGCGCGCTGGAAGGCTGGCTGACCAGCCGCTTTTCGCCTTCGCTGGCCCGCCGCATCGCCCCGCCGCTTTCCGAGTACTTTCTCTTCACGCTGGCCGCGCAGGTCACCACCCTGCCGGTGGTGCTGGCTCAGTTTGGGCGGCTTTCGCTCTCGGCAGTACTGGCCAATCCGCTCATCCTGCCGGTGCAGCCGTTGGTGATGCAGTTGAGCGGGCTGGCGTTGATTGCCGGCATGGTCTGGCTGCCGGCCGCTCAGCTGCTGGGCTGGCTGGCCTACCCCTTCTCGGCTTTTACCATCCGCATGGTGGAATGGCTGGCCAACCTGCCTGGCGGCGTGCTGGATTTAGGCGCAGCCGGCTGGAGTCTGGCCGCTGGCTTGTATGCCCTGCTGTTCGGGCTGACTGCCCTGTTCAAGATTAAACCGGCCCATCCCAACCGCTTGGTGCGCCGCCTGCGCTCCGCCCTCACCCCCTCGTTGGTTTTGGGAGGGCTGGCCGTGCTGAACATGCTGGTTTGGTCGGCCGTTCTGCGCCGCCCGGACGGCCATCTGCATGTCATCGTCCCCCATCTCCCCGAAGGGCAGGCAGTCTTGCTGCGCGCGCCCGGCGGAGGGCAGTTTTTACTGGGCAGCGCACCGCAGGCCAATACGCTGGCAGGATGGCTGGGACGCGAAGCCGGCCCCTTTCAGCGCCGGCTGGATGCCGTGATCCTGCCCTTCCAGCGCGCCGCACTGCTGGAAGGTTTACCCGCCGCCATGGAACGGCTGCCCTGCCGCGCCTTGTACTGGATGGTTGAACCGCCCAACAGCCGCGTTGCCACCCGCCTTAACCAGACTATCCAACTGAGCCACACGCCCCAACAACGTCTCACCGCCGGCGACCGTCTGCAACTGGATCAAGACCTGACGGTACAAGTGCTGCAAAGCGACGGCCAAAAGGCCGCCCTGTTGATCGAGTACCGCACCACCCGCCTGCTGATGCCTAACGGTCTCAGCCCGGCTGCCCTGCGTTCCAGCGGGCTGGCACTTGACGGCGCCACCCTGCTGCTCGGCGGTCTCGACCTGAAAGACACGCCGCTAGACACATGGCAATCCCTGCAGCCGGCGCTGATTATGCTGCAAAACGGACAGGACGGAGAGGACGGGGTGATTTCCACCGCCCGCTACGGCCGGGTGGAGTGGATCAGCAATGGAGAAGCCGTCTGGCTGCGGGGAGAACACCGCTAACCATGCGGCGGTGAAGTTTTGCGCCGGAACATGCGCATGGCCGAGCCGATCAGCACCAGACCGAGGATCACTTTCAACCAGTTGGCCGGCACAATCCCCGCCAATACCCCGCCGAGGACGGAACCGATCACCGAGCCAAGACCCATCGGCAGGACAATGCTCAACCCTTCGGCGCGGCTGAAGAGCATGTTTTTACGCGCATAACGCGCCAGCCCAACCATCACCGTCGGCAGGCTGATGATCAGGCTGGCACTGCCGGCGGTTTTAATGCCCACCCCAAAAATAAAAATCAGGGTCGGGATGATCAACTCCCCGCCGGCCACCCCCAGCGTGCTGCTGACCACGCCGATCAGACAACCGGCCGCAAAGCCGGTCAAGGCCTGGATCACAGGGATTTCTCCGACCAGCCCCGCTTCGGAAAGCGGCACAAAGCCCTCCACAATCAGCAGCAGGCCAATGGCGGTCAACAGCAGGCGCATCCAGCCTTCCAGCGCGTGCGGCGAAAGGCGGGCCGTCAGCCCGGCGCCGAGGTAGGCCGTCAGCACCGCCCCGCCAATCATCGAGAGCAAAATCACCGCCAGCGCCTCCAGCGGCAGGGCCGGCAGGGTGCGCGAACGCACCATCAGCGAAATGACCAGCGTAATCAGACTGACCGCCAGATTGATCGGCACTGCCTGATGCGCGCTGCGGCGCAGCAAGCCGACCAGCACCGGCAGGCGGAACTCCGCCCCGCCGAGACCGATCAACCCGCCCAGCACAGCAATGGGAATGGCAATCAAAAAGGCCAGCAGGGCTTCAGTCATTGGTGGGGGGTAAAAAGCCATAACTCGCCAAAACTGCCTGACCTTCGTCCGAGAGGACAAACTGGACGAACTGTTCCGCCAGCGCAGGGTTTGGGCTGGCTTTCAGTGGGGCAATCGGGTAGACCGCTTCGGCGTTGATCGCATCCGGAATGGTGATGAATTGCAGTTTATCCGCCGCGCTTTGCGCATCGGTCAGAAACACGATGCCGGCATCGGCTTCGTTGAGAGCCACTTTGTTGACTACCCCCTTGACCGTGCTTTCATAGGATACCACATTGGCGTAGACCTTTTCCTTGAAATCGGGCGAGAAATCCGGAGAGGCCGAAGCCTTGCTTAAGAATTCTTCCACATAAATCCCCTGCGGGCCTTCTTTGGCACCGACCACCAGTTTGAGGCCGGGCTGAGCCAGTTGAGCAAGGCTCTCCACACCGGCCGGGTTATCTTTGGGCAGGATCACCGCCAACCGGTTGCGCGCAAACAGGCGCACCTGATCGGAAGCGGCCAAGTCCTGCTCGACGGCTTTATCCATGAACGATACCGCCGCGGAGGCAAACACATCCGCCGGGGCGCCCTGCGAAATTTGTTGAAGCAGGGTGCTGGCATTGGCAAAATTGAAGGTCACTTTGACGCCCGGATTGCGTTCCTCGAAGATTTGCCCCAATTCAGTGAACGATTCGGTCAGCGAACCGGCTGCGAAAACGATCAATTCGGTCTGCCGGGCAGCCGGGTTCGGGTTGGCTGTGGCTTGGGGAGCGCATTGCGCCAGTAGCAAGGCCAAAACAATAAAAAGCAGGACGATCATCTTGCGGGTCATTCTGGAAGACTCCCTACTCCATCAGATTTTCATCAGCGCGCTGGTGCAGCACCGACTTAAGCAGCAAGAGAATTGTAAAGGAAAAGATTACCAGAATCGCCGAAAGCGAAAGGGCCGTGTTCAAGTCCACTTCCAGCCCGAGGTAGATGGCCAATGGCATGGTCTGGGTGCGGCCGGGCAGATTGCCGGCGAAAATAATGGTAGCGCCAAACTCCCCCATCGCGCGCGACCAAGTCAACACACAGCCGCTCAACAACGACTGCCACGAGATCGGCAGGACGATATAGCGAAAAACCTGCCAGCGGTTGGCGCCATCCAGCGCAGCCGCCCGGCGGATTTCACAGCCGACGCTGGCAAACCCCAAAGCCGCCGACTTGATATACAGCGGCGCCGCAATAAACGTCTGCGCCAGCACGACCGCCGCCGTGCTGAAGGGCAATTGGATGCCGAGCTCGGCCAGCAGCCGTCCGAGCGGCGCGGCCCGCCCAAACGCCATCAGCAAAGCCACCCCCGCTACCGCCGGCGGCAGCACGGTGGGCAGGTCAATCAGCGTATCCAGCAGTTGATGAAAGCGCGAGCGTTTGCGGTACAGCAGGTAGGCAACCGGCGTGCCAAACACCACGCTGACGCCGACTGTGATCAGCGAGGTGAGGGCACTCAGACGGATGGCCTGCACAGCCTGCGGGGTTTGCAGGGAGCGCCAGATGGCTTCGGGCGTCAGCCCCAGAAAGATGGCGACAATTGGGATGGCGATGAAAGCCAGCAGGGGGATGGTCAGCATCTGCCAGAGCGACTCGCGCCAGCGGCGGATCAGCCGGCTGGTTTGAGGGACAGAGCCGTAACGAGGCTGGGATTGAGTCAGTTCCATTCGCTGCATCGGCAGTTTTCAGGGATTAGAACATTGCATGTTTTCGTACCAGCCCGTGCGCTCGGCGGGGTGGACATCAAAATCGGGTATATAGGGTTTGATATCCAGCAGCGGGCTGCCATCCAGCATGTCCACGCCGCGGATGAGCAGTTCATCGCCGCGCCGTTCCAGCAGGCGCACCACCGACAGGCCGATTGGATTGGGACGGCAGGGGTAGCGGGTAGCAAACAGGCCGGTTTCGCCTTCGCCCAGAAAGGGTTTGACGCGTAAGGCCACCTGAGGCGGGGCCTGATGCCAGACATACAGCAGAATCAGGTGGGAAAAGCCCTCAATGCCCTCCAAACCGGCCCTGTATTCCGGAAAAACCAGCACCCGCCCTTCGGCAGCCGAGCGGCTGGCCTGAACAGGCGTTTCTTCTTTGCGGGTAAAGGGGGTATGGATGACGCCAATCGCTTTCAGGGAGGGAAGCATCGTCGCCACTCGCTCGAATTAAATACTGACTGCGTCAGTATATCATATCACCCCTTTGAGTGACAAGTGATTTTCCTCACTTTGTCAGACATTGGGGGAGTTCTTCCAGATACTCCGGCTTTTCATCACTCCCACGCGCTGAAATCCCAGCCGGCCAGCCGTTCACGCAGGTCGCTACGATGGCGCAGGTTGAACTTGACCAGCAAGTTGCGCACGTGGGTCTTGATGGTCTCGGGTGTAACGCCCAGCCGGGAGGCGATCTGGCGGTTGGTGTAACCCAGGCAGACCAGCGCGGCTACTTCCTGTTCGCGCGGGGTGAGCAGTTTCCAGCACCGCCAGGCTTCTTCGTTCTGACGGCGGTACTGCAAGCCGGCCTCGATCAGCACCTGCAAAATTTCCTCCGGCGGGCGCTTCTCCTGATCGGCCAGCTGGCGCAGGGACTGTTCCAGACGGGCATCGAGGGCAAAGGTGCGCGGCTGCTGTTCTGCTTCCTCCCTGAAAAGATTTAACAGGCGCTTCCAGAGGTTCATATTTTTATTTTATAGAATATATGTTCTAATGTCAAGCAAATTTTCTCTTTTTTATCAGCGGGATGATTCCCACAATTCTCAAAAAAAAAAAAAAAAAGGCCGGCGGCATGGTATCATTCAACCGATCATTTGCTTGGGTGCGGAGAAATGCGATGACGTTTTCTCTCTTTCAGGTTAATTCGTTTACAGCCGAACCTTTTTCCGGCAACCCGGCCGGGGTATGCCTGCTGGATGCCGCGCGCGACGAGCGCTGGATGCTGGCGATTGCCCGCGAGATGAACCTTTCCGAAACGGCCTTTCTGCTGCCGGAGGGAGAGGCCTTCCGCTTGCGCTGGTTCACACCGCAGGTGGAAGTGAGCCTGTGCGGTCACGCCACCCTGGCCAGCGCCCACATCCTGTGGGAGCAAGGCCTTCTTTCCGCCGATCAAACAGCGCAGTTCGATACCCTCTCCGGCCGGCTGTCGGCCCGCCGCACAGCAGAGGGCTGGATTGTGCTGGACTTTCCCCTGCGCGAGGTTATGCCGGCCGATGCCCCAGCGGGCCTGCTGAATGCTCTCGGTTTGGAACGGGTGCGTTTCAGCGGACGTTACCGGGAGGATTACCTGATCGAGGTTGCCGATGAAGAAACCGTGCGCGGCCTGAAGCCGGATTTTGCGCGGCTGAAAAGTGTGCCAACGCGCGGGGTGGTGGTAACCTCCCGTCCGGCAGCAGACAAGCCTTATGATTTTGTTTCACGCTTCTTTGCGCCGGCGGTAGGCGTGGATGAAGATCCCGTCACCGGCTCGGCGCACTGCGCGCTGGCGCCGTATTGGGCGCAACGGCTGGGCAAATCAACCTTGCTGGCCTACCAAGCCTCTCAACGCGGCGGCTGGCTGCGGGTTACACCGCGCGGAAACCGTGTGCTGCTGGAAGGACAGGCTGTAACCATCTTTGAGGCGCGTTTACGGGTTTGATTTTCTGCCCCTTCAACCGCCTTTGGGTATCTTTTCGCCGCCTTTCAGGCAAGTTCAATATAGATGCGTTTGTTGATTTTGCCCTTACTTTTGTAATCCACCACGCGGATGCGGCCGACCTCGCTGGTGTTGGCAACATGCGTGCCGCCATCGGCCTGTAAATCCAAACCGACAATTTCGACCGTGCGGATTTCCTGAATCTCCGGCGGTAACAGGTTAATTTTGGTGCGTATCAAATCGGGAATCTGAAAGGCTGTTTCGCGCGGCAACACCTGTACCTTGATCGGCCGGGCGGCCTGCACTTCACGGTTGACGGCTTCTTCAATTTCGGCAATGCGCTCGTGAGTCAGCGTCTCGAATTCAAAATCCATGCGCCCCTTGAGCGGCTCCATCTCCCCGCCGGTGACCAGCGCACCGTAATCACGAAACACGACCCCGCATAGAATGTGCAGGGCGGTGTGGGTACGCATCAGCGCGTAGCGCCGCTCCCAGTTCAATTCGCCGCGCAAACTTTCGCCGGCCCGCGGCAGACCGGCCTCGCCCGCCAGGGTATGCCACACGCCTTGCGGTGTTTTCTTCACCCGACTGACCGGCCAGACCCGCCCATCGCCCGCGCTCAACATGCCCTCGTCACAGGGCTGGCCGCCTCCGCCGGGGTAAAAGGCGGTGCGGTTTAGAATGATGGCGCGATTTTCCTCGTCCACCGCCGTAACGACGGCTTCAAAAGTTTTCAGGTAACTATCGGTTGCATAAAGCAGTTCGGTCATGTTTTTCTCTCCTTGGCGATTCGCTAGATCATCCACTGCCAGCCCAGAGCAAACAACAAAGCATTGACCACCACATGCGCCGCTATGGCCGCTCTCAGGTTACCGTAAATTTGGGTCAGCCAGCTAAAACCAATCCCCGCCAGAAAGGCCGGCAGCCACACCAGCGGGCGGAATTGCAGGGTAGCGAACAAAGCCGCCGAAGCAAGCACCGCCCCCCACGTACCCAGCCGCAGCTGCCAGCGGTTAATTAATTCACCGCGGAAAAAGCGTTCTTCCGCCCACGGCGCAATCGCAAGACCGATCAGCAGCGTAACCCAGCGGATAAGCGGGGCTACCTCCATGGGCCGGGTGATTTCAACCGCGGCAAACGTATTTTCCACCCAAACCCGGCTGATGCTGAAAAGAAAGCCGCTCAACAGCGCAATGGCAGCGCCGCCCAGCAAACCGCTCAGCCATTCGGGAGGCCGTTTTGCCGAAAGCGGAATCGCGCGGCCGGCACGCTCCTGAACAAGCGGAATGCCGAGAAAAGCCAGAATCAGCGCCTGCCACAGGAACAACCACGGCTGCCCCGCAAAGAGCGGCGAGCGCAGGCTGATGGCTGGCAGTGACGGCTCAAAACCGCCGAAGCGCAGCACCAGCAAACGGTCCAACCCAAAATAGACCGCTGCCGGTAACCCGTAAGCCAGCAGCAGCGCCAGCAGAATGGGATTGAAGCCCGGACGTGCCAGAATAGTACTGCGCAGAATAAAGCCCAGCGTCCCGACCGCAAAGCCCAGCACCAGCAGGGTCAGAATGGAAATCAGCACCACCACCGTTTCAGCGGAGGCCTGCGGCCGGCTCTGTACCAGCCAAAGCACTACCAGCGTCAGCAGCAAAAGGAATACTCCGCCGGCGGTGAAGAGCAGGGCAAGTATATGAGTTTTCTTTGAAGAGCTTTTGCGATGGGGAACAGTCACCCCTTAATTCTACTCTGTCCGGTAGGATATTGCACTTCGGGCATCAAGGAAAATCGCTGGCAGAGGGAAGTGTCCCTCTGCCAGCGCGGGATTTATCCGCAGCCACCCAAATCAGCCGGTGGACAGGGGGTTCTCGTGATGGTCGGCGTACTGGTCCGGGTAGGCGGCACGGTATTGGTCGGCGTTGGGGTGATTGTGCGGGTCGGTGTAATCGTCCGGGTTGGTGTAAAGGTGGGCGTAAAAGTAGGCGTGAACGTCCTTGTAATCGTGGGGGTGGGCGTTAGCACGGTTGGTGTACGGGTTGGGGTGTTGGTGAAAGTATTCGTAATCGTGGGGGTCGGTGTGATGGTTCTGGTTGGAGTAATCGTAAAGGTACGCGTAATCGTCGGCGTGTTGGATGGTGTAAAGGTCAAGGTTCGGGTTGGTGTGTTCGTAATGGTAGGTGTATTCGTGCGGGTAGGTGTATTCGTGCGGGTAGGCGTATTGGTGCGGGTAGGCGTACGGGTCGGCGTTAAGGTCGGTGTGCGAGTGCGGGTTGGTGTGCGTGTAAAGGTAGGCAGCGGCGTATTGGTAAAGGTGCGGGTGATGGTCGGCGTATAGGTGTCGGTCGGCGTGAGCGTGATGGTGGGCGTTCGGGTAATGGTCGGTGTATTGGTTGCCGTGCCAGTTGAAGTGGGTGTCCAGGTCGGCTCGGGAGTAGCCGGGTGCAGGAAGAAACCGTCAATCACCACTGGTGTGTCGCTGAGATTCACTGTGATGCCCGGACCGCTCCAGCCAACCGAAAGGTTATCCAAACCAGTGCCTTCTTTATGCAAGACCATGATTTCGTACCACTGACCGGCGGCCATCGCAATCGGAGCGCTTTGTTGTGACGATGGATATTTATCCCACTCATTGTGATACGTCCAGCCGGGTACGAAAGCGATTTGGGAACGGTTCAGGTAAAGTGCGCTGTTGTCGTCGCTAGCGATGTAAAAGAGGTATTGACCCGTCTGAGGGGCGCACACCCAACCGCTGAAGCGCTGACCGTAGTTGTTGGCCCAGTTTTGAGGGCCTTCAAACTCATGGCGAATGTCGTAGCCATCCGCCATGTAAGGATAGCGCGGGTTACCGGTCAAACTACCCACGGAGGTGCCGGGAATTTCCAACCACCACTCACGCAACACTCCCGTGCCGTTGCAGGGGAAGTTGGTTGGGGTAGCGGTCGGGGTGGCGGTTGGCGTATCGGTAGGGGTGGGAGTAAAGGTCAGGGTAATGGTCGGTGTACTGCTGGGGGTGGGCGTTTCAGTGGGTGTGTTGGTCGGCAGGGGAGTGTTCGTGGGGGTCGCCAGAAAAGCGGCTACGCCCAAACCCAATCGCGAGCGGCGGAATTCTTCAACAATGCCCTCGCGGTGAGCCTGCAGGCGCACCGTCGGCCACCACGTGTTGAGAAACGGCGTGATCAGGGTATGGCGATAGGTCAGGGTAACCCGCACCCGGTTACCCGGCCCTCCGGCGTCATCCACAAAATGAACCGGATCATTCTCACCAACCTCTGTCATCACGCAGTAAGCCGGCCAGCGGTACAAGTCTTCATCATCATGGCCGTCCATAAACCTTGGATTGCGGTTCAACAATATTTGTGCCTCAATTTCCCCTGAGGGAGTAATCATGCGTCCCCGCCGGTTGGAACACACCGAAACATTTAAAAAGCCGGGCAGGGAAGGATTACCACGGTATTGTTCATTAAAGTCGCTATTGTGATAGCCATAATGGTTATAGAGCAGGTAATTTCCCGAAACATCCGGGGCATCGTCTCTGGCGATGCCGGTTGCACCCGCCAGCGCAGCATCGCGGATGGAAGCCAGCCGCGCCCAGTCCTGCAGGGCATTGGTTTTCTTGACCCATGGCGGGTCTTCTCCGTATTCCACACTCGGCAGGGGAGAAGGGGGCTCTACCACACAGTCATGATTGGGGTCATCTGCGCTCAAACCTAAGGCCGCCCCGGCCTCATCACAATAAGCCGGGTCAAAAGAGCCTGTGATGGCATAACGCACTCCAAAACGGGCTCCGTTTTCCAGCGCCAGCCAGGCTTGCAGCAACCTCCCAAATTCAATAATCCCAAAAACGAGTAAAAGCAACACGGGCAGTGCCAGCGCAAACTCCACAAACCCCTGCGCCTTGGGCGATTTTCGAACATTCTTGAGGAGCATTTTCACTCTCATAGCATCCCCGCTTTCCTTACTGGTTAAGACGTGTATAAATTCGGCTGGCAATATCCTCAAAAATGGCTCTCAGGTTTTGAGGACTTCCCGCGTAGTAATAATTTCCACAGTTGGTCCGGCGCGGCTTTCCCTGACAGGGATCATTCACATACCGGCTGCCATCGTCACCCAGGTTGGCCACATATCGTAGCAGTGATTCGCCCACATCCACCAGCGAGTCCGGCAGCATGTTCAACAAACCTACCGAGTAAACGGCCACCGAGTTACCTTTTGGTTCATCGGGATTAAAATACGGGCAATCGCCGTTATCGATTTGAGTCGCGCTATAGCCTTCATTGGTACACCTTTCAAGGTCAGAAACACCCGTATAAGCCAGCAAGTCTGCCATGCGGAAGGCATAATCCTGCACCGAATACTTCTGGTTACGGTTTAAGTCGGCTGCATTGTTATTGCGAATCCACTGCGAACCAGGCGGGCATGTATTGGGGGATTCGTCAATACAAAACCGCGGCGTCACGTCACGGTCAAGGCACAGGCGCTGCCACCAGCCTTTGTTATCATCGCGGTTAGCCAGCACACCGTCACAGAAACCGTTCGGGTAATCTTCTGCCAGCGGCTCTAAACGGTTATTGGATGATAGTGCATAGCCCGGCACATCACTTAAGTTGACAATACCGTCTGTGAACAACACAGCCACCCACACTGCTCCCGGCCTGCCGTCTTGCCGGAAGACCTGACTGGCCTCGCGTAAGCCGCAACCAATGCAGGTGGAGAGGAAGGTCAGCGAACTGTGATTCGGTTGAGAAAGGTAATTGACGGAGGCCTGATGATCGGCAAGGGTGAAGACATCATCCTGATCCCAATCATAGGCATCGCGCAGGTCATCGTCGTCACAGGGGACGCCGCCCCACCCAAAGGGATCCGGCGCGCCCTCGTCAACTCCCCACCAGCGGTCAGCCAGCACCGCCGGGTTGGTCAGCCATGGGCAGCGCACCCCGTATAGGGCTTCGTCATTGTCATCGTCTAAACCGTCACCATCGCGATCTTCGGGGTTAACCGGGTTGACCCGGTCGAGCAAGCTGTCGTTATACCAGTTCGGCCAGAGCCGCGCCGAGGGCGCTTCGTCATGAACATTGATGCCCTGCCAGATGGATTGTCTGGCCTGATTGAGGTTAGACGTAAAACCCTGCACCAGACGGGCTTTATCCGCATAGGTGATGATGGCAATCCGATCATATCCCTCGTACATCCGGCTGACCAGCGCATCCGCAGCGAGTTTGGCATACCACATCGGCAAACAGGCGCCATCCGGCGGTGTGGAGGCCACTGGCTGACCGCTGCCATCCCTCGGCGGAATCGACTGAGTCAGGATGTTACAATTGCTCGGATCGTAGTCATTGGTAATATAACCACCCGAGTTGACCGCCATTGACTCGGAAACATCCAGAATCAGAACCAGATCAACTGCGGCAGCCTCGGCATAGGTATCGGTGGTCAGGCGCACCGAATCGAATCCCAGCAGACCCAGAAAATAAAGCGGGGCGCGCTGGGTTGCCCGCACCCAAACCATCTTGGGAATAGGGGAGATATTTTCGCATTTATCCTTGACCGGTTCTCCACTGCCATCATAAGCGGAAAACGGCTCGCCGCTGGCAGAATGGCGACATTCCACGCCGCCGCTGACGCAGCGGCACACCAGCAAATCCACCTCACTGGTATCTACATTGTGCAAACGAATCATTTCGATGGCTGAGATGGACATGCTGTTAATATCTTCGCCACGCTTGAAGGTGTTTGCCGAAGCAATGGCAGCGGCATCCACCGCCCGCTTGAGCTGGCCGTAGGTAACATACAAGGATCCAGCATCAATCGCCAGCCCGACAAAAACAAGCAGTACGAATAGAGCCACCCCAAAAATGACCAGTATCTGCCCTCTTCTTATAGATTTCGGCAGGAAACTACGGGCTGCTGGTCGGTATGGGGGTACGGAATTCGGATTCTTGAAGCGGAGGGAAAGAAAGGATGGTATACGCATGGATTTGAATTGGATTGGGAATAAACTCGCTGATAATTGGAATTCCAATGACTTGCTGATGACAGTAGTAAATCTCTACCGCTACAAAACCGCGGTTATATTCACTACTATCCGTTTCAACGATTTGACGAACTCGGTCAACCGTGTAGTAAGGCTCGGTGCGTACTTCCTCCCCCTGGCAGTTGCGCTTCCAGTTATCGTTATGGGCAGGATCACCATCATTACTGGAAAGCGCCCAGCCACTAGGATTTGGATACATGAGATAGCGGGTATTACCGCCTTCCTTGTAAATCATAAAATACGAGATAATCACATCATCCGTGGCCGGGTTGAGTGTAAGATATTCATTCAAACCGACTTCGGGCGGCTGGAAAATCTTAGCAATTTCGCCATAATAATCGTTTTGAAATTTTTCTTCCTTCGATGCAAACCGGGCAGCCACGCGGGTTAATTCCAGCGCATCCAGATAGCGCCCGATAAAAATTGCCACCTCCACCAGCCCTAACAGAATAATAAATAACACCGGCAGCACCAGCGCCAGTTCGATAAACGACTGCGCCCGCCCGGCACGTGCTTGGCGGGAGGATGAGGTCTGGGCTGGATGTTCAAACCATTCGGACATGCACTTGCTCCCCCAATTCTAAAAGAAACCTTCCATCAGTATTCATATCATAACGAATACAACAAAGAAAGTCAATCAGGATGAGGCGAATCCAACCGCATTTTGGTTATTGAACAAACGATTTTGTAACCATAAGCAAACAAAACCGCCTGCCGGCGGGCAGCCCCTGCCACAGGCGGTTGAGGATTGATGGAATTGACCGTAACTTAGCGGTTGGCGCTTTGCTGGGCGCTGACGGCCTGCACGGCTTTCAACTGCGCCTGACGGGCCAGATCGGTAGCGGCAGCCAGAATACGCAAAGATTCTTCAGGATTGTGGAAGCCCATGCTGTTTTCAGCAGCGATGAAGTCCCAGCGCAATTGGGCAGCGCGGTGCAGGGCGCGCGCTTCTTCAAGCAACTGCGGGTCGGCCGTGCCGCTTTCGGCAGCGGCTTTGATGGCGGCTATCGCATCCACCAGCGCATCTTCACTGGCCGACATGGTCACCCAGACCTGATTTTGAATGGCTGTCACCCGCCCGACCACATAATCTACATTGGTGTGGCAGGTACCGCACGAGGCAGCCGGGTTGAAGAGCGGGCTGTGAGCGTTGTGGGTGGAGAATTTGACCGCTCCATCGCGGGTGTAGGGCATGTGGCAGTCGGCGCAGGATACACCGGCGTTGAAGTGGGTGCTGCCAGCCGAGTACAGTTCATATTCAGGGTGCTGCATCTTGATCATGCTGGCCCCGCTTTCGGCGTGAGTCCAGTCCGAAAAGCCGATTTCGTTATAAAACTCCTCGATCTTTTCGATGGAAGTGCCCTTAGCCCACGGAAAGACCAGCAGTTTACCCTCGCCGGCAAAGTAATACTCCACATGGCAGTTGGCGCACACAATCGTGCGCATTTCCTGACGGGTAAAGGTGCGCCAGTCTTTGCCCTGCGCCTGCAAGGCGGCTTCCAGGGCCGGGTTGGTCACAATCAACCGCATGGTGCCGGCTTCGTGGCAGTTGGCGCAGCCGATTGGCTGGTCAATTTGCTTACCCAGTTCCGAGAAAGGCGTGCGGGCAAATTCGGCGGCACCCATCTCGGCCCACAACATCGGCGCATTGGCGGTTTTGCAGGAATAGCAGGTGCCGGGGGTTTTATCATTGACCCGTTCGGTTTCGCGCACATCGGTCAACGACCAGCGGTGGCCGCGGTCTTCCTTGTAATCCTTGCTGAAGGCCATCCCGGCAAACAGGGTACGCAAGCGCGGGTCAACATCCAGTTTCTGCACCGGTTCGGAACCGCCGTAAGGGGTGCGGGCGTTGTTGATTTCGGTTTGCAGAAAAGTGGTGTACTGATTCGGGAAATTAACACCCCAGACGGAACTATCCGGCTCCATGGCGGCAATTTCAATCAGGTTGGGCACACCGCGCGTCTGCAACGGCTGATTTTTCATAAAAATCAGCAGAGCAACCAGCGTTCCGGCCAGGATGACGATAATCACACTCAGCACAATCGGGATGGTTTTGGGATTTTTGAGCATGGTTTATTTTTCCTCCTGAAGGGTGCGGGAATGGGGATCGTAAATGCCTGTATCCTGATAGGGCAGGATCGAAATGCCGCGTTCGCCGTGGGCTACACTGCGATGACATTCAAAGCAATAGCGGCCCGAGTCCATCTGTCCGTCAGCGATTTGCGAGACGGTTTCCTGATGGCAGTAAATGCAGTTGACCTGAATAATGTCTTTTGATTCGGTTTTGGCACGCAGCGGCTCCGGGATGTTGCCGGTGGTGAAGTGAAAGACATGATTCATGCCTGATTTGGCCTTGACAAAGTACTTGGGAATGAGCGCATGAGGCGTGTGGCAGTCATTGCAGGTTGCCCAGGCCTGATGACCGGCATGGTACCAGCCTTCATAGGCGGCATCCATCACGTGACAGTTGTTGCAGGCGGTTGGGTCATTGCCCAGATAGACCGTAAAATCGGTGGCGTACATGCCCACCCCGGCAACCACCAGCAAGGCTGCCAGACCGACGATGACCAGCTCCAGGACGATGCGGCGCGTCAGGCGGCCGAGCAGGGTCTGCCAGGTCAGGCTGACC